>ERZ890510.1583-NODE-1583-length-14512-cov-6.847963_pt1 | contig 14512 bp, 18 predicted proteins | sample MGYA00521265_ERZ890510 | MGnify/ENA primary metagenome ERZ890510 (study PRJEB32303, sample SAMEA104408624) | aquatic metagenome | biome: Brackish water; feature: Chemocline; material: water | place: Baltic Sea | collected 2014-10-26T21:54:00 | depth 110 m ...
ATCTCGAGCTCAGCCATGGACGCGCATCTCGGCACGCTGGCGCACCAGCGCCAGCACGGCGCGGCCAATGGGCATGTCGACGCCGACCCACTCGGACATCTCGACCACCGCACCGAGCAGGGCCTCGATTTCGAGCGGCCGGCCGCGTTCGAGGTCCTGGAGCATGGAAGTCTTGTGCGCGCCCACTTCGGCGCCACCGGCGATTCGCTTGTCGACGCCGATCGCGAATTTGACGCCGAGCTTCTCGGCCACCGCCTGGCCTTCGAGCATCAGCGCGCGGCAGACCGCGTGCGTGCCGGCGTCGGAAATCACCCTGTCGAGCGTGGCGCCGGTGAGCGCGCTCACCGGATTGAAGGCCATGTTGCCCCACAGCTTGATCCAGAGCTCGTCGCGGATACGTGGGCGCACCGGCGCTTTGAGGCCCGCCTTGATCAGCAATTCCGAAAGCCTGGCGGCGCGCTCGCTGCGGCTGCCATCCGGCTCGCCCAAAGTGAAACGGTCGCCATAGGTGTGTTCGATCACGCCGGGTTCGACCACATCGGCGGCCGGATAGACGATGCTGCCCAGCACCTGGGCGGGCGGAAGAGCCGCCGTCAGCGCGCCATCGGGATCCACCGATTCGATGCGTCGACCGTCGAGATCGCCGCCAAGCTTGAATGTGTACCACCAGGGCACGCCGTTGACGGCTGCGACGATCGTCGTATGCGGGCCGATCAGCGGCGTGAGCTGCGCCATCGCGGGCACCAGCGAGTGCGCCTTGAGCGTCAGCACGAGGTAATCCTGCGGGCCGACGTCGCTGGGATCGGTGGCGACCCGCGGCCGGGTGACCGTCTCCTGGCCTTCGCTGCGCAACACCAGCCCCTTGCTGGCGAGCGCCGCGCCATGCGGGCCGCGCGCAACCACAGTGACCGGCGTGCCGGCCATCTCGAGCTTCGCGGCCATCAGGCCGCCGATCGCGCCGGCGCCGAAGACGCAGATCGATGTCACGCGCCTCTCCTCAAGCCGTCGCCTCGGCGAGCCCAAGCTTCTGGGCAAGACCGATGCGCTGCAGCTTGCCCGTCGCGCCCTTGGGGATTTCGGTCACGAACACGACCTTGCGGGGCACCTTGAAGTCTGCGGCTCGTTTGGACACGAAATCGCGCAACTCGCGTTCGGTCGCTTCCTGTCCAGCCCGAAGCACGACGACGGCACCGACTTCCTCGCCCAGCTTTGCATGCGGGATGGCGAAGGTGACGACCTGCTCGACCGCGGGATGATCCATCAGGATGGTGTCGATCTCGATTGGGCTGATCTTCTCGCCGCCGCGATTGATGATCTCCTTGAGGCGACCGGTCAGGAACAGGAAGCCGTCTTCGTCAAAACGGCCCTGGTCTCCAGTGCGGAACCAGCCGTTGGCAAAGGCCTTGAGGTTGGCGTCCGGATTGTTGTCATAGCCTGCCGTCACATTCGGCCCCTGGATGACGACCTCGCCGATCGTGCCTTGCGGCAGAAAGGCGCCGGCCTCGTCCATGATGGCGACCTTCGGACCGGCTGCCAGACCGACCGCGCCAGGTTTGCGCTTGCCTGGCGGCAATGCGTTGGAGGCCATCTGATGGCTGGCTTCGGTCATGCCGTAGGATTCGATCACCGGGCAGCCGAAAGCCGCCTCCAGCTCGGTCATCACCTGCGGCGGCAACGACGCCGAGGAGGAGCGGATGAGCCGAAGCTTGGCTGCCTTGGCGGTCTCGGTATTGCGGCCGAGCCGCGCCAGGATGGTCTGGTGCATGGTCGGCACCGCCGTGTACCAGGTGGGCTTGACCTCCTCGAGCCAGGCAAAGAACCGTAGTGCGTTGAACCCCGGCGTGCAGCTCACCGAGGCGCCGGCGCCAAGCGACGACAGCACCGCGGCGATCAGGCCGTGGATGTGGAACAGCGGCATGATGTTGAGGCAGCGGTCGGCGGGCGTCAGCGCCAACGCCACACCGATGTGACGCGCCGAGGCCGCGAGGTTGGCGGCCGATAGCGGGACGATCTTGGGCCGCGCCGTGGTGCCTGACGTGTGCAGGACCAGGGCGATCTCGGCACCTTCGGAGACGCCAGGCCTGGCTGCTCTGCCGGGCTTCAGCGCGGCGGCATCAAGGGTGAAGGTGCCGGCCGGCGCATCGGGCGTCGGCATCAGCTCGATGATCGGCACGCTAACCTTCTGCGCCATGGCGCGCACCGGACTGTCCATGCCGTGCTGGACGATCACCGCCTTGGGCTTGAGATCGTCGAGGTAGAATTCGAACTCGTCGGCCCGGTAGGCCGGATTAAGCGGCGCCGAACTGCAGCCCGAGGCCACGGCGATGAAGGACGAGGCCATCTCCGGCCCGTTCGGCACCACCATGGCGACGCGGTCACCGCGGCCGATACCGACGCCGTTCAGAGTGGCGATCGTATCGTCGGCCACCTTCTTGAGGCCGGCGTAGGTGAGCCAGGGCCGGCCCGGCGCACCAATGGCGGGTGCGTCGGGTTGGCCGGCGGTGACGACGTCGTAAGCTGTCTGGACCATGCTCTGCCTCAGGCCGCTGCCTTCTTTTCATTCGCAATGATGCGGTCGTAGGCCGGCAGCGTCAGAAACTCGTAGAACTGCGGCTGCTCGACAAGATCGATCATGAGTTGGGCCGCTTCTTCGTGACGGCCCTTGGCATAGGCGTCGTCGCCCATCTGGGCCTTCACCTTGTCGAGTTCCTCACGCACGATCTGGCGCACCAGTTCCTTGGTGATGAGACGGCCATCGTCGAGCTTCTGGGCGTGGCGCACCCACTGCCAGACCTGCGCCCGGCTGATCTCGGCAGTCGCGGCGTCTTCCATCAGGTTGAACAGCGGCACGCAGCCGATGCCGCGCAGCCACGCCTCGACATAGCCGATGCCGACCGCCACGTTCTGGCGCAGGCCTGCCTCGGTCTTTGGCCCTCCCGGCATCTTGATCAGATCGGCTGCCGTCACATTCACGTCCTGGCGCTTTCGCGCGATCTGGTTGGCTTCCTTCATGACCGCGTCGAACTCGCTCTTGGCGATTTCGACCAGGCCGGGATGGGCCACCCAGGTACCGTCGTGGCCGTCGCCGGCCTCGCGCTTCTTGTCGGCACGCACGCGACCCATCGCCTCATCATTGGCCGCCGGATCGTTCTTGATCGGTATCTGCGCCGCCATGCCGCCCATGGCGTGCACTTCACGGCGGTGGCAGGTCTTGATCAGGAGCTGGCTGTAGCTGCGCAGGAAGTGCGAGGTCATGCCGACCTGGCCGCGATCAGGCAGCACCGACCATTCCTGTTCACGGAACTTCTTGATGAAGCTGAAAATGTAGTCCCAGCGGCCGCAGTTGAGGCCGGCGGAATGATCCTTCAGCTCCCACAGGATCTCGTCCATCTCGTAGGTGGCGAGAATGGTCTCGATCAGCACCGTGGCCTTGATCGACTTCTGCGGCACGCCGAGAGCGTCCTGGGCATGGACGAACACGTCGTTCCACAGCCGCGCCTCGAGATGGTTCTCCATCTTGGGAAGGTAGAAATAGGGGCCGGTACCGCGGGCAAGTGCTTCCTTGGCGTTGTGAAAGAAATAGAGGCCGAAATCGAACAGCGAGCCCGACATCGGCTTGCCGTCGACCGTCACGTGCTTCTCGAGCAGATGCCAGCCGCGAGGGCGGACGAAGAGGGTCGCGATCTTGTCGTTCAGCTTGTAGGTCCGGCCATTGTTGGGATCGACGAAGTCGATCTGGCGGCGAACCGCGTCGGCCAGATTGAACTGGCCTTCGATCATGTTGGCCCATGTCGGCGTCGAGGCATCCTCGAAGTCGGCCATGAAGACGTTGGCACCGCAGTTCAGCGCGTTGATGATCATCTTGCGGTCGACCGGCCCGGTGATCTCGACCCGGCGGTCGAGAATGTCCTTGGGCAGCGGCGCCACGGTCCAGTCGCTCTCGCGGATCTTGGCCGTGGCGGCCACGAAGTCGGGCTTCTCGCCGGCATCGAGCCGCTTCTGCCGTTCGACGCGGGCAGCCAGAAGCTCTTCGCGGCGGCCGTTGAATTTGCGCTGCAGGTCGGCAATGAAGGCGACTGCCTCTTTCGTGAGCACTTTTTCGAAGCCCGGCTTGATCGCACCGTCGATGACAACACCTGCCGGAAGGTCCAAAGCCGCCATGTCGTTTCCCCTCGTATTCTTCTGGATCACACTGTGAGGGGCGATTTACCGCCTTGAGGCCCCGCCCGGCAAGGCGGTACGAGAGAATATGGACGCCGCCTTCATCGTCGACTGGCTGAATCTTGTGCTGCGCTGGTCCCACATGATCGTGGGCATCGCCTGGGTTGGTGCCTCCTTCTATTTCATCTGGCTCGACAATCACCTGCATGTCCCGCTCGACCCGGCCGACGCCGCCAAGGGCATCGGCGGCGAGGTCTGGGCAGTCCATGGCGGCGGCTTCTACACCGCAAAGAAATTCACGGTCGCGCCGGCGCGGCTCCCGCCGGAACTGCATTGGTTCAAATGGGAAGCCTACACGACCCTGATCACCGGCTTCTTCCTGCTGTGTCTCGTCTACTACTACGGCGCGGAAATCACCCTGATCGATCCTTCGGTGATGGCGCTCAGCAAGCCCGAGGCGATCGGCCTCGGCATCGGTTCACTTGTGGTCGGCTGGCTGGTCTACGACGGGCTTTGTCGCTCGGCCTTCGGCAACGATGATGCCGTACTGGGCGGCCTGCTGTTCCTTTTCTGCGCGGCGGCAGCCTGGGCACTCTGCCAGGTCTTTTCTGGCCGGGGCGCCTACATCCATTTCGGCGCCATGCTGGGCACCATCATGGCGCTCAACGTCTACTTCGTGATCATCCCCGGCCAGCGCGAACTGGTGAAAGCCAAGGAAGAAGGCCGCACGCCCGACCCCAAGTTCGGGCTGACGGGCCGCCAGCGCTCGGTTCACAACACTTATTTCACCCTGCCGGTGCTGTTCACGATGATCAGCAACCACTATGCCGGCCTCTACGGCCATGAGTGGAACTGGGTGCTGCTGCTGATGGTCTCGGTGGCAGGCGCGCTGATCCGCGTCTGGTTCGTGCAGCGTCACAAGGGTGATCCCAATCCCCTGGTGTTGGCCGCGGGTCTGATCCTGCTGGCCCTCACGGCGCTGCTCGCGCTGCCACGGGCGAGCGCGGACGGCGGCGGTCCGGTATCGTTCGAGCAGGTGGCGCCGATCATCCAGGCGCGCTGCGCCTCCTGCCATGCGGCCAGACCGACACAGGAAGGCATCGCGGCACCACCCAAGGGCGTGGTCCTCGAGACGTCGCAGGAGATTCATCTGCGCGCCGCGGCGATCTTCCAGCAGGCTGCCGCCTCGAAGGTCATGCCGCCCGGCAACATGACGCACATCACCGACGCCGAACGACGCATGATTGCGCGCTGGTTCAAAGGCGGCGCACAATAGGCGGATGATCCTCCGCTCCGGCGGTCTGCCCTGGCGCCGCCTGCTCACCCTGGCGCTGGCTGCAGTCGCGATCCTTCTGTACTGGACCCACGTGACCGAGCGCGGCGGCCGTACCGCCGTGCGCGAAACCGCTGCGACCGAAAGGAGCGAGCCGGTCGCTGCGAAAGGCTGGGGCGCGTCGATCGGCTTTGCCGATGCACGACGGCTAGACGAACATTTCGAGAAACACGGCGCCGAATTCGGCCGCATCACCAAGCAGGACTATCTGCATCAGGCGCAACTCCTGCGCGATGCCTCGGTCGGCGGTCCGGTGATCGAAACCGTGAGACCCGACGGCGTGACGACGCGCTTCGACCGGCAAACGGGTGCCTTCATCGCCTTCAATCCCAACGGCGTCATCCGGACCTTCTTCAAGCCCAACGACGGCGAGCGTTATTACCGGCGCCAGGCCGAGCGCGGCGGCAAATGAAGCCACCCCCACCTCCCGGCCCGCCCGACGTCAAAGACCTGCGCGAGCTCGTCGACCAGTGGGCCGCCTTCGTGACCGACCTCGAACGTCAGGACTACAGCTTCGACCTCGACAACTGGCTAAACGACGTCGACGTACGCCAGCTGGTCGCCGAGGCGCTGCCGATGTTCAGCCGCGAGGAGATGGGCGATCATGCATTGAAGCTGGACGATGCCGACGGGCTCTTCATGGCGGCAACGCGCGACTTCAAGCGCTGCGTCTGGAGCAGCGGAACGGCCAAGAGGGAAAAATGGACGGCGCAGAAGAACTGGTGGTATTTCCGCACGCCGCAGCGAACCAACGCCCAGCTCGAGGACGAACTCGCGACAGTTCGTTGATGGAATGAGATGAGCACGCCGAAGATCCTGGTCGAGACCACCGGTACGATCACCACCATCACCATCAATCGTCCCGCGGCAAAGAATGCGCTCGACAACGAAGCGGCGCACGGTCTGGCCGCGGCGCTGAAGGCTTTCGAGGCCGATCCGAGCGCGCGCGTGGCCGTGTTGACCGGCGCCGGTGGCGCCTTCTGCGCCGGCGCCGACCTCAAGGAGTTGGGCTCCGGCAACGATTATTTTCCATGGGCCGGCAGCGACGAAGGACCGCTGCGCAGCCCGCTGTCGAAACCGGTTATCGCCGCCATCGAAGGCCATGCCTGCGCCGGCGGCCTCGGCGTGGCGCTCTTCTGCGACATCCGCATCGTCGATGAGACTGCGACCTTCGGTGTCTTCTCTCGCCGCTGGGGTGTGCCAATGAGTGACGGCACGACCGTCCGACTGCCGCGCGTGATCGGTCAGGGCCGCGCCCTGGACATGCTGTTGACCGGCCGGGCCGTCGGCGCCGACGAGGCGATCGCCATCGGTCTTGCCACGCGCAAGGTGGCGCGCGGCTCGACCCGCGCAGAGGCGGAGAAACTCGCGGCACAGATCGCCGGCTTCCCGCCGATCGCCATGACCTCGGACCGTCAATCGGCCTACGAGAGCTTCGACCGCGCCCAGGCATCGGCGATCCGGCGCGAGATGGAACTGTCGATGGCGGCGCGGCGCCAGGAGTCACAAAGCGGTGCAGCGCGCTTCGCCAAGGGCGAAGGCCGGCACGGAAAATTCGAGAGGTAGAGTGATGCGGGCCTTGGTTTGCCAGGCGTATGGAGCGATCGAGGATCTCAAGATCCAAGACATCCCGACACCCCAGCCCAAGGCCGGTGAGGTCCTGGTCCGAGTCGGCGCCGCCGGCGTGAGCTTCGCCGCGATGCTGGGCGTGCAGGGCAAGCACCAGAACAAGCCACCACTGCCCTACGTGCCGGGCAACGAACTGGCCGGCCACATCGTCGCGTTGGGCGACGGCGTCGACAACGTCAAGGTCGGCCAACGCATCACCACCGGCGTCAGCCAGGGTGCCTACGCCGAATACGCCGTGGCGGTCGCGGCCAACGCCGTGCCGATCCCCGAAACGATGCCCTATGCCGAAGCAACCAACTTCCCGACGCTTTATCCGACCGCCTACGGCGCTCTGAACTGGAAGGCGAGCCTGCAGCCCGACGAAGTGTTGCTGGTCCATGGCGCGGGCGGCGGCTCGGGCCTCACCGCCATCGAAGTCGGCAAGGCGATGGGCGCCACGGTGATTGCCTCGGCCGGCGGTGCCGACAAGCTCAAGGCCGCCAGGGAGGCCGGCGCCGACCATCTGATCGACTATCGCACCGAAGACCTCCGCACCAAGGTGCTGGAGTTGACTGCCGGCCGCGGCGCCGATGTGATCTACGATCCGGTCGGCGGCGCGGCGTTCGATGCCTCGCTGCGCTGCATCGCGCCGGAAGGCCGTTTGATCCCGATGGGCTTCGCCAGTGGCACCGTCCCGCAGATCCCGGCCAACATCCTGCTGGTCAAGAATGCGACGGTAATCGGCTTCTACTACGGCTACTACAACGGCTGGGGCGGCAAGGGCAGCCCGACGCCCAAAGAAACCGCGGCGCTCGCTCGGCGCCGGACCATGGTGGCCGAGGCGCAGGCCGAACTGATGCGCTGGTTCACTGAAGGCAAGCTGAAAGCCACGATCGCGGCCACACTCGACCTCGCCGACTGGGTGAAAGGCTTCAAGCTCATCGAGGAGCGTACGGTGGTCGGCAAGGCCGTGCTGGTGCCCTAACCAAGCACCTTGGGAAACATCCCGCATTCCAGCCGGTCGCCTGGTCTGAGGCCGTGGCCTTCGAGCGGCGGCGAGACCTGGCCGGCCCGCACGGCGTAGCGTGCATCGTCGCCGCACCAGCGCGTCGCCCAGGCACGACGGCGGCGCGACGCCGAAAGATTGCCCGAAGCGCCGTGCAGGGTGAGCGCATGAAAGGCGATGACGTCGCCCGGCTCCATGTCCCAGGCCAGGAACTCGTGACGATCGCGTTCGGCGTCAAGGTCGGGCAGCGGTTCGAAGCGCTGATCCTGGACCTGCAGGTCGACGCCACCCTGCTTGAAGAACCTGGGCTGAAACCAGCGACCCCAGAGATGCGAGCCTTTTACATACTCGACGCAGGTCGCGCGATCGACCGGATCCAGCGGCAGCCACAGCGAGACGATCTGGGCGCCATCGATCGGATAGTAGGGCTGGTCGTGATGCCACGGCGTGCGCTCGCGCGTGCCCGGCTCCTTCACCAGCAGATGGTCGTGATAGTAGATGACCTCGCGGGAGCCCATCAGGCGGGCGGCGATCTCGCGAGCGGGAGATTGATAGACAAAGGCTCGGGCCGCTGCATGCCGTTGCCAGAGCTGGAAGTCGACGAAGAACAAACCCGGTGCACCGTCGGGCGTGTTCCGGCGCACCATCGGTCCGGGTGTTGCCATGTCGGCGTCGACCGCCTCGCGCAGGCGCTCGATCCAGTCCGATGCGAAGGCCCCGCGCAGGCAGACGGCGCCATCCTCGCGATAGCGCGCAATCTCGGCGTCGCTCGGCAACCCCGGCATCAGATATTGCCGAAGTTTCCGCCGCGGCCCTTTCCCGCAGCAAAGCGCGCCGCGCCGGCTCGCGACTCCTGCTGCAATGCCGGAGCGCCGCGCTTGCCTTCGTTGACCAAAGCCTCGGCGACGCCGAGGCCCCATTGCTCGTAGGACGAACGGCGGTCGGAGCGCAGGCAGGTCTGCGGAAATTTCGCGAGCTGTTCGGCCAGCGCCTTGGCCTCGGCAAGCGCCCCGCCTTCCGGCGCCAACCGGTTCGCCAGCCCCCAGTCCAAGGCTTCGCGGGCGCCAATCTCGCGGCCGGTAAGAATCATGTCGAGGGCACGGCTGTGGCCGATCAGGCGCGGCAGGCGCACCGTACCACCGTCGATCAGCGGCACCCCCCAGCGCCGGCAGAACACACCGAACTTCGCGCCCTCGGAAGCGACGCGCATGTCGCACCACAGCGCCAGTTCGAGACCGCCGGCCACCGCGTAACCCTCGACCGCGGCGATCACCGGCTTGGACAGTAGATGGCGCGTCGGCCCCATCGGGCCGGGGCCTGCAGGGTCGTGCAACGAGGGGCCATCTCGGCCAGCCGCCACTTTCAGATCGAAGCCGGCGCAGAAGCTGCCGCCGCGGCCGGTCAGGATTGCTACCGACTGCGTTTCGTCGGTATCGAAAGCGAGGAATGCATCGCGCAGCAGGACCGCCGTCTCGGGATCGACGGCGTTGCGCGCCTCGGCGAAGCGGTCGATCGCCACGACCGTGACCGGTCCGTCCCGCTCGATTACGACCTTGGTCCCGCCGGACGCCATCTCAGCGCCCCTGCATCATGCGCAGCGGCGTATAGACCAGCACCGTCTCGCCCTTCTGGTTCTTGACCAGATTGGAGGTCCGGACCAGGGCCCGCGACGGGTCCTTCGAGGTCGGCTTGATTTCCGTCACCTCGACTTCGACATGGATGGTATCGCCGACATAGCTCGGCCCCTTGATGTCAAAACCCATCGACAGAAAAGCAAGTCCCGTGCCCTGCAACGTAGTCGGGATGACCAGACCCTCGGCCATGGAAAAGACCAGTGCCCCCGGCACCGGATGGCCGCCGCGCATCGGGGCGTGGTTGGCGATGTATTCCTTGTTGGTGAACAGCTCCTCGGAAAAGCCGCACAAGGTCACGAAGGCGAGCAGGTCGGCCTCGAAGAGGGTCCGGCCGAAGGTGACGAACCGGTCGCCGATTCCGAGGTCGCGCCAGTTCCAGCCTACCCCCAACTGCTTCATCGCCGACGCCTCAGTGTGCATGTGCGTCGGCTTTCGCGCCCTCGCGCTGCTTGTAGAGCCGGCTGCAGTACGGGCACTCGACATGTCCCTCAGGCCCGAGATTGAGGTAGACTTTGGGATGCCCCAAGGCGCCGCCACCGCCATCGCAGGCGACGCGGTCAGTATCGACGGTGATGACTTCGAAAGGCTCGGTCACGATCTCACTCCTGTTGCGCCGTCCAATGATAGCGGTCGTCTTCGCCCTGGTCATGCTCTCCGCGTGTGCACCCACGGTCATTCCCTCGGGCAGCCCGGTGCGAACGCCGGCCCTGGCCGCAGACCGTTATGTCGCAGCCGACGGCACGGCGCTACCGCTCACCGTATGGCCGACGGAAAATGGCGCCCCCACGGCAGTGATTCTGGGCCTGCACGGCTTCGGCGACTACCGTAACGCCTGGGAGGAGCCGGCCACAATCTGGGCCAGGTCTGGCATCACGACCTATGCCTACGACCAGCGTGGCTTTGGTGGCAGCCCGACACGCGGCCGCTGGGCCGGCACCGCCAGCCTGGCCGAGGATGCCCAGGCGATGGCCGCCCTAGTCCGGGCCCGGCATCCCGGCGTGCCTCTCTATCTCGCCGGCGAGAGCATGGGCGGTGCCGTCGCCCTCGTCGCCGCCAACCAGCCGATCGACGTCGACGGGTTGATCCTGCTCGCAACCGCCGTACGGTCCCGCGACACGTTGGGACCGCTGGCCAGCGGCGGGCTTTGGTTCTTCGCCCACACAATCCCCTGGATGCCGGCGGGCCCGACGTCGATCGACTACAAGCCGACCGACAATCCGAAGGCGCTGGAAAAGCTCCGCAGCGATCCGATGATGCTGCGGCAGCCGCGTCTCGACCTGGCCTACGGTTTGGTCGACCTGATGGACGCGGCCACTCAGGCTGCCGGGAAGGTGAACCAGCCCTATTTCATGCTGCACGGGCTGGGCGACCGGATCGTGCCACGGGGGCCGGTACGGGCAGCCATCGAGATCATGCCCCGGCGTGCCGATTCCAGGCTCGCCTTCTATCGCAACGGCTATCATTTGCTTCTGCGCGACAAGGACGGGCCGGTGGTGGCCGCCGACATCGTCGCGTGGATATCGGACCACGAAGCGGCGCTTCCTTCGGGCGCCGACGCCGCACGCTCCCAGCCCGAGCTGGCCGTACAATGGGGTTCCCGCCACCCCCGCCAGCTTCGTTGACAGCAAGACGAGCGCCAACCTATTCCTCACCGGCAGTGGTCGGGGAGAGATCGTCGAATGTTTTCAGAACTGCCCGGCAATGGGGCGCTGGTCGTAATTTATGTAATCAGCCTGGCGATGCTGTTGGCCGGCATCTGGATCGGGCACAGGCTTGGCGCCTGGCGGCGACGCAGCCTGGCGGGCACGGAGGCCGGATCGACCGTCACCCTGCAGGGCAGCGCACTCGCCCTGCTTGGGTTGATGCTGGGCTTCACGTTCGCGGCCGCCGTGAGCCGCTTCGATACGCGCAAGTCGATCGTGCTGCAGGAAGCCAATGCCATTGGCACGGCCTTGCTGCGCACCGACTTTCTTCCAGCACCTTACGACAAGCAGGCCGCAGATCTCCTGAAGCAATATCTGACGCAGCGCGTGGCAGCCCGCGGCAAAAATCTCGGCGACCTTGAAATCGAACGCGCGCTCCACCGGTCCGTCGAACTGCACGACCAGATGTGGAAGATCGCCGTCGCCGCAACGAAGGCCGAGCCGCTATCGCGATCAGTCGGGCTGTACACCCAGTCTCTGAACGATGTCATCGACCTGCACACGACCCGACTGGCGGCGGCGCGAAATCATGTGCCCGACAGCGTCATCGTCATGCTGTTCCTGCTGGCGATGATTTCGATGGGTCTGGTGGCGTTCGATTCGGTCGTCCAGAACAAACGCGGCAGCGGCGCCCTCGTCGTTACTGCGATCCTGACCGCCGGCGTCCTCGCGGTGGTGATCGACATGGATCAGCCTTGGCTCGGCTTCCTGGTCATCGATCAGGCGCCGCTGACCGACCTCCTGCGCAGCGTCGGCGTTCCGCCCAAAGGCTAGAGCGCTCGTCTATCGGGCACCGCAACGAATGACGACGGACGCCGGCCCGCGCACCTGGGTCATGTCACCCCGGGTCGGCATGTTCACCATTTTCAGGACGGTGAAGTCGCCATTGGTCTTTTCGCACAGGGCGACTGCTCGCGTCTCACAGCCACCGGGCGTCTGGCAGTTGATCGCCACCGCCGGTTGACCGTCCGACCAGGTAACGGTCGATGCCTGGCTTTCCGTCACGGGATCGTTGCCCAGCGCACCCATGCCGGGGCCGCAAGCGGCAACCAGACCTGCGATGCCCATGCTGAGCATCAACCGTACCGCCGATCGCAAGGTCATCCCGCCCCCCCGTTTGACCCAGCCTGCCACCGGGTGGACGACAGTACATCGCGGCGCCCGGAGCGTGCAAGACGGCCGAGTTACTTGCCCTTGAGCTTGAAGTCGCGCCACAGGAGAATCCCGGTGGCGCTGTCGAGCGTCGTGCCGTCGAGCTGTCTGCTGAGTTCATGGGCGCTCGGCCGCCAGGTCAGCGTCGCCTCGCCGGTCACTCCGGCCAGGCGAGCTGTTCCGCCCGCGAGCTTGAAAGGCCCGCGGCAGCCAACCAGTTCGTAGCCTGCGCACTGCCAGTCACCCCACGCGGTGGCACCGTCCTGAGCCGCGAAGGTGCAGGCACCGTTGCCAGTCAGGCGAAAGGTCGCCTGATCAACCTGCGCCGACGCCGCACACGTGACATGTCCACTGTGAATCGGCCCCTCGTCGGTCTCGATGAAGAATGGCCCCGTCAGAGTGGCGACGATCATTACCTGCTTTTCCGCAGCACGAATGATCGTACCGTTGGCGGCCATGACGGCGAAGGCGTTGAAAGTCTGGACTTCATCCTGGGCGGAGGCGACCCCGCCAGACAAGGCGAGAGTGCAGCATGCAGACGTCAGCACGCGACGGATCGTAACCATGGCCGTCACCTCCACGCTCACTTGAAATCGATGATGACGGCGTCGGCGCCGAGCGATACCGCAAGGCCCTGGCGCCGCGCCTTCAGACTCAAGATCACGCCATTGGGATTCTCCAACCACATCTCGCCGCCACCCTTATCGCCGGCGACGGCGCCATAGCGGGCCTGACCGTAGGCGCCGGGAAACTGACGCAATTCCTTGAGGTTGTAGACATCGCCATAGGCCTGCATCTTCGAAAAGCCGAAGCCGCCGATGCCGAGGCCGCCAATCGAGAAGCGATAGCTCTTGCCGTGGTAATGCAGCGTACCGCCACCAATATTGCCGCTGCCGATGAAGGCGACCTGGACCTGCTCGATATCGACGGTCCCCGACTTCACACGCTCCTGGGCGTGCGCCGGACCGGCGACAAACGCCACTCCGGCCGCGCCCACCAATGCCTGCCGCCGGCCGAACGCCAGACGCTTTGCTTCGATCATCGTCCTTCCCTTCTCAATCACTCAACGTTCGACGAACGCCGTCGCTTCGATCTCGACCAGCAGCCCCGGCACGGCAAGCGCGCTCACGGCAACCAATGTCGACGTCACGACCGATCCCTTGAGCGCCTTACCGAGCGCCTTGCTTACCGCGCCCATGTCGCGAATATCAGTGACATAGATCGTGGTGCGGGAAAGATCGGCGAGACGCGCGCCGGCCGATTTCAGGGCCGCTTCGATCTTCCGCATTGTGAGCGTGGTTTGCTCGGCCGCTCCTTTGCCCTGGACGCGGCCCTTTGAGTCGAGAGACGTCGTGCCCGACACGAAGACGAACGGACCGCTCTGGATGGCTCGGACGTAGAAGTCCGCTACCTCGGTGCCGTCGGGGAAGAGCTGCTTGGCCATGAATCGCTCCGCTGCGTGATGGGCTATGGTGCAATGTAAGCGACGGTGCGGGACCACGCAAAGAAGGGACTAACGTCTCTGGATCGCTATCGCACCGCAATTGTGACGGGAGCGAGCCGCGGCATCGGCCGCCACCCGCTCGACTGTTTCCCGGGAGGCCTCCCCTACTTCTGCGTCGGTTACACAAGCCCACTGACCGAAAGCATCACCGAGGAAATCTTGTTAGTGCCGGGCTCGCGATAACGCATGGATATAGGCTTCATGAAGATCGTACCGACAGAACAGCCTTTCAGCGGCCGACAATTCCACCGTCGGGGCGGCCCCTTGGCATTTTAGCGACCCGCCAGCCAATGCACGATCGAGGCTGGCGCTGCGTTGCACCATCCGGCCCCCTCGGCTATGGTCCGCCGCGCTGGACCCGTAGCTCAGCTGGATAGAGCGCTGCCCTCCGAAGGCAGAGGTCGTGAGTTC
>ERZ890510.1586-NODE-1586-length-14501-cov-6.644884_pt1 | contig 14501 bp, 12 predicted proteins | sample MGYA00521265_ERZ890510 | MGnify/ENA primary metagenome ERZ890510 (study PRJEB32303, sample SAMEA104408624) | aquatic metagenome | biome: Brackish water; feature: Chemocline; material: water | place: Baltic Sea | collected 2014-10-26T21:54:00 | depth 110 m ...
GGACGACTGCGCCGACCAGGTGGTCACCATGTGCCGCACCAACACCATGACCGGCCAGACGATCGTGATCGACGCGGGCCGCACCTTTCACTGAGGGCGCGGCCACGGGCGGAAGGACTACCCAGCCATCACTTCCTTGAAACGCCGCAGGGTCTCGATCTGCTGATCGAGGTTCGGCATTCGGTACATGGGATAGAGCATTACCATCTGGGCGCCGAGGCGCTTCCAGCCGTGCGCGGCGGTGGCCCAGAGCTGCGGGTCGGCCTCGTCCATGCGCAGCCATCCCTCGAGCCCGAAGGTGGCGGGATCGCGTCCGAATGACTTCATATGCTCGCGTAGCATCGCCAGCTTTGGCTCGGCCACCTCGGGCGTCATGATCGGCATCCAGCCGTCGCCGATCCGGGCGGCCCGCTTGACAACGGCGTCCGAGGATCCGCCGAACCAGATCGGGATCGGGCGCTGCACCGGGACGGGCAACAGGTTGACGTCGACCAGATTGTGAAACCGACCGGAGAAAGTGACCAGATCCTCGGTCCATAAGCGGCGCATCACCTCGATCTGCTCGGCCTGACGCGCACCGCGCGTCTTCCATTCGGTGCCGAGCGCCTCGTATTCGACGTGGTTCCAGCCGACGCCGACGCCGAGGCGCAGCCGCCCGCCGCTCAGGATGTCGACCTCGGCCGCCTGTTTGGCAACGACCCCGGTCTGCCGCTGCGGCAGGATGAGCACCCCGCTGCACAGCTGGATCGTCTTGGTGACGGCTGCGAGGAAGGCCATCGTCGTAAAAGTTTCGTGGAAGGGGTCGTTCTCGCTGTAAGTCGGCTTCCAATCGCCGCGCGGGGCCGCCCCGAAGACATGATCGGCGACTTCGATACAGTGATAGCCGAGGCCCTCGGCGGCCTGTGCCCAGTCCCGGATCTTTGCCGGGTCGGTGCCTATGTCTCGCGTCGGGAAGAGGGCGTTCAGCAACATCGAAGGCTCCTTTGCCACGTGAATCGACTAACGGATTTGGGAAGCGGGTGCAGTCAGCTCGGCCGCGGCACCCTGCGCGCGCGTGGCGGCTTCGCGGGCCATGTCGCCGCAGAGGCCGGTATAAGTGGTCGGGTCCAGCAGCTTCGTGATCGCCTCACTATTCATGTGCGCGGTAAGGCGCTGGTCCGCCGCCAGCAGGTCGGAGAACGACTTGCCTTCCACGAAAGCTGCCTGCGCCGCATCGTACACGACATCATGCGCATGCTGGCGGCCGATTGCCGTGCCCAAATCGAGCATCACCGCCTCCGCCATGATCAGCCCGCCCCCCAGATCCAGGTTCGCCGCCATCCGCCTGGGGTCGACGCGCAGGCCGCGCATGATCTCGGCAAGCCGGCTCAAAATATCGCCGATGGCAATGCAGGCACGGGACTCGGCACTGTCCATCATCAGACTGGTGGTGCGATCGGCTTCGTGTTCGGTCGTCATGGCTTCGAGCGCCAGCGGCACCAGACCGCGCAGCTCTGCCGCAGCGGCGATGATGTCCTGGCAGAGCTTCGGATTGCGCTTCTGCGGCATGGTGGAACTGCCGACAGTGCCGGGCGGCACAGGTTCCTCGACTTCGCCGAACTCGGTTTTCATCAGCGTATAGATCTCGCGCCCGATCTTGCCGCAGGTGGCGGCGAGCAGGCCCAGGATGCAGATGTTCTCCGCCAGATGGTCGCCGATGGCGCGCGACGGTACCGTCATGGAACCAAAGCCAAGCAGCCGGCCGATCCCCTGCTGCACCGGCGGCCCGTGCTTGCCAAGCGAGGCGAAGGTGCCGGCGCCGCCCCCCAGCATGGCGACGAACAGGCGCGGGGCCGCCTGCCGCAGACGCTCGACATGGCGCAGCAGCTCATCGATCCAGACCGCGACCTTGTAGCCAAAGGTGGCAGGCACCGCGTGCTGACCATGGGTGCGCCCGGCGATCGGCATGTCCGCCGTCCGTTCCGCCAGATCGGCCATGGCCGACAGCACGTCGCCGATCTGACGCAGAAAGATCGCGTGCGCCTGGCGCAGCACGAGCAGATCTCCGGTCTGGGTGATGTTCTGCGTGGTGGCGCCCCAATGCACCCAGCCGCCGTGTGGTTCACCCACAATCCGCCCAAGTTCCCAGACCAGCGGGACAAGCGTGTGGCCGGTGCGGGCGAAACCCTCGTCGATGCGCGCACGGTCCATCAGCTCGAACCTCGCCTTCGCGGCGATGGCCTCGGCCGCTTCCGCTGGAATGATGCCAAGCTCAGCCTGGGCGCGGGCCAGAGCGGCCTCGACATCCAGCCAGGCTTGCCAGCGGTTCTCCAGCCGATAAAGGGCTCGGATGCCGGGGTCGGAGACGCGGGTGGCCGTCGGCAGAGTGTCATTGTTGGCGGCCATTTTGAGCGGGCTCCGTCCTGGGTGGTTTCTTGGCCCCACGTTAGACCCGCGACCGGCACCGAGGCGACTCCGGGATGGAGGCGTTGTAGGCTCATGAACGATAAAGCACAGCGGAGGGACGGAAATGCTGACAAGCGGCAATGCGCTCACCACGCCTCAAGCTGGCATCGCCTTCACTGGCTGCGCAATGATGGGCGCGGCCTCCGCCTCAGGTTCGCGACCGTCTGGACATGGACACGCTCATGCCCACGCCGAGGCGCGGCGACGCGAGGTCGTGGTCAACGGCAAAAGGATCAAGACCGTCGACGTGCATGCCCATTGCTGCGTGCCAAAGGCGATGGCGGTGATCGATCACCCGCTCGAGGCCCCAGGCCTTCTGATGGCCGATACCAGCGTCCGCATCGCCGCGATGGACAGCCAGGGCATCGACGTCGAGGCACTCAGCATCAACCCCTACTGGTATCGCGCCGGTCGCGACGCCGCAGCGGAACTGATCCGAATCCAGAACGAGACGCTCGTGGAATTCTGCGCCGCCAATCCCGAGCGCTTCGTCGCCTATGCGACGGCGGCGCTGCAGCATCCCGATCTTGCCGCAGAGCAGGTCGAGCATGCGGTGAAAAAGCTCGGGTTCCGCGGTGTCAGTGTCGGCGGCAGCGTCGCCGGCGAGGAGCTGGCCAATCCCAGGTTCCATCCGTTCTGGAAGAAGTGCGAGGAACTTGGCGTCCTCGTCTTCATGCACCCCACCGGCACCCGGGAACTCGAGCCGAGTGGCCGGCTGGGCGGTAGCGGCCTGCTCACCAACACGATCGGCAACCCGCTCGAAACCACGATCGCGCTCTCGCACCTGATCTTCGAAGGCACGCTCGATCGCTTTCCCGGCCTGAAGATCTGCGCTGCCCACGGTGGCGGCTTCCTGCCATCCTACGCCAACCGGTCGGATGCCGTGATCAAGACTTTCCCCAACAGGGTCGGACCGCTGCCGAAGAAGCCACCGACCGCGTATCTTCGGGATGGCCAGCTCTTCTTCGATACCATCGTGTTCACGCCCGAGGCCCTGCGCCACCTGATCGCGGAAACAGGGCCGGGCCAGATCATGATCGGGACCGACTATCCGTTTCCGTGGACCAGTACGGAGATCGACCTCGTGCTGGCCACGCCGGGATTGAGCGACGATGAGCGGATCGCCATCCTCGGCGGTACGGCGGCTCGGCTGCTCGGTATCGCGCCTTAAGCCGTCAGATATGCTGGATCACGTTGTCGGTGCCGATGATGTGGCGGCCGACCATCTCGATATGCGGCATCATCGCCTGCAGATGCTGGCTGGCACTCATGGCGTCGCGGAAGCGGCGCTCGAAGGGGCCTGAATTCATCATCGCCAATGTCCCAGCGGCGCGGTAGGACGCGATCGCCACATCGGTCGCTTCGTTCATGCCGTAGGTGGTGGCGAGCCGGAGCCGCAACCTCAGTCCGATGTCCAGCTTGCCTGCCGCTGCTGCCTCATAGACCTCGACGACCGCTTCATGCAGGAAGGCACGGGCGGCGGAGAGCTTCGCTTCCAGGAGTCCGATCTCGCGTTGTACGGCATTGTTGACGGCCATTGCATTGGCCGACGCCCGGGAGTGCCGGCCACGGGCAAGCTCGACATAGGACTCGAACAATCTCCGCGCGATGCCCAGCGTCACGCCACAAAAGCCGGTGGCATAAAGCAGAGTGGACATGATCGTGTAGATCGGGCCGCTCTCCCGCCGCTCGTCCAGCGCGTCGCGCGCCGGCGCGCGGTCGTCCGGCACGAATAGATCCTCGACCGTATAAGTGTCGCTGCCGGTGCCCCTGAGGCCGAGAACATGCCAGTCGTCCGTGATCGCAGCGTCGCTGCGTAGAAACACGAAACTGCGATCGTCCGGCCGCCCATAACGTACGTGTGGCGTGCCGTCCGGATTCTGTACCGCACTATGGGCGCCGAGCCATCGCGTGTGGCGTCCACCGCTGGCAAAGCTCCAGGTGCCACTGAGGCGATAACCGCCCTCGACACGGACGGCCTTGCTCTTGTTATGCCGCGCCCCCCAGGCGAGGCCTTCGCCAGCGTTGCCGAACACCAGGGCCGCCACCGCATGCGGCATGGCGGCGGCAGACGTTGCGGACGAGACGTTGGACTGGTTGATGAACCAGCCGACACTGGCATCCGCCCAGGCAAGCGCCTCGGTGGTCTTGCAGTACTCCAGAAGGTGGATCTCCTGGCCGCCAAGGCTTTTGGGCAAAAGCAGACGCAGCATGTCCTGACCGACCAGGGCCTCGACAACCTCGGGCGTGAGTTCACGGCGGCGGTCCATCTCGGCGCCGTGTTCGTCCAGCAATGGCTGCAGGGCGCGAGCCCGTTCCGGTGCGCCTTCAGCTGCCGCCGTCTTGACGCGGGTATCCATGGATGTGTCCTCGGTCGCCTGATCCTTCTCCACATACTGGGCCGGATTTAAAAGGCGTCAATGCGGCCAGCGCCACCCAGCGGAACGTGGAATAGCTTGCGACGAACACCAAACACGTCAACGATCACGCAGTTCTCCTGAGCAAAGAGAAGCGCCATGCAGATCGGTTTCAACCTTCCGAACTCCGGCCCGCTTGCCGCCGTCGCCGCCATGACGGAGATCGCCCGCCAAGGTGAGGCGATGGGCTTCGACTATCTCACCATGACCGATCACGTCGTGCTGCCGGACATGAAGGTCCCCGGCTATCCGTATTCCGAAAGCGGTGAATTCTACGAGGACGCACCGACCGAGCGGCACGAGCAACTACTCGGCATGGCCTATGTCGCCGCCAAGACCACGCGCATCCGCCTTGTGGCCGCGGTCCTGGTCGTCCCGCATCGCCCCGCCGTACTCGCCGCCAAGATGCTCGCCACGCTTGATGTCCTGTCGGGAGGCCGGCTGGTCGTGGGCGTCGGGGCCGGCTGGTTGAAGGCAGAGCTCGACGCGGTCGTGACGACGCCGTTCGCCGAGCGTGGAGCGGTGACCGACGAGCATATCGATGCGTTCCGCGTACTGTGGACCGAACACGCTCCCCGCTTCGCCGGCCGCTACACGAAGTTCGACGGGATCGTGCTCGAACCCAAACCCATCCAGCGGCCGCATCCGCCAATCTGGATCGGCGGCGAAAGCGGTCCCTCGCTGCGCCGCGCCGCCCGCGTCGGCAACGCCTGGTATCCGATCGGCAGCAACAACAAGCACCTGCTCGACACGCTGCCGCGTCTTGGGGCCGGCATCGCCCGTCTGCGCAAGGCCACAGCCGAGGCCGGGCGCGATCCTGCCTCGGTAGGTGTCGCCTATCGCGTGAAACGCTATGGCGCGGCAGTTCCACCTGTCGCCTCGAACGGCGAGCGGCGGCTGTTCTCCGGCAGCGAAGCCGATGTGATCGGCGACTTTCGTGCCTTGCATGACCTTGGCGTCACGGCGATCGACATCGATTTCGGCCGCCCCGACGCCGCTTCGGTGATCGCGGAGATGCGCCGCTTCAGGGCGGCGGTGATCGAAAAGATCTGAGCGGAGTGCCGCGCACCTTATCCCCGCAACACCTTGCCGGCCTTGGCATCAGTGAGGCGGCCCTGTTCCCAGGTGATCGCGCCGTTGACCACCGTGTATTCGACACCCCGAGACGGCATCACGATGCGCTTGGCACCGCCGGGCAGGTCATGACGACGCTCACCGTGGTTGGAGGAACCGATCGTGGCGGGATCGAATATCGCCACGTCGGCCGGCGCGCCTTTCCGGAGGCGGCCTCGGTCGCTGAGGCCAAAGAGATCGGCGGGATCGGATGTGAGCTTGCGCACGCCCTCTTCCAGAGTGATCGCTTCCTTCTCGCGCACCCAGGTTCCGAGCAGATAGGTCGGATAGCCGGCATCGCACAGCATGTCGACATGCGCCCCGCCGTCACCCAACGCCATCAGGATGGCGGGATTGTTCAGCAGTTCGCGCATGCGGTCCTCGCGCGTGTTCCACGAGGAAATGGTGAGTTCGACGTCGAGATTGTCGGCCAGCACCGTGTCGAGGAAGGCATCGACACCGTCCTTTCCCTGCTCCCGCCCGATGTCGGCAATTGACTTGCGCTCGAGCGATTTCAACGCCGGATTGCGCACGTCGTGCACCACGACTCGGCGCCAGTCGCTGAAGCCCGTGGGGTTCTTGAGATCTTCGCGGAACTGGTTGCGAAATGCCGGATCGGCGTAGACCTTCTTCTGCGCTTCCTTGGAGGTGTCGGCGAATACCCGCTTCCACGAAGGAAAGGCGGCGAAGGCGAAGGGATTGTCCATGTTGCATTCGCGCGTGAGCGGCAGCGGCGAAGTCTGCGGCCGGGCACCTTTGGCGATCATGGGGGCCGCGCGCCGCAGGGTGTCGCGCACCGCCTCGGGAATATCGTCGCGATCGAACAGCGCGATAAAGGTCACCGGCCGTCCGCTCTCGGTCAGCAGGAAGTCCAGCAACTCGCACTGGTCCTGCTCCAGCACGCCGACCTGACGGGTCAGTGCGATCTCGATCGCACCCTTGCCGCGCTTCTTGAGCTGGTTGGCGTAGGCCTTCATCTCCTCGCGGCTGGCGTTACGACAGGCAAGCGGCTTGCCCTCGAAGCCCATGTGCTGGTTGAGTGTCGTTGAGGAGAATCCCAGCGCGCCGGCGTCCACCGCCTCGCCAATGAGCGCAGCGATCTTTGCCGTCTCTTCCGCGGTGGCGGCACGCTCCATCGAAGCCTCGCCCATCACGTAGTGCCGGAACGGCGTCAGGGGGGCGATGAAGGCCAGATTGAGCGACGGCTTGCGGGCGGCCGCGGCGTCCATGAACTCAGGGAACGTCTCCCAATCCCAGGTGATCCCCTTGTTCAGCACATCGAAGGGGATGCCCTCGACATTCACCAGATCCTTCATGGCGATCTCGCGGGTCTCGGGCTTGCAGGGCGCGATACCGACGCCGCAATTTCCCATCACCACCGAGGTGACGCCGTGCCACGACGAGGGCGTGACCGCGCCATCCCAGCAGATCTGCGCGTCGTAATGCGTGTGCGGATCGACGAAACCCGGCGCGACGACGAGCCCGTGCGCATCGATGGTGCGTTCCGCGCCTTCGGTCACCTTGCCGATCTCGGCGACCTTGCCATCCTGGATCGCCACATCAGCCTGGTAACGTGCCGCACCGGTGCCATCGACCACAGTGCCGTTCTTGATCACGAGATCGTAGCTCATTGTTTCCTCCAAGAAACTTGGACCGAGGCTACACCCTTGATGATGCGTGGCGCATATGAAATTCACAACCGAATCTGGAACCATTCAGGAATGCCGCACTGCGACGTGCGAGAAGCCAGTGCCCAGACATCCGTTGACCCGACGCAACAATGGCCACTAGCATCTGCTTCCTGCTCCGCAATGACGGAGCTGAATCACGCAATCAGCAATCCGGATCTACAAAGGGAGGGAAAGCCATGATTCACGGTAAACGCAAAGCAGGCACCATCGGCTTGGTCGCCGGACTTGCCATCTCCTTGGCAGGTGCAGCCTTCGCCGCAGACTTGAAATTGCCGAAAGACATTTCATGGACAGCCTACGAAAGCGGCTCCTCGGGATATGCCCAGTCGGTCGGCATCGGCAACATGCTGAAGAAACGCTACGAGGTCGACCTGCGGATCATTCCCGGGAAAAACGACGTCTCGCGCATGACACCACTCAGGCTTGGCCAATCGAAGCTCTGCGCCTGCGGCATCGCTGCCTACTTCGCCCAGGAAGGCGTGCTGATGTTCGCCGAGAAGAGCTGGGGGCCGCAACCGCTCTACAATCTCTTCAACAACAACGGCCGCAACGGACAACAAGCAGCGGTGTCCGGAGCCTCCGGCATCAAGGTGCCGGCCGACCTCAAGGGCAAGCGCGTAACCTTCGTGAAGGGGGCGCCGGCACTGAACCAGAACATGGAGGCATTTCTCGCCTTCGGTGGTCTCACCTGGAACGATGTCGTCAAAGTTGAGGTGCCGGGCTGGGGTCAATCGGTCGATGCGGTGATCAATGGTCAAGCCGATGCCGTATGGGGCAGCACCGTGTCGAGCAAGTTCGCGCAGCTCGCATCCTCACCGGAGGGCTTGTATTTTCCTCCCCTGTCGCACAGCGACAAGGCCGGCTGGGAACGGGCTCACGACATTGCGCCGTGGTGGGTGCCTTCTTCGGTCAACTCCGTCGTACCAGGCTACAAGGGCAAGGTTCCCTACGAGGGCAGCAACTACCCTTACCCTGTGTTTGTGTCGACGCGTGACACCCCCGATGCTCTTGCCTATGGCCTGACCAGGGCGGTCATGGACAACTACGCCGATATAAAGGAAGCCGGCCCGAGCATGGACGGCTACCAGCTAGACTCGCAGAATTTCAATTTCGTGTTCCCGTACCATCCCGCTGCCATCAAGTACTACAAGGAGAAAGGCGTATGGACTGCGGCGCACGAGACTCACAATGCCAACCTGATGAAGCGGCAGGACGTGCTCTCCTCGGCCTGGAAGGAAATGAAGGGCAAGACTGTCGCGGACGATATGTTCGCGGAGGAATGGATGAAAGTCCGAGCCGCCGCGCTGAAGAAGGCGGGAATGCCGGTGGTGTTCAACTAGGGACTACCGGCTGACCGCCGGTCGCGGTCGATCCCGTCCTCGCTGGGGGCGGGGTCGACCCGGCCGGTAGGCGCCGACATGACTGTTTCGGACAGAATAGGCAGCTGGGAAACGGCTCGCGCGATTGGCGCGTCGACCGGGCGCAGACAATGCGCCTTGAGAATCGAAGCCGGCCCCGGGGGGAACGAATGACCATCATCGACACGTCCGAGGCGGAAAAAGCGGCAGCCGCCGCGGAAATTTCCACGCAGCGCCAGCTCACCGGGCTCGCCCGGCTGTTTACGGCATTTGCCGCCATCGCTTCGGTGCTGTTCTCAGCCTATCTCATCTTCGGCGTCGGACCGTTGCTGCGCTGGTTCGTGCCGCTGGAAACCCAGTACTTCTACGTTCTGCTGGCGCTTCTCATCCCGATCGTCTTTCTGATGTACCCAATGCACGCTGGCGCCCGAGGGTACACCCCTTGGTATGACTGGCTGCTCGCGTTTGCCGCCTTCGCCACTCCCATCTATTTCGCCATCCGCGGCGATGCGATGCTGAATGAAGGGTGGGAATACAACGCGCCCTACCACGGCAAGGTGCTGGCCTTCGCGATGTGGGCCATCGTACTCGAAGCACTGCGGCGCGCCGGCGGCACAGCCATCTTCGGCATTTGTCTCGTCGTTTCGCTCTATCCGATCTTCGCCGGCTACGTTCCGGGCGTGCTCGGCGGCCAATCGGTACCGGCCGAGATCACCGCCGGCTTTCACGTCTTCGGCACCGAAAGCGTGCTCGGCATACCGATGAATGCCTTCGCAAACCTGGTGATCGGCTTCCTGGTGTTCGGCATTGCGCTGCAGATGACGGGAGGCGGTGCGTTCTTCCTCAATCTCGCCTTCGCATTGCTCGGCGGCAAACGTGGCGGTCCGGCGAAAGTGGCGATCTTCTCCTCCGGCCTGATGGGCTCGATGTCGGGAAGCGTCATCACCAACGTGCTGACCACCGGCGTCTTGACGATCCCGGCGATGAAGCGGGTCGGTTTCCGGCCGGCCTATGCCGCGGGCGTCGAGGCCTGCGCTTCGACTGGCGGCGTATTGATGCCGCCCGTGATGGGAGCGACCGCCTTCGTGATGGCCTCGTTCATCGAGCTGCCCTACTCCCAGATCGTGATTGCCGCGATCTTCCCCTCGCTGCTCTACTATCTCGGCCTTTACCTGCAGATCGACGCCTACTCTGCGCGCGAGTCGATGAAGGGCTTGCCGGTGTCCGAGCTGCCACGCATCGGCCGCGTGCTGCTGGATGGGTGGTTCTACGTCACCGTTTTCGTCGTGCTGATGGTCATGCTGCTCTATCTGCAGCGTGAGGCGCAGGCACCCTTTTACGCCACGGCCGCTCTCCTGATCATCAACCAGATATCCGGCGCGCATCGCTGGGGCTGGAAGAATCTCGAGAATTTCGTGGTGGCGGTCGGCCGGCTGTTCGCGGAACTGGCAGCCATCCTGGCCGGTGTCGGCTTGATCATCGGCGCGCTCTCGCTCAGCGGCAAGATCGGGTCGATCACCTATACGCTGGTGCAGGTCGCGGGCGACAACGTGCTGCTGCTGCTGGTGATGGGCGCGGTCACGAGTTTCATCCTCGGCATCGGCATGACAGTGACAGCGGCCTACCTGTTCCTCGCCGTCACACTCGCTCCGGCACTGACCGGGCAGGGCCTCGACAAGCTGGCGGTACACCTCTTCCTGCTCTACTGGGGCATGATCTCTTTCATCACGCCCCCAGTTGCTCTCGGCGCCTACGCAGCGGCTTCGATCGCCAAATCGAGCCCCATGAAGACCGGCTTCGAGGCCATGCGCCTGGGCAGCATCATCTACTTCGTGCCGTTCTTCTTCGTCCTCAACCCGGCATTGATCGGGCGGGGCGCTCCTCTGGAGATCGTGATCGTGCTGACGACGGCCATCGCCGGCATCGCGTTGTTGTGTGCAGCACTACAGGGTTACCTCTGGGGTGTTGGTGCGCTCGACGGCAATGGAATTTTCGCCTGGCCGGCACGGGTCCTGCTCGCCCTCTCCGGCATCGTGCTGGCGTTGCCGGGCAGTGAACTGATCGGCTTCACGAATTGGCAGCTGCTCGAGATTGCCGCCGCACTGGGAGTTGTCGGGCTGGGTTTCGCCTGGTTCGGGCGACGAAAGGGAACAGCGGCCCCGATTCCTCTCCAGCACTAAACCTGGTTTTGCATCACGGTTCAGTTCAACATCCATGCCATCGACCCTGTCGAAGAGCGGGTGGCATGACAGGAAGCGGATCTGGCCATGATCGGCTAGGATCGCGAACACTCCGCAAATCGCCGCAACCTTCTTTCCGTCGTTGGATTGGTCAACATGCTGTCGGTCTTCGACCTCATCGCGATCCTGCTGGTGCTGACGGCAGCATTCGGCTGGATCAACCATCGCTTCATCCGGCTGCCGCATTCGATCGGGTTGCTGGTCATGGGATTGGGCGCCTCTCTGGTCTTGATCGCGGTCGAACTCGCTTTCCCGCGCATCCTTCTCTACGCCGACCTCGCGGCGGTCATCCGTCAGATCGACTTCCAGGAAACCGTCCTGAACGGCATGCTCGCCTTCCTGCTGTTCGCAGGTGCGCTGCATGTCGACCTGTCGGTCCTGCGGGAGCGCGCCTGGACGGTCGGCGCCATGGCGACGATTGGCGTGATAATTTCTACCGCCGCCGTCGGTGTCGGCATGTGGCTCGCCGGGAAGGCGCTGGGGATTCCGGTGCCGCTCGCGTGGGCCCTGGTCTTCGGCGCCCTCATCAGCCCCACCGATCCACTGGCTGTGCTCTCGGTACTGAAGGCCGTCAAAGTGCCCAAGACGCTCGAGATCGAGATGACGGGCGAGTCGCTGTTCAACGACGGCGTCGGCGTGGTGATCTTTCTCGCGCTGCTCGCGGCTGCGGCGAATGCCGATGGCAGCGTCGGCCTCCTCCACATCGGTGAGCTGTTTGTCGTCGAGGCACTGGGCGGCGGCGCCCTTGGTCTCGTCACCGGTTACGCGGCCTACCGGGCAATGCGGGCGATCGACGATTACGCAATCGAAGTCCTGCTTTCGCTGGCGCTGGTAACCGGGACCTATGCACTGGCCGGCAAGCTTCATATGAGCGGGCCCATCGCGATGGTCGTCGCCGGGCTGCTGATCGGCAACCATGGCCCGCGCGACGCGCTGAGCGACGTGACGCAGCGCTATCTCTTCAGCTTCTGGACGCTGGTCGACGATGTCCTGAATTCGGTGCTCTTCCTGCTGATCGGACTGGAAGTGCTGGTTCTGCGCCTCGACCTATCCGTTGCGTGGCTGGCGGCACTCGCCGTGCCGCTCGCCCTCTGCGCGCGCCTGTTCGCCGTATCGATCCCGGTCTTCGCCTTGAGCACAAGCCACACCTTCGTCCGCGGCACGATTCCGGTGCTGACCTGGGGTGGATTGCGCGGCGGCATCTCGATCGCCCTCGCCCTGTCAATTCCCGAAGTCCCGGAGAAGTCGGCGATCCTCGCCGCGACCTATGCTGTCGTGCTGTTCACCATCATTGTTCAGGGGCTTAGCCTGCGCGCCGTGGCTGCGCGGGTCGTCCGGTAGCGCGGAGTCTATCGGTCGCAGGTCCCGGCATAGTAGGCATCGACATCGCACGTCTTGCCGCCCGGCAGTGCACACGTTCCCTGCTCATCGGGAGCGCCGCTGCGCGCGACCACGTTGTAGCGCCCACCGGTAATTGCGCAGTAACGCGCCGGCGCGGTGACGTAACCGGTCACGCGCAACCCGCCAGCGCGGCATTCACCGCGAAACAGCGCCCATTCCTCGCACTGATAATTGTCGAGGAAAACGCAGACGCCGTACTGGCCGCCGTCGGGCCGCTGTTCGATCCGTATCTGGCCGCCCTGTCGCGCGCAGTTCTGTGACGCGGGGTTGGCAAGTTGCGCGGCCGGTGGCGGCCCTTGCCCTGAGACCTGCGCCGAAACCCCGACGATGCCGACGGAAAAGCACCAGATTGCGATGGCAGGAACCGAGAGCAGGTTTCGCATCTGCCAATTCCCCTTCGTCACTGCAACTCGAACGGAAAGATGACTTTCCAGTCGGCCTTCATGCTGGCGACAGCCCACTTGCGCTGGACCGCCTCATCCCAGGCCTTGTCGAGCCGCCCAACCGGGGAGCTTCGGTCATAGGCATATTCGCGCACGGCGTCGGTGTGGTGGACGAGGCCCATGAAGCGCGCGCCCGCACCGGCCGCCGTCCACTCCAGCATCTGCTGGTCGCCGTCGGAATTGCCGAAGGCCAGAATCGGCCGCCGGCCGATGAACCGGTTGATACCGACGGCCTTGCCCGGGCCGTCGTCGACGAACTCGACCTTTGGCTCCTTCAGCAACACCGGCTCACCCGTCGGCCGCTTCACGAACTTGGTGACGCCTGAAGAGCCGACAACCTGTTCCGGCGGGATGCCGTAGACTCTCTCGGTCCACGGACGCATGAATTCGACGCCGCCGCCGGAGACGATGAAGGTCTTGAAGCCGTGGGCGCGCAGAAGGGCCATCAACTCGAGCATCGGCTGGTAGACGAGGTCGGTGTAGAGCCGGTTGAAGCGCGGATGGCGAGCGGTGGCAATCCACTCGCTGACGGTCTTGGCAAATTCCGCGGTGGTGAGGTCGGCATGGGTGGCAGCAATGATCTCAAGCAACCCATTCTCGCCCATGGCAGCCAACGCGGCGCGATCGTCGGCAAGAATTGACTTGAAGGGCTCCCGGGTCGTCCATTCCGGATGCTGCGGCGCCATCGCCTTCACCCGCTCCATGGCGAAGACGACCTGGACATACATGGGTTGCTCGACCCACAGGGTTCCGTCGTTGTCGAAGGTAGCGATGCGTTCCGCCACCGGGACGAAATCACGGCTGCCCGTCATGGTGACGCGGGCGACGAACTCGAGGATCGATTGCTTTGCCTGCCCCTCGTTCCAAGACGGCAGCGGATCGGTCTGGCCGAAGGATGGCATCCCGACGGATTGGGCCGCGGCCATGACGGCGAGTCCCGTGATGAGTGCTCTGCGACGCATGATGCCTCCTCTGGCCGGCCTCTACCGTACGAGGTCAGCGGCGGTCATCAAGTGCAATTGAACGGATGCCAATGCATGCCACAGTGACGCGCATGGCCAAATATCGCTCCCCGTTCGCTGCCACGCTCACCGGTCACTTGCTGAAGAACGTCACTGCGCGAAGCGAACTAACGAATGGCCACGGCACTGAGACTTGGCCGCGATATGGCGTTTGCGAACATGGCTGCTAGATGAGGCTCGACCCGACATTGATCATCAAGGCCAGGATGGTCGAGTTGAAGGCAAAGGCGACGATACCATGCACGAGGCTGAGCCGGCGCATGGAACGCGAGACGGTGGCGACGTCGGCAGTCTGGGCCGCACAACCGATGACGAAGGAATAGTAGACGAAGTCGCGATAGTCCGGCTCGCGTTCGCCGGGAAACCTCAGG
>ERZ890510.1587-NODE-1587-length-14482-cov-6.326679_pt1 | contig 14482 bp, 14 predicted proteins | sample MGYA00521265_ERZ890510 | MGnify/ENA primary metagenome ERZ890510 (study PRJEB32303, sample SAMEA104408624) | aquatic metagenome | biome: Brackish water; feature: Chemocline; material: water | place: Baltic Sea | collected 2014-10-26T21:54:00 | depth 110 m ...
GATCTCAATGGTGGCAATGGTGCACTCGACTTCGCCGGCGGAACAGTAGTGCATATCAACGCAGCAGTCGCTGCAGTGGCGGCAGCAGTGATGCTAGGTAAGCGGCGCAACCCCGGGCTTGAGCCCAGCAACGTACCGTACGTGGTGCTGGGAGCAGGAATCCTGTGGTTCGGATGGTTTGGCTTCAACGCAGGTTCTGGTTACGCCGCTGATGGACGAGGTGTTAATGCGTTTTTGGTGACTAACGTGGCGGCAGCAACAGCTGCACTAACGTGGGGTCTTATCTCGCAGTTCCAGTACAAGAAAATGAGCGCGGCGGGTGTTGCGACCGGTGCGGTGGGAGGGCTCGTTGCCATCACTCCTGCGGCTGGATTCGTCGGTGTGATGGGCGCACTTGCGATCGGCTTGGGCGCAGGGATTCTCTGCTACTTGGCAGTACAGATGCGCCCGAAGGTTGGCCTCGACGACGCGTTGGACGTGTTTGCGGTGCATGGGATTGGTGGTATCTGGGGCGCGCTCGCCACTGGCATCTTCGCGGTTGCGGCGATCGGCGGCACGAGTGGCTTGATAGAGGGTGGTAACGTCGACCAAATGTTGGCGCAGATTATCGCGGTGGTGGCAACGCTTCTGTACTCGGGGATCGTATCGCTGGTGATCCTTAAGGTGTTGGACGTGATTCCTGGATTGGGATTGCGGGTGTCTGAGGCTGACGAAGACCAGGGTCTCGATATTAGTGCGCACGGAGAGCGTGCATTTGTTACCGACGGCGCAGACTAGGCGAAGCTGGTTTCAGTTTCAAAGCAGCTCCTCGCTATAAACGAGGAACGTGAAAGGGATCAAAATGATCAGTATTGAAGCAATCGTAAGGCCCGAGCGCGTCAGTCAGGTGACCGCGGCGCTCGTGGAGGCTGGTAGCCCGGGGTTTTATTACTACAACATCACCGGCCAAGGCCGGCAGAACGGGGTTGAGGTGTTCGTGGGCCGAGGCGGCCAGATGGCCGCCCGCTCTACGGTACCGAAGACATTGATCCGAACGGTCGTCAACGATGATCAAAAGGACGCAATCGTCTCCGCGATCATTGCTGCAGCCAAAGGGCCAGGCGAAGGAGTCATCGGAGACGGCAAGATCTTCGTTTCCCAAATCGAAGACGCCGTACGCGTCAGGACCGGCGATCACGGATCAGCCGCGATCTAGAAGGCGTAGACCGGGCAATAACGAAAAGCGGGGCCTCGAGAGAGACCCCGCTTTTCGTTATTGCTCGAGGGAGCTTTACTCTTGGTATTCCTTGAGCGCGTCCCACTTGGGCTCGAGTCCAAGACCAGGGCGCTCTGAGAGCGTGACCGTACCCTTGTCCGGCCCAATCGTGCCCTCGAACAGCGTATCGCCCACCTTCCACATCACGTAGTGGTACTCCACGCGCCACCCGTTGGCCATCGCCGCCTGCAAATGCATGTTGTGGTGTGGCCAGCCTCCTCCGTTCGCGATGGGCAGATTGAACGCCTGCGCCATCGCAGCGATCTTCGCTCCCTCCGTGAACCCGCCGCAGTACACGACATTGGGCTGGAGCAGGTCTACCGAATGGTGAACGAGCACCTCCCGGATGCGGATCTTGTGTCCCTCGTTCTGCCCCGCAGAGATGGGGATGGACGTTCGCATGCGTAAGTCGTGCAGCATCGGCGCGTCGTTGCCCCAGATCGGCTCCTCGAACCACTCGATGTCGCACTCCTCAATCATCTTTGACAGCTTGAGTGCATTGTTGAACTGGAACATGTAGTTGGCGTCGATCGACAGCTGTACGTTCGGCCCGATCGCCTCGCGCACAGCGTGCACCCGCGCTGAGTCTTAGAGCACTCCCTGGTGGTTACCCGCTACCCCAACGGCCATCTTGAGCTTGTCCTCGCCTTGCGCAACGAACGACTTCGCCACTTCAACGAGCTGTTCCACGGAGTACTCGGGTAGACCGAACGTGATGTAAGCCGGAACCGTCTTCTGCGCACCGCCCAGCAAGCGCCAGACGGGCTGACCCGTCTTCTTCCCCTTGATGTCCCAGAGTGCAATATCGAGCGCACTCACTGCCGAACTCCACGCCCCGGTCTGCGAGCGTGGGTTGAGTTCGATGTACAGGTCCTGCCAGATGCGCTCGATCTCGAAAGGGTCTGCGCCGATCACGCGTGGCGCAATCTCACGGTTGATGAGCTCGCGAACGGCGTGGCGTTGGATCGGGCCCGTGATTCCGTAGCCGGTGATCCCCTGCCCATGGTCAGTGACTGAGATGCGGGCGAAGCCGTCGGGGGCCGCGTGACCTCGTATCTCCATTAGTGCGTCTCGCGCAGAGAACTTGATCCCGTTGGCGAGTAGATTCGCAAAAACCTGCGCCACACGGTCCACGTCTGCCGCAACGATGAGATCTGGTGGGTACTCGTAAGTCATTGGCCTTTGCGCGGCGACTCCCGCTATCTGTCGCGCCCTGTCGAGGGGCGGCGTCAAGTCAGTGCTCACTATTCTTAGAAGGGCGCCGGAAGCAGTGAGGCGATCAAGATCGAGGAGATCGTCGACCAAGCGCCGCAACCGGTTGCTGTTGTCTTGCGCGAGCTTGAGAAGGTCCCGGGTGCGTGGAGAGAAAGTACCGACCGAGCCGTCAGCAAGCAGCCCCAGCACCGCGTTGATTGAAGTCAGGGGGGTACGTAGCTCGTGACCTACGATCGCAAGGAACTCGTCCTTCAGGCGCTGGGTCCGGTGTTGTTCGTCGGTATCTTCGATGATCCTCATGCTGTGAAGGAAGATTCCGTCTTCACTCCTGACAGGCGCCCAAGTACTCCTGCCCATGAACACGCTGCCGTCCTTCCGTTGGAACGGGCGCTCGTTTTGCTGGATGTCCTCTGCACCCGTAACCATGCGCTGGTACATTCCCGAGGCAGGAGCAGGGGCATCGGCGGGCCTAAGACTTTTCATCGTTCGGCCTGCGACCTCTTGCCCGGTGTAACCGAGCATCTTCTCCATCGCAGGGTTGACTGACATGATGGTCTCGTTGGGGGCGATGAGAGCCATTCCCAACGGACTGCGCTCGAAGGTGCTCCTGAATCGCTCCTCGCGTTCTGCAAGATCACGGGCGATTTCATGCTGACGGGAAACATCTTGGATCATGTGGATCGCGCCATTCGATTCCCCCCCTTCTCCAGGCAATGGGGCGACTACTGACTGGGTATGGATCGGTTTGCCGTCGCGGGTGAGTAGCGTGATTTCTTTGCTGAAACTATCTCTCTCTCCAGCCATGAGTTTCTCGAGAAGCCCATCGTTTGCCATGTGGAAGGTAGGGGCGGCCAAGGACCTTAGGCTTGTGCCGACTAAGTCAGCCGCCTCATAGCCAACCATGCGGGTCAGGGTGCGGTTGGCTGAAACCACGAGCCCAACAACATCCAGCACGGCTATTCCGATGGGGGACCAATCGAAAACACTCCGAAAGCGTCGCAATTGACTCTCTGCCTCACGCTGGGCCCAGCGCAACGCGGACAGATCCTGCACCGTGCCGATGGTGTGCGTGAGATTCCCCGCTCCGTCGTGGATGGGCGACGCCCTTACCGCAACCGAGATGAGGCTCCCGTCCTTCTTGCGGTACTCACGAACCCCTCTGGCGATCGGGGCTCCTCCTGCCACTTGCTGGAACAAACTTGGCTCAGTACGCTCGGTCTCCGGCCCTCGGAAAAGTTCAAACGTCCTGTCGATGAGCTCCCCATCTGCGTATCCCCGCAATTCATGGAACGCAGGATTGGCCGCCGCGATAACCCGATCTGTGTTCTCCATAACGATACCGATTGGAGAATTTTCGAACAGTTGCCGAAAGCGCTGCTCACGATCTGAAATCTCTTTGACCAGGCGTTGCTGCTCCGCATCATTGAATCGCCGACGAGGATCAGATTCCCGGAAGATGCCTACGCACAACCGAGCGCCGGATTTCTCGTTGGTGACAGAAATGTTTCCTTCGACCGCTACGGCTTCACCTGCGCTTGACGTAACAAGCAACTCTATAGGGAGGCAGTCGCACTCTCCGCTAGTTATTGATTGGAAGGCTGCTACTGATGCAGCGCGGATGTCAGTTGGCAGCAGATCGGACATCGTGAGTGCCGCCAGATCAGCGTCCGAGTACCCGAGCCGGGCGCGCCAGGCTGGATTTACGTACGCGAATGCCCCCTCATGATCAATGATCTGAATGAGGTCGACGGCGGAATCAGCGATCTGCTTGAAGGACAGGTCTATCAATGGTGGTACACCGTGGAGGCGAACGGCTTTCCCGGAGTTTGTGTGACGATACTGCGAACTATCAACTGAAATATTACTGGCGAACTTCGCGAAAGCCGAGGCGCCGAAGGTGACCAAAGTGACAGTCAGGTTGAGATTGAGTGCGCGCTGCCGTCTCGCATCCCGATTCAAGGCAGATGCAGTACGCGACGAGATTGTTCCCACTCCCAAGAGTTGGAACGAGCTAGTTAAGCACCAATGAGGCCCTAGTCCACACTGAGGGAATCCGTACCGATGCCCTCTGCGAACACGACCTCGCCCTCATTTCCGATTCCGATTTCTCCAGTGAGGAGTACCTGCACGTTGAAGAACCCTGGACCCAATGGCTTGATGGTCCATGACGCTTCGCTGTGCCCGGCCTCCCATGCGACCAATTCGATGATTGGCGTCTGTGCCCCACGAACGAGCGTGCCGTCATAGCGCAACACGCCGACGACGACCCCGTTCACCGTCAGTGTGTACTGCGGAAGGCGTGATCCATCGGCGCTTGCGGTATACGTCACCTGATCTCCGGTCTTGGCGCTCGTGGTGGAGGATGTCATCCGCACATCGAGGCGACCAACCACCGGGGTGCTGATAACAAGCAGCGTGAGGACGTAGTCACTCGGGGACGTTACCTGCTCCACCGGGGGAGAGAGCGCCAGAACTTGCACGGTGAATGGCCCCAATCTCGTGGTGGATGGTCCGGCGTCAAAGAATAGATTGTGCGTCACGGAACCGGCAGCGGATGACAGATTCGTGAGAGTGACTTCGATGACCGCGACATCAGGCCGCAGGCACTCGTTCCCAACCGCACAACGGGAGTCCGAGACCATGTTCGTGAAATCTAATCGATAAGGCTGATCGTCCTCGAATAGGAGCGCTGAATTGGTCAAGCGTAGATCGAATGGTTTGCCGTCCTCCGCGTGGACGTCAACGAAAGGAACCAACGTTGGAGTGGGCGTCGCGTCGCTCGCACACCCTGAAAAGGCCGTGATGGCAATGGCGATAAGCAGCAAAACATGGGGTTTCATCGTGGCACGTTTGTCCCTGAGTTTGGTGGGCGTCATAAGAATAGACGCTTGATAAGCCTCGTTGGTTCCCGGCCACAAGAAAACGGGCGCTCGTTCGAGCGCCCGTTTCAATTACGTGACCGTTCCGCTAACTGAGCTTGCTAGTACGCCCAGGTAACGTGTGTGACCTTGACTTCGCCGTTGGGCAATTCAAGCTCGAATACGTCGGCTCGGCCCGTCGGGTCGGAATGGATGGCACGGCCCCAGTCGCTGGAGACCGCTCCCTGGGCGCTCGGCTTTCCGCGCCCGCCACCGTTGCCGCCCCCGCCCGTGTCGCCACCGTGAACATGGGCGTATATCGCCTCCAGTTGCTCGGCATCATGGGCGTTTGGCGTGGTTTGAGCAGCGGTCATCGTGGATGTGTAGTCCATGCACGTGTCCAGGTTGCCATTCGTGAAGTTCTCGTCTTGGTGGCCCAGGCCAAAGGTGTGACCGACCTCTTGGCACACGACATACAGTCGATCATTTGCAGTGTTGTAGCCGGTGCCCACTGGGGTTGCGTCGTAGTAGAAATCGTTCAGTTTGACGTAGCCGCGAGTTATGTGGGCGTCCTTGCCACGGGTAGCCCAGATGCCGGCGATCCCGAGCCAGCCCGTGTTTCCGTAGTCGGAAGCGCACACCTCTACTGCACCTGTGGCAGGCACACAATCAATCGGGTTGTTGGCTGCGCCAGCGACGATTGAGTTGCCCAGCACTGGTGTTAGGTTATTCCAGTTGTCGTTTGCAGTGGAAAGATAACTGTCCCAAGCCCCCGCAGCCAAGTTGTCACCGATACTCAAGGAGAGAGGCGCCGCTGCAATTTCCCAGTGGTACTTGCCCCACGAGTGATTAGCGAACACTGACGTTGCGCTAGCCAACATGACCACCGCAGCAATCACCGAAACCGTAAGTCATTTAGACCGCATTGCATGCCTCCTTGGGGTGCCCCCGCGGGGATACTGCGCCTCGCAGGGGTGATTCGGTGAACTTCCGAATCATGACGACGATGGCGAGTGACGATGGCGAGTATAGACGCCCATCTGAATTAGGTAACGTCCGAATGGCCTAATTGTTAGGGTGGGCTGTCCGTGCCCCGCCGCCGTGGTCCGTGACCATAAAGCCTGTACTGCGACACCTGACTGTCGCGTGATGGCCACTTGATCGCTATGCTGAATCTACGGTCGCCGTGAAGTGCCTCCTCAAAGCGAACGCCCATGCGCGTTATGGCGCGACCAACTCAGGAGTGGATGTAACAAAATGTAACAAAATGCAACACCTCAAGACGGAACGGGAAGCCGCGCGCCATCACGTAGGCACACCGTCGCCCAACGCTAACCGCCGGCGCTCAGCGCCCTCAGCCCTTCCAGCACATCGTTCTTGTGCTGACCGAAAGCGACCTCGTGGTGATACACCCCACTGATGGCACCCGTCTTGCTGACGATGTAGGTGACCCGCTTATTCGGGAGTACCGGGAGCCGCCGCTTCACGTCGTACAGACGAATCACGGTCTTCTCGGGATCGGACAGTAGAGGGTAGGGCAGGCTCAGGGATTCCCGAAACCGCCAATGACTCTCCACCGAATCGGCACTGATCCCGACGATCATCCCATCTAGGGACTCTATGGCTTCATGCACATCACGGAAGCCACTCGATTCGATCGTTCACCCTTTGGTGAAATCATTAAGGTAAAAGTAAAGAATGACGTGCTTGAGGCCAGCCCAATCGGACAGCTTGAACGTTGAGCCGTCATGAAGCTGACCGGAGAAATCTGGCGCCGATGTACCGATATTTAGCATGAGAACCTGATATTACCCTTGTGATTCCGAGGCAAAAAGGCCAAAACAAACTTCACTGATTCCGTCAAGGTGTGTATACTTATCCACGAAATAAGAGAGAGCGGAAGAACAGAGTAGGCCGCGAAAAGAGAAGAATGCTAGACACCGCGACCAAGCAGCAGATAATTGGAGAGTACCAGATAAAGCCGGGCGACACCGGTTCGACTGAAGTACAGGTGGCTCTCCTGTCCGAACGTATCCGCGGGCTGACTGATCACCTCCGCAGCAATCACAAGGACCATGCGACGCGCAGAGGTCTGTTGAAGCTGGTAGGCCAGAGGCGGCGCCTGCTTCGTTACTTAGCTAACGAAGACGTGGCACGCTACCGTACGGTGATCACTAGGCTCGGCCTCCGCAGGTAGCTCGGCATCAAGTAGCACCCATCGGGTGCTACTTTGCTATTACCCGGAAGCTCCTAAGCACCGCACGTACCAGCTTCTCCTCACCGAATTGGAAAAGAAGAGGAGCAGTTTGATATGCCCACAAAGCATGAGATAGAGATTGGTGGACGAACACTGTCCATCGAAACAGGTTTGCTCGCCCCACAGGCCCACGGCGCTGCCGTGATCCGCTACGGCGACACCATGATTTTGGTAACCGCCGTTATGGGCGGTATCCGCGAAGGCATGGACTTCTTCCCGCTCACCATTGAGTACGAAGAACGTCTCTACGCCGTTGGCCGCATCCCCGGAAGCTTCTTCCGGCGTGAAGGCCGCCCCACAACCGAGGCCACGCTCGCTGCGCGGCTCACCGACCGCCCGCTTCGCCCCCGCTTCCCCAAGGGCATGCGTAACGAAGTGCAGGTCATTTCCACGATCCTTTCCGTGGACCACGTCAACCAGCCTGACATCATGACGATCATCGGTGCATCCGCTGCGCTGTCGATCTCACAGATCCCGTTCAACGGCCCTGTCGCCGCAACCCGCATGGGCTACATCGATGGTGAACTCGTGGTCAACCCGACCTTCGAGGAACTCACCCGCTCCAAGCTGGACCTGACCATCGCTGGTGCCCGTGACGCCATCATCATGATTGAGTCCGGCGCCAAAGAGGTCTCCGAGGAAATCATCCTCGACGCCCTCCAGATGGGTCAGGAAACCAACGTCAAGATCATCGAACTGCAGGACAAACTGATCGCCGAGATCGGCAAGCCCAAGGTTGAGGTCAAAGTCGCCGAGGCCACAGACCCCGATCTGCTCTCCAAGGTTGAAGCGATCGCCAAGGCTGGCCTCGAAGGTGTGATTGATCGCGGCGAGGGCCGTGGCGAGCGCAACGAGGGAACGAAGGCGGTCGAGGAAAAGGTCTTCGAGGCGTTGGCTGAGGAATGGGGCCGCCCCGCCGTTGCCAAAGCATTCGATGACGTCCTCAAGAAGGTCGTACGTTCCAAGATCCTCTATGAGAAGAAGCGCCCCGACGGTAGGAGCCTCACCGAGGTCCGCGAGCTGTCTAGCCAGGTTGGCCTGCTCCCCCGCACCCACGGTTCCGCGCTCTTCCAGCGTGGCGAGACCCAGATATTGACGGTCGCGACTCTAGGCCCCCGGGCGTTGGAGCAGAGGCTTGACGGCCTAAGCCCCGAGGACACCAAGCGGTACATCCACCACTACAACTTCCCTCCGTACTCCACCGGCGAAGCCCGCCGTATGGGTACTGGCCGACGTGAGATCGGTCACGGCGCACTCGCCGAGCGAGCCCTTGCCCCGGTGATTCCTGACGAGTCTGAGTTCCCCTACGCGTTCCGTCTGGTGTCTGAGGCCCTCAGCTCCAACGGCAGCACGTCCATGGGTAGTGTATGCGGGAGCACCATGTCCCTCATGGACGCTGGCGTACCCATCAAAGCACCGGTATCTGGCGTAGCCATGGGGCTCATGACCGATGCCGATGGCAACTTCCAGGTGCTTACTGACATCCAGGGCGTCGAAGACTTCATGGGAGACATGGACTTCAAGGTCGCTGGTACTGCCGAGGGCATCACCGCCCTCCAGATGGACATCAAGGCCTCCGGCATCAGCATGGATGTCTTCCGCACCGCCCTCGCGCAAGCGAAGGAAGGGCGCCTGCACATCCTCAAGCACATGCTTGAGACCATCGCTGCGCCCCGACCGGAGCTCAACGAGAACGCACCACGTATGACCCGCATTCAGATCCCGGTGGATAAGATCGGCGCGGTCATCGGGCCTGGTGGCAAGACCATCCGCGGCATCGTTGAAGCCACGGGTGCAACAGTAGACATCGAAAACGACGGCATGGTTACCATCGGCTCGTCGGATGCTGAGTCCGCAGACGCGGCCATCAGGATGGTCGAAGGCCTGACGAAGGACGTTGAGGTTGGCCAACGCTACACCGGTAAGGTGACGCGGCTGATGAACTTCGGTGCCTTCGTCGAGATGCTTCCCGGCAAGGAAGGGCTCGTTCACATCAGTGAGCTTGCAACCACCCGTGTGGGAAGCGTCGAGGAAGTCGTCAAGATGGGCGATGAGCTTGAGGTCATGGTGATCGAAGTCGACCGCATGGGCAGGGTCAACCTGTCGCACCGCGCGATCCTCGAAGGCGCCGACCCCGAGAAGGTCAAAGCTTCAGCTGGTGGCGGCGGTGGTGGTGGCGGAGACCGCGACCGCAGGCCTAGCGGCGGCGACCGCGACCGCCGTCCACGCTAGGAGACTAGCAGGGCCAGGATCGGTTTAGAGAAGTACGAACGTAGAGACGCGACATGTCGCGTCTCTACGTGTATCTAGCAGAAACGCTCTAAGGAGATGTCCGTGCCGTTCATCAAGAGATTCGCGCTCTGGCTCGTGCTATCGCTGCCCGTCGGGATCGCAGCCGGTGCCATCTTCTCCGCGTTCCTCGGTGATGGCTCGGACCTTGATCGGTTCACGTCCGCAGGGAACGGCGCCCTCGCTGGAGCCTGGGTCGGCCTCATCGGTGCGCTCGCGGCTGCTGCCACGACCACCGTTGCACGTTCAAGACTGAAGAATGCTGGTGGATCACAATTCTTCACCGGCCTCATCGTGTCTTACGGCCTGATCATCGCGGCCCTGGTGTTACTGCTGCTCGGGTAGCTGGAGCCGCACGAACTAGCATTCGCTTTCGGGCCATCGTGCTGCGAGCTACCGACAGGGGGAGCATCGCGAGCCCGTCCAACCCACTATTCGGTGAGATCGACAACGATCGCAGCGTGGTCGCTGACCCCGTCACGACGGCCCGTGGCGTCAGGTGCCCAATGGTACTCAACGCTTGCGACCTTCGGGAGGATCGAACGATGGATGAAAGCTTCGTCGAGGCGGAAACCGTTCCCCCGGTTTGGCGAATACCAGGTGTATTCCCGGCGGTCGCCGTGGACGTGCCTGAAGGAATCGGGCCAACCAGCCTCGGCCATGCCGTCCATCCACGCATCATCACGAGCGTCGAACACCGGGGACTCCTCGTCGATCCCGCGTTTGCCCGTATTCGTATCGCCGATCAACATGCCTGGCGCGTGCTTCCAGGTGCGCAGCTTCGCAAGTAGCGTGGAGTTGAACGGACGCCGGAGGCCAGTAGGGCCTAGGGGCCCATGGACCGCCAGGATGCTTATGGGCACGGGGGCTTCCACCTGTACCGGCAGGATGCGCTCCCGAGGATGAGGTAGCGACCGCAGGGGAATAACGCTAGTCGGCCAACGACTAGCCACCAGCAGCGCATTGCGGGCAGGCAGGCTGGCGCTGGCGGTCGTGGCTTGATGGGGTAGGCCGAGTTCCGCGAGCGTTTCGGCGAGCCATTCGCTGGGTGGTGTGCCGCGATATTCAGAGAGGGCGACGATATCCGGCCGCCAGTCCCACAGTTGCGTCGCGATCTGCTCGATGCGGCGCCCGCCTCCCGCGCGGATATTCCAGCCTATGATTCGCATCTGTATCAGCTCTCCGGGTTTGTGGGGAGCGCTATCCCAACGTAGAATCCGCGCCTCGGCACTCCGCATACTACTCGAACCCGCCCCGGGCGGAAGGATCTTATGGCCCAGGACGATGATGGAGGCCCTAGCGGCGGGTTGCTGAGCCTCGCAGCCTTGCCAGTGTTCTCCGTATTCTTCCTCTGGGGCTTCGGTACGGGCGCGCTTTGGATGGTGCGGCCGCTGTACGCGTATTCCTTTGGTGGTTCGATCTTCCTGGTGGGACTCGTGTCCGCTTTCAGTGCAGCCCCCAGGATGTTCGGTGCCCCTCTCGCGGGCGCGTTGACTGACCGCATCGGCAGGCGTCCTGTCGTAGCGGCGGGCGCCATCCTACATGGAGGCGCGCTCGCTGCGCAGGCGTACACCACAAGTTATCCACCCTTCTTGGCACTGGAGCTGATCTCAGGATTCGGCGTTGCCGTGTGGGTGACGGGTTCATCAGTGCTGCTCGCAGACTTCACACGAGTCGCCAATCGTGGGCGTGGTGTAGCGCTGCGGAATACGTCGATGCGTGTAGGGATTCTGGCGGGGCCTGCTGCAGGCGGACTTGTCGCTGAGTTCTTTGATCTTGCGTCGGTGTTCCTGTTCATCGCTGCAACGAAGGTCGTCATCGTGGCTATCGTCATCTTGCTGATCAAGGAGACGCGATCACGCTCCGACAATCAGGTCGGCCCGGAGTCTGCCCCGCAGCAGAAGACACGCCTGCTGCCTGACCTTTCCGTGTTCCGCACAAAGGATTTCATGGCTCTCGGAATGATCACGCTGGCCCTGGGCTTGGTGACGCAGGGGCCTGGGGCATTCAGGACGTTCTTTCCGGTGCAGGCAGCGGCGGCGGGCCTAAGCCTGACCGACGTGGGTAACCTGATCAGCGCATCGGGCCTTGCCGCAATGCTGGTGGCGTTGCCGGTGGGAGCGTTGGTGGATTGGCGTGGGCGGAAGCCCATGCTGGTCGTTGGCTTACTGGTGATCGGACTTTCGTTGTTCCTCGTAGCTGGCATGAATGGGCTGTTGGTCGCGTTGGCGGCCGCAGTGGCATTCGGCGTGGGAGAGGCTGTCGGCAGCAACACAGTGCAGACCTACGCCATGGATCTGGCGCCTGCGGATCGGCGTGGCTATTTCCTAGGCACGTGGCAGGCCACTATGAACGTGGGACAGCTCATTGGGCCGCTGGTGGTTGGCGCGTTGGCAGTGCCACTAGGGATCCCCGTGGCGTTCACCGTCATCGGCGTCGTGATCCTGGCGACTGGCGTCGCGACGGCCTTCGTCGGGCGCGAGACCGCCGCCTAGTTGGAAGCGGCTCCAACGCTGGTTGGTAGGTCGACTTGATATCCGGCCATCAGGTCGTCCAAGAACGCCGCCGTCGTTGGGTCGGCATCCAACAGCGGTAAGCGGAGGCTCCCAACGTTGAAGCCCGCTTTGTTGATGCAGTACTTGATTGGGATGGGGCTGCTGATGACGAAGAGACCTTTGAACAAGGGCAGCAAGCGTCGATGTTCTTCCGCCGCTGCGGCCAGGTCTCCCGCGACCGTGAGGTCGATCATGCGCTTGATTTGGTTGCCGACCAGGTGTGACGCGACGCTGACGACGCCGTAGCTCCCCACGCACATCTGGGCGAAAGTATCGCTGTCGTTACCGCACCAAACGCGGAAGTCGGCAGGGGCGTTGCGAGTGATGGCCCCAACCTGGGAGAGATCATCCGCGGCTTCTTTGATGCCGATGATGTTCGTGACCTCAGCGAGTCGCAGGGTCGTCTCGGCGGTCATATTGGTGACCGTCCGGGAGGGAACGTTGTACAGGATGTTCGGCAGCGGAGTGGCCTCTGCCAGCGCCGAGAAGTGCCGGAACAAGCCCTCCTGGGTGGGCTTGTTGTAGTACGGCACGACCTGGAGGAGAGCGTCGACGCCTGCCCGCTCTGCGTCCTGGGAGAGTTTCACCGCTTCGCCCGTGCCGTTGGTGCCTGAGCCCGCAATCACTGCGGCGGTGTCGCCGACAGCCTCTTTGACTTCGGCCCAGAGTCGGTAGTTCTCCTCGTGGAAGAGCGCAGGGTTTTCGCCGGTGGTTCCCGTGACTACGAGTCCATCGCTACCGGAGGCGATCAGCGCTTTGGCGAGACGCTTAGCCTGGGCGTAGTCGACCTCACCGTTCGCGTCGAACGGGGTGACCATCGCTGTCAGCAGTCTTCCTATGCTCGCCATCTCGGGACTCCTTGTTGCTGATCCAGAAACTCTACCGGGGCCTACACGCGTTCGCGGAGCCACGCTCCGCGCTTGACGACCTCTTCCGCTATCTGGATGGCGTTGGTTGCCGCGCCCTTGCGCAGATTGTCGGACACGATCCAAAGGGCAAGCCCATTGGGGTGAGAAGAGTCCTTGCGGATGCGCCCCACATACGTCTCGTCGGTGCCAGCGGCGTCGATAGGCATGGGGTACTTCGCGTTCGCTGGGTCGTCGACAACCACGATGCCAGGGAACGCCGCCAGCAACTCGCGGGCTTCGTCTGGATCCATCGGACGCTCGAACTCAATGTTGACCGCCTCGCTGTGGGAGATCGGCACAGGTACACGTACGCAGGTCGTCGAGATGGCGATGTCAGGTCGGTGCAGGATCTTCTGTGTCTCCTGCCGCATCTTGACCTCTTCAGAGTAGTAGCCGTCCTCTTTCAGGGAGCCGATGTGCGGCAGCACGTTGAAGGCGATCTGGTGAGGGTACGACTCTGCTGTCGTCGGCTCGCCTGCCAGAACCTGAGCAGCTTGTGTGTTCAATTCCGCCACGGCAGCCGAACCGGTGCCAGACACCGACTGGTACGTCGAAGCGATCACGCGCTTGATTGGGTTCTTAGCGCCGAGCGCGGCAAGAGTCATGGCCAGCGGCGTGGTCGAGCAGTTCGGGATAGCCAGCAGGCCCTTGTGGCCGTCAACATCGTCCGCGTTGATCTCCGGCACCACCAGCGGCACCGACGGATCCATGCGCCACACTCCGCTGTCATCGATCACCACGCATCCCTGCTGCGGCCCAAGCACGCCGATCTCTTGCGAGATGTCGTCGGTGGCGGACACGAACGCGAGATCGCACTCCGCGAGAAGCTCGGCCGTGGTGGCCTCGATGGTGATCTCCTGGCCCTTGTAGATCATCGTTTTACCCACGGAACGGTGGGATGCCGTTAGACGCAGGGCGTCCATGGCGAATCCACGCTCTTCTAGGATCTGTAGGGCTACTCTGCCCACGGCGCCGGTGGCGCCAACGATGGCTACTCTCGGGTTACTCACGGTGCACTCCAGGTCGAATTCGTGCCGACTACGGCACCCTTAGTGTAACCGTGGCTGGAGGCGGGAGCCATCGCTTGTCGATGTGCTCGTGAACGAGACGAACTACCGCTACGGCGTTGTGGGCCCGCCATGGCG
>ERZ890510.1589-NODE-1589-length-14466-cov-4.474360_pt1 | contig 14466 bp, 11 predicted proteins | sample MGYA00521265_ERZ890510 | MGnify/ENA primary metagenome ERZ890510 (study PRJEB32303, sample SAMEA104408624) | aquatic metagenome | biome: Brackish water; feature: Chemocline; material: water | place: Baltic Sea | collected 2014-10-26T21:54:00 | depth 110 m ...
GAAATCGTTCTTCTGACCGCCGACCGTCACGCGGGTCTGCCGGTAAGCGACGTTTTTCCGCATCTCTTTGGTCTGGGATTGCCGAACCTCATCAAGATCGATGAGGTCGAGTGGCACGGTGTTGAGGCGGACATTATTTTCTGCGCGCTGCCGCACGGCACCACGCAGGAAATCGTCGCCGGCCTCCTTCATCACACCGGCCATGACGTGATCGACGAGCTCATTACCGAGCGGCGCGAGGACCTGATTGCCGGTATACCTGAAGGCGTGCGGGTGATCGACCTATCGGCAGACTTCCGGCTAGAGAACGTGGATACCTACGCCCAATGGTACGGCCACGCGCATCGGGCGCCACAGCTGCAGGCGGAAGCGGTGTACGGGCTGACCGAGTTCGCCCGTGACGATATCCGTGACGCCCGGCTGGTGGCGTGCCCGGGCTGTTACCCCACAAGTGCATTGCTGCCCTTGATACCGCTGATCGAGGCCGGCCAAATCGATGCCGACGACATCATCATCGACGCCAAATCAGGTGTCACCGGCGCCGGTCGCGCCGCCAAGGAAGCCAGTTTGTTCGGCGAGGTCTCGGAGGGCATTCATGCCTACGGCGTCGCCGGACACCGGCACGGTCCGGAGATCGAACAGGGGCTGGCGCAGGCCGCGGGTCGCGACATTATCGTCAATTTCACGCCGCACCTGGTGCCGATGAACCGCGGCATTTTGTCGACCATTTACGTGCGACTGGAGGGCGGTGCGACCGCCGCCGACCTGCACGAAACCCTGTCGAAGCGGTACGCGGCTGAGCCGTTCGTCGATGTCGTGCCCGAAGGCGTGTCACCGGCAACGCGCCATGTGCGGGGCTCCAACCATAGTTTGCTTGGGGTGTTTCCCGACCGGGTGAAGGGGCGGGCGATCATTCTTTCGGTGCTCGACAACCTGGTTAAAGGGGCATCAGGGCAAGCGGTGCAGAACATGAACGTCATGTGCGGGCTGCCCGAGACACTATCCTTGGAGCAGCGTCCGCTGTTTCCCTGATCGCTCGGCGTGGCCGCTCACGGAATCATTCTGCCGTTTCGCGGCATCGAACCACGCCTCGCGCCGGATGTTTTCTTGGCGCCCGGCGCATGCGTGATCGGCGATGTCGAGATTGGCGCGGGGTCCAGCATCTGGTTCCAATGCGCGATTCGGGGCGACGTCAATTTCATCCGGATCGGCGCGCGGACGAATATTCAGGACGGCACAATCATTCATGTCAGTCGCCGGGACGGCGGCCAAACGGTGATCGAGGACGATGTCACGATCGGTCACCAGGTGTTGCTCCACGCTTGTCGGCTGCACACCCGCAGTTTCGTCGGCATGGGCGCGACGGTGATGGACGACGCGGAAGTCGAAACCGACGCGATGCTGGGGGCTGGATCGTTGCTGACCTCGCGAAAACGCGTGCTGACCGGTCAGCTTTGGCTTGGTCGGCCCGCAATCCATATACGCGACCTCACAGCCGACGAGATCGCGTATAATGGGGCGACTGCGGCGCACTACAGTCGTATGGCGGCAGAGTATCGCGCGGCGCTCGGCCTGCAGGCCGGTGATACCGTGTCAGTATAGATCGGTGAACGTGAGACGAATCAGGGTTTGATGGTGCCGCACAGAGCGAAATTCCGATTTCCGAGACGCTGTGGGTGGCTGCTACTAGCCGGCGCCGTCGCGGGCTGTGCGCCGGTGCTGCCGTCGAAAACGCTGTTCATCGCGGCCCGCGAAACAACATCCAACGAACTCCTGGTAGGCACGTTCGAAACCATTTTTGGCGAACCGACCTCGTCGATAACGTTATTCGGCATCGGCGACCGGACCGAATGCCGCGGTATCACGGGGGTCGGCGGGGTCGACCGGGTTGCACCGGGCACCACCACCCGTCTGATGATGAAGTGCGAAGACGGGCGCTTCATTCAGGGCGAATTGACCTACGAGCGGTTCGACCGAGGCGCCGGTCTGGCCGAGGACAATGGCGACAAATTGTACCAGCTCGTATTTGGCCGCTTGAAACTTTCCGAAGAAAGCCTGCGCCAGGAATTCGCTCTGTTGCCCCCGCCGCCGGAGCGGCCACGTCTGATTGAGCGGCTGCCGGCCGCTTTGCCGCCAGCGCCGGGTCCGGCCGAGCCGCAGGATGAAGGCAGCACCGTGCCGGCCGTACCGTCTGCGGATGTCGAGGTCGGACGCTTGCCAACCGAAGAAGGCGCAGCTGGCCTTAGCGGCGACGATGATGACGACGATCCTTTTGCGAGCCTTGTGCCGAGCGACGACGGCGATGAGGCCGTCGAGGAAGTATGCGAGCGCGGCACCGTCGGCGGTCAATGCCTCGACGAATTTGACCTCGATGAGTTCGATAGCAATGACGTCGAGAACTTTCTCCGCGATGAAGATGACACCGGCGGCGACGTCGAAACCTAGCGTTTAGGCGATGGCCTTCTTTACATAGGCGCCGGGCGCATCTTCGATCGCATTAAGCGCGCCCGCGCCGGGTTGTCGCGCCGCGACCTTGTCTCCAGCATGCGATACCAGCCATGCGGCCCAATCGGGCCACCACGATCCGGCGTTCTCGCGCGCCCCAGCGAGCCACGCCTCGGCGTTCTCGGGTAGGGCGTCGTTGGTCCAGTGGCCGTATTTTGTTTTACCCGGCGCACTAACGACGCCGGCGACATGGCCGGATTGCGCCAGCACGAATCGTTTGTCGCCCTCGATCAGTTGAGGCAACAAGTAGCATGACCGCCACGGTGCGATGTGGTCTTCCTTGGTGGCCAAGACGTAGGTTGGCAAATCGATCTTGCCGAGATCGATCGGTACGCCGGCGATTTCTATCCCGCCCGGTTTTGACAGCAGATTCCTCAGGTACATGTTGCGCAGATAGAAGGTGTGCATCGCGTGCGGCATGTTGGTCCCGTCGGCATTCCAAAACAGCAGGTCGAACGGGATGGGGTCTTTGCCGAGAAGGTAGTTGTTGACGACAAACGACCAAATAAGATCGTTGGCCCGCATCATATTGAATGCCGATGCCATACGACGGCCGTCCAGCACGCCGGTTTCGCCCATTTGCTCGTCTAGAAGTTTGAGCTGCTCTTCATCGATGAAGACGCGCAATTCACCGGCGTCTTCAAAATCGACAAGGGCCGTCAGAAACGTCGCGGTGTTTATTCTCGTATCACCCTTCGTCGCGAGATAGGCCAGCGTCGTCGCCAGGAGCGTTCCGCCGACGCAGTAGCCGACGACGTTGATCTTTGATTGATCGATCGCCTGGAGCGCCGCGCCGATCGCGGCGAGGAGACCGTCGTTCATATAGTCTTCGAACGACGTGCTCGCGTAGCTCGCATCGGGATTCACCCATGAGATCATGAAGACGGTGAAGCCCTGCGCCACCGCCCATGCAACGAACGAATTCTCCGGCTTGAGATCCAGAATGTAATATTTGTTGATCCACGGGGGGCAGATCAGCAACGGCAACGCAAAGACGTCGGGCGTCGCCGGCGCATACTGAATGAGCTGAAAGAGTCGATTCTGAAAGACCACCTTGCCCGGTGTCGTGGCGACATTGCGCCCGACCTCGTAAGCGTCAAAGTCGGTCTGGCTGATGCCCTTGCCGCCCTCCAGGTCTTTGATCAGGTTCTCTAGCCCGTGTACCAGGTTTTCGCCGTGCGTCTCGAGTGTGGTGCGGATCACTTCCGGGTTGGTGTGGAAGAAGTTGCTCGGCGACATCGCATCGACGAATTGGCGCGTGTAGAAATCGACCTTGCGGCGCGTGTCGTCATCGAGGCCTTCGACCTCGGCCACGGTTTTCTGAAGCCAGCGCGAGGTGATCAGGTAGGACCGTTTGAGGAGGTCATAGACCTGGTTTTCGTTCCAGCCTGGGTCTTTGAAGCGACGATCGCCTTTGTCGGGCGTTACCGTCGGCGCCTGAGCATCGTCTGCCGCGTGGCCGGTGGCGGCGCTTTGCCAGAACTCGGCGTATTGGCGCCACAGGGTCATCTGGGCTTCGGCCAGCCGCTGGGGGTCGGCGAGCATTTGGCTGCTGAGCCGCAAAAACGCGTTTCCAACGATCGCCGGATCAAACGGCAGGCGCTCCGCGTCTCCCAGTCGCGCCATATAGGCCTGGAATAGGCGCTGCCACTGGGCACCCAGCTTCTGCAGATTTTCGCCCAGAACGGCGCTTTCGTCGCTCGCAGCCGCGTCCCCATGTTGATCGGACATCAGATAATCCTTTATGGTGTCGCCCGAAGCCCTTGAAAACTATGGTTTGTTGGGCTCCGAGGGCCGAACGACGGACAAAGCAATTGATCTGTGTCCGGCGCGGTATAGGCTGCGGCCTGGCCCGTGCCGGAGATATAGAGGATCGGGAACATGATTCAACGCCAGAACCGTATCGAATTGTCGAACATTAATGCATGGGGCCGCATCGGTCTTATCGTATTGCTGGCCGGCGCCTTGTCGGCATGTTCCTCGGTGCCCAACTGGGCCAATCCGGCCAATCTTTACGATCGGGTTGCCGGCGTTTTCACTAGTGACGGCGACGCGGAAGCCTTTCCGACCGTGAGCGACGTACCGGATCGCCCGACGACGTCGACCGCCGAACAGCGCACTCAGACAGCGCAAGGCTTGGTGGCCGATCGCGAGAACGCGCGCTACACCGACGACGAAATTCGCCGCGATGACCCCGCCCAGGTCGCGGCTGCAGCGCCGGCGCCACAGCCAGCCCCGCGCCCCGCGCCGCCGCCGCGGGCGATCCAACAAGAAACCGCGGCTCCCGCGCCAGCGCCGGCGGCCCAGATCGCCCAGGCGCCAGCACGACCGAGTATTCTTGAGGAACGCCGGGTTACGCCACAGTCTGCGCCGGCGCGCGCCGAAGCCGCGGACTCGCTCGATTCACGCCGGACCATTACCTCGGGTCGGGCCACGCCACCGCAGCCGGCCGAACCCCGCCGCGTCGCGCCGCAGATTGTTGAGCGGCGCGCACCTGCCGTTGTGCCGGTGCCCGCCGCGCCGCCCGGAATGCTGCCAGCAATGGCACCAGCCGCCGTAGCGGCCGTGGCCGCGCCGGTGGCACCGTCACCAGCAATGGTGCTGCCCGCCCAACCGACTGTTGCCGTGTTGCCAGGCCAGACCGTGGTGAGCCAGACGTTCGCGCTGATGCTGCAGGATTCGGCTTCGACTGTTTCAACCGCTCCCGCAAATGCCGGGTTCAACGCGTCGAGCGCAGCCCCGATCCAAGATGGCGAGCGGCCCGTGTCGTCGATCGTGCGCGATACCTATAATGCGGCCTTGGTGGCGACGGATCGCACTCTGGGACCGGCCACCAGCGCCGTTCAATCGGTGGCCTTCCAGGGGCAGGGCTTGGCCGAATCTAGCGCCGCTGTCGTCCAGTTCGGCCATGACTCAGCACGCCTGCCCAACGCCGCCCAAGCCACCGTCCGAGCCATTGCCGAGCAATACAAGGCGCGCGGCGGGGTGGTTCGTGTCGTCGGGCATGCCTCGAGCAAGACCAAAAACATGGCCGTGGCCGAACATAACTTGACCAATTTCAAAATATCACTCGACCGTGCCCAGGCCGTCGCGAATGCGTTGATCCTGCTTGGCGTGCCGCCAGAGGCGATTTTCGTGGAGGCGCGGGGCGCCGCAGATCCTGCCTTCTTCGAATCCATGCCCGCAGGCGAAGCAGGCAATCGGCGCGCCGAGATCTTCCTCGATTTTTCCACTAGTTAGGTCTAGGAAATACCGCGTTCGCGCCGCCGCTCCGGCGGCTGGCGGGCATTTGCGGTTTGGCTAAGGTTGGCATCATCCCATGGATGGCGAGTTCCATAGTATTCGGCGTCTGCCGCCCTATCTGTTCGCGGAAGTGAATCAGATGAAGGCGGCCGCGCGTGCCGCCGGCGAGGACATTATTGACCTCGGGATGGGCAATCCAGATATGCCGACGCCGCCGCACATTGTGGCCAAACTGACCGAAGCCATTCAGGATCCGCGGACCCACCGCTACTCGACCTCGCGTGGCATACCGGGACTGCGAAAAGCGGTCGCGGCTTATTATGATCGCCGGTTTGGTGTGTCCATCAATCCCGATCGCGAAGCCATCGTTACGCTCGGATCAAAAGAGGGGTTGGCCAATCTGGCGCAGGCCATCACTGCGCCTGGCGACGTCGTGTTATGTCCCAATCCGAGTTACCCGATTCACAGCTTCGGCTTCATCATCGCCGGGGCGAGCCTGCGTCACCTGCCCGCCGGGGCGGGTGACGACCTGATGCAATCGCTCGAGCGCGCGGTCCGACACTCCATTCCCAAGCCGATCGCGCTGATCTTGTGCTATCCGGCCAATCCGACCGCAGAGGTCGTCGATCTCGATTTCTACCGCGAGGTCGTCAAATTTTGTCGCGCGCAGGAAATCTACATCGTCTCGGATCTCGCCTACGCGGAGGTCTATTTCGATGACAAACCGCCGCCATCGATTTTGCAGGTCGAGGGCGCGCGCGACATCGCCGTCGAGTTCACGTCGATGAGCAAGACCTACTCGATGCCGGGCTGGCGTATCGGCTTTGCCTGCGGCAACGAGCGACTCATTGGCGCATTAGCGCGGGTCAAAAGCTACCTCGACTATGGCGCGTTTACACCGATTCAGGTGGCCGCCACTGCAGCGCTCAACGGACCGCAGGATTGTGTCGAGGAAGTGCGCACCGTTTACCGCCGCCGCCGTGACGTGCTGGTGTCGTCCTTGGCCCAAGCTGGCTGGGATATCCCGGCACCGGCCGCCACCATGTTTGCCTGGGCGCCGTTGCCACCGGCATTTCGCGAGGGCGGGTCGCTCGAATTCTCCAAACTATTGCTACGCGAAGCGCAAGTCGCGGTCTCGCCGGGCGTCGGGTTCGGTGAGTATGGCGAGGGCTATGTGCGCATCGCGCTGGTCGAGAACGAACAACGCATTCGCCAGGCCGCGCGCAACATCAAGCGATTCTTGCGCCAGCACGGCGTCAACAGCCCGTCGATTGGGCACGCGGCCGCCTCGTGAGCGACATCTTGCGGATCGGTGTTGCTGGTCTCGGGACCGTCGGGGCAGGGACGCTCGCGCTCCTGCGCGACAATGCGGACATCCTCCGCAGCCGTTGCGGCAAAACGCTGAGTGTGGTCGCGGTTTCGGCACGTGATCGCGCAAAAGACCGCGGCGTCGATCTGAGCAATTTGAAGTGGTACGACGATCCGCGCGCGCTGGCCGAAGATACGAACGTTGATGTTGTGGTCGAGCTTATTGGCGGCGACTCGGGACCTGCGTTGGCGCTCGTGACCGCCACCTTGGTTGCCGGCAAACCCGTAGTCACCGCCAACAAGGCGCTGATTGCGTTGCACGGGACTGCGCTTGCCGCGCTTGCGGAAAAAAGCGGCGTCGCTCTTTCTTTCGAGGCGGCCGTCGCCGGCGGCATACCGATTATCAAAGCCTTGCGCGAGAGCTTGGCGGCCAATCACACCAATCGTGTCTACGGAATATTGAATGGCACCTGCAACTACATCCTGACGACCATGGAATCGACGGGCGCTGAGTTCGACGATGTGCTGGCCGAAGCGCAGGCGTTAGGGTACGCCGAAGCCGACCCGTCGTTCGATGTCGACGGAATCGATACGGCGCACAAACTGGCAATCCTATCGAGCGTCGCCTTCGGTGCCCCCGTGGATTTTGCCGCGGTCTATACGGCCGGTATTCGCAACGTAACAGCGACCGATATCCGCCACGCCAGCGAACTCGGTTTTCGCATCAAACTACTGGGGATCGCGACGATCGGCGAAGAGGGTATCGCGCTACGAGTTCATCCCTGCATGGTGCCGGTGTCATCGCCGATGGCGCACGTCGACGGCGCGTTCAACGCCGTACTGGTGGACGGCGATTTTGTCGGCCGTACGATTTTTGAAGGACTTGGCGCGGGCGCCGGGCCGACAGCGTCGGCCGTTGTCGCCGATCTCGTCGATATTGCACGGGAATGGCGGGTGCCGCCGTTCGGCGTCGCGTCGTCGGCCTTGGTGGCGCGCCGGTCAATTCCGATTGAAGATCGCTATGGCGCCTATTACCTGCGTCTTAATGTCCTGGATCAGTCGGGCGTGCTGGCGGACATCGCGGCGCATCTGCGCGATCACGACGTGTCAATCGAATCGGTGTTGCAACGCGGCCGTGATCCCGGGGAACGCGTTTCCGTCATCATGACGACTCACGAAACGTATGAGGCGGGCCTGGCGCAGGCGCTGGCGGGTATTTCGGAATCCGGCGCTGTTGTGGATCCGCCGTGTATGATCAGAATAGAAAACCTTTAGAAAGGGTAGCGCATGAGTGAGCAGGTAAGCCTTGATCGCAGTTTGGTTTTGGGAGCGGTTCGGACAACCGAAGCGGCCGCCATTGCTGCCTCGCGGCTTATCGGGCTGGGCGACGAAAAGGCGGCCGATCAGGCCGCCGTTGACGCGATGCGCACGATGCTCAACGACCTCAACTTTGATGCCACCGTAGTCATCGGCGAGGGCGAGCGCGATGAGGCGCCGATGCTCTATATCGGCGAGAAAGTTGGCAGCGGTACGGGTGCAAAAATTGATATCGCCCTGGACCCGCTTGAGGGCACAACGCTCACTGCGACCGGCGGCGGGAATGCCTTGGCAGTGATCGCGATGGCCGAGGCCGGCGGCTTTCTCCACGCGCCCGATGTCTATATGGAAAAAATTGCGGTTGGTGGCGGCTTGCCGCCCGGCGTGATCGACCTGGACCGGACCATCGCCCAAAACATGCAGGCTTTGGCCGACGCTAAGGGCGTGCCGCCGTCTGACCTGATGGCGTGTGTTCTCGACCGGCCCCGGCATGCCAAAATTATCGAAGACATTCGCAGCACCGGCGCCCGGATCAAACTGATCCCAGATGGCGACGTCGCGGGCGTGATCGCAACGGCAGAGCAGGGCACGGGCATCGACATCTACATGGGCACCGGTGGCGCCCCAGAAGGCGTGCTCGCGGCCGCCGCCCTGACATGCATTGGTGGCCAGATGGAGTGTCGCCTGGTGTTTCGCAACGATGACGAACGTGGACGAGCGGCCAAGGCCGGCATCGAAGACCTTCAACGCAAGTACGCGCTAAGCGATCTGGCGCACGGGGATGTCTTGTTCGCCGCTACGGGCGTGACCGACGGGTCGATGCTGCAAGGCGTCAAACGCTATCCCGGCTATGTCACGACCGAGTCCATTGTCATGCGCGCGCGAACCGGCACCGTGCGCTGGATCCGCGCCAACCACGACGTGGACCGGGCGCTCAAAGGGACGATTCAACGCTAACCGGTGTGAATGAGACACCCGACGATCCGGCATTCCTTGGTGTCACCGACTCCCTAACCAACCGGCGGTGGCGCGCCCGACCGCACGATCCGCGCCAGGCCCTCGCAATCTCCGAAACGCTCGGCTTGCCGGATATTCTCGGACGCGTACTCGCCGCGCGGGGGGTCACCTTTGAGACATGCGAGGGCTATCTCAACCCGACCATGCGCGATGACATGCCCGACCCGTCGATCCTCAACGATATGGATGCGGCGGCGCGCCGTCTCGCCGCGGCGATTACCGCGGGCGAGCGCGTGACGGTCTTTGGCGACTACGACGTCGACGGCGCGACCTCGGCGGCGGTCCTCAAGCGCTTTTTTGACATGGTGGGTGGCAGTCTAGAAATTTACGTGCCTGATCGAATCCGCGAGGGCTACGGGCCAAACGCGGCGGCGCTGCGGCAGATCGCCGAGAACGGAACAAAAGTAGTTGTCACCGTGGATTGCGGCATCGTCGCCCACGAGGCGCTGGCTGCCGGGGCGCAGGCCGGGCTTGAAACGATTGTCGTCGATCATCACGCGGCCGAGCCGCAGCTGCCCGAAGCGCTCGCGGTGGTGAACCCCAATCGGCTCGATCAGGCACCGGGGTTGGGTCATCTTGCCGCCGTGGGCGTCGCGTTTCTTCTAGCTGTCGCGCTGAACCGCGCGCTGCGTGATTCCGGGTGGTTCAAGAATGGCCGCGACGAACCGTCGCTCTTGGCGCTCCTGGATCTGGTCGCGCTCGGTACGGTTTGCGATGTCGTGCCCATTCGAGGGTTCAATCGTTCTCTTGTGGCGCAAGGACTCAAGGTGGCGCGTCATTTGCGCAATCCCGGCATCGCCGCGCTGGCCGTGGTCGCCGGTGTCCGCGAACGCATCGACGCCTATCACCTCGGATTCGTGTTGGGCCCTCGGGTCAACGCCGGCGGCCGCGTCGGCCAGGCCGACCTCGGCGCGCGTCTGCTCTCCACCAACGATCCTAACGAGGCCCGGCAAATCGCCGAACAATTGGACCGGCACAATCTAGAGCGGCGTGCGATCGAGGATACGCTCACCATCGATGCGTTGAATCAGGCGGAGTCGGTGAGGGCGGCGGACCCGATAATTATTGTCGATGGCGAGGGTTGGCACCCCGGCGTGATCGGCATTGTCGCCAGCCGCCTGAAGGACCGCTTTGACCGGCCGGCTTTAGTCATCGGTACCGACGGCGCATTCGGCAAAGGCTCGGCCCGTTCTGTGCCGGGCTTCGATATCGGCGCCGCGGTGATCGCCGCCCGCCAAGCGGGCCTGCTAACCAACGGCGGCGGGCATCCGATGGCGGCGGGCCTGACGGTGGCGACCGAACGCATCGGTGCGTTGCGCGATTTCTTATGCGGGCGCGCGGCTCTGACGATTGAGAGCCGCCAAGTGCAACCGGTGATGAACATCGATGGCGCGCTCGCGGTCGAAGGCGCGACGACAGCCCTAGTTACGCTGTTAGAGCGAGCCGGACCGTATGGTGCCGGAAATCGTGAACCGCGTTTTGCCCTGACCGGCGCACGAATCATCAAGCCGCAGATCGTCGGCGACAAACACGTACGGTGTCTGTTGGCCGGTGAAGTCGGGCGGCGGGTCAAGGCAATTGCGTTCCGCTGCCACGACCAACCCCTGGGGCTTAGTCTGCTCAGCGCGCGCGACGGGCGCTATCACGTCGCCGGTCACCTGCGCGCCGATACCTGGGGCGGGCGCGATGAGGTCCAGTTCACGATTGAGGACGCCGCGCTGGCCTAAGGCCGGGGCGGCAGGGTGTTTTTGACGGTTATTTGTGCAATTATCCGGTGTCGCGCAAACGTGCGCGCCGGGTCGCCGGGGTGCTGATGCAGAAGATAGAATGGCTCCAGTTCATCGTTCATATTTCGTTCGGTCCGCACCCGTGGTCGAACGAATTTCATGACGGTGTGGCGCAATTGCGCAAGATCGAATCCTGGTTGCGCGATCACCACATCGGGTATGCCATGTTCGATGCGTGGGGCTTTCCCAAATTTCCCGGTGGCTACGTTCCGGTGACATTTCTGTCGACCGACGCGGAAAAGGCGATGGCGTATCGGGTGTTCTGCAACGAAATTGGACTCGGTCAATCGATGATGATGATGCGCATCGTCAACATGCCGGAGCCACGCCTCACGCCTCCCCCCGAACAAGTCGCCTACTTTTAACTTGGCATAGGTCACACCGTGCTGCTGAACCGACCGCGAGCGGTCGAGGTGATGGAACGCCACGACTTGGTCGGTCTGATCGCGCGCGAGCACGTCAATATCTATTACCTGACGGACTACTGGGACACCCAGGCCGATGGGCGCTGGCCCTATTTGGTCTACGGTGTCTTGCCCCGCGATCAAGACATGCCGGCCGGGCTGGTGCTGCCCACGGTGAAACTTGAGCGCCTATCGGTGTGGCCCACCTGGGTGCCCAATATTATTGCCTTTTCCGACTACTCTGGGCGCGAGCGCCGCGACGAGGGTCATATTGATCCGGACCAAGGCGAGCCGCCGGCGATCGCCTGGCCGGGTTGGCCAGTGCGCGAAGGGGCGACGCTAACCCCGCTGGAACAAGAATGGGCGGCCCGCGCCGGGGCGCATGCCGACCGACTGGCGGCGACCCCCGCGTGGGGTCTTAAGCGTGCCCTGGTCGACGCGGGCATGACACGGGGCCGGATCGGCAGCGACGATCCACGGGTCATCGGCTGGCTCCAGGACATGGGTTTGCCCGGTATCGAAGCGGTGGATGCGACGAACATTTTTCGTGAAATCCGCATGGTCAAATCGGCGACTGAGATTGAGATATTGGGACAAGCAGCGCGGGTAAATGAAGCCGCCGGAATGGCCGCTGCGCATGCTGCCGTTGCAGGGGCGACCTGGCCTGAAATCGAGACTGTCTATCATGTTGAGATGTCTCAGCGGGGCGGGCGCAATGGGCACATCATTTCAGGATTGGGCGGCCTACCGCATGGCAAGGTGGTACCGGGCGAGCCGTTCCTAATCGATGCGCTAGGAGAGTACCGCAATTACTTTGGTGACTTTGGCCGCACGGTCATCGTGGGTGAACCGAGCGCCGAACTAAGCCGGCGCGCCGATGCGATGTGGGCTGGGTTCGAGCGGGCCTGCGAAATCATTCGACCCGGACTGAAGCGCAGTACGTTGATCGCCGAGGTCATCGCCGCTGTGCAAAAGGCGGGCTTCAGCGATTTCTTCTACGTATCGCCGCATAGCTTAGGTTTGGAACATACCGACCATCCGATTCCGATGGGGCCGACGCTGCACGGCGACTGGAACGACTACGCGCTGGCCGCCGATATGGTGATTAATGTCGACATGCCGTTCTTTGAATGGGGCTGGGGCACGATGCACCTGGAGGACACGGTCGTGGTCACGGCCGACGGCTTTCGGCCGCTGACGTCGACGAGCCCGGCGCTGATCGTAAATCCGTCCTAAGGTTCGGGCGTTGGGTTACAATGATCGGGATCGGCGGACGGCGCCGATAAGGGGAGGAAAACCATGCTGTTAAACAAACCACGCGCCTACGCGGTGATGGACAAATACGGCCTCGACGGGCTCCTCGCGGCGACCCAGATCAATATCTACTACATGACGGATTTCTGGGGCGCGCTGATGCGCATGCGCCGGAGTTTCTTCAACTATGCGGTTTTGCCGCGCGACGAAAATGCGCCGGCGGCGCTGGTGATGACGGCGACCGAGGCCCAGCGTCTAACCGAAATGCCGACCTGGGTGCCAAACGTGGTGACCTATACCCACCCGGTTCATGCGCATTCGCGCGACTACGATACCGCGACCGAGGAACCAGACGCGGGCCCGGGATACCGGTGGCCGGTGCGCAACGCCGACCAGTTGCCGCCGAAAGAGCGTCAGTGGGAAGCGATGCGGGCGGACCTTGCGGAAAAGAACCGCGCCACCCCGACTTATGCGTTGCGGCAAGCGTTGCGCGATGCCGGTCTCGAGAAAGGCACGATCGGCACCGATGATCCGCGCCCAGTCGAATGGATGAATCAACTCGGGCTCGACAAACTCAAGGGTGTCGAAGCGACCAATATTTTTCGCGAGATCCGTATGGTCAAGTCGCCCGACGAACTGACAATCATGCGCGAAGCGGCCAGGATTAACGAAGACGGGGTCAATGCCGCGATCAAGGTTTTGCACGTCGGCACCACGTTTCCCGAAATCGAACGCGCGTTCAATGTCGAGGTCGCGCAACAGGGCGGGCGCGCTGTCTATATAACCACCGGTAGCGGCGGTTTGCCGCACGACAAGGTGACCGCGGGCGAACCCGTCATGCTCGATGCGTTGTGCGAGTACCGCCACTATCACGGCGACATCGGCCGCACAGCCGTCGTCGGCGAGCCGAGTGCCGAGATCGTGCTCCGCAACAAGGCCATGTCGGTCGGTTGGCAGACGGCGTATGAGACCATCAAACCGGGCGTCACCGGGCGTCAAATGACCGAAAAAGTTCTCGCCGCGATCGAGCGGGAAGGGTTTCCCGGCTTTCTCGTGGCGACGCCGCATTCGGTCGGTTTGGAGCACACCGACCATCCGATCCCGATCGGGTTGGAACTGCCCGGCTCGCGCGGCGACCTCGTGTTCGAGGAAAACATGGTGATCAACGTCGATCTGCCCTATCACGAGTTGGGTTTCGGCGGCATGCATCTGGAGGACGTGATCCGGGTCACCAAAGACGGCTGCGAGCCGCTGACCTCGATGAAGACCGACCTGATCGTGATCCCGGCGTAGTCGGCCGGTGTCCACGCCGGTCCGCCTGGCTGTCCCAAGCGCCGATTTAGGGCGGAAACGGCCCCGGCTCCCTTGATTCCGGGCGGTCCAACCTTTAAGCAGGGGCCGCGCTGCGACCCCATCGTCTAGCGGTTAGGACACGACCCTTTCAAGGTTGAGACACGGGTTCGATTCCCGTTGGGGTCACCACCCTTTTCTTTTTCGGCACAATCCCTATATCCCCTGGCTATCCGCCGCTCCCGGCCCGTTGGGTGGTACAAACGGGTGGTACAAAGTGGTGGTACAAGCCGACAGAGGGGCACCCACCATGACCAACCTCCAGCGCCACCCCAAATCGG
>ERZ890510.1590-NODE-1590-length-14450-cov-6.725530_pt1 | contig 14450 bp, 13 predicted proteins | sample MGYA00521265_ERZ890510 | MGnify/ENA primary metagenome ERZ890510 (study PRJEB32303, sample SAMEA104408624) | aquatic metagenome | biome: Brackish water; feature: Chemocline; material: water | place: Baltic Sea | collected 2014-10-26T21:54:00 | depth 110 m ...
GATCCACTTATCCGGACGGCCCTGACTGTTCAAACAACCGGGACCACCTCAGTTGACCGTACCGCGCCTCGACCGGTACGCTTCTCAGTGTCCCCACCAGCGCGCTCATTCACCCTCGGGAGCCATTCTTGAACGTACCCATCCTCCGAGTCCCGTTCGGCGATGAATCGACGCAGTTCATCCATGAGGGGATCGACCAGATCCTCGCCTCAGGCCACCTGTCCCAGGGTGGACAGACCGTCAAATGGGAAGAGGCCTTCGCCGCTTTTACGGGAGCCAAGCACGCCATCGCATGCGCCAACGGCACGGCGGCACTTGAGTTGATCCTGCGTGGCCTTGGTATCGAGGGCCGAAGCGTCATCGTGCCGACCAACACGTTCTTGGCGACCGCCCTGGCGGTCATGCACGCGGGCAATCGCGTGGTCTTCGCCGACAGCGAACCCGCAACGCTGGCACTCGATATGGCTGATGTTGAGCGCAAGCTCACCGACGATGTCGCGGCAGTCATGCTCGTCCAAATCGGAGGAATCATCCCCGGCTACATCGATGACCTCAAGAAACTCTGCGACGACAAGGGCGTTTACCTCATCGAGGACGCCGCCCACGCCCACGGATCGACAATCAACGGCAGGCAAGCCGGAACCCTTGGCGTCGCCGGTGGCTTCTCGTTCTTCCCCACCAAAGTCTTGACGACAGGGGAGGGTGGGATGGTCACCACCAACGATGACGCGCTGGCCGCCCGGATCAAGAAGATCAGGAATCAGGGTAAGGACCCCGAACTGGCCAACCACATCTCCGAAGTAGGACTCAACTACCGGGTCAGCGAGCTAACCGCCCTCGTGGGCGTGCAGCAGATGATGAACGCCGAAGCCGTCATCGCCGATCGCCAACGCGCGGCGGCCCACTACGACAAGGCGCTGGCCGACATGCCGGGCATCAGCTTGATCCCGCTACCGGACGGCGCAACATCCAGCTATTACAAGTACATCGCTTACTTGGACGAAGACATCGATCGGGCCTCGCTGAAGAGTGTCATGCGCGAGCAGTACAGCGTCTCCCTGACTGGTGAGGTCTATGCCGACCTCTGCCACAATGAACCCCTGTGGGAAAAATTCTCCTATTGCGGTAAAGACCGGGGGAACGATCCCGTGGCATGCAACCGATGGCCTGGGTGCGGGTGTTCCCAACAACAGGGTGGATTCCCAGGCGCCGAGTACATAAGTAAACATCACGTCTGCCTCCCGGTGTACCCTGGCCTAACAGACGAAGAATTGAACCACGTGACGGAATCTCTACGTGAGGCGCTGGCCTCCGCTAAGGCAGGTGCATAGTGAAGGTACTCGTAACAGGCGGCTCCGGATTTATCGGCAATCACGTTGTCAACAACCTGCTCGCTCATGGAATCGACGTCCGCATCTTGGACATGCTCGCCCCACCCGAGGAGCGTGAGCATGTCGAGTTCACCAAGGGCAGCATCCTGAACATCGATGATGTCCGCACGTCGCTGCACCGAATTGACGCTGTGATTCACCTCGCAGCGGTTGCCGATGTTCGAGACGTCTTCAACGAACCCCACTACGCCGAGGAGATCAACGTTCGCGGCACCGCCAACGTTCTTGAAGCGATGCGGCAGGTCGGTCGGAAGCGTCTCGTTTTTGGCAGCACCACCTGGGTGTACAGCGATGTCGTGGAGACAGATGTGGACGAGACCACGGCGCTCCTCCCCCCTTCCCACCTGTACACCGCAACCAAGATCGCAGGCGAGCACTATTGCCGCTCGTATTCCCAACTCTATGGGCTCGAGCCAACCATTCTCCGATTCGGCATCCCTTATGGCCCCGGAGCCAGGCCGGGAGCGGTCATCCCGATCTTCGTGGACAAAGCAGTCAAGGGTGACCCGTTGACTCTCCAAGGCGACGGCATGCAGTTCCGCAAGTTCATCTACGTTGAGGACTTGGCAGAGGGCATCGTCGCTGGCTTGAAACCCATCGCGATCAACCAGACCTACAACCTGGACGGGCAGCACAAGGTCTCCATCAAAGAGATCGCCGAGACCGTCCAGAAGATACTCGGCGACGTCACGATTGAGTATGTCGAGGCGCGCCCGGGCGATTTCGTCGGCAAGGATGCATCCAGCGAAAAAGCGCTGCGCGAGCTCGGCTGGCAAGCCACCACTCCCTTCGAAGAGGGCGTCCGCCGCTACGTCGAGTGGTACCAGGCCCAAGGGCGCGAGCGGGAAGAATCCCTGGCTCGCGTAGACCCGGCGCTCCTCTAACGCCCCCGATGACCGCCGAACCCAAACGCGTGCTGGTGTTCCAGTCTGACCTCGGCGGCGGAGGCGCTGAACGCTCAGCCCTTAACCTCGTCAATGGCCTCGACCGTACCCGCTTCGCCCCAGCCTTGTTGCTCAACAAAGCCGTTGGCCCCTACATCGCGTCGGTCCGCGACGATGTCCCGGTCATCGAGATTGGTGCCCGACGCATGCGTGGTGCGCTGTTCGGGCTAATCCGAGAGATCCGACGCCAACGCCCCGACATCCTGTTCTCCACCATGCAGGGTCCCTCAGTCATGCTCTGGCTTGCCCGTACCCTCGCTCGGTCGAAGGCCCCGCTGGTTCTCCGTGAGTCCAACAACTGGACCGCACGAGGAGTCTCCCCCCGATCCATCGGCCAGCGAGTGGTTGGCCTTGCCTACCGCAGCGCAGACCGAGTTGTCTGCCTATCCGAAGGCGTCAACCAGGACACCCGCCGCCGTTACGGCAACGTCGCCACCCAGACGATCTACAACCCCGTTGATGTCCTCGGCATCGCCCGGCAAGCCGCTGACCGAACAGGGATCATTCCAGGTTGGAAACCAAAGACCGACCGGGATACCATCCAGCTCCTGGCCGCCGGTAGGTTGACGCGCCAAAAGGGCTTCGACTTGCTGATAGACGCGGCAGCCAACATCACCGACCTGCCATGGCACCTAACAATACTGGGAGAGGGTCCCGACCGCGGGAAGTTACTGGAGCAGATTCGATCTCGCGGCCTGCAAGACCGGGTATCGCTTCCGGGGTTCGTCCCCAACCCGTACCCCTGGTTCGCCGATGCGGACTTGTTCGTCCTGTCGTCCAGGTGGGAAGGCTTCGGGCACGTCATCGTCGAGGCCATGGCTACCGGCACGCCTGTTCTGTCGACCCGCTGCCCGTCCGGCCCGGACGAGATCATCCAAGATGGCGCCACGGGCGTGCTCTGCGATCCGGACTCGGCGGATGCGCTCGCCACAGCGCTGCGTGCGCTGATCAGCGACGAGCCTCTTCGGCAGCAGTTGGCGAGCGCTGCCCAAGAGACCCCGACTAGGTTCGACGTACCAACCATCGTCGGCCAGTACGAAGCGCTATTCGACCAGCTTCTGGAGGCACATTGATGAGACCTACCAGGCCGTCCAGCCTCCGTCGACCATCAGATTCGCGCCTGTCACCCACTTCGACGCGTCCGACACCAGATACAGCAGCGCGCTGGCCAAATCATCAGGATCGGCCATCGACTTCAGCATCGTTTTGCTGGTGTAGTTGGATAGAAATGGCTCGCCCTGGTTGTTGAATACACCGCCGGGAGAAAGACAATTCACCCTGATATTCTTCCCCTGCCAATAAGACGCGAGGTAGCGCGTGAAATTGAGAATACCGCTTTTCGTCGTCGCGTAGGCCACGCTCGAATTGATACCGGTGTCGCCGTAGATACGTTGGTCGCAGGCCACCACTCCGTAGACGGACCCTATGTTTAGGATGACGCCGCTACCTTGCTCGGACATCCGCTTCCCCGCGCTCTGCGAGCAGAGGAAAGCGCCTGTCAGGTTGACATCCAAGTTGTCCTGCCAGAACTCCAACGGAAAGTCCTCAAAGTCGACGAGTTTGCCGTCAAACACGGTGAGTTGGTTCGCAGCCGCGTTATTGACAAGGACATCGATACGGCCATAACGATCCCAGATCCGTGTGAATCCAGCAGTCACCTCCTCCTTGTTGGAGATGTCCATCTGCAAACCCATCGCGTCGGTACCGAACTTCTGGCGCAGTTCCGCTGCGACAGCGTCGCACGTCGCTTGATCTAGGTCGACCAGCACCACGTTCGCGCCAACTTCACTGAGCACCACTGCGTAGTGCCGGGCCAACCTACCGGTTCCACCTGTCAGTACGACCACCCTTCCGTTCATGTCGTACCAACTGTTTACGCGTTCGCTCATGGCAACTGCTCCGGTTCTCTTGTGTTGATGTGATTGGACTGAGGCATGATCGTGATGCGCTGACCCATTGCCGACGACTTGTGGGCCGCAATGCCTACCGACAGTACATGCATCGCTTGCGCCAGATCCGTCATCGGCGCTTCGACGCGTCGCACAACCCGGGCAAAGTGCGCGAGTTCGTCCACGTATGACTGCGCAGCATTGTAGCCATCCGCGCCAAACGTCACTTCCCAGCCGACCTTGGCATCGGTGAAACGCCGGACCTCGTTGGAAAGAAACTCCCACTCCAGGGTTCCATTGCTTCCGACGATCTGCAACCAACGCCGGTAAGGTCGCTGGACGAAATCCAATGTGATCTGCGAAAGAACTCCAGACTGATGTTCCAGTACCATCATCGCCGTGTCCTCCACGTCGATATCCAACGTGCGGGTGCGGGCCACGCAGGTGACGGCGTCTACTGGCCCGAACAGCCAGACCGCGTTGTCGAGCTCATGGAGACTGGTGAAGATCGCACCCCCACCTAGGTCATTTCGGGCCTCGTAACGGTCCCTGTAGTCCTCCCACGTGTGCGAACCGGGGAGGAATTCACCGAACTGGGCCTGGCTATACAACCCGTCCCCCACATCGCCGCGCTCCACCATTTCTCGCATCTCTTGAAGGCACGGATGAAAGCGCAGGTTGTGCGCTATCAACACGGGAACATCTTTGGCGGCGGCCTGAGCGGCAACATCGGGCAGACCGTCCATTGCACTCGCGAGTGGAACTTCGACCATTGCTGGAATCCCCGCCTCAATCACACGCAGCAGCAGCGGTACATGCAACGACGACGGCGTCGCGATGATCACAGCCGATAGCTCGCGATCCAACGCTTCGTTGATGTCCGTGATAGTTCGAAACGAACCTGGCTCAAGCGTGCGTGATGGCACGTCTGATCTTCGCAGAACCGTGACATCCTTTTGGCCTGCGGCCAGCAGGTTGCGGACGTGTCGCTCTCCGATAGAGCCGAGGCCGACTACGAGCACCTCACCGTCAAAAAGCAATATTGTCTCCCGGGGCGAATACCGCTAGAACGGTGTCTCCCATTTTGGATCGATCAAGCAGGCGTAGTCCGGCAATATACGATCGGTTGGCTAGCTTGCTGCGGGTCGTCACTGAGCGTACGAGTCGCTCTACAGCGGGGATCCGCGAGGGGGAAAATGGCACCTTGCCGCGGATCGTGATCGTGCTGGTACTCCAACGTAGCATTCGAAGCCCGGCGTGCTCGCCAACCAGTTGCAGCGTGCTTGGCCCGTAATGGTAGAGGTGACCGGGTTCGAGGAACATATCCCAGTCGTGTCGACTTAGGCTAGAAACGCGGCGATTGAGGCTTGCGGAGTTCGGTACGCCTACTAGCAACTCGCCTGTGGGGCTGAGATGGGCGCTGGCCTCGCGCAAGAAAGCGACGGGTTCCGCGATGTGCTCAAGCACCCCGAGCACCGTGATGATATCAAAGCGTTCGTTAGCTCCTAGGATCTCCAGAGAGCCCTTTCGAGCGGGGAGGTTTAGGTCTTGTGTGACGAACTCAACCGACCTGGAATCCGGGTCGATTCCTAGTGCATCGTAGCCGAGACTGGTTGCTCGCAGAAGGAACTGTCCTGCGCCGCATCCCACATCTAGCAGCGACGCAGGAGGCCGGGTGTGCAGCAGGGAGAGTTCGTCTGTGCTGGAGACCGAATGCGCACCCGCACCGCGCACCTTGGTCGCAGAAGCATCGAAAGAAATCGATTCGCGGGGAGAGGGCTCGCCGAGTTCGAAACTGCGCAGCAGGCCACAAGATGTGCACCGGTCGACTCGGACTAGGGTGTGACTGGCACGGTCGAGACCGGCGGGCACCGCTCGCAGGGTGGAGTCTATCTCTCGTATGGTTTTGAACCGATCTTCTCCGCAGACTGGGCAGGCCACCTGGCTCCTTTCGCTAGGGCGCTTCGAACTGGTAGACGAGTTCCGTGGGCACCTGTGTGCGTTTGGCCGTCCAAAGCTCCGCCCGCTCGACCCACTCGGGGTCAAGTTCAAGCAGTGTCTCAATGATGCGCTCGGTGGATATGTAGAAAGCATCCTGGGTTGCGTGACATCGGTTGGCGATCTCACGCATTAGGTCGTAGTCGGCCTGATAGTCGAGAGTGATACGGAATTCATCGTGAGCGTGCTGAGGGTCCGCATGGATCGCACCTGTCCGGCACGTCCACTCCGAGTCCAGAAACCACGTCAGCAGTTCGGTCTGATCATGATTAGGTATTGCCATATGGATGCGCCGCAGCGTTCGTACGTCGATCACCTCACAGCCCATACCGATCGGCAAGCCCTCGACACGGGTGAAATCCAAGCTGTGCTCCAAATGATGGGCGATGGCGCGTTCGATGTACTCGCAGGATACGAATTGGTCGTCGCCCGTGACGCGCACCAACGTGTCCCAGTTGTGCTCAGTCGCAGCGACGAGCATTCGGCCCATGACATCGAGCACGGGGCCGCGCACGACCGGCACTCCGGCTGATTTAGCGACCTCCGCCAACATATCATCTTCGTCCAACACCGTCGTGGCAAACACCACCTGGCCGATGTCGGCGGGATAAGAAATCAACCGTTTCAACAAGTATCCGATAGTCGAATATTCTTCATAGAATGGGAGAAGTGCTTTGCCAGGGAGTCGCGATGACCCTCGGCGCGCGTTGCAGAAGAGGCCGACTTTGTAGTCAAGCAGCGCGTCCGAAATGCGTTCGCCGGATGCCAGCGGCTTCGATAGCGTCCGCCTAACAACGCGGCCCGCGCGCGAGGCCGACTCGTAGCTGCCGTCTCGAACGTAGTCGATATCTCCAACGCGGAGTGCTGTGGCACCAGCTAGCGCTTCACGTGCTTGCGGCGCGCGCTTCATTTCACGCCGGTAGCCGAGTTCGCCCTCGCGCATGCGTCTCTCATTCGATCCAATGGCTACAACAGCGAGGTTCGCACGCCGTACCATCTCGGCGAACTCAGCAGGCTCCAGCGAGCTGAAGTAGTCCTCACGCAATTCGGAGCGCTTGACGGTGACGTGCTTTTCGATGACGGTCGCGCCTAGGGCTACCGCGAGCCCAGGAGCATCAATGGCTAGAGGGTCGTCACCAGCGAGGTGGTCGGACAGGCCGATCCGAGCGCTCGAGAACGTTTCCGCAAGTGTACGGATGCGCCATAGCTCCAGGTCTTCCGCCGCAATTCCCTTCGCTGGAGGTCCACCGGGGGCACCCTCAAGCTTGGGGAACGCTTGGTAACCGTGAAGCAAGGTCAAGGGGACATCGGGGCCGAGCCGGTCGAGCAGTTCGAACAAGTCGATGAGCGGCGTGCCACCGCAGCCGATAGCTATGGGTTTCCCGAGCTTCTTGACGCCCTCGAGCACGACGGGGTTATCGATATCGGCGGAGTGTATTTTCACGCCCGCGATGTGGTCGATCGCAGACTCGACGACGCTGAGGCTGAAGCTGCCGGATACGTCAACCCACACTCCCAGGCCCATGGCGGCGCAGGCCTTGATGTGGGCGTTCCACTCCTTGTGGACGAAGCTGATGCTCTTGAGGTAGGCGTAGTCAGGGTGATCGGGCGTTACGACCTCGTCGGCGGAGAATATCTGGAATTTCACGCCAGTCGCTCCAGCCATTTTCACCGCACTTGCGAGTTCACGAAGGTAGTCGCCGTTGCCTTCGTGGATGCAAGCGAACTCGGCTATGTATGAGATCGAACCGGTCATGTGGCCTCCGTCTGGGAATCATCAATGGCAGTGGGCAGGTTTGATGTGAGTCGTTGAATAGGGTAGCGCACGACCCAGTGGCGGTCGCCATCTGATTCCAAATGGTCCTCTTCTGGGACACCCGTAACCCCACGAGCCTCAAGGTACCACTTCAGTTCGGCCTTCCTCAACACGTGGAAACCGTGCCTAAGATACCACTCGAACGCCGCGTTGTTGTCGTACGGCACCTGTGCGGTGCAGTATTCGAACTCGGTCATCTTCGCGTGAGCGAACAGTTGGTTGAAAAGTTGGATTCCGATACCGTTACGCCTGTAATTCGGGTGTACTGCAACACGGTGCGCGTGAACATTGTTGCTGAACTCGCTGGCCACTACGTAGCCCACGATTACCTTGGTAGCGGGATCAGTGGCGCACCAACTGTGATCCCATTTACCGGGCAGATCCAACTCGAATTCGGGCACCCCCCATGGATGGACGTCGTACCGTTTACCCAGTTGGTTCACGATGAGCCGATCCAGTGCAATTAAATCGTCGATGGATCGCGCCACGACGTGTTGGGTCAACTGCCCCACGGCGACCGCCTCTGTGGTCACAGGCTTTCGGGGGGCAGCGCACCCTCGACAAAAAGGCCACGCATCATGTCGCGGTTCGCTAGCTCTGCGTCGTTCGGTGCCTTCGTCGCGTCGCCGAGCATCAGACCGACTCGACGACTGGTGTGGCATATTTCCGCGAGCTCCACAGGGTCGGCCGAGAGGATGTGGTCGGTTCCTTCCAACGTTTTGTCCAGCGTGAAGTGCTTCTCAATAACAACCGCGCCAAGCGCCACCGCCGCGATGCACGCAGCGGTGCCGATGGTGTGATCCGAGTATCCCGTTGGTCTCGCGAACCGCTCGCGCACGTAGGGGATGCTCAACAGGGATGCGTGGGCGTCAGGTAGCGGATACTCAGAGACGCAGTGGAGCACCGTCACCTGCGGCTTGGGGCCCAGTGTTTTCAATGCTGAATCGATCTCTCCGATTTCACCCATACCAGTCGACAGGAATACTTCGTCAAAGTGCGTACCGGCGAATTCGAGCAAAGGCCGATTGAGGAGGCTCAGACTCGCCAGTTTTAGCGCGGGGCACCCCATTTCGTGAAGGAAGTTGGCCCAACGGACGTTCACGGCAGTGCTGAGAAACGTGATGCCCCTCGCCGCGGCCTCAGCGTACAGGCGGTAGTGGTCCTCCTCTGATAACTCGACGCGTTGAATCCACGCGCGTGTGGATTCGTCCACCTGGTCACTGAGGTCCTCCGAACTGAACGACTGGAACTTGATGAAATCGGCCCCGCTAGCTGCGGCCAAGCGCACCATCTCCATGGCGCGATCCATGTCACCTAGGTGATTCTCCCCAGCTTCCGCGATAACTCTGATCGTCAACTGATACCCCACTCCTGGCGCAGGCGGTCTGCGATGCGCTCCGCGCCCTGGCCGTCAATCTCGTCCTGCGCGCGATTGGTCATGGTCTCGCGAGGCCCCGCAGGTAGGAGTTCGCGGATCGCGCTGGCTAATTCATCGTTCGAGAGTGTTGCCAGTTTGCTCGTCATGGAGACCGCTCCTCGGCCTGCCAATACTTTGGCGTTGGCCTGTTGCTTGTCGAGGTCAGGGACGATTATGCATGGTAGGCCGAGCGCACAGAACTCGTACATCGTACCGCCTGCAGTGGTAATGGCGATATCTGACTGCGCCACCGCTACCAACATCTCTGAGGGGGCTAAAGGCCCGGTAATTTCGACGGGCACGGGATATGACGAAGCTATCTCGCTCACCGCGTCTGAATGCGCAAACAGAGGCCCGAGAACGACAACGAAGCTAACGTCGCTGGGCAACTCCCCCGATGTCATCGCGGGGCGTAGCATTTCTAGCGTTTGGCAGGTGATGTTCCGCGGGTCGGACCCGCCGTAGTTGATCAGGATGCGCCGAACCCTCGACCGCGTTTGGCGCTTCGCAGCTCGCCGGTACTCAGGCCCTAGCGGCATGTACTGCGGCGACTGGCTGACGTTGAAATTAACATCGGCTCGTTCGTCTTCGCGAAGTTCGGTTACGATTGCCCACGAATCGCACAGGTTGCCGGCTAGCGCGGCATAGCCCGGGCTTACGCGAACTAAGTCGCATACGAGGAATGAGATGTCCGGCTTCGCGAGTAGGTCGATAAGTTGGCCGGAGGGCTCGATTGACTGCCAATCGACGGCTGGCGTCTTGACTACAGCGAAGCCCTCGGCCTCAGCCTCAATGACAGCTTCTGGACTCTCGATCGGCAAGATGAACTTGCACGTAGTGGTTGATGTACGCAAAGCCTTCGCCACCGCTAGCGCCTCACGCAAGTGGCCCCAACCTTCTGTGGGACCGGCATCCGCGTGGATAAGCACCGTGGTAACGGTTGACTCTCGGCCCGGCGTTTCACTGGGCGTTTTCACGCGAAAACCTTCTGTATCTTCCTCGGCCAAGTTTCCGCGAGCAGTTGGGCCGATTGGGGGCCATACTGGAAGATCGCCTCGATCGCTGTGATCTGCGGCACGAAATCCTGGTAGAGCTGCGGGTAGATGGGGTGGTGAAACTCCTGATGTTCGATTGCGATTCCCGCGTCTTTGAAGGACGCCAGATCGAGGTAATCCAGGCCGCTAACGCCGGAGATGTAGGTCGTGGCCCGCGTTTGCAGGCAGATGTCGAGGATGCGCTGGGATGCGGTTGAGTTAAGACCCATGTCGGAGCTCCGCAACACGGTGGGAAAGAGCCCAAATGATTTCAGCATCCACTCGATGACGGGTATGTTTAGGCTGATCAGCAAATCACCCGTCGCGTCGATTGAAGTGCAGATTTGATCGATCGTGTCCTCAAAATATGGAGCTTTTCCGTACGATGTCTGGAACGTCGTTTTGATCTTCTCGCGCCATCGTGGGTTGTTGGTCTCCGCGATGCGCACCTCGTTGATTGCGGTTTTCAGCCCGCTCTTCTCCACGGGCACAGTTACCCAAGCCCAACCGTCTTTGGTTCGCACTCGGTTCCGGTTGTGGAAATAGTTCTTGGTGAATTGGGCATCGTCGAGCAGCACGAGCACGTCGGCCAGGCTTGCCTTGTGGAAAAAACCTAGCCAGGGCATGAATTCTGGTTGATGGATGGTGACGCGCATTCAGACGATCTCGCGCAGAAGCACGAACGCTTCGGCCGCTGCAAGTCCCGCTTGGGCGCCTCGCGACCGAGCCTTTGCCGTGAGCATCTCGAGGCTCCTTGGGTGGGGAAACGCTCTCATCTCGCGCGCATACGCCTGCATGGCGTTGATCTTCCGGTCGAGCTGGGAGGCGATATCGACGAAGACGTTAGGCGCGAAGGTTTCGCCGCCGCCGGCCAGCGCTTGGTCGGTTCCAGAGGGAACTTCGAACGCCAGCGCACGGCGCACCGACGGTGCAGCGCTCGCACGTAGGACGATGCTGACTGCGTGAGCTACTGTGCGGTGGTCTTGGTGCAGGTCGCCACCGAATGAGGTGTAGACGATTTCAGGCTGTACGTCAGCGACAGCCTGCTCGATCGCCATGATGGCTTCTTGCAGATGTGCGTAGAGTTTTTCATCGGGGAGATCAAGAAAGCGCAGGCCTTGGTACCCGAGCACCAACCGCGCTTCGTCTGCGCAACGTTTTTCCGCGTCGATGGCGATCGTGTCATAGGTGTGATCGTAGGCGCGGTTACAGACCACGGATACATGCACGTCGTCACCGGCGTCTACGTGGCGAGCAATCGTGCCACCACATCCGAGGACTTCATCGTCCATGTGGGGAGCTATGACGAGTACGTTCATCGCCTATGCCGTGCCCGAACGTCGCTGCATTTGTGCGCGGGCTGTGGCGCCCAGGAACAACGTATCGGTGCTGAAGACCACGAACCCAAACCCTTCTGCGAGCTTCGCTTCAACAGCCGAGTAATCGGTACTCACTACGTGGTAGCCGTAGGGAACGCCCGCAGCTCTCGATGCCTGAATGTAACGATCGACCATCGCGACGACTTCAGGATCCTCAAAGCGCCCGGGTTTGCCTACGGATCCAGAGAGATCGTAAGGGCCGATCATCGTAGCGTCGATGCCTTCGACCGCAAGTATCTCGTCCAGGTTGTTGATGGCATCCACGTGCTCTATCAGCGCAACAACCAGTGTGCGATCTCTGGCTTCATCCACATAGGTCTTGAAACCCGGACCGTACTGTTGGGCACGGGATAGAGCGAACGAACGCTTGCCGTAGGGAGGGTAGTGGGCGGCCGCGACAGCCGCTCTAGCGTCGTCAGCGGACTTGACCATCGGGACAATGAACCCTTCGGCACCGGAGTCGAGCACTCGCTTGATCTGGTCGGGGTTGTTCGATGTGAGGCGAACGAGCGGCACTGACCCTTTGAGTTCGATCGCGCGGAAGATGTCTTCGGTTTCTCGCTCCGTGGTGGCCGTGTGTTCGAGATCGACGACGAGCCAGTCGAATCCGGCACCAGCCAATACTTCGGCGGCGGCCGCACTGCCGAGCATGAGCCACGAGCCGACGGTTGGCTCACCAGATAGCAGTCTTTGTTTCAGTGTTGGCACGTGCCCGCCTGTTCAATGGTTCTGCAGATTTTACTAGCGCTGAGCAATCGCGTCTCCTCAGGGACTCTGGAGGGAGTCGAGCATGCCGTTGATGGTAGGAATCAGGCGGGCATCCGGTGCTCGCGCGAGTGCTTCCTCGAGGGTGATGATTGCCTCTGGGATCTGATTCGTGTCGCGCTGAGCGACGGCCTTCAACAACAGAGCATCCGCGATGTCGTCCTGCGTCGAACTTAGTGCTACTGCGCGCTCGGCCCATACGAAAGCTTCGGCGGGCATCTGCAATTCGAGTAACCGCTTCGCTGCGGTTCGTTGTGGGGTCCGAGCTCGTGGGTAGAGGCCGCCAGCCCGCTTGAACGCGTCTGCTGCAGAACCTCTCAGGTCGGCGCGCCCTCGTCGAACAAGATCGATGAGTGACTCTCCCTCTTGGTTGTTCATCAGCAGCGAAACGCGGTTGTGTTTGAGGCCATCCTGGATCACTGTGAGTGACCCTTCGATAAGCGTGATGTCGTTGACGCCTGTGGCCGTGGTCAGGCGATAGGTGTTGAACAAGGTCGCAGCTCGCAACCGGAACGCGGTCGATGCTGGCGCCCGATCGATGGCTGAGTTGATGGTTTCGATGCCGCGCAGGATGTTGCCGTCGTCGCGGGTCGCTGTAACAGAGCGCGCCGCATCGCGGGCACTCAGCAGGTTGTTCCAAGTGTGGGTCACCGTGAGCGCAGCTACGGAGACCATGATGACCGCTGCGAGAGATATGGCGATCGACCGCAATGCGATGGGCGATGAATGGAAGGTCAGTGCCACAGGAGCGGGCGACTCGACCACGCGGGGGATGGCCACCAGAAGGCCGAGGAGCGACCACGAGAGCATGGCGTCGGAGATCTGGGAGACGCCGACCAGTTGCTCCATGCCACGCCCAGCGGCAGTCGCTACCAACGCGGCTGCAAGAAGTCGGTAATGGATCGGCCAGTCGTTCCACCGAAACACGACATAGTAGCCGCCAAGTAGGACGGCGATGGCGCTCACCGCAAGCAGGAACAATGCACCGATGACACCGATCTCAACTGCTGTGTGTACCCAGAGGTTATGGCCGTCCTTGACGATCTTGATGGTGCTGTTGGGCGTTAGCTCGGCTCCCATGGGGTAAACGAACAAGAACGAGTCGGGGCCGAACCCGAATAGATGGCGCAATGCGGTCGGGGCGCCGTCCTCGAACTCGAACCACGGGCGGTCGATGATCAGATCACGCGAGACCTTCCAGATGGCGGTGCGGCCGGAGACGTCGCCGCCGACATCGCCAGCGTAAGTGCCTACTCTGTCGATGGTCGCGCCGATGGCTCCTTCGCCGTTGGGTGTTGGTGTGAACACGAGCCCGACGCCCAGCACCGTGAGAGCGACCGCAAGGATGGTGGCTCCTCGGAGTGCGATGCGGCGATCACGGAGCAGCGCGACCAGTCCGATGAGGACAATGAGGGAGGCGACGGTGCCGACCCATGGGCCTCGGGCAGAGGCCAGCACGATGATGAGCAGAGTGAATCCTGCGCTGGCTGCGGCGATGGCGGGGCCTGCGAGCCTGGGGAGTTTGTTCCAGATGAGCAAGCCTGCGATGAGGGTGAGCGGGACGGTTTGGAGCAGCATGGAGGCGAGGAAGATGGGGTTGAGCATCGTACCGACGACACGACCGGGGAAGGTCCGACTGAGGTCGTAGGGGTCGATGGCGAGGTCTTGGAGTAGAGCGTAGACGGAGGCGAGGAAGCCAGACGCGATGACTGCGGTGACGAGTCTGAACACCTGCTGGCTGCGGTGGAGCCTGAGGGCGATGGCTAGGAACACAACCAGCATCGAGCTGATGCTGACGAACGAGAGGCCATCGCGAC
>ERZ890510.1591-NODE-1591-length-14449-cov-4.741212_pt1 | contig 14449 bp, 11 predicted proteins | sample MGYA00521265_ERZ890510 | MGnify/ENA primary metagenome ERZ890510 (study PRJEB32303, sample SAMEA104408624) | aquatic metagenome | biome: Brackish water; feature: Chemocline; material: water | place: Baltic Sea | collected 2014-10-26T21:54:00 | depth 110 m ...
TACATGATCGACAGATTTAATTGTATGGCAAAAAATAAAAATTATGACTTTGAAATAAGTGTTGAAAAATTAAGTCTCAACAAAGGCTTTGGCACGGGCATGAATAATTCAATTAAAAATGCTAAGAAATCTGGTTTCACTAAATTTATAGTACTTTCTCAAGACGTATTACTTTCAATAGAGTCCGCCGAAAAGCTGATTTCCAAATTAGAAGCAGCACCTGGAATAGTTTTCCCAACCATGATTGATAGAAAGACTAATAAAATTTTTTCCCAGGGCGGCAAAATCAATAGAATTACTGGAAATATTTATCTTGAAAGGGAAAAAATTGCTGTTAATCCAGATTGGGCAGATGGATCTTGTTTAGCAATTGACTTGGATACTTTTGAGAAAACTATTGGTTTTAGAGAAGACTTTTTCATGTATTTTGAAGATGTTGATTTCTGTTACAGGGCAAAAAAGAATGGTTATTTAATAAGCCATATTGACACTAGAACCTCTCAAACCCCAAATGGCCCAAGTCCATTATTGAGAAGCCGAAATAGTATTTGGTTTGCAAGATCAAACCAAGACTTTTTACTTACTTGCACCTTGACAATTAGACATTTTGTAGGAGTCATTAAGTACCTAGTAAAATTAAATGTAATAGATGCCGTTGATAGATTTCACGGGATAACGCAAGGTTGGGGTAAAAGTTTTGGAAAGTAAAATTACTAACTGGCAGGAACATCTTGTTAGAAAGCTAAAAGTAATTGATATTTTTGCTATTACTACTTCATTAGTTTTTGGATTAAGAATTAGATTCCCTGAATTGTTTGATTCTAACTTAAATAGTTTTGAAAAAAACTATATTTTATTTTCTATCGTTTTAGGAATTATTTGGTATTTAGTTTTAAGTTTTAACAGCAGTAGAGATATAAATATTTTAGGATTTGGTGCAGATGAATACAAGAAACTCGTAAACGCAACTTTTATTGTATTTGGCTCAGTTGCTTTATTTTCTTATATTTTTAAACTTAATATTTCTAGAGGATTTGTTATTTCGACGTTTTCTATTGGTCTAATAATTTTATTTATTTTACGAAGAATCAACCGTCAACAACTATTTAAGCAAAGATTAAGGGGAGAATCAATTTCCAGAGTTCTATTGGTATGCGGAGACGCGATAGAACCTGTTGATGAAAGATTAAAGACAACCCCACATTCAGGATTGTTTGTAACCGTTCGTTTTGAAGCAAGAGAAAAATTAAATATTTCTGAACTAATTAATTCTGCAAAGCAAAATAGTTGTGACGTAATAATAATTGGACAAACAGCAGTACTTACTTCTCAAGACTTACGCGAGTTGGGCTGGGAGTTGGAAAAAGAAAAAATTTCATTAATTGTTGCTCCAGCTATAACTGAAATTGCAGGGCCTAGGCTTAAAGTCAGTAATGTTGAAGGTTTACCACTATTACATTTGGAACAACCTGAATTTTCTGGTCCCAAAAGAATTACAAAAAGATTTTTAGATTTGTTATTGAGTCTCTTGGGTCTAATTGTTTTAAGCCCATTTTTTGCCCTTATAGGATTAAGTATCAAATTATTTGATAATGGAACTGTTTTTTATAAACAAGAAAGAATTGGTTTAAATTCTAAAATTTTTTATGTTTACAAATTTAGAACGATGACTGTTAATTCTCATGAAAATCGATCGACAATCATGTCTGGATTGGATAAAGATTTAAGACTTGCTAAACACCCACTTGATCCCAGAATTACAAAACCGGGGCATTTTTTGCGCCGTTGGTCTATTGATGAGCTGCCACAATTATTAAATGTATTAAAAGGCGAAATGAGTTTGGTAGGACCTCGCCCACCATTAGCCGAAGAAGTAAATCTGTATGAAAAGTTTGAAAATCGAAGATTGCTAGTAAAGCCTGGGTTAACTGGGCTTTGGCAGGTTTCAGGAAGATCTGAATTAAATTGGGAAGACTCTGTTCGTTTAGATTTATATTACGTTGAAAACTGGTCTTTAACCTTAGATATTTTGATAATAATGAGAACTGCAGCTGCAGTTTGGCGCGGAGAAGGCGCTTACTAGTTACAGACTTTTAATAAAAGTTTTGCAATCTGTGTAAGAGGGAAGTAATTTTAGTTCTTTTGCTTCAGTTAACGAAATTGCAACTTTATCTTTTTCAGACAAAAGTAAATCAATTTTGGGCCATTCGATATTTAGCTCTTTGTCAAAAGGATTAATTCCCTTTTCTCTTTCAGGATTATAATTCTCATTCACTAAATATGTGACAACAGAATCATCTTCCAAAGCAACAAATGCGTGGGCCAACCCCTCTTCAATAAAAATTGCCTTAGGTATATCTGCTTTTAGCAACCTTGAAATACTTTTTCCAAATGTTGGAGAGCCAAGTCTTATATCAATTACGTAATCAAGAATGGATCCTTTTTGACATTGCACATATTTAGCTTGACTTGGGGGAACCATTGCGTAATGAATTCCTCTTACTGAACCCTTTTTGCTGACCGAGGTATTAGTTTGTTTGACTTCAAATTTTCTCCCAAAATTATTTTGAGCTAAATCTGAGCGAAAAGATTCAAAGAAAAATCCACGACTATCATCAAATTTATTCAACTCAATTTCCCATGAACCATCAATTGATAGAGGTGTGATTTTCATATCTCGAGTATATCCTCGCTGCTTCTGTGTTTCTTAAACCATTTACTTAAAACTTCTGCACATTCTTGCTCTAATACCCCACCAATAATTTCTAACTGCGGTCTTACTTCTCGAATTGGATTAACTTTTGAGATTAAAAATCCTGACTTCGTCTCATATGCTCCGAATACAACTCGAGATATTCTTGATTGCAATATTGCACCAGCACACATCATGCATGGTTCAAGGGTGACCAAAATTGTGTAATCATCTAACCGCCAATTATTTATTTTTTTGCCTGCCTGCCTTATAGCCTCAATTTCGGCATGGGCACTTGCGTCCTTTTGATTGATTCGCTGATTTGTGGCCAGTGACAGCATTTCCAAATTTGGGTTCAAAACCATTGCTGCAACAGGTACTTCTTCTGTGTCGCTTTGGGCATCTAGATGGTTAACAAGCTCCCACATTAAATCTTGGTAGCGATTATCGTATTTCATGAGGGAATGTCTCCATTAATTTATTCTATGACGATAGCCTGAGATGTATGAAAATAGTAAACAGACAGTGGAATTTGTCAGAATTCATGCAATTCTGCCGTCGACCAAGTGCGCTATTTTCTCACTTTTTTATTTGGCAAGTATTAGTGATAACTGTTTACATCGGATCTAGAAAACGAGAAGAAATAGAACCAATATTTTCCAATGGTTTATATTTGGGACTAATTTCACTCTCAACTTTACTTTTAACCATTCACTTAGTGTTTATGAAGATAAATACTAAGCTAGATCTCTCAGATAAACTTTTCATAACGTTTTTCTCGCTTCCTTCAATTGTTTTATACTTGTCAATGTTTATTCATCATGATTTTGCAAGTATGCAAAGTCTAACCTTACTTTTTATTCTCTTAGCACCAATATTTATTTGGCTTAGTCCAAGTGACAAAAAAGAAAATGCCAATTTTTTGAAGTTAATTTTGTATTTTTCAGTCTTAAACGTTATTTTTTCTGTATTGCAATACATGCAAATAATGCCTGTCGCACAATTAAATACCAGAGAAAGTTTATCTACATTAATTGATCGGCCAACTGGACTACTTTTCAATGCATTTGCTATGTCTTATGCGGCTATAGTTTGCTTAGCAATCGGTTTGAATCAATTTCTGAAAAATAAGAAATTAAACAAACCAGGTCTAATTATTTTTCTAACTTCCTTAATTGCAATATTTCTATCTGGAACCAGAACATCACTTTGGTTAACTTTTTTAATTTCAATATCTATCGTATTGGTTCATATAAATATATTTTCAAAAATCCAAACCAAAGCAATTCCAATAATTTTAATATTAATTGGAGCAGGTGCCCCCTTTATTTTACTTTTCATTGGTAGCAAAACTGGAAATGTTGAGTGGGCTACTTTAAACGGTCGAACTCAAATGTGGAGTTGTGTTGACCAAAAAATTGGTGAATTAATTCCCTTAGGGGTTGGGCTTGACGAGGCCTTTCCACCAAAATTTTGTGCTGATTCAGGATGGTTTTCTAATCTAAGACATCCTGAAAATATGTTTTTACTATCCCTAGTTGAGAGTGGTCCTCTTGGGTTTTTGTCATATGTATCTTTATTTATTTTCACTCTATGGATCTCAATAAAAGCTTTGGGTAAGAAATATATTTTGCCATTAGCTATAACCGTGACTTTTTTACTTTCTTGTTTAATTTACGTTTCGCTTTTCCACTACCTACCGTTCTTACCAAATCGGCCTGCGGATCGAGGAATTTTTAACTTTCACTTCTTTTATTTAGTTTGGGTTTGGGTATTGAGAGAAACTAAAAAAAGCATTAAAGAAACAGATTTAAGTAGATAATAGAAGCTCCTGAAAGCACTATTGTTAAATAAATAGGACTCTTGTTTAATTTATTAAAGCTTCCAGCAGCAACTGAAGTAAGAGCTACCTGAATTAAAATTGCAATTATTAAGCCATACGCAACAGAAATTAGACCAATTTGTTTTACAAGTATAAAAGTAAACACAAACTGAGTTAAAGCTGCCAAAGGTGTGATTTTAGCAAGCGACTTAAACTTTTTGTCTTTTGTGATTAAGTGAGTATTTTGTAAATAAAGTACGTACAAAGGGCTTAAGCATACCCCAATTACTATTGCTTTCTGAATTCCAAGTAAATCATAATTTGTTGGTGCAAGTGTCTGTACGATTAATTTTGAAAATGTAATGATGGCTAAAGAAAAGAGGGTAATAAGTAATGAAAGGCGGATTGAGATACGATTTGAATAATTGAAACCAGATTCATTATTTTTATGAAATTGTTCGAGAACACTTGGTAACCATGCATTATTGATAGTACTTAGTAGCAACATTGGTAAAGTCATTATTAAAGAAAGCACCGCAATTTCTGCTGCTAGTTCTGAACCTAATCCAAAGTAACCAGCTAATTTGTCGCCATATTGGAACATGCTTATTGCAACACTGTGAATGATCATAGGGGATCCAACAACGATTATTTTGTTGATTGCAACTAAATCTATTTTTCTTGGTACGTTAAATAAGTCTTTGAACTGAAGAATGAAAGTTATAGAAATTAAAACAAAGGCATAAACAAAAAGTAAATTATTTATTGAATTCAGAGTGGCAGCAGAAACTGCCAATAAAGGTAATCCAGTAGAACTAACTGCTAACATTGCAAATATTACACTCTTAAATTCAGCCCTTAAAATCGAGAGCTTAATTTGAATAATCGAAAGTGATAAGGCAATAGAAATTCCAAAGAAAAATAATTTGAAATTACTATTAGACATAAATAATTGATTTATCAAAATTAGTAATAACGATAGCCAAAATAAGACACTTTGAAATTTGGAAGACAAATTCTTATATTCTTTAGAATTATCTTTCTCAAAAATTAAATCTCTAGTTAAGACAGCTGGGATGCCTAGTGAAAAAGCAAAACTAAGTATTGTTCCAATAGCTATAGTTGACATTAATAAACCAAACGTTGCTTGGCTTGAATTTCTTGTGATAACTGGGATTAAAATAAATGGGGCAAGGGCTTGTAATCCAGAGCCCAAAATATAAATATATGAATGCTTAATCGTCTTATTTATTGTCATCATCGACCTTTAAAAAAATAAGATATTTTTTCTACAAAAGATCCATCTTTCAAAATATCTAGAAATCTGGTAAAAATAAAACTAATGTTTGGTTTAGATGATATTTTCCAACCAAGTTCCATTTTTAAATCTTTAGGGTCATATAAATAATGAAATCCTAATTCTTCTTTCCAAGTGGAATCTGCTTCATTTATAACCTTTTCTTGCCAATAGTTTTGTCCATAATCTCCATAAGTTCCAATTTCGTCATTCTTTTTAACCCAACTAGCTGGACCTCCAAATTCAATTTTTAGCCCCAAAGACATCGCATATAAAACAGATGTCTGCATAGCGTTAGTTACTAACACCCCATGATCTTGAAGTATCGCTAATTGGTTGTCCAAGAAACCTTTATCAAAATTAGGTATCCAAGGTGTGCCAACACCATTGGTGAGCACACTATGACCATAATTCTGATAAGTCTGAACAATTTCATTATTGGAATATTCAGACCAATGAAGAGATACTGAAACTGAACCATAATTTTCTTTTAAGTATTTTGCATATTCTGAATGTAAGTAGTTCTTCGGAGCCCAAGGTTGGGAATGAAGCGGATAAGCGATTATTTTCTGACTCGTGGCAACAGGATTACTTGTTAGTTTGTTTTGAAGTTTTAGGTTATAAAGCCACGGAGCACCAATTACTGTTGAGTTTTTTCCACCTCTTGAAACAAGGTTATTTTGAGCCCTTTTTGACCAGATAAATTTATTTGAAGTTCTTTTGCTTCCTGCATAGTTAGAGAACCCATCACAGCCATTCCAGCCGTGTTGTAGGTAACCATTAAGCCAATTAGCTTCTTTTACGTTGCAGTATTGAGCCAATATTGAAAGGTGCCCGTAAAGTCGGTTTTCGCCTTGGCCGGTGATTTGTAAAAAACTACGGTTCACGAAGACTTACATCCTGTGTAAGTTGGTATTTGTTTTTTAATTCCAAAGTCTTTAAGTTTCCAAACTTGAACCTCACCGGAACTAAATTCTTTAGTGGCGATGTTTGAGTAGTCGGTGTTGTGTGGCCTTCTAAGATCAATTACCAGCCAATTCACACCGTAATTATTGATTTCTTCAGCAGCATTTAATTCACTATCGATTACAACTTTTTGGTTTAATGAAAGTAGTGGTTGGTTCCAGTATTGGTTATATAAAGCTTCTGAAACAGGACAAGTTGTGTATGCCCATCCTTCAACAAACGTTCTTCTTTCTGCAAGTGCAGAAAGTGTGAAGATTCTTGAAATACAGGTATCTGATTCTTCTGGACCTACACAGTGGCGATTCGTAGCTAAGACATCATCAACTGACGAATTATTTTTAATAAAATTTGCTGCAGCATTTGTTCCTATAGTAATTGACCATGGGTGTTCATAATTGCTGACTGGATAAGGATAATTATCTTTATATTCAATTGCTGAGAAAAATCCTACAAAAAGTAAAGTGATAGATGCGGCAATAAGAGATTGTTTGAATGATAAGTCCCACATGTTTAATGCAATTAAAAAGGATGTCAAAGTAACAAATAATAATGCAACAACCCAAAGTAAGCCAAGAATCAAAGTATTTGGATCAAACCAGTTTCGAAGGAGAATAAATAAAGAATGTTGGGCAAATAGTCCTAGAAAAATAAAAGTTATTAGTTGAATGCTAGAAAATTCATTTATAACTTTAGGTAAAATAACGGCAACACAAAGAGCCACTAATGGCGCAACAGGGTAGTAAACAAACCATTGCGAATTTCCCCAGGCTTCAAATAAGAAAAGCCCCGATATCCCAATTAAAATTGCTATAAACATGGGTGCTAAATAAATTGGCCCTGATTTTAATTTAAGTAAAATAAACAACAGTGGTGTAACGCAGCTAACACCTAGTATCAAGGTGAGAATTAATAGATTATTTTGGGTTGCAGGTTGATCGTAATAACCTAAAATTGTTTTAACAGAATCAAGTGGACTTATCCATAGCGACATTCCACTTGATTTGGTGGGACCAAAGGTAAAGATTATGGGCAGAATCATGGTAAACCCAATTAATGGACCAGATATTAACTTCAGCCCAAATCCGTACTTCTTTTTTGCAAATAAAAACAGTGAAGTCAATCCAAGTATCCCCATCAACAATAAACCAGTTGGACCTTTACTTAAGGTAGTTGCCATAACTAAAATCGTTAAGGTAAAAATGTTTGTAAACTTGGCTGTATATTTTTCACATATATCAAAAAATATTCGTAACGCTGCGACGAAAAAAACCACAGCTGCTAGTTGTGAAATTGAGCCCGTTCTGATTAATGGAACCCTTAATCCATCTGAAATATCATAAGATGGATAAAGAGTTACCAAACCTAAAGTGCTTGCAATAACTCCGGATACAACAGATTTACCAATAGATTTTCCAGTGAAATATAAAAGTAATAAAAGCAAGAAAGATAACAATACAAATTCGATTCGATACATTGCAATTGGTAATGGAATTAAACCGCCAAGATTAAAAAAAGAACCTAATGAAAAGGCACCCCAGTGATATTGAAGTGCCACTCCAGATCCAGCAACGTATGGATAAATTTGTGGACCATGGTTTCCTATTTCTGCTGCAATTGATAAGTGGTGATAAATATCTGGAGGGACAGAGTATTGATCAAAATTATTGATAGGGACAACATCAGCTTGTCTACCAACCCAAATCCCAAAGGGTATTAAAAGAAGGGAAATTAAATAACTATTTTTCAGATCAAAATTAATTTTTAATCGAATTAATTGTTTTAAGTTTAAAACAAAAATCACAAAACCAACAAAAACAAAAAATAATGCTGTAAATTTCGAAAGTCCAAATAATCCTAAAATTGGATGAACTAATAAAGCTAAACCTGCCATTAGGGTCGTGCCTAAAACTAGAAATTCGAAAGAACCTTTTTGACTAATTTTTAAACGAGTAACCCAGAAAGCCCCAGGAATAAATAATGCGAAAAAAATTACGAAAACCCCAATCAAAAGGTTTTTTGGCCCACTATTGGTAACGGCAAAAACTGCAATAATTGGGAGCAGCACTGAGATCTTAAAAAGTGCTAAATTGATGACTTGTCTCAACAGATTCTCCTCAAAATCTCTCAGATACTTATTTTATGAAACCTATTCATCTCCTAGTATGGGCTAGATGAAGGTACCTTTTTATCGTCACTCGCTGACTCCTGATAATTCTGCCCTTGTGGCAGAGGTTCTAAAAACCCCATTTCTTACTTCAGGCCCAATTGGAAAAGAAGTAGAAACTCAACTTTGTGAATACTTTGGCACAAAACATGCAAAATTAGTAAACAGTTGGACCAATGGTGCAGTAGCAACGCTCTTAGCAATGGATATTGGTCCAGGTGATGAAGTGATAGTTCCTGCTATGACATTTATTGCCACTGCCAACGTCGTTGAACTAGTAGGCGCCAAGCCCGTTTTTATTGATTGTGATCCCGACACTCTTCTTATAACTCCTGAATTAATTAAAGCAGCGATTACTAAAAATACAAAGGCAGTAATTCCTGTCCACATGTATGGACAAATGTGTGACGTAAAAGCAATTAAAGATATATTGCCAAAAGATCAAAAGATTTCAATTATTGAAGATTGCGCTCACACTTTTGAAGCAAAATTTAATGGAGATCGCCCTGGCAAGTATTCAGATGTTTCAATTTTTTCTTTCTATGCAACAAAGAATGTCACCTGTGGTGAAGGTGGAGCAATAATCACAAATAATGAAAAATTATTTGACAGAATTCTTCAAGCAATTCTTCATGGTATGTCAGCAGGAGCAGCAGACAGATTTAAGGCTGGACAATATAAACACTGGGGAATGGAACACTTAGGAACGAAAGCAAATCTTCCAGATCTTCTAGCTTGTTTTTTACCAGGTCAAATTAAGTCGGTTGATGAACGCTTACGCTTTAGAGAAGAATTAGCAAATAAATATGAAGAAAAACTTTTGGGTTCAAAAATAGTAATTCCAAAGTCTGCAAAGAAAATTACCCACTCAAGACATCTATTTCCTATTGGGGTGGGAGCAAAAGTCAGGGATGAAGCTTTACTTGCCTTAGGAGCAGCAAATATTGGAGCAACGGTTAATTACAGATCAGTGCCGACTATGACCTACTACAAAAATAAGTACTCTTTTAATGGGTCAGAATTTCCCGTCAGTCAGGCTTGGGGTGAAGGAACTTTAACTGTTCCCCTGTTCCCAGGGATGACTAACGATGAGCAAGATTATGTTATTGACGTATTGTTAAACAAAATCGAACCCATGATTGGTTGATGGATAAATATGTCAAAAGTTGTCGTCACAGGTGCGGGTGGGTATATAGGAACGCAACTTGTTCGTGACCTAATTAGTCAAGGTCATCAAGTATTGGGCGTGGATCGTTTCTTTTTTGGTATTGAAACATTAGCAGAATTTAAAGATAATAAAAATTTGAATTTGCTAAAAAAAGATATTAGAGATTTGGGCGTAGCAGACTTAAAGAATTATGATGCTGTATTTGATTTAGCATGCTTATCAAATGATCCAGCAGGAGAAATAGATCCTCAATTGACATATCAAATAAATAGAGATGGGCGAATTCATGTAGCCAAAACTGCCAAATCGGCCGGGGTGAAGCAATATGTGCTTTCATCTTCTTGCTCTGTTTATGGGCAAGGCGATACCCCAAGATTAACTGAAGATTCTCCAACAAATCCTATAAGCGTTTATGCAAAATCTACTCTTGAAGCAGAACAACATAATTTAGCTCTAGCTGACGATAATTTCACGGTAACAGCTTTAAGAAATGCAACAGTCTTTGGATTATCAAATCGTATGAGATTTGATCTAGTAGTGAATTTGATGACTTTAACTGCTTTTCAAAAATCAAGAATTATTGTAATGGGCGGTGGCGAACAGTGGAGACCACTAGTACATTTATCTGATGTTTCAAATGCTTTTATAACTGTGTTGAATTCTGATGTGAAAAAAATAAATCATCAAATTTTTAATGTTGGACTAGATAATTTTCAAATTAAGAACTTAGCCTACCTTGTTCGAGAGCAATTGCCATTTCCTATTGAAATCGATATGGCCCCGGATGACGCAGACAAGCGAGATTACAATGTTGTTTTTGAAAAAGCGAAAAACATATTAAGTTTTGAGGCGAAAGTAGATATCACAAAAGGCATTCAAGAGATTTATCAATCATTAAAAAAAGGCATCGTAGATATTGGACCAAAAACAGTAACCGTTCAGTGGTACAGAAATATAATTGATGCAAAAAAACTAATTGACTCCGTTTCACTTGAAGGAAGAGTCATTTAAACCTTATGTCAAGACTTTCCGTAGTTATACCATTGTTGAACGAAGAAGATATTGTAAGTGAACTTATAAAAAGAGTTTGTTCTTCAGTCGAATTAATTACAAAGGAATATGAAGTAATACTAGTTGATGACGGTAGTACTGACTCTACGTGGGAGAAAATAAAGGATTACTCGTTATCCAATAACAAAATTAAAGGTATCAAGTTTTCTAAGAATTTTGGACATCATTATGCAATCACAGCCGGATTACACAACTCGGACGGGGAATGGGTTGTAGTAATGGATGGTGATTTACAAGACAGACCAGAAGTAATACCAGATTTGTACAATGAAGCTCAAAAAGGTTTTGACGTAGTTTTTGTATCGAGGAATAAAAGGCCTGAATCTTTTATCTACAAGTTACTTCAAAAAACTTTTTATCTAATTTTACGAAAGTTGTCTGGAATAGATTTTGATTCGAGACAAGCTAACTTTTCAATTTTAAGTAGAAAAGTTGTAGATGCCTATAAAAAATTTCCAGAAAATTCAAGATTTTATGGAAGTACCATCAAATGGCTAGGTTTTAATAGATCATTTGTAGAGGCAGAACACGGAAAACGTTTTGGTGGAAAACCTTCTTATACAATCAAAAAAAGATTAAATCTTGCATTTGACATAATTCTCGCATTTTCAGATAGACCATTGAAATTTGCTATTGGCCTGGGGATGATCTTGTCTATTTTTTCATTTGCAATTTTTTCTTGGATAATTATCGGATATTTAAATTGGGGATTTACCGTAATTGGTTGGCCAAGTTTGATGGCGTCAATATTTTTCACAGGTGGGGCGATTTTAGTAATTCTAGGTGTCGTTGGAATTTACTTGGGCAGGGTCTTTAATGAAGTAAAATCTAGACCTTTATACGTTGCAGAAGATCAGACAAATATTCGAAAAATTGTTTAAATATTTAGAAATTTTGAAATTTGCTCTTCAGTTATTTTAAATGGATCTGAACCATTGGATACTTTGTATTCCCATTCCATTGTGAACTCTACAGCAGCCTGATTATTAAGTTTATTACTCCAACCAAGATCTCTATGCGCCTTGTCAGCATTTAAAGTTAAAATTTTACTTTCCTTATATTCTGATTTATTATCACTTACATAATTTATTTCTGTTGAATCACTTGAGGGCCAACTTGTAATGGCTAATTCACAAACTTCTTTAACTGTCATTTTTTGATTATCATCAGGACCGAAATTCCAAATATTATCTTCAATGTTTGAGTTCGATAACTTAGCCATTGCTGTTTCATAGCCATTTAAACAATCAAGAACATGCTGCCAAGGTCGAACGGAGTCCGGATTTCTAATTGTTAGAGGGGTTTTTGAATTCAAAGCATGCACCAGGTCTGGAATTAGTCGGTTTGGACTCCGATCTCCTCCACCAATTACATTTCCAGCTCGGACTATTGCCAAGTTTGGAAGTTTGAAAGATTTTGACCAAGATTGAATCATTAAATCTGTCATTGATTTTGAAACGCTATAAGGATCCTCACCTCCAAGCATTTCCTCTTCTGAGTATCCATCAACTTTACCGATATTTTTGTACACTTTGTCAGTTGTGACCATCAGTAATTTTTTCACGGAAGTACTATCTTTTACAGACTCCAATATATTTAGAGAGCCAATGACATTTGACTGAATAGTTTGAACAGGATTTAAATATGAATCAATTACTAAAGGTTGAGCTGCTAAATGATAGATCAAATCTGGTTTTACTGTATTTATAAAATCTTTAACTTTTGAAAAATCAGATATATCTTGAATCACTGATTTGCTGAAGATCTTATCTAGGTTGGATTTTTCGTAAATACTATTTTTTAAAGGGGGAAGTGAAATTCCATAAAGTTCGTGACCGTTCATTGACAACCACAAAGACAGCCAAGACCCTTTAAAACCCGTGTGACCTGTAACCAAAACTTTCAATTTTGTCACAACCCCCAATTGATGCTTAAAAACACAATACCAGATAAATAAAAGTATCCGATAATTGTTTAACGACGTGCAGTTAATCTCTTACTAAAACCTAAATTAGGAACGCACATTAGTAAAAGGAATAAATAGGATAATGAGATCAACTTAATCCCAATAAAATAACGCGCTTCTACGTGATGGAGAAGTAAAACAAAAAATTGAGAAAATACACTCGTATAAACGATTAAACTTGTGAAAGGAATTTTTCTGAGTTGGGATATTCCAAAGAGGGAGGATAAAACTAAAATACCAGCATAAAAATAGCCTTCACTAAAATTCCAATTTCTTAAATAATTAAACTGATTATCTTGTAACCAATAATCTTTAAAAATTAAGAGCTTAGTTTTCAAATATGCTCTAGGATTTTCAAATATAGAATTTAAGTAGGCAGACAAATACTTTGAATCATTCCTTGCAATATTTCCCTCTTCCATAAAAGACACGGGAATATTAAAATTAGAGCATCTCGTCGGGTCTAACTGGCAAGCAATATTTATTCCGCCTTGTGCTGAATCGAAAGAAATATTGAACTCACTCAATCGCTCAGTAGGGATCCAAGTAATCCACCATTTGTTGTAAGAGGATGTCCAACCATAATTTCCAGGATGAACAATTTTCTCAGCTACCAATCTCCAAGGAATCATGAATAAAAAAGTAAATAGTAAAACGGCAAAAACTTTTTTCAATAAAGGTGTATTAAAAATAGTAAGCAGTTTCTTAGAAATAAACGATTTATTTAGGCTTAAGATCATTAAAAAGGTGGTTACAGCAAGTAATAAATTGATTTGAAATTCAAAAATGGCTCGGAAGTATGAAGCCAATGCTAGACAAAGACTAATAAAAAGAATTGATTTAAGTTTAGGGTTCGAGTCTAGTTTTTCAAGTGTAAAGATTTTAACAAGAGCTATAAGCCATAGGGTAATTGCAATTCCCTCAGGATAAAGTAACCCTGACCCAGAAATCCAACCTTCGTTCGGACTAGTAAATAAAAATATAATTGCAAAAACATAACCAAGAAGTGGTCTATTAAGTCTTATGGAAAGTTTGAAACAAATTGTCAAGAAATAGCTTATTAACAAACTTATAAAGACTCCAAAACTTAAAATTAATGGAATTCCAATTTGTTCAAGAATTAGTAAAGGTAAAAATAGTAGAGGCATTCCGATCGGCCAATTATTTAAAGTTTTCATTGTAGTTGGACTTAGTTCTAATTTAAGAAAATCTTGAGCGGCTCTTAAATTTGAACTTGTATCACAAGTTGAATTAGAATCAATTATTTCTTGCGATGTTGCGCTGGTTTCTATTATTGAACAAT
>ERZ890510.1592-NODE-1592-length-14444-cov-4.880117_pt1 | contig 14444 bp, 13 predicted proteins | sample MGYA00521265_ERZ890510 | MGnify/ENA primary metagenome ERZ890510 (study PRJEB32303, sample SAMEA104408624) | aquatic metagenome | biome: Brackish water; feature: Chemocline; material: water | place: Baltic Sea | collected 2014-10-26T21:54:00 | depth 110 m ...
GGATCTATGCCAGAATCAACCAGTTGTTGCAAGCGAGCAGCTTCCTGCCTAGCACCTTTGAGATCCCACGAATCAGCACGCCCAATCGAATACCTGCCATTTTTGTCGTTCAGTCGGTACTCAAAAATGAAGGTCTTCGCACCGTTCGCTGTAATACGGATACCGAGACAGCGGGGGCTGTCATCCCAATACAACTGCTGCTGCTTTGAAGCCGGGCAAGTCGCCTGTCGAAGACGCTCAGGAGTGAAATGAAACCGGCTAGATACAGATTTTCGTGTAGGAACCATGTAGGAATTCTTGTCCGTTTTGTTCATGTAGGAGCCATGTAGGAATCTTCGGCTAATGCCAATGAATTAGCAAACATTACTTATATTATTGGTTTTATTGATATAAATTCAAATATTAGAAAACCAATAACTTAAATAAACGGCGATAAATGAACTATTAAAGGGATTGAAAATCCCTGTGTCGGTGGTTCGATTCCACCTCTGGCCACCAACGTGTTTTGCGCAAAGCGCAAAATCACGGCCGACAGTATTTTCGCCAACGGCGAAAATCACGAAAGGCACCCCCCCCAGTAACACAACATGCGTCAACGAACTCCCTCGATTCCATCGGATCGCCGCAACGGGCTACGCCCCCGCTCTGACCACCATTAACCTTCGCATTTCTTGCGGGGTTCATAGAATCCACGATATTCAAGTCCATTTGTTCAATTTGCCCTGAAGTCCTCATCTTTGGATGAACGTAGGCCACGCTAGTTTTGTGGCAATCGATTCAAGCTCTTAAATCATTGATCGCCTCTAGAGCAATTTCGGCTAACGCAACATCCACGGGACAACAGGGATAGGCTCTTCTCTCTCGAAATGTGACACTATATACGTATCACGACAGTATTAGCTGATTGAAAACGAAGCAACATAAATGAAATATTGCTGCGTTTCGTCGCAACTTACCCGGTCAATGTTTGAGCATAAACCGATCATATATCGAGCAACCCCATAGGTAGTGGTCGCGCTTCGCTTTGAACCCACCTCTGCTCCGCCGAATTGAAACTTCATCAATATTAATATTGTCTTAACAATTAATATTATCTTAACAATCCTTGCATACAATTAGCACGAAACGCCACCTATCGAAAAACAAGGGAATTAGAATAATGTCAACGATGCATCATGGCTTACGGCTTTTTATCAAAGCTCTGCTAACCACAAGTTTTGTTCTCGGCACATTTGGGCAAGCCTATGCTGCTGATAAGGCGCTGCTCGATATCCTGCTGGAAAATAAGATTATCACGCAGGTACAACACGAGAGCCTGCTGAAAAAAGAATCGCTAACCCAAGATGATCTTTTTGTAGTTACTCCAACAGAAACTGCCGCAGCAGAGGTTAAAGCGACGACGCCTAGCAAGGAAGTTCCGACGCTATCATCCACGACCGATGTTGCGTTGGGTACCGATGAGTATATTAAAATTGCGGTAGCGGACGCCGTCGCGGCTAGGATTGACAAGGATTTTCCGGTTACTTCCCGTCACACAAGCAACGGATTTCGATTTGAGAGCCGGGACGGTAATTGGCAAACCAATCTTCAATGGCGTGCCCAGATGCGCTACACCAATCCACTCTCTAGCGATCCAAGACAACTTGGTGATTTTGCAGATGCCGATTCATCGAACTTTGAAGCACGCCGACTCCGGATGAAAATTGGCGGGCATGGCCACCAACCGTGGTTGAAGTACTATTTTGAAATTGACCTTCAGCCAAGCCGGAATCCAAACTCAAGCGCTGCCTCCTCTAGCGCTCGCGTTATAGATTGGCGTATCGATATCGCTAAGTGGGCGGCTGGCGGACTACGAGTCGGACAGTGGAAAATTGATATGAATCGAGAGCGGGTAGACTCGTCCGGTCGGCAGCAATTTGTCGAACGATCAATTGTTAACCGTACCTTTACAATCGACAGACAAGTCGGCGTCCAATGGCGAGGTCATGCCTTTAAAGGCACCGCAGCTGACTTGCGATATTACATCGGTGTGTACAACGGTAACGGTCGCGGCGTACAAAATGTTAATGGAGACATGATGTACTCTGCACGAGCGCAGTGGAACTTTATGGGTCGTGACCTGCCATCCCAACAGGGCGATGTCGAATTCACAGAGCAACCCACAGGTAGCCTAGCATTTGGTGGCATGACCACAAAAGGTCCTTGCACACGTTGGTCATCGTCAGGATGCGGTAATTTAGATGGATTCACCTCACCGGCATCAGCTACCGCAGATCAGTTTAAGGTCGAACAAGCGGTCCAGGAGTTCGCGTTTAAATACCAGGGCTTCTCGGTGCAACAGGAATGGCATCGTAAATTTATCGATGACCGATTAACGGGTACTAGCAATGAACTAACCGGTTTTTATCTACAGTCGGGTTATTTCTTTAATAACCTAACCCCTGTGGTGCCAAAACCCTTAGAGTTTGCGATCCGATACGCTTTTGTTGAGGAACCCAGTGAGGACGATCGATCGTTCTATAACGAGCGTGAAGAGTACACAATCGCCGCAAACTGGTACTTCGCAGGACACAGCAATAAAATAACACTTGATTATTCCTACCTGACTATCGACGACGTATTTTCAAACGGCGACGATAACTCGAACCGAATGAGGCTACAGTGGGATGTCTCTTTCTAATCAAAAAAGTCTAATTTTGTGCTAAATAAAAAGGCCCCTCTGTCGGGGCCTTTTTTTTAACCGCGATGTGGGCCTTTCCTACTCGCCCGCTTCCCTACCTGCCTGTAGTCCTGATCGGAATCACTACGTCACTGAGGTTTTGTGCAACTATTTTGCGAATTTCAAGGGCTAACTCGTGAAAGAAAGATTTCTCAGGAGAAGTATTTCTCCACACCAGAACATGATTCCGCAGTACATTTACGCCCTCGACGTCCGCGATGCGCAGCTCATTCTCTTCTCGAATTTCAGATTTAACATACAGCGCTGGCAAAAATGCCGTTCCCATTCCCATCACTACCATCTGTCTCAGTGTATCGAGACTAGTTCCTTCGAAGTCACGGCGCACCTCAGCGCCAACATTCTCGCAAAGATCAGCGATCTGTCGATGAAACAGATGATGCTCACTGATTGTCAGCACACGTTCCCCGAATAGATCTGTACGATTTAACCGCGGTTTGTTCGCCAACCTATGCTCCCTGGACAAGGCAAATTTAAGCGGCTCACGAAACAACGGAAAAACCGACAATTCCTTAGACATGATTGGTTGTGTGCTTAGTATGAAATCGTGCCGGCGGTCTAACAGGCCAGCCTCCAGATCACTGGGCGCTTCTTCTCGAACGTACAGTTGCAAGTTTTCGTATAGAGCGTGAATCGGCGTCAGAATATGTGGCAGCAAATAAGGACCGAGGGTTGGGGTGACTCCTAACCTGTAGGTACCCAGCCCTCCGCCGGAGAGTGTTCGTGATTTACTGGCGAAGCCATGTACCTCCTCAAGCACTCGCTTGGCACTTGGTAGCAGTTCACGGCCCTTTACAGTGGTCGTCGTGCCATTCCTGGTGCGTTCGAATAGCTGCATACCTAGCAATTTCTCCAGCACCGCCATTTGGTTGCTCAATGCAGGCTGTGTAACTTCCAAACGAAAGGCTGCCTGTCGAAAGCTCCCACATTCGGCGATGGTCGTGAAATAGCGAATCTGCTTCAAGCTCAGGTGATTGATGATTTCCATTTAATATCCGAAAAAGTTGATATAAGTAAATGTTATCACAATAGTTATTTTATCGGATAACAACTATCACGTCCGCGCGACTATAGTAGGTCCCGTTTCTCACTCAGATATCACATCGACATCAGGAATTTCGCCATGGAAAAAGTAATATCAGGCTTTGTGCGCTTTACGTCATCTCCATACAACGACCGGAAACAACTTTTCGCAGAGCTAGCTAACGGTCAGAGCCCAGAAGTGTTATTCATCACCTGTGCTGACTCACGGGTCGACCCGAACTTGTTAACTCAGAGCCAGCCTGGAGATCTATTCATTATTCGAAACGCTGGCAACATAGTGCCTCCACACGCTAAGACTGCCGGCGGTGTTACGGCTTCGATTGAATTTGCCGTTGCTGCCCTAGGTGTCAAGCACATTGTTGTCTGCGGTCACTCTGATTGCGGCGCAATGAAAGGCGCACTAAACCCAGCAGGACTCGATGGACTACCCCATGTTCAAGAATGGCTTGATCACTCCAGAGCTGCTGTCGATGTTGTGAAAGCAAAGTATGGCCAGGCCACAATTAACGAGTTATCGAATGTGACCGAAGAGAATGTACTGCTTCAAATGCAACATCTGAAAACACATCCCGCTGTCGTTAGCCGGCTGAGCACAGGTGAAGTTGACCTGCATGGCTGGGTCTATGATATCGAACACGGCACTGTAGATGCGTTTGATGAGGCTCAAAAATTGTTCATTCCAGTCGAAGAGCTTTACGCGGACCTTATTCAGAAAGGTAAGGATGATCAACTTAAAGCCGCGGCCAGTTAAAAGTGTGCCGGTAGGTTTTTCCACGGGCATATTCTTTCCCCATTTTCTGAAAATTTATATAAAAGGCAGTCTGAATGTTTGGCATCAATACTAAAAACTTACGAGGCGATTTATTTGGCGGAATAACCGCCGGTGTCGTCGCGCTACCACTAGCACTTGCCTTTGGTGAGGCGTCTGGCGCTGGTCCTATCGCCGGCCTCTACGGCGCTATCATTGTTGGCTTTTTTGCCTCATTGTTCGGCGGCACGAGTTCTCAGATTTCAGGCCCTACAGGCCCCATGGTAGTTGTATTCGCAGGCGTGTATGCGACCTTGAATGGCTCACCGGAACTTGTTTTCGCAGTCGTTGTGCTCGCAGGCTTGATACAAATCCTTTTCGGATTCCTGCGTTTCGGCCAGTACATTCGCCTGGTGCCGTATCCTGTTGTATCCGGCTTCATGAGCGGTATTGGATGCATCATCATCGCCTTGCAGTTCAGCCGTCTCTTTGGTCATGAACCTGAAGGAGGCGGAACCATACCTGCATTAGCAGCTATACCTGCCTCGGTACTAGATCCAAATTTTGTGGCGCTAGCGCTTGGCATAATAACGCTAGTGATTGTGTTCAAATGGCCCAAGGCATTAGGAAGATTTGTACCGGCACCATTGGCCGCATTGATCATTGGCACTGTCACCAGCGCGATGATGGCGGGCGCACCAATTTTGGGTGATATTCCCACAGGCTTGCCGTCATTTATCATGCCGATGTTCAGCGGCGACACCTTTCTGATTGTAGCTGAAGCAGCTCTAATTCTAGCGGTGCTAGGTTCTATAGACAGCCTTCTCACCTCTTTGGTGGCAGACAACATGACGCGAACACGGCATGACTCGAACAAAGAGTTAATTGGCCAAGGGATTGGCAACACAGTTGCCGGGCTATTTGGCGGTGTACCTGGTGCAGGCGCTACGATGCGGACAGCAATCAACATTCGTACCGGAGGTTTAACAAAACTCTCAGGAATCACGCATAGCATTCTGCTTTTAGCTGTCGTTGTCGCACTGGGCCCATTGGCCTCGCAAATCCCGCATGCTGTATTAGCGGGCATTTTAGTGAAGACGGGTTATGACATCATCGATTTCGCTTATATAAAACGCGCGCACAAAGGCCCCCGCTGGGATCTGGCGCTCATGGTCCTAGTCGTTCTTCTCACGGTCTTCGTTGACTTGATCACAGCGGTCATGGCCGGCGTGGTGATGGCAGCGCTCGCCTTCGTCAAAGAAATATCAGACGCACAACTTGAAGCGCTTGGTGATATCGATAATAAGAGCTTGTCGCTCGAACTCACTGAAGAAGAAGTTGCGCTGTTAAATAGCGTAGGTAATAAAATTAGCTTATTTGACTTCGGCGGACCTTTGAGTTTCGGTGCGGCTGCCGATGCCGGACATCATGTACGGGAGAAATCGAAAGGCATATCAGCACTGATTCTAGACTTTAGCCGAGTCCCTCATGTTGATGTTTCAGCGGCAAGAGCCGTTGAAACAATCGGTAGCGACGCACACGCAGCTAACAAAGAAGTTTTCGTGTCAGGTATGAGCGACGACGTTCGCACGATGCTTGGCGACCTGAATAACGAGTACTGCTTATCTCACGGTGTGAATTTTAAAACTCGTGTGGATGCAATCAGAGCAGCTGTGGAGTATTTGCAGGAAACCGAAAGAAAGCTCGTCAGTGCTTAGCCTGGTTAGGTTAGGTTAGGTTAGGTTAGGTTAGGTTAGGCTAGGTTAGGCTAGGTTAGGCTAGGTTAGGCTAGGTTAGGTTAGGCTAAGTTAGACTTAGCCTAACCAGCGCTCGCGGCATTAATCGTCTACTTTCTGAATTATTAACGGCTATATTTTTAGATGCGCCATGTATGACGAACATCGTCAGTCAGAAAGGCCCCAAAAGAACCATCGCTTCGTGCTGATGGAGCCGGGTCTCAATCGAATCTATTGTGGTACTCAGGCGTTTAAGATGATGCCCGCTTCACGAATGTAGGGTCAGCGCCGCGCCCAGGCAAAATCAATGTTTTTCATGTCTTACAACGCTACTGGACGTTTTTCATTCGAAAATTGCATTTATCGATCACGCTTTGTAAAAACAAATGTTCAGCCCAACCTTGATCACGGGCCCCAAGGCAGCAGCATCATTCTTTCACGCTGCATAGTGAGTCGTGCATAGTGAGTCGTGCATAGCTTGCATCCATTGCTTTTGCGGGCGCAACGAGAATTGGATACCCAATTGATCCACTGTCGATTCATCTCCGTAACGTAATCATTAGGCGTTTGATGCTCCTGAAGGCAGCGAAGTATCATGCGATAGATGACCTGCCTGTACCGTTCGATGCTGCTGTGAATATTGATGAGACTGCCGGCCAAGTGTTCGCCGTGCTGCGCCCTAAACGCGACTGGCAGCTAGCCCGTTATCTGCAGCCTAAATATCCGTTGATCGCGCAACTCGAACAAAAATGGCAAAAAAGCGGTGAACAGACCTGGGCGAGTGACAACTCACCCTTCATGCCTTACCTGCTAAGGACAAACGAAATATTGATTCCGGTAGAGCCTCGATGACATTTGAAGAAACAGTAGAAATGCAATTTGTACAACCTGTTCAGGCTCTTCTAGAGGCGTTCGCCAAAGAGGGGGCTGAGGCTGAGCATAAATACTTCTCCGGCGTTTTAAGTATCGTCGAGGATAAAGCCAGCGAGGCGCAAATGTTGGCGGCGGTCATTGAATTGTCACGCTGCGCATTTCTTGGCTTTTACTATAGTGAAGCGACGCAAAGCCAGATCAATGCTTTGTTGGATTACTGGATCGACGTAGCCCACACCATGTCTGCCGATGCAGAGCCGCATTGAACCTCTCTTGGTCGTTTTAAAAACTGCCCCGCTCTCTTTCAGTTCTTGCTTTGCATTCTTTCTTTGCGTTATTTCTTTGCGTTATTTCTTTGCATCCTTTCTTTGCATTTTTGTCCTTTTGTTGCATCTATCTTGTCTAAGTGCGAAAAATCTCTCGAGTCCTAACTGGCTCAACTGAGGTCCTCCGAGCTGGCGAAGAACCTATGTGCGTCAATTACTATCGTTAATAACTATCGTTAATAATGCGACTCGATTTTTGGGGTCTCGTTGACCACCAAATCAGCAGCAGCAGCAACGCCTGCACGACTAAGCGAATAAGATAGGCCGACTGCGGGGCTTGTGGAAATAGCGCTGGGTTCATGAACATGTGGATATTGGCCGGTGTAACGGCAATGGTTAAGGCGACAAGCCCCCAACCAGCCAAAGGACGTGACTTTCGCCAAATGACCAGAAGGGCCAATACAATTTCAACAACACCCGAAACATAGACAGCCCAAACAGGGAAAGGCACCCAGGGTGGCACGATAGCGACGAAAAACTGGGTGTTAGTAAAGTGTCCTACACCGCCCACAAAAAACCACAGAAACACGATGCCTAGACCTAACCTTTTGAATCTTGCTACAGACAGGAAACTATTCATTTTTCACCAAAGAGCTGGATTTACTCGGCGCAATCAAGATTGCCAAGTTAATATCAAAACGCGCGCAAGCACCAGCTATGCACAAGATCACTCGATACTGTGAGATATCAGACAACAAAAAAATGTTATCCTCTTTGCTTGCTTTAAGGCCATCTGAATTGACCAAGCCCCATGCCTAATTTTCCACTCACTATTATTGCCGGTTCTACCGCGCGCAAACGCTTGACCAACGAAGGCTGGCAGCCAGAACTGTTCACAGCGATGGTAGGCGCATCCGGTGGCGCCAAGTTGCTGGGGCTAGGCCATCTCGACAGATATCTGTTTGGCGAGTATCTAACTCGCGCGAGCCATTCAATGGAGCTTTATGGATCCTCCATTGGCAGTTGGCGACATGCGGCACTCGCGTCGATTAATCCCGGCAAGGCGATAGCGACATTACAGGACCGTTACATGAACCAGCAGTGGGCGGAGGATGATTCACGTTCGCCTTCAGAGGTTGTTGACGGTCTATGTGAATGGGTACTGGATAGCTTGTTAACACCAGATGACATCGACCACATCGCAGCAAATCCACGTTTTCGAACACATGTCGTCACGGCGCTAGGCCTCGGACTCAACAGTCATCAACAAAAATCGATGCTTGCGCTTGGCATGGGTAAAGCTGCGGTTCTCAACATGATCAACCGGCAGTTGCTTGCGCGTAGTTTTCAGCGCGTTGTGTTCAGTACAGGCGTTAGTGAGTCGTTTATGTTCAAGGATTTCGATACTGAGCACGTTAAGATCCGCCCAGACAACCTGCGGTCGGCTTTGTTAGCGAGTGGCTCGATCCCATTTTTGATGTCAGGCCAACGGGATATTGTTGGCGCGCCTGACGGTCATTATTGGGATGGTGGCATCATCGACTACCATTTTGATTTTGCTAATTACGCTGGCGACGGCTTGGTTTTGTATCCGCATTTTTCAGATCAAGTGGTGACGGGCTGGTTCGACAAAGGCCTACGCTGGCGACGCAACAGTCAACGTAATAGCAACGGCCATCAGACACTTGATAAAGTGATAATCGTTGCGCCCTCACGGGCTTATATTGCGGCGCTGCCCTATGGAAAGATTCCAGATCGTCGCGATTTCCAAAAAATGTCGCAGGCGACGCGACTAACCTACTGGCGGGAATGTGTTTCTGCTAGCCAAGCACTAGCGAGTGCATTTATTGAGGTGATCGAGTCGCCAGACCCACTACGTTACGTTGCAAGTCAGTGATGGCTGCCCAGCGGGTTACCAGCGCGGTTTGCCGCTAAGTTCACGCCTATTCACGTGAGCTCAGCTCAGCCAAACCGTCAACTTTCGCGTAAACATCCAAACTGGTGAGTGCGATCCTACGTAAGGCAAATACACGTTTCAAAAAAGCACGCTATGCCTTATACAAATTTGGAAGTTTCAAGAATTATTGAAATGGCCTGGGAAGATAGAACTCCCTTTGAAGCTATCGAATCCCAGTTTGGTCTGAACGAATCTGCCGTTATCGCGGTCATGCGCACTCAGTTGCAGCAGGGCAGTTTCAAGCGCTGGCGCAAACGTGTTACTGGGCGTCAAACGAAGCATGGTGCCATGAGAAATCCGGATGTCAGCCGAGGGTATTGCCCGACACAATATAAATTCAAATCCTCAAAAAATACTAAGGCACGACGCTAAACGCTCTCTTCGGCCTACGTTTTTTCCCGCCTTACACCCGTCTTGCTAACCTCACAGCGATTTTCGACCCCGCTCCGACTAGATAGCACCAGCGCTTGGCTGCTGCGCTAGGCAGACCGCCGGCAAGGTTGGCCGCCTCGTCTTTATGGTCGATCTCGTCTCGCATGAAGGCGGCTAGTTTCTCTTTCACATTCGGGAATTGCCGCATTTCGGCGTGCACAATCTGCTGCTGATAGTGCGCCTGCACAAACGTCTCGACGGCTGCGACAGTAAGATAAACCGACCGCTCGCTGACGCAAGCAGGCAGGAAGCCCGTCAAAAAGCCTGCGATCCGCCATATCGGTAACAACAGACTTCGGCCTTGAGGTGGCAGCAGTGCGTTAATCTCAGCAAGGTGACGTTGTTCCGTGGCGAGATGCCGCAAACAAAATTGGCGCAATGCTGGGCCAGGCTGAGTCGCTAACACACCCCGATAAATCCATACGGCGCCAGTTTCGCCCGCTTGGTCAGAGCGCAGCTCCGCCTCAAGCCAAATCGGTAACTCGATTGCAGTGACCGCCATCAGGTTTTGCTCGCCACCATCATGTAGTTCGCCCGCATATTGCCTGTGAGAAACAGCTGTTGACGCAGCGGGTTCATGCCGACCCCCGTTTGTGACTGCACAGACAAGCCGCCCTGCTGCAAACTCAGCAGTGCTTCTTCAGGCGTGACATAACGTTGCCAAGAGTGGGTGCCACGGGGCAACCAACCTAAGATGTATTCTGCGCCGACAATGGTTGTCAGCCAGGAAAACCAGGTGCGATTAATCGTTGCCAAAAACATCAGGCCGCCAGCAGCTGTGAGGTCGCAGGTTCTCGCCATAAATAAGGGTAGATTGTTGACGTGCTCTATTACTTCCATATTCAGCACCACATCAAAATCGTCAATATCCGCCAATGCTTCTACGGCGCCGCAACGATAATCAATCACGAGGCCTTGGGCCTGCGCGTGCTCGTGAGCGATGCCGATATTTTTAGCCGCGACATCAATACCGGTGACCTTTGCACCCTGTTTTGCCATCTGTTCGGCGAGCAACCCGGCGCCGCAGCCGATGTCGAGAATACGAAGCCCTTTGAGGCTGACCGCATTGAAATGTTGTTGGATTTTTTGTGTAACGAACGGCGCACGCAGAGCATTGAGCCGATGCAGCGGCCACATGGGCCCCTGAGGATCCCACCACTGGTGTGCGAGCTGATCAAACTTTGCAGTTTCGCGCTGGTCTTCAGTTGTTATTGGTTGAGTGGTCATGACTTTTATACGCAGCAAAATCTGCGCTAGATGAGTCAAACACGCTGGGTTGCTGACCTGCTGTGTTCGACCTGGCCCATTGATCGATACCAGCCAGTTCAATATCAAGCGATGACTCAGATGCAGCGACCATCCAAGCACAGCGATTAGCGCCAATTTTTAGTAGGTTCCGGCGGTTGCGGGGTATTTAAGACGATGCTCATATTGTCGTTACTGGCCACTCTGGCACTTAATGGAAAGTCAGAGCGCTTACTGACCAGCCCAGCTATGCTGCTATCGACTTTCGCCCCATTAATAAGCAACGCATTTGTTTGCTGCACCATCATAGAGCGACTTTGAAAATCCAGGCACCTTTATGCTCACATTTGCAAAGCGTCCAGGGTGGCGCAGCGTTGGCACAGCTCTTGCAAAAGACCCTGTAGCGGGTGACAGTGATCACCCCTCACCACTATCAACAAAGGGATAACACAAGACATGAACTCACGAATTCTCTCACTCGCCGCGGCCGGACTCTTGCTTTCAACTGGCACTGCACAAGCAAACGAATGGACTGCAATATCGCCGCTTCCAATAACTATATCTGGCGCGGTCTAACTCAGTCAGTCAACGAAGTCGCGGTCTCAGGCGGCATCGACTTTACTGCCGACAATGGGTTCTACGCAGGAACTTGGGTTTCAAACGTGAGCTACGCCGCCGACGATGTCTATTCCTATGAACACGACCTCTACGCTGGCTTCTCCGGCGAAGCAGGCGGGATCAGCTACGACCTCGGTTACCTTTACTTCAACTATGATGAAGAAGCAGAATTCGACTTTGGCGAAGTTTATGGTTCAATCGGATTCAATGCGTTTACTCTTGGTATCAATATCTTAGCGAATACCGAAGCCGAAGAAGGCCTGGGCCAGGACTTCGGCTTTGGCAAAACAACCTACACTTACGCGGATTATGCTACAGAAATAGGCAACGGCGTGGAACTGGGTTTGCACGTTGGTTTTCATCAAGGTGATTTCTCTGAAGCTTTCAACGGCGTTCCGGGTGACTACGCTGACTACAATGTCTCCCTCTCAAAGGATGGCTTCTCTTTTATGATCACGTCTACAGATCTGGACGATGCCGGCCCGGATGCCCTGGACAACGATGAAGTAAAATTTGTCGTTGGCTATGCTCTGGACTTCGCACTATAGGCTGTTAGATAGCTCGCCACATCGGCGAGCACTTTACAGAAGCCCCTAAAAAAAGGGAGCGGAATGACCCAATTGGTCTTTCGGCTCCCTTTTTTGTTCCCGTCTTCGTTCTCACATTAATGAGCGACAGGGGACACTGATGACTGAGTTATTTAGTAATTTAGTGACCATCATCTATCGAGGTGAGTTATTCAGTCATCAGCGCCCCTCCATCTACCTCCATTTAAAGCGAACAACTACCTCTTGAGATCGATCAAGTGGTAGCATTCGCCTCCGCGACTAAACTAGGCAATCTCATTGAGCACCGCAAAATCTAAACCTTGGGGCGCATTTCTCTATTCGGATTATCCGGTCCTCTGGGTCATCCTCATCATGGGATCGATCCTCAGCTGGATGCGCATCCTCGGCACCGCCCAATGGCTGTTAGATGAAACGGGGTCTGCCTACCTGGTCGGGTTAATCGGCGTGGTGCAGCTAGTCGTGCAGGTGCCAGTGACATTATGGGCCGGTAATCTTGCTGATCGAATGGATCGCAAAAAGCTCATGTCGTATGCCTACGGCACAACAACACTTGTGATGATGGTGCTTGGCGTGCTGGAGTTTCAAGACGCCCTCACCCCTGTTTTCGTCTACCTTGGCATCGCGGTGATGGCCGGCACCCACATGCTCGCGAGTCCGGCTCGGGCGGCCATTGTGCCTATCGTTGTCCCAAAGAGCGATTTGATGCTGGCGGTCTCAACGGATACTGCATCAAGCAATGCCGCCGCGATCGCAGGTCCACTGCTGTTTGCTTTTGTGGCGGTCAACTTCGGCTCAACCGAGGTTTTCTTGATCGCGGCAATCATCGGTAGTGTCGCTGCAATCCTTCCTATATTCGTAAAAGCTGCAGGCGTAGCAGAGGGGCATGATCACAGCGAGGTGAAGCCTTCACAAATTCAGCAAACAAAAGCTGGCTTTAGCTACGTCTCAAAACACCCAATTTTGCCAGGACTTTTTCTATTAGACATTGGTATTACGACAGCATCCTTCTACCGAGAAATTTTGCCCGTATTGGCCCTCGGTCTATTTGCCGGAGGCGCTAGCGCCACAGGCATGCTCGGCGCCGCCAACTCAACCGGGGCTATACTAGGGTCATTCGTAGCTCTACTGTTTGTTAATTACAAAGCCAAGGGCATGCTGGTGCTCTATGCTTCCTTCGCCTACGGATTCATTTTGTTCGGCTTTGGTCTCGCGAACTCACTCTGGATGGGTTTGTTGATGATAGGCTTGTTGGGCGCAGCAGACGCCGTCACAGTCGCGGTTAGGGCAACAACCGTGATGCTCACCACGCCGGATCATATGCGCGGGCGTGCCTACGCCCTAATGATTCTGGCCGCTCAAACCGCCAACAATATTGGCACCATTTGGGTGGGCGCCTGGGCCGGCGCCATTGGCGCTAACAACACCATGTTATTGGGTGGCGTGATATCAATTACAGCAACCGCCATGATTTGGTGGTTCTGGAAACCCATCCGACAATTCAGATCAGACTAGGCGTCCCCGACTAGATTCGTGTCTTTGCGCCAAAGGCGCAAAACATGAATGCCGGCAGGTGATTTCGCAACGCGAAACACCGAGAGGCGTCCCCGACTAGGCCTGTTTGCCATAGGCCTAGCCACAGTGACGTAAATTGGAATGATCAGAATCAGGGGTCGGAGTCATGGCTCCGACCCCGTTTATATGCGAGGAACGGTTGTTAGTTCCTGTCTACCATATCCTTATCGAGTCGCCGCCAGGTCAGCAGGAAGAACAGCGAACTGGCGGCGTACAGAGCAGCCATAATGACCATCGCCGACTGCAGACTCTGTGAGTAAACCTCGCCGCAGACATTTTGCAGATTGTCGCTCAACTCGCCTACCACAGCCGGATGGCATTGATTTCGCGCCAGCTCCTCAGTCGCCACGCCAAGCTCAGCGATGCCGCTAACAAAGAAAATGTCCGAAATGGCACCGATGAACAAGGGCCCAAATCCGTAGCCGATGAGATTGACGACGAACAATAATACAGCAGTCGCCATTGCACGCACACGCATGCTCACAACACCCTGGCCAATAGTGTATTGGGCGGCGAGATAGCCGTACTTCACGAAACCGCCAATCATCAAGCAGATGGCAGCAAGTAGCAGACTCTCTGTCGTGAAGGCATAGATATAAAATGGGATCGACAAGGCCAAACCGATGCCCGGCACCCAGGCGATGGCA
>ERZ890510.1593-NODE-1593-length-14442-cov-7.902064_pt1 | contig 14442 bp, 14 predicted proteins | sample MGYA00521265_ERZ890510 | MGnify/ENA primary metagenome ERZ890510 (study PRJEB32303, sample SAMEA104408624) | aquatic metagenome | biome: Brackish water; feature: Chemocline; material: water | place: Baltic Sea | collected 2014-10-26T21:54:00 | depth 110 m ...
TCTTGCTCGCCGCAACACGCCTCTGGCTTAGAACTTATGAGTCCACGCCCTAGTCAGTCGAGACCTTCGAACAACGCCGTCGAGAGGTAGCGTTCGGCGAAATCGGGGACGATCACCACCATTCGCTTGCCGGCATTCTCCGGACGCGCCCCGACGGCCAGCGCCGCGGCAACGGCGGCGCCGCCCGAGATGCCGATGGGGATGCCTTCGAGCGCCGCCATGTCGCGCGCCACTTTGAACGCGGCGTCGTTGGCGACCTTCACCACCTCGTCGATCACCTTGCGGTCGAGGATGTCGGGCACGAAGCCCGCGCCGATGCCCTGGATGGGATGCGGGCTGGGCTGGCCGCCGGACAGGACCGGACTTGCCTCCGGTTCGACGGCGACGATCTTCAGGCCAGGCAGACGGGGCTTCAGCGCCTGGCCGACACCGGTGACCGTGCCGCCGGTGCCGACGCCGGATACGAAGACATCGAGCTTGCCGTCGGTATCGCGCCAGATCTCCTCGGCCGTGGTGCGGACGTGGACGGCGGGATTGGCCGGGTTCTGGAACTGCTGCGGCATGAAGCTGTTGGGCACGGTCTTCAGCAACTCCTCGGCCTTGGCGATGGCGCCCTTCATGCCCTTTTCGCGCGGCGTCAATTCGAGCCGAGCCCCGAGAAACCGCAGCATCTTGCGGCGTTCGACCGACATGGAATCCGGCATGGTGAAGATCACGCTGTAGCCGCGGGCGGCGGCGACAAACGCAAGGCCGATGCCGGTGTTGCCGGACGTCGGCTCGATGATGGTGCTGACGCCCGGCACGATCTTGCCGGTCTTCTCGGCAGCATCGATCATCGCCAGCCCGATGCGGTCTTTCACCGACGACATCGGATTGAAGAATTCGAGCTTGGCCAAAATCTCGGCCTTCACGCCGTCGCGTTTGGGAAGTCGGTTCAGCCGCACCAGCGGCGTGGCGCCCATGGTCTCGGTGATGTCGCCGTAGATGCGGCCGCGGAATTCGGGAGTTCGGGTCATTGGCAGCCCTCCAAGGCTTCTACTCCGCCGCCTGCTTTTGCGCGGTCCGGTCCGGCGTCAAACTGTAGGTTGTGAACTGCCGATTGAGCGCCGGCATCGGGCAGGCCTCGAGATGGCCTTCGCCGGGACGCATCAGGATCATCGCCGCGGTCGCGGTCGTGACACCGCGCAGATTGGGCCGCGGCGGCCGGCACACCGAGTAGGGCGCGCGCCAGTCGTCGAAGAAGGCCTGCCGCAGGTCCTCGAGCCCGAGCTTGCCGCGCTTGGGCGCGAGTAGCTCGCGCACGCGCTTGTCGCGGTAGATCGAATCGGGCGTCTCGGCGAGGCCGGTGTCCTTCACCTTGGCCCGCGCCGCCTCGGCGATCCAGTGATTGGCGTGGACGTACAGACCGCGGTCCGGTGCGATCCAGAAGGTCTCGTCGGGCGCGCATTCGAAGCCGAACGCCTCGCCGCCGCCATCGCCCCGCTCGTTGCTCGTCGCATGGCTCACGGCCATATGGTTGGAGCCGGGCTTGGGCGTCGCGACGATCGTCTGCACGGCCTGCGCGAGATGGGCGGCCTCGAGCACCTTGCGGCGGATGAACGGCAGCGGCACGCCGGCCTCGCGCTGATAGTCGCGGTCGCACTCCAGCGCATTGGCAGTGAGGCCGATGCCGGCCGAGTTGAGGCCCGAGCGGGCAAGCCCGCCCGCCTCGGTAAAGGTCAGGATATCGGGCCCGTCGTCGCGGCGGATACGCAGCACCACGCCGGTCTCTGCGCACTCGGCCCGCCAATCCCAGTTCTGGCCATGCAGCAACACGCCGTCGGCACTGGCTTCGGGCAGCGCCAGGGCAGCGGTGCAGCCGTCGGGAAAATGCCGGGTCGCCTGCCGCCGGCGCGCCGCTGCCACCATCTCGGTGCGGGCGTTCATCAGCATCACGGCAGCGAAAGGCTGGCCCGCGCCCTCGGCGATGCCGCGCATCTCCTCGACAAAGGCCGGATCGAAACGGTCGATCAGCGGCACCATCGCCTCGGCGCGCCGCTCCAGCTCCTTCCACTCGACGCCAGTGGCGAGCAGCGATTCGGCGTACATCGCTGCGCCGCGCTTGAGCCGGTCAGCCGCGGCCTTGCCGTGCGTGCGGCCGCGTTCGCGCGGGCCGCCTGCGAGATCGATCAGCGGGAAGGGCGCGTAGCCGGCCATGGCACCCGCTCAGGCCTGGCCCAGTAGAGCCTGGCGGAAACGGTCCTTCAGATGCGCGCCATCCTGCGGCGGCATCACGAATTCGAGCTTCTCGACCATCACCTTCACCAGACGGAAGACCGGCCCTTTCGTGATCCGCGCATCCTTCACGAGTTGCGCCACCTCGCCCGCCTCGCGCACGATGGCCGAATCGGTGATGCCGCAGCCGCGCGCGATCATGGCGAGATCGGTGCCGGCGCCGGAATCGGTCGGGCCGTTGTTGCGCGGGCTGGTGTGGGTGGCCTGGTTGCCGGTCTCGCCGAACTTTTCGTTGTCGAGCACGACGATGGCGAGATTGTCCGGCTGCTGCGCCGCCACGGTGGCGAGCGAGCCCAGGCTCATCAGCATGTCGCCGTCGCCGGTGATCACCAGCACGCGCTTCTTGGGCTGTGCCATGGCGAGACCCAGACCCATCGCCACCGGCGCGCCCATGGCGCCCCACAGCGGCATGTTGAGCGGACGGTCGCCGGCCGCGGTGATGTCCCAGTTGGCCGAGCCGAGGCCGCCGATCACCAGCAGGTTGTCGTCGGCGCCGTCGAGGATCTTCTTGACCAGCGGGCGGCGCTGGAGCGTGGCTTTGCTCATCTTACTTCTTTCCGAAATTCTTGATGCCGATCAGTTTTTGCCGCAGCAGCACGGCGACGGCCTGGCCGCCATGAAAGGCCGACCGCGCCGCGGCATCGACCGTGGCCTTGACCTCGTCGGCGGTGTCGACCGAGTAGAGCAGCACGCCCATGGCCTCGAGCACCTTGGGCGTACCCTGGCCCATCGGGTACTGCCAGGAATTGAACTCGCCGTAGTCGCCGCGCATGGTGATCAGGGTCAGGAACGGAAACCGCAACGTCTTGGTCATGCCCATCAGGTTGATGGTGTTGCCGACGCCCGAGCTCTGCATCAGCAGCACCGACCGCTGGCCGCCCAGCCAGGCGCCGGCGGCGAGTGGGATGCCTTCCTCTTCGGTCGTAAGCGCCAGGGTCCGGATGGAATTGGATTTCTGGCAGGCCTCGATCAGCCGTCCATGCCCGGCGTCGGGCACGTGATAGACCTGCCTGACGTCGTGGTCCTGCAGGGTTTCGAAGATCTGGTCATGCCAGTCGACAGTTGCCACGGCGTTCATGTTTCTCCACTCAAAACGGCTTCAGGACCACGAGGAATACGATAGCGATCATCAGCACCGTCGGCACCTCGTTCCACCAGCGATAATAGCTGGCAGGCCTGGTGTTTCGGTCTGCCTCGAAGGTCTTGCGCCAGCGCCCATAGACGTGATGCACGCCGGTCATCAGCAGGACCAGCACGATCTTCGCCTGGAACCAGCCCGCGCTCCACCAGTCGCCCTGCCAGGCCAGCAGCAGGCCGAGCAGCCAGACGGCGCCCTGTGCCGGCTCCATGATCGCATAGACGAGGCGGCGCTCCATGATCTTGAAGGTCTCGCTCTGTTTCGAGCCCTTCTCGGCAGCGGCGTGATAGACGAACAGCCGGGGCAGGTAGAGCAGCCCCGCCATCCAGGCGATCACCGCCACGATGTGCAACGCCTTCAGGATTTCGTAGAGCATCACACGGCTCCGGCGGTCAGCGGGCAGGCGCGGTGTTCGGGCCGGCAGGGCTTTTCGGCGCCGCCATGACAGGTCGCGCCGGCCGGTGCGTCCAGCAGCGCCCGCGCCTGGGCGGCGAGCCCGGCAATGAATCTGGGATGCGTTCCAACCGTCGGCACCCGCACGTAGGACGAAATGCCCGACCGTTCGGCAAGCCGCCGATAGTCGATGTCGAGCTCGACCAGGGTTTCGGAATGTTCCGACACGAAGGACAACGGGTAGAGCACGATCGCCGCGCCGTCCTTGCCGGCGCGTTCGATCTCCGCCGCGGTCGACGGGCCGATCCACTTCAGGGGCCCGACCCGGCTCTGATAGCAGACCGCCCAATCGGCCTCGCCGAGCCGGCCGGCGATCGTCGACGCCGTCAGTTCGACCTGCGCCTGGTAGGGATCGCCGCGCCTTATGATTTTTTCCGGCAACCCATGCGCCGAGAACAGCAGGCGCCGCTTGCGGCCCTCCGACTCCTTCAGGGCCTGGCGGATCAGGTCGACCGAGGCATCGATGAAACCGCTGTCGGCCGGATAGCAGCACACCGTCCGGCGCGAAACATTCATGCGGCCGCTGGCCGCCTTCCAGGCATCGATCGATGACTTCGTGGTCGCCGTCGAGAACTGCGGATAGAGCGGCAGCAGGAGGATCCGATCGGGCTCGAAGCGCCGCACTCTCTGCACGACGTCGTCTGTCATCGGATGCCAGTAGCGCATGCAGACGAACGCACGCCATTGGTGCCAGTTGGCGGGATCGCCAGCCAACGCGTCCTCCAGTGCACGCGCCTGTGCCTCGGTTTGGCCGAGAATGGGCGACGAGCCGCCGATCTGGTCGTAGATCTTCATCGCCTTTGGCGCACGGCGGCTGGCAATGAAGCTGGCCAATGGCAATCGCAGAAGTGACGGCAGCGAGATGATCGCAGGATCGCTGAACAGGTTCTTCAGAAACGGTTGCACGGCCTCAGGAGAATCGGGTCCACCGAGATTGAAGAGAACGATGGCAATCTTCATGGGCTGCCCGGCTTCCAGCCACGCACGATCTCGACCAGGCGCGCGACATTTTCGGGAGGTGTCTGCGGCACCACACCATGACCGAGATTGAACACGAAGGGGCCATGGCCGAGCTTGTCGAGAATGCGGGTTGCCTCACGTTCCAGCGCTGCGCCGCCGGTGACAAGCATCATCGGATCGAGATTGCCCTGCAGGCAGATGTGGGGCTGCAGTTCCCTGGCCGCCCAGTGTGCGCCGATACCGGTATCGATCGACAGCGCCGAGAAAGTCTCCGGCCGCCGGTACATCAGCATCGCGGGCCCGACCGCACGGGGAAAAGCGATGACGGGAATTTTCGGATGCCGTTCGCGCAATTCCTTGGCGATGCGCATCATCGGTTCGAGCGACCAGCGGAAGAGCTGCTCTTCCGGCAGGATACCGGCCCATGAGTCGAAGAGTTGCACCGCGTCTGCACCGGCATCGATCTGGTGGCCGAGATGATCGACCACGGCCTCGATCAGCAGGTCGATCAGCAGCCCGAACGACTCGGGATGGCCATAGGCCCAGGCCTTCACCTTGGCGAAGTCGCGACTGCCGCTGCCTTCGATCATGTAGCAGGCCAGGGTGAACGGTGCGCCGGCAAAACCCAGCAGTGCAGTTTCCGCGGGCAGCGCCGCGCGCGTTTGCCGGATGGCCTGATAGACCGGCGCGAGATGGTCGGGCAGCCGGGCCCGCGACAAGCGGCCGAACTGCACCGGGTCGGTCAGCGCCTCGAGCTTCGGTCCTTCGCCTTCCTCGAACCAGACTTTTTGGCCAAGGGCGTCTGGAACAACCAGAATGTCGGAAAAGATGATGGCGGCATCGAGCCCGAAGCGCTGGATCGGCTGCAGCGTTACTTCAATGGCCTTGTCGGGTGTGTAGCAGAACTCCAAAAACGATTTGGTCGTGGCGCGGATGGCACGATACTCCGGCAGATACCTGCCGGCCTGACGCATCAGCCAGACCGGTGGCGTGGGAAAGCGCGTCCCGGCCAGCGTCTGCAGAAATTTCCCGGTCGCTTTTACACCGCTCAAGTCTTGTCCCTCATGCGTCCTCTTACTCTATTCTTAATAGGTAGTAGCAGTAGTAGGCCCTGTGCCACATGGGGATGCGCCCTATTGAATATCGTTCCCCAGAGTGCTGTGGATCGGCTGAGGCCGGTTTTACGCGATTCGTCGGGCCGATCCCCGACTCGCAGGTCTTTGCTCCCATCTTGTCCGCAAGGGATGGGAGTCTGGAGGGCCGAGGCGGATCGGGTGCCGAAACTGCCCGCGGCGACACCGGTCACGCTCTGTCCCCATGATATCGTCGCCAATCCCGCGTTTCTCCCGGGGGCGCAGTGGGGTAAAACAGCCCGTGGCAAATCGCAATTTTCACGTTCACCTCGTATCCGACTCCACTGGCGAGACGGTGTCGAGCGTGGCGCGCGCCTGTCTCGTTCAGTATGAGGGCATCTTCGTACAGGAGCATGTCTGGTCTCTGGTGCGAACGCGTGGGCAGATGGAGAAGGTCGTCCAGGCGGTCGAACGCGACCGCGGGCCCGTTCTTTATACGCTGGTCGATCCCGAGTTGCGGGATCTCGTGCGCGATCATTGCCGCCGGCTCCAGTTGCCCTGTGTCGGCGTGCTCGACCAGGCGATGAGCGTATTGGCGGTTCACTTCCACTCGAAGAGCGAGCAGTGGCCGGGACGCCAGCATCAGCTCGACGAGGGCTATTTTGATCGCATCGATGCCATGCACTACACCCTGGCGCACGACGATGGCCAGTCGACGCATGATCTGGAGGATGCCGACGTCGTTCTGGTCGGGCCGTCAAGGACGTCGAAGACACCGACCTGCGTCTATCTTGCCAACCGTGGCGTGCGGGCCGCCAATGTGCCGCTGGTGCCCGAAGTGCCGCCGCCTCAGGAACTCGAAGACTCCAGACGGCCGTTGATCGTCGGGCTGATTACCGATCCCGAACGGCTGGTGCAGATTCGGGTCAATCGTCTGCGCCTGCTGCAGCAGGAAACCGAGACCGAATACACCGACATGGAACAGGTGCAACGCGAAATCCAGGATGCGCGCCGCCTCTATGCCCGCCGCAAGTGGGTAACGATCGACGTCACACGCCGGTCGATCGAGGAGACCGCAGCGGCCATACTGCAATTGCTGGCGACGCGCCGGGAACAGCGACTTCAAACGAGTTAGACGGCAACGAACTCAAGGGAGTTGGCCATGATCGCTCGTCTCATTGTGATTGGTCTGGCTTTCACTGGTTCAACAGCACACGCGGCCAGCGATATCGACGTCAAGCGCGGTCCGGACTCAACGGTCTTTGGCAGTTGTGTGCCGAGCCTGGCGGTCGATAACCGGTCGGCCGAGACCATCGATTATCTTCAGATCGATATCGTCATGGTGCTGGGCGACGGCCGGGAGCGCACCATCGAGCTGAAATCGGCCTACCGTGAAGGTGTGCACTATCCCATTCTTCCGGGAGGAACGGCGATCCTGAGGCAACATCTCGACACGTCAAAAGTCCTCGGTGCCGAATGCGGCGACGTCAAGGCGCGTCGTGTCGAACGAACGATTTGCGAGGTCACGGGCGGCAAGGCGTGCACTTCGTCCGTCCTGGTACAACCCTGATCAATCGACGGCCGAGGCTGTCACTCCGCTGCGGTGGCGATCGGTTCGAAGCGCGCGTCGAAGCCCCGGATGGATTTCTCCACGGTGTCGGAGACCTGTTTCAGCTTGTCCTGATTGATGATTTTCAGTCCGAACAGGTCCTTGACGTAGAACACATCGACGGCGTGCTCGCCGTAGGTGGTGATATGGGCCGAGGCGATCTGCAGGTTGAGGCGGGTGAGCGCGCGCGTCACGATATGGAGGAAACCCGGCCGGTCGCGACCGTTGACCTCGATGACGGTGAAGGTGTCGGAGGCGTTGTTGTCGATCAGCACACGCGGCTCGACGGTAAAGACCTGGTCGCGCCGGGGCCATGAGCTGCGCTGCTGGTCGAGTTCGCGCTGGATGTCGAGGCGGTTGGAAAGCGCCAGTTCGACCCGGGCGGCCAGCCGCGCCAGGCGCTGCGGATCGTCGAACGGCGTGTCCTCGAGGTCCTGGACCCAGAAGGTGTCGAGCGCCATGCCGTTGGCCAGCGTGAAGATCTTGGCATCGACGATGTTGGCGCCGCTGACCGCCATGGCGCCGGCCAGGCGGGCGAACAGACCGTGGGTGTCGAGCGTGTAGATCGTCACCTCGGTGACCGAGCGCGCCGGGTCGATGCGGTGCTCTATCGCGAGGGGCTGGTGATCGCGCTCGGCGCCGCGCACCAGTTCGGCTTGGCGCGCCAGCGTGGCGGGATCGAACGACAGCCAGTAGGGCGCATAGCCGCGCGCGAAGTGCTCTTCCCTGTCCTGATCGGTCCAGCCCGGCAGGCGGGCGGCGACATCGGCCTGGATCTGCTTGATGCGCTCGGCGCGCCCGCCGGCCAGCGTACCGCCAGACAAGACCTGTTCGGCGGCATGGTAGAGTTGGCGCAGCAATGCCGCCTTCCAGCCGTTCCACACGTTGGGCCCGACGGCGCGGATGTCGCAGACGGTGAGCACCAGCAACAGCCGTAGCCGTTCCGGCGACTGCACCAGGGCGGCGAAGTTCTCGATCGTCTTGGGGTCCATCAAATCGCGCTGGAAGGCGGTGGCCGACATCGCGAGGTGGTAGCGTACCAGCCACGCCACCGTTTCCGTCTCGGCGGCACTGAGACCCATGCGCGGTCCCAGGTACATCGCCACCTCGGCACCCAGCACCGAATGATCGCCGCCGCGGCCCTTGGCGATGTCGTGCAGCAGCACCGCGAGATAGAGCACCGGCCGCGACAGGATCTTGTGCACGATGTCGGCGGCCAGCGGGTGATCGTCCTTCAGGTCGCCCGACTCGATGCGCGACAGGATGCCGATGGCGCGGATCGTATGCTCGTCGACCGTATAGGTGTGATACATGTCGTGCTGCGTCTGGGCGACGACGCGGCCGAAGTCGGGGACGAAGCGGCCGAACACGCCGGCCTCGTTGAGCCGCCGCAGTGTCGTCTCCGGATCGTGCCGCGACGTCATCATCGCCATGAACAGACGATTGGCCTCGGGATCGCCGCGCAGCCGGTCGACCAGCCGGATGTTGTGGGTGATCTGCCGCAGCGTCGCCGGATGGACATCGAGGTCGTTTTCCTGCGCGACATGGAACAGGCGCAGGATCGCCACCGGATCCGCTGTGAAGGCATCGGGCGTCGCCACCGCCAGCCGCTCGCCGTCGAGCTTGAAGCCCTCGAGCTGACGCGGCCGCAGCGTCTGCCACAGGGCGGCGAGCTTGGGCTTGCGGCGGTGGCTGTCCTCGAGCGCGGCGATGAAGATGCGCGTCAGGTCGCCCACCGTCTTGGCGTGCAGATAGTAGTGCTTGGTGAAGCGCTCCACGCCGCGGCTGCCCGGACGGTCCTGGTAGCCCAAACGGCCGGCGATCTCGCGCTGGAGGTCGAACGACAACCGGTCGTCGGCGCGGCCGGTCAGGAAGTGGATGTGGCAGCGCACGGTGTTGAGGAAGCGTTCGGCGCGCTCGAACAGGCGGGCTTCCGCCTTGGTGAGCACGCCCTTGGCGACGAGATCGCCGGGTTCGCTGACGCGGTAGAGATATTTGGCGATCCAGAACAGCAGGTGCAGGTCGCGCAGGCCGCCCTTGCCTTCCTTGACGTTGGGCTCGACGACGTAGCGCGAATCGCCCATGCGCAGATGGCGCTGGTCGCGCTCGGCGAGCTTGGCCTCGACGAAGTCGCGGCCGTCGCCGGTATGGAACTTCTGGGCGAAGCCCCTGACCAGGTCGTCGTAGAGGGCGCGGTCGCCCCACAGGTAGCGGGCCTCGAGCAACGCCGTGCGGATGGTCTGGTCGCGCTCGGCGTAGCGCAGGCTTTCGTCGACCGTGCGCGTGGCGTGGCCGACCTTGAGACCGAGATCCCACAGCAGATAGAGCATGTACTCGACGATCTGCTCGCCGCGCGGCGTCTGCTTGTAGGGGCGCAGGAACAGGAGATCGAGGTCCGACAGCGGCGCCAGCTCGCCGCGGCCAAAGCCGCCGGTCGCCACGACGCCCAGCCGTTCGGCGGCGCTGGGGTTTCCGGCCGGATAGGCGCGTTGATCGGCGAAATCGAAGATGACCCGGACGAGCTGGTCCATCAGGTACGAAGTGGCGGCCAGCACTGCCGGCCCGTCGTTGTGCAACGGCCCCGGTGCCTCGAAGCGGCGGCGGATTTCGGCCCGGCCGGTCGCCAGAGAGTCGCGCAACAGCGCCAACACCGGCGGTCGTGGCGGCTCGCCACGCTCCGGGATCAACGCCGCCAAGGCTTCCTCCAGCACGCGGCGATGGATGATCGCGCGGCGATCGGGGACGTGGTCATAGGGCTTGGCCATCTGGCCGGGATACTACAGGGTGGAGGTCGTTTCGACGACTCCTGCGGAAAGGTTCACGCAACCGCCATGGCCCGGCAACCCACGATCGCCGTCTTCACCAAGAACCGCGTCAATCCTGCCTATGACGCCGCGCGCCTCGCCGCCGACCGCGTCGCGGCCGAAGCCGGTGCCCGCGCCGTTCATTATGTGCCGCAAATCCCCGACCATGTCGGCCAGCAGAAGGCCCTGGCGGCCGAGGCGCTGGCGGCGCGGCCCGATGCCGTCATCCTCAATCCGACCGACGATCTGCAGATGGAAGAGGACCTGGCGCGGTTCGCTGCGGCGGAGATCCCGGTCGTACTCATCATCAACCGCATGAAAGGCAAGGCGGTCGCCTTCGTCGGTTCGGACGACGAAGCGATCGGTCGCAAGGCCGCGGATGCACTGGTTGCGAGCCTGCAGGGCAAGGGTCGGGTCGTTGCGCTCGAAGGCCTGTCGTCGGTGCCGACCAGTCGCGCCCGGATGCGTGGCCTGCACGACAGCCTCGCCCGGGCGCCGGGGATCGAGTTCCTGGGCGCGCGTGTCGGCCATCTGCTGCAGGAGCCGGCGAAGGCCGCCATGGCGGAATTGCTGGCCGCTCACCCGAACATCGACGGCGTGTGGACGGCCAACGACATGATGGCGTTTGGCGCGCTCGACGCCCTGCGGGACGCGGGCCGCACGGCAACGGTCGTCGGCGTCAACGGCCTTCCCGCCGCCATCGACCACATCGAGCACGGCCGCATGCTGGCAAGCGTCGATTTCAGCGCCTTCAATATCGCCGCCATTGCCACCCGCGCCGTGTTGCGGCACCTCGCGGGCAAGCCGGTGCCGCCCGAGATCATGGTGCCGGCCGAGCTGATTGATCGGTCGAACTGCCACCGCTGGAAGCTGCCCTTCGAGCAGCGCCCCTGTCCCGCATGGGATGAGATCGTGCGATAATCGTTCGATGAGCCGGATCGTCTCCCTGATCGCATCGGCGGTTGTGGCGCTGGCCGCGCTGCCGGCGCTGGCCCAGACGCGGTCCGCGCCTGCCGCGCCGTCCAGTCTGATCGATCTCAATGCCGCGAGCCGCGACGAGCTGATGACGCTCGACGGTATCGGCGAGGTCCGGGCCGATGCCATCATTCGAGCGCGGCCGTTTCGCGCCAAGACCGAACTGGTCGAGCGGCGGCTGATCCCCGAGCATCTCTATGAAAAACTTGCCGACAAGGTAATGGCGCGACCGCCGCCGCCAGCACCGGCGCCGGGGCGTCCGGCTCCGGCCAAGCGGACCTAGATGGACGACGCCTCGGCCGACGCCACCATCTATGCGCTGGGAACGCCGACGCCGTCGCGGGCCCATCCGGGCGCGCTCTCGGTCATTCGTCTCAGCGGCCCGCGGGCGGCCGACGCGGTGGTCTTCCTCACGGAGCCGCGGGCCTTCGCGCGCGGCCGTTCGGCGCGCGATCCGTCGTTGCCGGCGCCGCGCCGCATGGTCGTGCGCACGCTCTACGACCCGCAAAGCGGCGAGGCGATCGACCGCGGCCTGGCCGTCTGGTTCGAGGCGCCCAACAGCGAGACCGGCGAAACGATGGCCGAGTTCCACCTCCATGGCGGCCGCGCCGTGGTTGGCGCGGCGCTGGAGGCAATCCGGCGTCTCGGCTTCTGCCGCCTGGCCGAACCCGGCGAATTCACCCGCCGCGCCTTCGAGCACGGCAAGCTCGACCTTACCGCAGCCGAGGGCATCGCCGACCTGGTCGCCGCCGAGACCGGGCAGCAACGCCGGCTGGCGCTGCAGCAGATGGATGGCGCGCTGCAGCGGCTCTACGAGGCTTGGCGCACCTTGGGTTTGCGCACGCTTGCCCATCTCGAGGCAGCGATCGATTTTCCCGATGAGGATCTGCCGCCGGGCCTCGCCGGCCAGGTGCGCGACGGGATCGTGGCGCTGCAGGCCGAGATCGCCACGCATCTCGGGGACCGGCGCGGCGAGCGGCTGCGCGATGGATTGCACGTTGCCATCATCGGCCCGCCCAATGCCGGCAAGTCCTCGCTGCTCAACCTTCTGGCGCGACGCGACGCGGCGATCGTCTCGGAGACCGCCGGCACGACGCGCGATGTGATCGAGGTCCATCTCGATCTCGGCGGCTGGCCGGTGGTGCTGGCCGACACCGCGGGCCTGCGTGAGTCGGAGGATGCCATCGAGCAGGAAGGCGTGCGCCGCGCCCGCGCCCGCGCCGCCGCGGCCGACCTGCGCCTGCTGGTGCTCGATGCCTCGGGTGACTGGAAGGCGGCGATGCAGTCGATCACCGGATCGACCGAAGGCTGGGATCCGGCGCGCGATATTGTTGTCGTGAACAAGGTCGATCTCGTGCCGGTCGAGCCTGGCATCGACATGGCGCCGTTGTCGGCGTCGTCCGGCGCCGGCCTGCCGGCGCTGCTGGCGCGGCTGGAACGATCGGCGGGCCGGCTGATGGACGATGGGGCGGCCGCGCCGCCCCTCACCCGGGCGCGGCACCGCGAGGCGCTGGCCGAGGCCCACGACGCACTTGGCCGGGCGCTGGTGGCACCGGAGATCGCGCTGGCGGCCGAGGATCTGCGCCTGGCGCTGCGCGCCATCGGCCGCATCACCGGCACGGTGCGGGTCGAGGAACTGCTCGACGTCATTTTTCGCGACTTCTGCATCGGGAAGTAGGAACCATGACCAGGATACTTCTCACGCGACATGGCCACGTCGAGGGCATCCGCCCCGCCCGCTTTCGCGGCCGGGCCGAGCTTCCGCTGACCGCGCAAGGCCTTGCCCAGGCCGACGCACTCGCCCGCCGCATCGCCCAACACTGGAAGCCGGCCGCCGTCTATACCAGTGCGCTGCAGCGCTGTGTGGTGACCGGCGGCAAGGTGGCGACAGCTTGCGGCGTGGTGGCGTCGGTGCACGCCGGCCTGGGCGATATCGACTATGGCGCCTGGCAGATGCGCACCCATGACGAAGTGAGCGCCGAGACGCCGGAGGCCTACCGGCAGTGGCGCGCCGCGCCGCATCTCACGCGCTTTCCCGGCGGCGAGTCGCTGCAGGATGTGGTGGCGCGGACGGCCGATGTGTTGCGGATGGTGCTCGAGCGGCATGCGGCGGAGACCGTGGTGCTGGTCGGCCACGACAGCGTCAACCGCGCGCTGCTGCTGCAACTTCTCGACCAACCTCTCTCGGCCTATTGGCGGCTGTCGCAGGATCCCTGCACCCTGAACGAGATCGAGGTCCTTGCCGTCGGCGACATCCGGATCGGCTGCATCAACGACACCAGCCATCTTCCTTCGGGCTGAGGCCACCGCCCTGCGCCTACGGACTGGCGCCAAAAGCCGCCGTGACTGTGCAAGGCTAGTCGGTCATGCTCGGGCTTGTTGTTTTGAACGGAAACCCGCCGTCCGATGTCGCAGCGCTTCCGGATCTTCATTTCCTCGCCCGGCGACGTGAACGATGAGCGCCGCCGCGCGGCTCTGGTGATCGGCCGATTGAAGCGCGAGTTCGCCTCGTTTTTCGACATTACGCCGGTGCTCTGGGAATACGAGCCGATGCTGAGCTCGGGCCATTTCCAGGATATCATCGATCCCCCGGCCGATGCTGACATTGTGGTGTTGATCCTGTGGTCGCGGCTCGGCACCCCGCTGCCCGAGAGCACGGCGACGCGCGAGTATCGTGGCATAGACGGGCGCACGCCCGTGACCGGCACGGAGTGGGAATTCGAGAGTGCGCTGGCCGCCCGACAGCAGCGCAGCGGCGTTCCAGACATGCTGGTCTATCGTAAGCAGGGCGAGGGCTTCGCGCGCTTCAGCCGCGTCGACCAGCTCGACCAGATTCGCAGCCAGTGGGAAGCGCTGCAGAATTTCTGGCGGTTCCACTTCGAGGACGAGACCGGGCAATTCAAGGCGGCGTTCAACCGCTTTACCACCCTGGAGGAGTTTGAGGCCCAGCTTGAGCAACACCTTCGCGAGCTGCTGCGCCGGCGTCTGCCCGAGCTGTTGCAGCGCATCACACCCGCCGGCAGTGGTGCGCGCATCGAGTGGTGGGCGGGGTCGCCCTATCGCGGCCTGCAGGCATTCGACCGCGAGCATGCCGCCGTCTTCTTCGGCCGCGAGCGTGCCGAGCGCGAGATCACGGAGGCGCTGGTCAATCGGGCT
>ERZ890510.1594-NODE-1594-length-14439-cov-5.023081_pt1 | contig 14439 bp, 8 predicted proteins | sample MGYA00521265_ERZ890510 | MGnify/ENA primary metagenome ERZ890510 (study PRJEB32303, sample SAMEA104408624) | aquatic metagenome | biome: Brackish water; feature: Chemocline; material: water | place: Baltic Sea | collected 2014-10-26T21:54:00 | depth 110 m ...
AGCGAGCGCATCGACGTTGTCACGGGTTCGGGAAAGATCGGCCAGACCTATCTGTACTGGAAGGGGGATCGGCTCTACCAGTTACCGATCTCCTACTGGGCGGCCAGCGGCAAATGGATCAACAGTCCGGGGTACCTCGACGGCCAGGCGATCTTCGACCGTCCTGTCGGACCACGCTGTATGGAGTGTCACGCCACGTACTTTGAGGCAGACTCCTATGAGCGCAACGTCTATGGTCAGAATGGCTTCCTGCTCGGAATCTCGTGCGAACGCTGCCATGGTCCGGGGGCCAGACACGCAGCGTTTCAGGCGCAGAACCCCGACAGAGAAGAGGCTCTCTTTATCACGCACCCCGGCAGGCTGGGGCGTCAGCGCTCGATCGAAATCTGTGCGCAGTGCCACTCAGGACCAGGCATCAAGCGTGGCCTGCCCTTCACCTACCGGCCGGGTGCCCCTCTCAACGAGTACATCGAGCCCGAAGCCGATGACGTGCAGAACCGGATCGGTGTGCACAGCAACAATCAGGTGGCCCGACTGAGCCTGTCTGCCTGTTTTCAGCACAGTGACGATATGACCTGCGTCAGTTGCCACAATCCGCATGCGCCGGAACGCGGAGAGCGGGCGATCTTTTCCGGCCGCTGCCTCGAATGCCACGACACCCAGGACTGTGGGATGGAACCTGAACTGGGTCCCGCCATCAGCGACAATTGCATCGACTGTCATATGCCGGGGCGGCAGGACAAAACAACCCGCGTGCAGACCGCCACCGGGATGGATCGGCCGACAATGCCGGAGCATCTCATCGGCATCTATGCAGAGGCGACCCGCCAGTTCATGGCAACCAGGCCGGTGCTGGCGCGTTAGTCGCCGGGGGACAGGGCGAAGCGTCGCAGGGCCACGCCCTGCGCTGCAGGATCCCCTTCCAGGAGCCGATACGCACGATCCATCTCCAATGATTCGAAGCGCTGCTGCTTGCTGCTGCCGGGCCACGTGATCTCCACCAGTTTGATCTCCGCCGCATCTCCCAGACCCAACTCCTGACGCAGGGGGGAAGAGCCGAAACTGCCGCCGCTGCCAACGGTGGCGTAGATATCCCTGGCCTGGCCTCCGACCGTTTCCACCCGGATCCGGATGCGGGCTCCGATGGCGTCGCGGTTGGCACGGTCCCCCTGCAACATGAGCGTGATCCAGTGGTTGCCATGCCCTGGATTTTCCAGCAGCGCGTTGCGGTAGACGTCTCCCTCGAAGGCGGCACCCAGGACCTGATAGATATCCTGGTCACCATCGTTGTCCAGATCGGCGAAGGAAGTACCGTGCCCCTTCTGCAGCGTGCCGAAGCCGCCGGAGGTCGTCACGTCCTGGAAGCGCTCCCCCCCGGCATTGCGGAACATGCGATTGGGCAGCAACGCCCGCAGATCCGGCATGCCTGTACCGAAGTAGGCGTCGAGCCAGCCGTCATTGTCGAGATCGCCGAAGTTGGCCCCCATCGGCAGGATGACGCGATTCAGACCCGTCTGCTTTGTGACATCTGCGAATGTGCCGTCGCCCCGATTGCGATAGAGACGCGGGTATTCGGCGCCAAAGGGCCGATCCAGGTAGATCGCCGCCATGTCGTCCAATGCAGCCATGTCGAAACCGGCCACAAGGATATCCTGCCAGCCATCGTTGTCGTAGTCCCAGAACCAGGTGGGAAAGCTGACATAGGGTTCGCGCACCCCCGCTGCCTCGGCAACGTTGTGAAAACCGTCACCGTCGTTGTGGTACAGCACGTTGTCGCCGTTGAGGTGCGAGACGTAGAGGTCAAGCATGCCGTCATTGTCATAGTCGCCCCAGACCAGCCCTTTGACAAAGCCGATGTCATCGACGCCGAGCTCTGCGGCGACATCAGAAAAGGTGCCGTCCCCATTGTTGTGGAACAGCTCACAAGGATGGGGGGGGCGCGGCGCCGGGCTTGATTCATTGCCAATGAACAGGTCGAGCCTGCCGTCGTTGTCGTAGTCCCCCCAGGCGCCGGAATGTGTTGGGTGCAATGAGAAGATTCCGGTTTCCCGCGTGACATCTTCGAAAGTTCCCGCGCCCTGGTTCTGCAGCAGTGAATTCGGGTGGCGCCCCTCCTCTCCCATCCAGGCTCCGCGCAGGACGAGCAGATCGCGGTCGCCATCATTGTCATAGTCGGCATGCGCCAGATTGAGGCCGCCCAACTGCCCGAGCAGACCAGCCTGGGCGGTCTGCTCTGGGAAGGTTCCGTCCCCGGCATTGTGGAACAGTTGCAACTGGTCCCGCAAGCCACGTGAAGAGGCGACGATGTCGAGCCAGCCGTCACCGTCGAAATCATCCACGACACTGCCTCCCGCGTGGCCGACGACATCGACGCCGGCGGCGGCGGCAACGTCGTGGAACAGGCCGATGTCATATTCGGAGGCGAACACAGCAGGGGGGATCAGCCAGGAATCGGGGACTTTATCAGGGTACTGCCCCAGCGTCATGTAGGCGGTATTGAGCAGCCAGCGGGTGGCCAGATCTTCCGGTTTGCTCTTGAGATTTGTGGCGTAGTACTGGATGGCTGCCATTGGACCCGCAGGCAGGTTCGTCGCCTTGTCCGGTCCCATCGGGAAGATCCACGAGTGGGGGGGCATCCCGTTCTCCTCGCCGCCAAGGCGGAGACAGGCGATGCCGAGAAGATCGCGCAGCCTGTGATGATAGCTCTCGTCGACAGGCACCTGGCGTCGCCGGATTTCGGCTGATACGTATTCCAGCTGCGCGATCGCCTCTTCTGTCTGCCCGCCTTGCAGGAGCTCTGTGGCGATCTTGACACGCAGTTGCAGTTCCTGCGCCGGGGCCAGATCCTGCCGCAAGAGAGTGCTGATGCCTGCCGCCCTCGCGCGATTCATGTACACGTTGACAACGGGATCGGAGGTGCGCGCGATCCCAGCCAGATAGGCGACCATCTCCCGCGAGCCCGCGTGCAGGGACCTGGGAGGATCGGTCTGTGCTGTTGCAGGGCCAGCAACCAGAGCAGCCCATGTCAGGGCACGGATCAGCCCGAATCTCATTGTGCCGTGCCCCGGGCCTTGCCCGCGGTGAGTATCTGCTGCGCCATCGCGGCGTTGCGCCGAAGCCGGGGGTTTTCGGGGTCGACCCGCAGGCCCTGGCGATAACTCTCCAGCGCCTGCACCGTTTGTCCGGCGCGGATCTGCGCATTGCCGAGGGCCAGATAAGAAAGTACGTACGTGGAGTCGGCCTGCAGGGCGCGTTGGAACCGTTCGATCGCTTCGGTGACGTGCCCCTGGCGCAAGTCGATATTGCCCAGATTGTGATGCGAGGGGGCGAAGCTGGAGTCCCGTGCAAGAGCCTGCAGATAGCGGCTCCGCGCCTGTTCATACTCGCCGCGCCGTGCGTGCACCATGCCCAGATCATGGTAGACCTCAACCCGGTCCGGTGTTGAAAGCAGTGTGTTTTCCATGGCAGTAATCCCGCGTTCCTCTTCCTCGAGTTGCCGGTACAGGTCCAGTTGCCGGCGCCCTTCCTCCCGTTCGCCGGTGCGCAGCAAGGCATTCCCCAGATTGTACCGGGCTCGCGCATAGAGCGAATCCAGGCGCACCGCCTGCCGCAGTTCAGCGATGGCTGCGGCATAGTCGCGGTGGCGAAGGTAGGTGGTGGCCAGCCCGTTGCGGTACTTTGCCACCGTTGAATCGGCGGCGACGGCCTGACGGTAGGCCCGCGCCGCTGCCTCCTCCTCATGTTTCTTCAAGTGTACTTCGCCAAGATTGTACCAGGCTTCGCCGTAGTCCGGTTGCGCTTCGATGGCCCGGCCGTAGGCGACCAGCGCCTCGTCGTAGCGCCCCTTGCTGGCGTGAATCAGGCCCAGGGACATATGGGCCCAGGCGTAGCGGGGACTTAGTTCAACGGCCCGCTCGAGCATGGCCACGGCCTCATCGGAGCGGTCGAGACGTATCAGCAGAATGGCCAACTCGGTTCGAGCTTTGGCGTGGTCCGTCCGCAGGGAGATCGCCGCCTCGTAGGCACGGACCGCCTCGGACAGGCGCTCGTCCGCGGCGTAGGCGCCGGCCAGCTTTCGTTGCCGGTCTGCCGACTCGGGCTGCCTGCGCACTGCCAGTTCGTAGGCCTTGACCGCCGCGTCGTAGCGCCCCTCGGCCATGAGGCGATCCCCCTGAGCCTCGTTCGTGCCGGCTGGATTCGGCGACGCATCCTGGCAGGCGAGAACGACTGCAAGGAGAGCGACGACGACGAGGCTTTGGTGCCACATCCGGGGCCTGTAATTTCTAAGCAGCATGGTCGCCAAACGTCGCCTTTATTCACTATCGTAACAACCTGCCCGATGCATTTCGAGTGGCCAGGCAAACTTGTTCCGTTCCACCTGCACCGCAACCAGCAACGAAGGTTCTCAACGGATCGACGCTGTCACCCTCCAGGAATAGGCGAGCCGGAAGAACTTATATGTACACGGGCCGACGGCAGCAACGCTGGCAATACGCGAGCCCCATTGATCCGGAGAAAGAGGCCCGAGGAATGCGATGATCAGAAGAGACTACCGAAGACCATCCACTGTCGTGCTGTTGCTGGTAGCAGCCGTCTGTGCAGGCAGCACACCCGCCACCCCTGCCGAAACCGTCCGCTTCGTCGAGGTCACAGAGGCCGCCGGTATCGACTTCCGCTATATCAACGGCGCCAGTGGACAGAAATACATGCCCGAAGCGGTGGGGTCGGGTGCCGCCTTCTTCGACGCCGACAACGATGGCTGGTTGGATCTGTATATCGTCAACGGTGCTGCCCTGCCGGGCTACTCCGGGCCGACGGGGCCCAACGCTTTGTTCCGCAATATGGGTGATGGTTCGTTCAGCGACTTCAGCCGCGAAAGCGGCACCGATGATGAAGGATTCGGTATGGCCGCCGCCGTAGGTGATGCGGATAACGATGGCGACGCCGACCTCTACATTGGCAACTATGGCGCCAACGTTTTCTACCGGAATGATGGTGCCGCTCGCTTCAGTGACATCACCACGGAAGCTGCTGTCGGCGACAGCGGCTGGGGCTCACACGCCACGTTTGTTGATGTCGATCGTGATGGCGACCTGGATCTGTATGTCGCCAACTACATGAATTTCCAGACGGACAGTGCCAGAGAATGTTTCCGCGGTGAAGCACGCGAGTACTGCGGACCCAACACGTACTCCGGCCAGTCTGGTGTGTTGTACCGCAATGACGGCGATCTGCTGTTCACCGACATCACCACAGAGGCCGGACTGCGCAATAGTACGGGTCGGCAGTTGGCCGCCGTCTTTGGCGATCTGGATGACGATGGCGACGCCGATCTCTTTGTCGCCAACGACAAGCAGCCGAATTTCCTCTTCCTCAACGATGGCGCTGGCCATTTCGACGAGGCGGCTGCCATTGCTGGCGTGGCCTACAATGAGGAGGGAGTGGCAGAATCAGCCATGGGCGCCGACATCGGTGACGTCGACAACGATGGTCTGCTCGATATCATCGTCGCGACATTCCAGTGGCTGCCCAACACACTGTATCAGAACGAGGGCGGGGGGTTCTTCAGCGACATCACTTTCGCCGTCGGCCTTGGCGCCGAGAGTGTGCCCTATCTGGGCATGACGGCAGCGTTTCTAGACTACGACAACGACGGCTGGCTCGATGTTTTCGTCTCCAATGGTCATCTCGACAGCAATGTGCAGGAGTTTGACCCCTCCACGTCGTACGAGCAGCCCAATCAGCTGTTTCACAATCGTGGCAACGGCAGTTTCGTGGAGGTCACCGGCAGCAGTGGCCCGGGTCTGCTCGTGGAGCGCGTCAGCCACGGCGCCGTCTTCGGTGACTATGACAACGATGGGGATACGGACATCTTCGTCTCCGACTCGGCGTCACCCACATGCACCCTGCTACGCAACGACGGCGGCAACGCCCGCCATTATCTGGGTATCACGGCTCGTGGATCCGTCAGCAACCGTGACGCCATCGGCGCAAGGGTGCGGGTTGTCGCCGGCGATCTCGTGCAGACCCGCGAGATCCGCAGAGGCTACGGTTACATGGGTTCCAACGACGTGCGTCTCCTTGTCGGGCTCGGCGACCACACACAGGCCGACACGCTGGAGATCCGTTGGCCGAACGGGCGTGTGCAGACCATCGTCGGCATCGCCGCCGACCAGCAGCTGGTGATCGAGGAAGAGCGGTGAACTGCTGCGGACACGCGTTGTGCGAAGAGATCGCCTTGAGAGTCGCTCAATCCCGACCGTTGCAGCGTGCGGCAGTCACCCCCACGAGCCGCGCGCCATGAGGCCGCCGTCGACGCAGACATTTTCGCCCGTCATGAACGAGGCGCTGTCACTGGCGAGAAACATGACGAGGTTGGCTACGTCTTCGGGCTGTCCAATACGGCCCAGTGGATGCAGGGCCGCCATGTGGACACGCGCTGCTGCCTCGTCGCCACCGACGGCTGCCAGCGCTTCGTCGACGAGGGGGGTGTCGATCGTGCCGGGGTTCACAGCCAGCACGCGGATGCCATATTCTGCGTACTCCAGCGCCAGTTGTCGCGTCAACGACAGGATACCGCCCTTGCTGGCGGCATAGGCGGAGACACCCTTGGCCGACTGCAGCCCCTGCACGCTGGCGGTGTTGATGATGACACCCTTGCGGCGGGTGATCATGCCGGGAATACAGGCCCGCGTCATGAGGAACGCCGACTTGAGATTGACGTTGATGATGCGATCCCAGGCGTCTTCGCTGAGTTCGTGAGCCGGCAGGTAGCAGTCGGTCGGCTGGATGCCAACATTGTTGCAGACGACACCAACACCGCCCCACAGTTCGGTCGCCATGTCGACCAGCGTCTGGCAATCCGACGCCCGTGACGCGTCGGCTCGGTGAAAGCGAATCTCGCCGTTGCCGCTGATTGGCTCGGCGGCCAGTTCGACGCCTGCCGCTGTATCGATGTCGGCACACAGGACGCCTGCACCGGCCCGGGCGAAACCCATACAGATGCCGCGACCGATGCCTTTGGCGCCACCGGTGACGATGACGGAGGTGCCCGTGAAGTTGTTGGCCATGTTGCTTTGTTACCCCCCTCCGCTCGGAGCCGGTGGTGGTGGCGGCGCAGTGCCCTGACCCGGGCGTGGTGACACTTGCCGGCGCTGTTGCCGACGCTGCGGCTTGTTAGCCTGGCTGTTGTCGCCACCGGCAAAAGCGCTGTCGCTCAGCAGCACCGTTTCGATCACCGGTGCCACCCAGGCGAGCTTACGGATGAACTGCCTGCGACTGCCGTCACCGACGTCGGCGGTGACGTCGGCGACTGCGTCGCTGTCGGATTCGTGGTCGTTTTCCATATCTGCAGAATTCATATCACCTGAATCTATGTCGACGCCCGCGTGAATCAACTGCTATCTCCAGGCCCTCAGCTATCTCCAGGCCCTCAGGCTTCGTAGAGATCGTCGAGTTCCGCGTCGGCGAGATCAACGAAAAAGTCTGCGATGCGGCTGCTGACCTGCTCCAGGCAGCGCTCGCCCTTGGCAGCCGTCGCCGCTGCCGGGTTGCCGACGCCGGTGTCAGCCGTCGCCGCCACCCAGTCGCGCTGCGTCCACACGAGCCCGTCGCGTAATGCCGGGATACGGAATTTCCGCTCGGCGCCAGCACCCGCTTCGGACAGGGGCAACACCAGATCCGGGGCACAGTGCTGCATGAGGCTGGTCTCCATCTCTCCCGCATGGTCACCGGGATCGTCGAAGATGCCATCCTCGAGGAAATTGTACCAGTTCAGCGTGCACAGAAACATTTCGTACTGCGGCCAGAGCTCGCGCACAATCTGACGGAAATCGTTGGCCCCGTGACCATTGAGGATGACGAACTTGGGGATGCCCTGATGCTCGAGGACGTCGCAGATGTCACGCAGTACGGCCAACTGCGTCGAGGGGTTCATATTGATGTCAAGTTTGATGTCGATCTGGCCCGTATTCACGCCAAAAGGAACCGTGGGCAGAACGATGACCTTCGCCCCACGATTCCACGCCTGCGCCGCTGCAGCCGTCGCCACCTGATCACACTGGATCACATCCGTTGAGTACGGCAGGTGATAGTTGTGCGCCTCCGTCGCTCCCCACGGCAGGACGACGACCTCATAGTCTGTCGCCTCCACTTCCTTCCAGTTGGTCTCCGCCAGCACCCACGGTCTTCCAGCCATCCTTGCTCTCCTTGTGTGTCCCACAGGGGAAATCGTTTGATCCAGCTTCGTCGTCTGATCCAGCTACGCCGTTGGTTGCCGCCGGTGCCTGCCGTTTCCGGATCCGCGATGGCACCGACGCCAGGTCCCTGTCACGTGCCCACGAGCGGCGCGCTATGCACTCTCTTGTAGCGTGCGCCGGCGGGGTGCAGTTCGCTGTGCATAAGCAGGATCTCGGTCACGCGAAAACTATGGGTCGCCGCCGCCGCCGCCCGGTGCCAGTCGTGCAAGGGCTGGTGCGGACCGGCACGCACGCGACCCAGGGTCAGGTGGGGCCGGTAGGGCCGGGTCTCAGCTGCCCAGTCAAGATTCTGCAGGCCACGCTCAAGCTGTTGCTGCAGAAGTCTGAGTTGGGCTTCTCCCGCATCAGGCCTTAGCCCCATCCACAACACCTTTGCCGGTCCATTCGCAGGAAACACGCCCGGGCTGCCAAGCTTGAGCTGGAAAGGCGCCGCCGCCGTGGCGATGCCGTCCACGAGCCGTGTCAGGGCCGGCACCCGCGCCGCTTCTGTATCGCCCAGAAAACGCAGCGTCAGATGGTGATGGCCGCTGGCCGTCCAGCGAACAGCCGTCGCCGGCCACTGGGCGGCCACGCTCTGCACCGTCCCGTCGAGAAACTCCTGTGCCGACGCCGGCAGACCAGCGGCGATGAAGAGCCGGGGCGGTAGAACTACCGAAAGCGGCTGTTTCTCAGCGGACACACAACCGTCGCGGATCCATCATCTCGCCCCAACGGCTTTCAGACAGGCATGGAGATAGCCGCGACTTTCGGCGGCGATGGTTGCCACGCGCGACAGTTCGTAGTCCTTGGCGCCAATGACTTCGAGATTCACGGCGATATCGATTTGGGCTTCATGCAAGACGCGGAGATAGCCGGCCAGATCGATGCCGCCTCGGCCACAGGCCTGCTCCTCTGGCGGCCCGGGCGGACCCTCGGTCCCCTTCGCAGCGGCGGGACAGTCACGGATGTGCACGTGCCCCATGCGCGACACGACGGCGCGCAGCGCCGCCACCACATCTTCTCCGCCATCGGCACGGAAGATGTGGCTCGGGTCCATGTCGATGCCGAATCCGGGTGAATCGATCTGTGCCATGGCCTTCAATGTCGTCGGCGTATCGTGGATCGACTGCCCTACGTGGGCCTTCACACAGAGGCGCACCCCGTGGGCATGGGCCTTCTCCGACATCTTCCCCAGCAGATCGATCTGTGCCGCCAGGTCATCGTCGCTGCCGGACTTGCCCCCGGGACCAACGTTGACCACGGGGATGCCGAGGCCCGCTGCCGCCTCATAGGCCAGCAGGAGGCGCTCCTCATTCAGGCTGGCCACCTCCATCGCCGTCAGCGCCAGTTCATAGTTCTCGGCGAGGGCCTTGATGTCGGCCGCCTGGGTCCGCCAGTGATCGAGATCGAGATGCTCACACATGCCCTTGATCGCCGACAATTCGGCGCCGTCGTATCCCGCCCAGGAGATGTGCTTCAGCGCCGTTTCCAGGTCGTACCCGGCGAACAGAACGGTGTTGGCACCCAGCTTGATCATGAACGGACCTTCCTGTTGAAATGGTCAAAATGAGTCTCGGCGGGCGAGTATAGCCAGCCCTTCTCAGAGCGTCAATCGAGTTGCAGAGGGACGCCCGTCTTGCTCGCGTACCACCCCCCGAGTAGATTGCCATGTTCCCCTTTTTGGCCACTCACACCGTCTCGCACCCTGAGGGCTCATGGAATCCGGCTGGCTCCGCGTGCGCGGCGCTCGCGTTCACAACCTCAAGAACGTCGATCTCGAGCTGCCCAAGAACCGGCTCATCTGTTTTACCGGTGTGTCGGGTTCGGGCAAATCATCCATGGCTTTCGACACCCTCTACGCCGAGGGTCAGCGACGCTACGTCTCGTCTCTGTCAGCCTACGCACGGCAATTTCTCGGCCAGATGGAGAAGCCCGACGTCGATCAGATCTCCGGTCTGGCGCCGACCATCTCCATTTCGCAGAAGGCGGGAGGCGCCAACCCGCGATCAACTGTCGGCACGATCACCGAGATCTACGACTACCTGCGGGTGTTGTTCGCCCGCTGCGGCACGCCGCACTGCGTCGAATGTGGTGGCCAGATCGTCGCCCAGACACGTGACCAGATCGTTGGCCGAATCGCGGCGCTGCCCAAAGGGCGCAGCATCCAGATCATGGCGTCCGTCGTCGAGAATCGTCGTGGCGAGTACCACGAGCTGTTCGAAGAGCTGCTGCGCGACGGCTACCTGCGGGCCCGCGTCGACGGGCAACTCGTGACGCTCAATACCCCGCCGGAGCTCGACCGCTACAGCCGCCACAGCATCGAAGTCGTCATCGATCGACTGATCCTGCGCGACGAGGATCGGGCCCGCCTCGACGAAGCCGTCGACAACGCCCTGCGGCTCGGTGGCGGCTCGTTGATCGTCACCGACGAGAATGGCGCCGACGACTGGCTGCTCAGTGCCAATTCTGATTGCCCCGCCTGTGGCATCTCTTATGTCGAACCGACACCGCAGATGTTCTCCTTCAACAATCCCGCAGGCATGTGCCTGGATTGTGGTGGCCTGGGGACCAAGGTCTCCATGAGCGAACGGCTCATCGTGCCGGACCCTGACAAGACCATCAACCAGGGCGCCGTCGAGCCCCTGGGGGACATTTCGAGCAACCGCTGGCGCCAGCATCTGTACGAAGGCGCCGCCGAACACCTGGGCTTCACGCTGGATACGCCATGGAAGGACCTGTCCAAGGCGCAAACGACGGGCTTCCTGCACGGCCTCGGCACGCGCAAGATCGAATTCACCTATACCAACCAGAGCGGTCATTCCTGGGCGCACGATGACCGCTTCGAGGGGGCGCTCAAGTTCGTTGAGGAGCGCCTGCACCACGCCAACGCGCGGGTGCGGGAAGACCTCAGTCAGTATGCACGCTCCGAGACATGTCCAACCTGTAAGGGTGGCCGGTTGCGGCGCGAGGCCCTCAGCTGTCTGCTGGGCGGTTCCACGCTGCCGGCATTGACATCACTACCCATCGACGGCAGTCGCCAGTTCTTTCACAGCCTTGAGCTGTCGGCGGAGAACACGATCATCGCTGAGGATGCGCTCAAGGAGATCCGTGGTCGTCTCGACGTACTCGACAATATCGGCCTCGGCTATCTGACCCTCGACCGCGGTGCCCACACCCTTTCCGGCGGCGAATCCCAACGAATTCGCCTGGCCAGTCAGATCGGCTCCGGGCTGGTGGGTGTGCTCTACATCCTCGATGAGCCTTCCATCGGGCTGCATCACCGCGACAATCAACGTCTCCTCGACACATTGAAGCGCCTGCGGGACGTGGGCAATACGGTCATCGTCGTCGAGCACGACGAGGACACCATGCGCCAGGCGGATCTGATCGTCGACTTCGGCCCGGGCGCCGGCGATCGGGGGGGGCATGTGGTGGCTTGCGGCACCCCCTTCGAGGTCGCCGCCAGTGGTTCGCCGACGGGGCGCTACATCTCCGGCGAGCAGCGGATCGAGGTACCGGAGCATCGCCGCACGGCGGACGATCGCTGGCTCACCGTGCGCGGCGCGCGCCACAACAATCTGCGCACCATCGACGTCAGCATCCCGCTGGGTGTTCTCACCTGCGTCACCGGCGTGTCAGGTTCGGGCAAGAGTTCTCTCATCAACGACATCCTGTTCAGAGAACTCGACAACCGCCTGCACCGAGCCCAGACCGAACCCGGAGACCATGACGATATCGAAGGTGTCGAGCAACTCGACAAGGTCATCCGTATCGACCAGCGCCCGATCGGACGCACACCTCGATCGAATCCGGCGACCTATACCGACCTGTTCACACCGATTCGCCAGCTCTTTACGCAACTGCCCGAGTCCAAGATCCGCGGCTACAAACAGGGCCGCTTCAGTTTCAATGTGCGCGGTGGCCGCTGTGAGGCCTGTGACGGCAATGGCGCCGTGCTCATCGAAATGGAGTTCCTTGCCGATGTCTGGGTCACGTGTGAGTCCTGCCTTGGCAAGCGTTTCGACCGCGAGACCCTGTCGGTACGCTACCGGGATTATTCCATCTCCGATGTCCTGGATATGGAAGTCGACGAAGCCCTCGAAGTGTTCGCCAATATTCCACAGATCGCCATCGTCCTGCGGACGCTGCACGACGTGGGACTGGGCTACATCAAACTGGGACAGCCGGCGCCGACGCTGTCCGGCGGTGAAGCGCAGCGGGTGAAGTTGTCGAAGGAGTTGTGCCGCAAGTCCACGGGCCGCACCCTCTACCTGTTGGACGAACCGACGACGGGGCTGCATTTCGTCGACATCGAGAAACTTCTCGGCATCCTGCATCGCCTCGCAGATGCGGGCAACACGGTCGTCGTCATCGAGCACAACACCGATGTCATCAAGACGGCGGACTGGATCCTCGACATTGGCCCCGAAGGCGGGGCGGCAGGTGGTCTCGTCGTTGCCGAGGGCAGTCCCGAGCATGTTGCCACGATCGATGCCTCCTACACCGGGCGTATCCTGGTCGACCTGTTGTCGCCGTCGGATCAGCGGCCGGCGCTGCAGGCCCCCACGCAGGACACGCACCCGGTGCAGGCCACAGCCATCCGTCAGATCGAAGTCATCGGCGCCCGCATGCACAACCTGAAAAACATCGACATCTGTATTCCCCGGGATCAGATGACGGTCATTTCCGGCGTCAGTGGCTCAGGCAAGTCGAGTCTTGCTTTTGATACGATCTACGCCGAGGGCCAGCGCCGCTACGTCGAATCCCTGTCTGCCTATGCCAGGCAGTTTCTCGATCAGATGGCAAAACCCAAGGTGGAGCGCATCACGGGCCTGTCGCCGGCGATTGCCATCGAGCAAAAGAGCCCGAGCAAGAACCCACGCTCTACCGTCGGTACCGTGACCGAGGTCTACGACTACGTACGCGCAGTGTTTGCCACGGTCGGCACGCAGTACTGCCCACGCTGCAATGTGCCGGCTGGCGCGCAGACCGTGGATCAGATGGTAGATCGCATTCTGGCGATGCCGGAGGGTCGGCGCATTCTGCTGCTGGCGCCCTTCGACCCGACGCGCCACGAGGGCTACGAAACGCAACTCCGCCACGCCCGCAATGACGGCTTCGCCCGTGTGCGTATCGACGGCGTTGTTCGTGACCTGACAGAGGACTTCGAACTCGACAAGCGCCTGCGCCATCGTGTCGAACTTGTAGTCGATCGTATCGCTGTGTCGGCCAAGGGCCGGGGACGTCTCGCCGAAGCCGTCGAACGTGCCCTGGAACTGTCCGCCGGAGAAATCGTCGTCGCCGGCGCCGATGACGACGAGGAGGCACGCTACAGCCGACGCTTCTCCTGTCCGGATTGCGGCCGCAGCTTCGCCTCCCTCGTGCCACAGAGCTTCTCCTTCAATCACCAGGTGGGCATGTGTGCGGTGTGCGAAGGCCTCGGCACCGGCGAGGGACTGGATCGCGATGCCCTCATCCCGGATCGGCGACTCAGCGTGCGCCAGGGCGCCATCGAGGCCTGGGGACCCATCAGCAAGGATTCTCCCCTGAACACGGTCCTCAAGGCGACGGGAGCCGCTCTGGGCTTCGATCTGGAAACCCCGGTGGGGCGCATGACAGCCGACGCCCGCAGAGCCCTGCTCTACGGTGCACCCGCACAGAGCATTGAGCTTCCCGACGGTTCGTCGGTGCGGTATTCCGGCATTCTGCCCACGGTGGACGAAGTCGCACGGCAGGTGCCGCGCTACAAGTCGATGTTGCGCGAGGTCGACTGTTCCGCCTGCGAAGGCAGCCGCCTGACATCCGAGAGCCGCTCCGTACGCTTGCGCCAGACGATGACCATCGTCGACCTGGTACGACAACCGATCACAGAGTGCCTGGCATTCTTTGACGAACTGGAACTCGACGAGCGCGAGACAGCGATCGCCGGCGAATTGCTTGTTGAGGTGCGCAACAGGCTGCGCTTCCTCGAACGCGTCGGCCTTGGCTACATCACGCTGGATCGCCGGGCGGCGACGCTCTCCGGCGGCGAGGGGCAACGGATCCGCCTGGCCGGGCAGATCGGTTCGGGCCTGACGGGTGTGCTCTACTTGCTGGACGAGCCGACCATCGGCCTGCACCCGCGTGACAATCGCCGCCTGCTGGGCGCGCTGGAAGAGCTGCGGGACCTGGGCAATACCGTCGTCGTTGTTGAGCATGACCG
>ERZ890510.1595-NODE-1595-length-14432-cov-6.441052_pt1 | contig 14432 bp, 9 predicted proteins | sample MGYA00521265_ERZ890510 | MGnify/ENA primary metagenome ERZ890510 (study PRJEB32303, sample SAMEA104408624) | aquatic metagenome | biome: Brackish water; feature: Chemocline; material: water | place: Baltic Sea | collected 2014-10-26T21:54:00 | depth 110 m ...
CGAGCGACCTTTAGTCCCAGCGGCGAAGCCAAGAGATCCGAGGGCGAGCCCCGACTGGCTACACGATGTGCCTAGAGTCGAGCCCGGGGACCCGAGCCCCGACTGGCTACACGATGTACCCACCAACGAGCCCTGGATACTCGTGTAAACATCATTGCGCACTGCCAGTTCGGCTGCTACGGTTTTTACGATGGGCCGTTTTAGGCCGCACTACCCGGAGGAAACCTTGTATCAGCCCCCAGTTCGACGTTGGTCAGTATTGCCGCTTACACGATTCGTGATGTTAACCGCGATCCTCGCCATACTCGCGATGTCCATGCAGCTAGCCTCGTCTGGCGTTCAGGCCAGCGGCGGTCCGGCTGTTGCTGCTGACCAAGTGTCCTATGACCCTGGAACCACTGTGACCTTGTCCGGTTCCGGCTTCGACGCCGGTTCCACGCTCACCGTCGTCCTGACTCGCCCGGATGGGTCGGTCGTAACGGGAGATGGAAGCGAGACCCCTGGCTCCGACAACGTCGTCGCGGATATTGAAGGTGGATTCACCTATCTCTACATCCTCCCCATGAACATCTCAGGCGTCTACAACGTAGATATCGTGGATGGCAACGGAACAACCCTTGCCAGCACTTTTTTCTTCGACTCCCATTACCGTGGCGGCACCATCAAGTGGGAGCGCGCACCAGGCGGTCGAGTCGTAACGTTCACGACCACAGTTGCTTGGATAGACCCTGAGTTCGCTTCGCGATCCCTCACCTTGAATTTTGGCGATAGCACATCAGCCGTTGTCTCAGGCGGGGCAACGATTGCGACGGGGGCGGGCTACGTGGTTGTCCGAAACGTAATCGTGCACGATTACGGCATTGCTGGTGATGGCCCCTTCACCGCGTACTACCAGAGCGACGCCCGCATCGCCGGGGTGGAGAATGCCGATGGCAGCTTCAGTGCGACGTCAGTCGTAGATATGCGGTTTGGTAACGATGGATCTCCCGTGAGTGGAGTTCCCGTGGTCGTCCCGTTCGTACAAGGTGGGCTCAACACATTTGCCCTGCCTGCGGCCGACCCGCAAGGCGACCCATTCACTTACCGCTTGGGGACGGCGGCCGAAGCCCTTGGCCCAACTCCCGTAACCGGTAGTAACTACTCAACACCATCGGTGGGCGGCAACACGCTTTCCATCAACTCCGCAGGTCTTATGTCCTGGAACACCGCAGGTACCACGGTGGATCAGCTTTGGACGGTTCACGCTGTGATCGAGGAGACGAGCAACTCGTCAACCACGGACGTGGATTTCTTTGTCAAGATTGTGGATGGGACGTTGAACACTCCGCCGACAGCAGTTGTTGACGATGTCTCAACGGCTTTCACCCTTTCCGTCGGTGTTCCGTTCAGCGTGGACGTCATTGGCTCGGACGCAGATGGCGACAACCTAACCATCAATCACCTGGGCCTCCCGTCCGGCGCTTCACTCAGTCCGGTAGCGACCACCGTCGGCAGCGAGCCGTTCACCGGTACGTTCTCGTGGACACCGAGCTCTGGGGATATCGGATCTACGAACGTGGTCACCATCAGCTTCACTGACCCCAGCAGCGTGTCGGCATTCGCCTCGTTCACGGTCACCGTGCCCCTCAACCAAACGTTAACGGTGACGAAGGCGGGGACCGGTACGGGCACCGTCATTAGCACACCCAGTGGAATCAGCTGTGGCGGGACGTGTGCCTTCGCCTTCGCCCCGGGAGCAGCGGTCACGTTGGATGCGATCTCCGCAAGCGGGTCGACCTTGGCCAGTTGGTCTGGTGCTGGATGTTCTGGCACCGGCTCGTGTGTCGTGACGATGGATACCGCGAAGTCGGTCACGGCCACGTTCGACCTTCCGTCCGCTGACCTCGCGATCACCAAGACCGCAACCCCCACGATCGCGCTCACCGATCAGAACTTCACCTACACGCTCACGGCCACGAACAACGGCCCTGCCACCGCCACGACCGTCGTGATCTCCGACCCGCTGCCTGCGGGGGTCACGTTCGTCTCGGCTAACGTTGATTGCGCAGAGGCAAGCGGCACCGTCACTTGCACGGTGGCATCGCTGGTCAGCGGCGCATCGGCGGCGTTTGACATCATCGTGACCGCGCCGAGCACGGCAGGGACGATCTCGAACACGGCAACCGTTTCGGCTGCAAGTTCCGCCGACTCCGTTTCGGGCAACAACAGCGTCACCCTGAACACATCAGTGAACTCTCCCCCACCCGTTCCAGGAGTGACCGCATGGGGTATGGGCGCGCTGGCGCTCATGCTTGGCGCGGGTGCCATCTTCATGCGACGGCGCCGCGCTACCGCATCGTAGGGATAATTCAATAGCTCTAATTCAAGAGGCCCTCCGTGCTGAATGCACGGAGGGCCTCTTGACGTTCACGCCATGAACATGACACCTGCGTCTTACCTCGTAGCCCCCGCCGAACTATGTTGGTCCCACCACCACACTCCACGCCTAGCATGCGACAAACGCCCCTCGCACCATCGTGCCCCACCCGCTACCCTATTCCCCGGACGACCTACGCAACCCACGTACCAGCGCCCGCCGAGACAACCCACCCTCTCCTCGGGGCGCTTTGCAGTTCGGGCTGCTCCTCGTCCCGGAACGGCTAAGTGGCCCTTAGCCTAGGCGGCCAAGCCAAGAGACAAGAGGCCAGCGCGGGGCGCTACCCCCTGCGGAGTCGCTAACGAGCCTGGGCCAATTCAGGAGTAAACGATCATAAATGAGCACGTTTGACCATGCCCCCTGAGCGGTCTCGTGACTTCTCAGGAGTGACTAGCGCTCCGCAGCCCATCGACCAGAGGCAAATCGGGCTGACCAAACAGGCTCATCTCAAGTCATCGCTGGACCGAGCCGTACCCCGGAGTGCTCAATGGCTAGTCAAAACGAGCCAACGCAGGGCCAAGCGTTCCAGGGAGCCCCTGATAACCAGGACGATGTGCCTACCGACCAGCCCGCGCTTAGAATGCGGGCCGCGAACTTGACCGAGTGGAGGCGACCGTGAGGGCGATACGAGTCGAAGAGTTTGGTGGGCCTGAAGTACTGAAGTTGGTGGAATTGCCGGACCCTGAACCCGGTGAAGGCCAACTCCTTGTGCAGATCAAGGCAACGGGCCTGAATTTCATCGAGACCTACCAGCGCAGCGGCGCGTACCAGATATCCCTGCCGCGAACCCTCGGAACCGAAGCGGCAGGCGTGGTTCTGGAACTAGGCGCAGGCGTAACCGGCTTCGCCCCTGGCGACCGCGTCGTCTTCAACGGCTCCACCGGCTCCTATGCGGATATGACCCTTGCGCCTGCCGCCGGCACCGTGAAGCTCGGCGACGACGTGCCGTTCGACACCGGCGTTGCGCTCTACCTCCAAGGACTGACGGCCCACGCACTCTGCACGAGCGTGTACCCGATCCAGCCCGGCGAATGGAGTCTTGTCCACGCTGGCGCTGGCGGTGTGGGCCTCCTGCTCACGCAGATGATCAAGATGCGCGGCGCCCACGTCATCGCGACGGTCTCCACCGAGGAGAAGGCAGTCTTAGCGCGTGCGGCGGGGGCCGACGAAGTCATCCTCTACTCCAAGGACGACTTCGTGGCAGAAGTCGCTCGTATCACCGATGGCGCGAAGCTGCCGGTCGTCTACGACTCCGTTGGCAAGGACACGTTCGAGGGCAGTATCGACTGCCTGCGCTCACGGGGCTACATGGTGCTTTTCGGCCAATCCAGCGGCCGAGTCGCCCCAGTGGACCCACAGCTACTGAACTCCAAGGGTTCCTTGTTCCTCACACGCCCCACGATGATGAACTACACCGAGACCCGTGAGGAGTTGGTGGCCCGCGCCAACGACATCTACGGCTGGGCCGCCGAGGGCAAGCTCAACGCCCGCGTGGGCCTCACGCTCCCGCTAGAGCAAGCAGCGGATGCCCACCGTGCCCTCGAGGGACGCAAGACCACAGGCAAGGTCGTGCTGGTTCCGTAAGCTCAGATTTAGACGCGCATCCCTAGATCACCGGATCGTGTATGGTGCGCGACGCGAAACACCCATGAGGAGGATCCGCCATGTACAACGGCCAGAAGATCATTGATATCCACGGGCATCACTCAACGCCCCCGCACTTCCGTGCGTACGCCTACAACATCATTGCACTGCGCTCAACCTCCGGAGGCCTGAAGATTCCGGATGGCCCGATGCAGGAGGCGCAAGACCGTCACCTCCAAATGATGGATGAGCGGCAGATCGACGTGCAGTTCATCTCCGCACGTCCCGTCGCGATGATGCACTGGGAACAGCCGCTGATCCAGGCGCTGTGGGCCCGCACGACCAACGACGTTATCGCCGACACCGTGAAGATGCACCCCACCCGTTTCCGTGGTGTCGCGCAGCTACCCCAGGTGGGCATCGACTTTGAGAAGAGCACCGCGCACCTCGTGCCTGAGTTCGAGCGTGCGGTCAACGAGCTAGGGTTCATCGGCGCCACGCTGAACCCCGACCCAGGCGCGGATCGCCGCGCGCCAGGCGTGAACGACCCCTACTGGTACCCGTTGTACGAGGCATCCATCAAGCTCAACGCACCGCTGACCGTCCATGCGTCCATCAGCAAGGATCCTCGGATCACGATCCTGCCGCACAACTACCAGTACAACTTCCTGACTGAGGAATCGCTGGCGACCGAACTCTTCGAGCAGAGCGACGTCTTCTCACGCTACCCGGAGTTGAAGATCATCGTTTGCCACTGTGGCGGATCACTCTCGCGGTTCATCCCGCGCGCAGAATCCTCGGGTGTCCAGGGCGGCGGCTCCGCAGGCCTCACCATGGGCGGCGGCACGGACTACGGGGCCGTGGAGCATGATCCCGCCAACAACCTGTTCTTCGACACCTGCGCCTATGACACCGGCTATCTAGCGCTCGCGTTCAAGCAACGCGGCGTCAGCCAGATGATGTTCGGCACAGAAGCCCCAGGAAGCGGCACCGGCGTCCTCAACCCTGACACCGGCAAGCCGTCTGATGACCTGGTTCCAATCATCGACGGATTCGACTTCCTGTCCGATGCCGACAAGAAGAGCATCTTCCGTGAAAAGGCGCTCTCAGTTTTCCCCCTCTACAAAGAGTAGGAACGGCACTCCTTATAAGATCAAGCGGCTCGGCCCTGCCGAGCCGCTTGATCTTCGCCTAGGTAAGGAGCGTAGCCAGCGCGGCCACGTCCGTCTCGGACAACCCGCCCGCCATGGCACGCTCGATGGTTTCCCGGGTGCGTTCGACCAACGGCAGTGACAGACCGTTCTCCAACGCCATACCCGCGACTAGGTTGATGTCCTTGGCCAGCAGGCGTGTGGGGGCGGCGCTCCCGTAGTCCCCGCTGGCGACCTTCGGCCCCGTGCGGGTGAGCATCGCGCTCGTCCCCCACGACGACGAGAGCACGTCGAGCACCTGCTGCGGATCGGCGCCAGCCTTCATGGCCAGCACCATCGCCTCGCACGCCGCCTCGGTGTGGACCGCCACTAGGAGTTGATTGATCAGTTTGACCACCTCGCCCTGCCCCACGGGCCCCACATGGTGAACGGTCGCCCCGATTACCTCCAGCAGCGGCCGAGCGCGCTCGATGACCTCAGCGGTTCCGCCCGCCATGATCGTCAGGCCACCATCCAGCGCACGCTCCACGCCGCCACTGATCGGCGCGTCGATGTACCCCGCGCGCTTGGCCTCGACCTCAGCGCCGATGCGACGGGCCAACTCCGGCCCCACTGTGCTCGTCTCGATGAACAGGTTTGTAGGCCTGCATGCTTCAACCAGCCCCGACGGCCCCAGATAGACGCTCCGGCTGGCAGCCTCGTCCGGCAGGCACGTGAATACAACGTCCGCCAGCGCCGCGACCTCGCCTGGGTAACCAGCCGGAGCCGCTCCAGCCTTCAACAGCTCGTTCACGGGGCCTTCGCTCCTGGAGTGCACCACCAAGTGGTGCCCTGCTTTGATGAGATTGAGCGCCATGGGCTTTCCCATGCGCCCCAGCCCGATAAAGCCCACGCTGGGCGTGATCATCTGTGACATCTGTTACTCCTGAAATACCTGAACCACGGGACGTGACGGCACGTATGGTAGCGCGCGCCCCACACTGCTGTGATAATCTCAAGCCAACCAGGCGCAGGCGCCTAATGCAGGAGAAATTGATGGTTGAAGCAAAACCAACACCAACACCGAATTACATCCGGCAGCCTTACTTCTACGACAACTGGGTCGCGAAGCAAGGAATCCCGGTGTACAAGGACTACTACATCGCCGACGGTCGCACGGTCGAACTCGGTGACTGGGACGCTCGTGGACACAAAGCCGCGTTCCTGCAGCTCGCAGGGCTAGAGGGGGTCTCCGAGGCCCGCATCTCAGAGATTGCTCCTGGCGGCAAGATTGCGCCAGTCAAATTTGCGATCGAAGAAGTTGTTTACGTCCTCCAGGGCCGTGGCGTTGCCACAGTCTGGGCAGACGGCGGCGAGAAGCACAGCTTCGAGTGGAACGCCCACGCATTGTTCCGCATCCCCGGTAACCACTGGGTCGAATACTCCAACATGGCCGGGGATGTCCCCGTTCGGTTGCTGCAAGTGAACAACCTGCCCGTCGCGATGTCCGCGATGCAGCAGGCCGATCACTTCTTCGACGTCTCGGTCCCGACGAAGAGCATGGTTGGCGGCCCTGAAGGCGACTTCTTCTCGGATGCCCAAGTCATCGAGTCGGACCCCTCAGGACGTGGCCAGGTTCGCAGCTACTGGGTTGGCAACTTCTTCCCTGACATGCGAGCGTGGGACAAGCTCGTCCCTTTCAAGGGCCGTGGCGCGGGCGGCACGACCGTCTTCGTTCAGTTCCCTGGTTCTGAGCTCACCGCCCACATGTCGGTCTTCCCCGCGAAGACCTACAAGAAAGGCCACCGACACGGTCCTGCGTACGTTCTCGCGATTCCTTCAGGCGAAGGCTTTTCGGTCATGTGGCAGGAAGGCAAAGAAAAGGTCTACGTTCCGTGGCAAGAGGGCAGCATCTTCGTGCCCCCGAACCGCTGGTTCCACCAGCACTTCAACGTCGGCGAACAGCCCGGCCGATACCTCGCGTTCCATCCGCTACCGCAGTTCACCGGCTTCGCAGCCGAGAACCTGGATCGCTCAAACGACCAGTTCGAGTACCACCAAGAGGATCCCGCGATCCGAGCGCACTTTGAGGCAGAGCTTGCCAAGCGTGGCCTCACGAGTGAGATGCCCGCAGAGGCGTACTCGAACGCTGACTACAAGTTCGAGAACGAAAAAGACTAGGGCAACCTCCTAGCCAGACGATGGTCATCAAGAGTCCCCTGGCGATCAGCATCCAGGGGACTCTTCGTTCTACGGCCCACTCTGCTACCGCAAGCCCATGAGAGGGATACTAGTCACTCTCGTAGGCCCCCATGTCCGGTGCCGCGCCCGTGAACGGCCACGCGGAAGACGCATCGTTGAACCCCGGAATAACCACCGCTAAGTCGATACCCAAACTATCGCTGGCCAGCCTGTAGTCCCGGTCACCGGGGACTGGACTCGTCGAGTCCACGAAACGGGGTTCGCCGTGGATGCTGTGCGCTTCCAAGTTAGCCCACTTTCCCGTTACGCCCGCGCGAAGTTCCGCAAAACCGTTGTACTGCACCCCGTCGAGCTTGGCGAAGATGCCGCCGTCCGAGTCGTAGAGCAGGTTGTAGTCGGAGTCGAGCAACCACTCGCCCCCTGTACTACCTACGCTGGATGTCATGATGCGATCAACAACGAGCAGGATGTTGTTCCTGAAGACTTGGTTTTCAGCCGTCTTGGCGTTGCCAGAGTTCACCCAGCCGTTCGAGTCATCGCAGTCGATGTGGAACGTGTTGTGGTAAACGAATGCCCACCCCGTGCTGTTCTCCCCTGTCTTGATGCCAACGCAAGCGGTCCAGTGCATCTGAGGTGCGTAATAGACGTTGCGGAATACGTACGCAGGGCCCACTCCGACGGCGGCCAGACTGGTACCCAGGTTCTGCCCGTAAACCGTATTGCCCCAAACCCGTAGGTTGACATCCGCTCCATCGAGCTCTATCCCGTCGTCCGTGGAGTTGATGCATATGTTGTCGTAGATGTCGGTTTCGTTGAAGCTAGGATCGTTCTTGTTGTTTTCAGCGTGGTGGATGCAGTCTTCGCCGTGGTCTCCTGGGCTCGTGTAGTCGAATGTGATCTTGTTGCGCCTGATCACGTGATTGCCAAGATTGAACGACGCCGTTTCTATGCCACCATGCTCCAGCAACTCCCGCTCAGTGACGACGACCTCATTGTCCTGCACGGTGATACGTGTGACTGTCGTGATGTCATCGGAGCCTGGATTCCCCAGGCTCCCGCCGATACGGATGCTGTACCCTTCCGAGCTCTGAATCCCGTTCCCTATGTCGGTGCCGACGGCGTTTTCCTCGTGCTCGCCATTGGCGTTCGTTACGAAGTTGTTCTCGACGATAACGTCGGTCGAGGATTCGGAGATCGTCACGGCACTGTTGGTATCGATCGCGTCAAAGTAGAACCCGTCGATCCGCAGGTAGGAGGCATCAGTGACTAGCAGTCGATTGTTCCTATCGGCGCGGTCGGATCCGAGTGGGCCTTTCCAGATAACGCCCAACGGGCTTTCAGCCTTAAGATGGATGTAGTTAGCACTCAGCCCTGAGTGAGTCATCTGCACGTGCTCGCGGTAGGTGCCGTCCAACACGGTGACAGTGTCACCCGGAATGACCACATCTGCGGCTTTCTGGATGGTCTCGAACGCGGCGGTCTGGGACAAGCCGTCGTTCTTGTCGTTGCCGGATGTGCCATCGACCCAGAGTGCACGGCCCGCAACGTTGATCGCGTTTGTTTCCCCCCAGGTGGAAGCTGTGCCCGTTGCGGGATCGCTCTGGGTCGTGCCGTCTGAGCCGGTCACCGTCACTCGAATATCGTAGGCAGTGCCAGGGTCGAGACCGACAAGGCTTGCTCGGTACTCGAACTGGTAGAGGTTGGTGTAAGTCTTGCCAAGCTGGGTGACCTCCGCACGGGTGTCCTTGATGGGCACGGTGCCAGGTAGCCACACGGTATCCCCAGATTTCTTCCATTCGAGTACCGCGTTGCCGTCGTCGTCGCCTCCCTCGGTGTACCGCAGCCGGACGCCCAGCGACTCATAGGTAGGGGTTAGCACCAGCGACCCTGTGGGTATGGAGTCGATGGCAGGGGCAGAATGGGAGGATTGTTGTCCTCCCTCGCCGGCGCAGCCCAATAGCGCCAATACTGAGGAGAGGATAGAGGCGGTTAGCAGGATCGGCCATTTGAAACTCATGAGCGAATTGTAGAGCGGGTACTCTTCGCTGCAACAACAGCTGTGCATGGGCAGGCATCGGCATGTGCGGATCCGGAGAAACGAGGCCACCTAGGGCCTGCTCCCCATAGTTCCCATGATGCCGACGGCTTCGGTTCTTGCGTGGGCTACCCAGGTATCTTTGACTATTCTGCGTAGGCGACGCGAGTCCTATGCCGAGGCGGTGCCCGTGAGCAGCGCCCGTGCTGCTGCCGTCACCGCGCGAGTGTTGAGATCTGCGCCCCAACTCTTCATTGCCATTGCCCCGTACACGACACATGCGAGCATTTGGGCAACAGCGGTGGAGTCCAAATTGTCAGTGATCGCCCCTCGCTTCTGAGATTCCTGGACGAGCAGATCCAGCGCGTCGATCCAGAGCTGCGACTCGACCTTCTGTGCATCGCCGATCCGCTGGTTCTGCATGGCAACTGCCCACGATTGGATGTCTGTGAGTCGGCGCTCGTCCATCTCTGTGCCACCCGCCACCCAATCTAGCATCGCCTCGAATGCCTGGTCCGGCTCGCGGCGTTGCATGGCGGCACGAACAACGGCCGCGTCTCTCTGGACACTCTCAACCTTGAGCGCTGCGATGATGTCTTCTTTGCTCCCGAAGTAGCCGTAAACCGCCCCCTTGCTCAACCCCGCCTGCCGGCAGATGTCATCGACGGTTGCAGCATGGAATCCCTTGGCTGCGAAGCATGCGGCCGCGGCATCCAGCACTAGGCGCTTCTTATCCTTGACGTACTCTTCGGACACTCTTGGCATAGCATAACCCCAAAAACCGACTAGTCAGTCTATTCTTATCTTTCTTGCTCCACCAGTCAACGGCCTGCAATACGACTTTCGGGCAGCATTCGAGGACTATCACGGGAAGAGTCTGAACAAGCTCTAGAACCATCGGACGCAGGCTCGTTTCGTGCCCGCAACTGCGGTTGGCTGCGCTAGAATCGTGCTCACGCTCGACGTTCGCTTGGAGGCCCAAAGCTTGGCAACTCAGATGACCATCGCTCAGATCGACGATCTTTGCATCAACAGCATCCGCTTCCTTGCGATTGACGCGGTGCAGAAGGCGAAGAGCGGCCACCCTGGCGCGCCTATGGGAGCGGCGCCGATGGCTCACGTGCTTTGGGATCGCTTCCTGAAACACAATCCAGCGGATCCCGCATGGCCGAACCGCGACCGCTTCGTGCTATCTGCAGGGCACGCCTCCATGCTTCTGTACTCGCTGCTGCACCTCACGGGCTACGACCTTTCCATAGACGACATCAAGAATTTCAGGCAGTGGGGTAGTGGCACTCCCGGACACCCAGAGTTGGGCGTTCCTGGCGTAGAGATGACCACGGGGCCGTTGGGCCAAGGTTTCGCGCATGGCGTGGGCATGGCCATCGCTGAGCGTTTCCTCGCGGAGCACTACAACCGTCCTGGGCACGAGATCATTGACCACTATACCTATGCCATCGTTTCGGACGGAGACCTTGAAGAGGGTGTAGCGTCCGAGGCCGCATCGCTGGCCGGCACGTTGAAGCTGGGCAAGTTGATTTACCTCTACGACGACAACGGTATCTCGATCGAGGGTGACACCGATATCGCGTTCATGGAGAACGTCGGCGACCGCTTCAAGGCCTACGGGTGGCACGTCGTTGGCCCTGTGGACGGCCATGACACCGGGGCTGTGGACGCTGCGATCCGTGAGGCACAGGCGGTGACTGACCTGCCTACGTTGATCGTATGTCACACCATCATCGGCTTCGGTAGTCCGAACAAAGCGAACACTGGCGGGGTTCACGGCGAACCGCTGGGCGAGGATGAGGTCGCCCTCACCCGGGCGAACCTGGGCTGGGCGTACGCGCCGTTTGATGTCCCGAAAGAGGCGAGCTCGCACACGCGTATGGCGCTGGGCCGGGGTGCGGCGGCACAGGAAGCCTGGGGTGCGCAACTGGCTGAGTACAGGCAAGCGTTTCCAGCCGAGGCGGCGCAATTGGACGCGGATCTCAGCGGAGCGCTTCCCGCAGGGTGGGCCGACGGCCTTGAGGGCCTGTTCAGCGCAGATGAAAAACCGGTGGCCACTCGCGACGCTTCCAACCGTGTCATGAACTACATCGCAGAGCGCGTTCACGGGTTCACGGGCGGCTCAGCAGACCTAGGGCCATCCAACAAGACAACACTGACTAAGCAAACTGCAGGTGATTTCGCCTCTGGCGTTGATCACAACATGCACTTCGGTGTGCGAGAGCACGCCATGGGTTCCATCGCAGGTGGGATGGCAGTCCATGGGGGAGTTATCCCCTACACTGCCACGTTTATGGTGTTCTCGGACTACATGCGCCCGCCGATGCGTCTGGCGGCGCTTATGGGACTGCGTGTGATCTACGTTTTCACCCACGATTCGGTCGGCGTGGGTGAAGATGGGCCGACCCACCAGCCCATCGAGCACCTTATGAGCCTGCGAACGGTGCCGAACCTGAACGTGATTCGACCCGCTGACGGCACTGAGACTGCCCAAGCGTGGAAGTCTGCGATCGAGCGAACCGACGGGCCGACTGCTTTGGTGTTCACGCGACAGGGCTTGCCTATCATCGACCAAGCCGAGTACGGAGCAGCCTCCGGCGTGCATCGCGGAGCCTATGTCCTCTGGCAGTCGTCACCGACGCCTGAAGTCATCCTGATGGGCACCGGGTCCGAGGTACCCATCGCGCTTGAGGCAGGGAAAGCGCTTGCCACAGAGGGCACAAACGTACGAGTCGTGTCCATGCCTTCCTTGGACCTATTCGACGCTCAACCCCAGGCGTACCGTGACGCGATCTTGCCCCCCAATGTATCGGCGCGTGTTTCCATCGAGGCAGGCGTCACGTTGGGATGGGACAGGTACATTGGCCTCGGCGGTACAGCCATCGGGATCGACCACTTCGGCGCATCCGCGCCGTTCGGCACGATCTACAAAGAGTTCGGCCTCACTGCTGAACGAGTCGCGGAGGAAGCGCGCAAGCTCCTCAGTCGAGTTAGCTGATGACCGAAGGGACACACCAACCTTCTGACCTGCTGGGTGCCTTCGCCACACCGGTGAGCGCGTTGATTGCACGATTGGAGCGTGACGACATCGTTGCCCGCATATGGGCCGCGGATCACACCGTCTGGCGCGAAGACCCGACGGAGATCGAGGATCGACTTGGTTGGCTGCACGTCATTAAAGAAATGGCAGGGCAAGTCGCCAACCTCACTGCGTTCGCCAATGAGATCAAGGATTCTTTCTTCAATCATGTGGTGTTGCTGGGGATGGGGGGGAGCAGTCTCGGCCCCGAGGTCATTAGACAAGTGATTGGCAGCACCGGTGGCTACCCCACGCTGACGGTACTTGACTCGACTTCTCCCTCAACTTTGCGGTCGGTGACTCGACAAATCGACCCCGCCCGAACGTTGTTCATCGTCTCTTCCAAATCCGGTGGCACGATCGAACCCAATTCGTTCTATAAGTACTTCAGGAAGTTGATCGTCGACACTGTTGGTGAGGCCGATGCAGGCTCACACTTCATCGCCATCACTGACCCGGGAACCTCCCTCGAATCACTCGCGGATGAACACGGATTCAGGCGTGTTTTCCTGAACCCCACTGACATGGGCGGGCGCTATTCCGTGTTGTCATTCTTCGGGTTGGTGCCTGCAACGCTCATCGGCGTGGATGTCGGACGGCTGCTCGCGCGGGCCGAGGCGGTCGCGGCGAAATCGCCTGGGCCGATCAGCCTCGAAGGGGATTCAGGAGCGTGGCTTGGCGCTTATATGGCCGCCGCCGCCAAAGAAGGACGCGACAAGCTAACGTTGATCGCGTCATCCCGGGTGGCCAGCTTCGGACTGTGGGCTGAGCAGCTGCTTGCTGAGAGTACAGGCAAGCAGGGGACAGGAATCGTTCCCATCGTGGGGGAGCCGTTGCTCGCGACCGAGTCCTACGGAGACGACAGGGCGTTCGTGTTCCTCAGGGTGGAAGGCGACGATAACGCACAGGCGGACGTGGCGACCGAGCGGCTTGCGGCTGCCGGTCACCCGGTGGTTCGGTTGGATATCGCCGATGCTTACGATCTTGGAGGCGAGTTCTTCCGGTGGGAATTGGCGACAGCGGTGGCTGGGGCGCTCTTAGACATTCACCCGTTCGACCAACCCGATGTGCAAGCGGCGAAGGATTCCACTGGTCGCATACTGGCGGAGTTCTTGGACGAAGGCCATCTGCCTGATCCCGCGCCTGCTGGTGACCTTCAGGATCTGCTCGCGAACGCTTCGCGCGGTGACTACCTCGCGATCATGGCCTACGCTGAACCATCTGAGGGGGTCGATTCTGCTGCCGGCTTGCTACGGAAGCTCGTCGCGGAGCGCTACAAGATCGCGACCTCCATGGCCTACGGCCCGCGTTTCTTGCATTCCACGGGTCAATTGCACAAAGGTGGACCGAGCACCGGCTTGTACTTGCAGTTCACAGTGGACGAAGAAGATCTCGCCATCCCAGGTGAAGCGTATGGTTTCGGCACGCTGTTCGCGGCGCAGGCGATGGGTGATTATCAGGCCCTGCAGGACAAGAAACGACGCCTGGTTCGAGTACATCTTGGAGAGGATGCGGAAGCAGGTATCCTTCGGCTTCTCGGCGGCATCTAGCACGCAGGCGGTGTGACTTGAACGACAACGTCCCGTTCATTACCACAGAGCAGATGCGTGAGGTTGACCGCCTCATGATTGGCCCCTTTCGAATCTCTCTTGAGCAGATGATGGAGAACGCTGGCCGTGCGTTGGCACGGTTGGCTCTGTCTCGCTTCTTGGACAACGACGCCAAGGGCAAGAAGGTACTTGTGCTGGTCGGATCTGGGGGTAATGGCGGCGGGGGCATGGTTTGTGCCCGGAACCTGCACAATTGGGGTGCCAGCGTTGAGTTGTTCACTTCAGCCGGGCTGGATGGTTTTGGCGAGGTGCCCGGCAAGCAATTGGAGATACTGGACGGGCTTGAGGTGCCGATGACCCTGGTGAGCGGGCTTGTTGATCTGCCTGAGGCGGACCTCATTATCGATGCGTTGGTTGGGTACAGTCT
>ERZ890510.1596-NODE-1596-length-14430-cov-6.332730_pt1 | contig 14430 bp, 14 predicted proteins | sample MGYA00521265_ERZ890510 | MGnify/ENA primary metagenome ERZ890510 (study PRJEB32303, sample SAMEA104408624) | aquatic metagenome | biome: Brackish water; feature: Chemocline; material: water | place: Baltic Sea | collected 2014-10-26T21:54:00 | depth 110 m ...
CGCGGCTGGCCACGTCCGCGCTGCCTACGAGGACACCGCGGCTCTGGCCGGCTTCGCCGCCCAGGTCGACGTCGTCACGTACGAGTTCGAGAATGTGCCCGAGGCCGCCGTCGCCGAGTGCCTGCGCCACAGACCGGTGCGGCCGGGCTTGAGGCCGCTCCACCTGGCCCAGCATCGGCTGCGCGAGAAGGCGTTCTTCCGGGACCTCGGGATCGGCACCGCCGACTATCAGCCGATCGCCAGCGATGCCGACGTCGCGGCCGCTACTGCGCTGCCGGGTATCCTGAAGACCTGCACAGAGGGCTATGACGGCAAGGGCCAGGCCCGCGTGTCGAGCCGCATCGAATTGGCGGCAGCCTGGCAGAAGCTCGGACGGCGCGAGTGCGTACTCGAAGCGCTGGTCGACTTCCAATGCGAGATCTCGGCGATCGTGGCACGTGGCCTCGACGGCACCACGCGCTGCTTCCCGATCGGCCTCAACCATCATCGCGACGGCATCCTGCGGACCACCACGGTGCCCTCGGACCTGCCGGACGGAAGCTTGGCAACGGCGGAGCGCTTCGGCGTCGAGCTGGCCCTCGGCCTGGAACTGGTGGGACTGGTCGCTCTGGAAATGTTCGTCACCAGGGACGGCCGCGTACTGGCCAATGAGATGGCGCCGCGGCCGCACAATTCCGGTCACTGGACCATCGACGCCTGCGCCACCAGTCAGTTCGAGCAGCTCGTGCGGGCGATCTGTGGGCTGCCGCTGGGCCCGGTCGAGGCGCTGGCGGCTTCGCGCATGGAAAATCTGATCGGCGACGAGGCCGAAGGCTGGGCACGGTACCTCGCCGATCCGACCGCGCGGCTACATCTCTACGGCAAGGGCGAGGCCCGCCCCGGCCGCAAGATGGGCCACGTCACCTACGTGCTGCCGTCCGCCGCTGCCCGCCGGTCCACGACCTGAGCTGGGCCTTCAGCTTCTCGATCTTCATCACGTCGTCGATGCGCCGGTCGAGGAACGACCATGTCGCCTCGGCGCCGGGTGTCCGGTCATTCAGCCAGTACAACAGGGTCGAGGAATAGACGCCGGCCAGGGTGGCGCGCTTGCTGTAAAAATTGAAATCGGTGCTGGTGTCACCGGCCGCATACCACATGGCGTCGACTGTCTTGTAGAGGAGCTTCAGCGCCAGCCCGGCGTTGAAGGGCAGCGACAGCAGCGACAGCGCCCGGCGCACCGCCTCGCGCTCGCCGGAATGCCGCTCCAGCCGGATGCGGACGGCACTCTTGATGCGGTCACGGATCTTGAGGGTGGCCACGCCCTCCTTGTCCATATCCTCGATGGTTCGCAGGTCGGCGCGCTGGCTGAGATAGGTCAGGATCTGGATCGGGCCTCCCGGAAACAGCCGATCGGCTTCTCCTGCCGGCAGGTCGAGGCGCCGGCCGGCTGCCGCGAGCGCCGCCCGCGTCCAGCCCTCGAACGAGGCTTCGCCTGCCACGGCATCGGCCAATTGGCCGCGCAGAGCGGCGTCGGGGTCGTTCTGTGGAGCTTCTGGCGGGGTGTCCGGTGTATTTGTGTCGTCCATGGCGGGAAATATAGCCTTCCGGCGAGGGCTTCCCAAGGGTTGCCCCCTGTGATACCAACCGCGCCTCTCATTCGGCCCTGGAGCGCTTTCCTGGGCCCCGCACGTTTGGAAGGAAGCCGTCGAAGTGCAGGTTCTCGTTCGTGAAAACAACGTCGATCAGGCGCTGCGCGTCCTGAAGAAGAAAATGCAGCGCGAAGGCATCTTCCGCGAGATGAAGTTGCGCCGCAATTACGAGAAGCCCTCCGAGCGCCGCGCCCGCGAGCGCGCCGAAGCAATCCGCCGGACCCGCAAGCTGATGCGCAAGCGCATGGAGCGCGAGGGCTACTAGGGCCTCCCCCTCCGTGGATCGAGCGATAACCCCCGGCATTCCCGGGGGTTTTTGTTTGCCGTGAAAGGCGTGCTGCGGGCGGCCGCGCTCATTTCATGGCGTGCACGGCATTGCGCACGTGTCGCGCCCGGGGCTCGGAGAGCCCGCATTCAAGCGCCAATTTGTAAAATTCCTCGCTCGCCCGCGACGGTACCATCGCGTACTGCCGCGCAAGGTCGCGAGCCAGGGCGCACAACGGCTCGACATCACCCACGGTATCCGCCCCATGGTCACCGACCTTGTCCTGGAAGGTCGCCATCAGGGGCCGCGGCAGGTCCGGCCCGTCGAGGAAATACCGGAGGAACTTGAGAAACTGCGGATGACGGAAGATCTCCTCGCCTTCCTCGCCGTAGCTCTCGAACACCCCTTTCCACGAGGTCTTGGCCCGGCCGGTGAAATACTTGGGATCTGTGAAGTACTTGCGCCGGATATCGGGGATTGCCCGTCGCTCGATCAGCGACGCCAGCAGTTCGACCACAGCTTCGCCATTGTCCTCGATGCGCTGGGCCGCCTGAAGCTCGGCGACGTCGAACCCGATGCGGGCCCGGATGGACGCCTCGGCCGGCGTGAGTTCGATGGCATTCGTCATATCAGGCATCTGCCTCCAGCTTCGATTGTCGATGTCTTGTCCGTACTTTTCACACGGCGCCCGTGGTGGTGGCAAATCCTGCAGGCCCGAGCAATACCCCTATCGCGACCTCGAGTTCACGCACGTCGGTAACGACGTCATCGGGCGCCTCGGCCGACGAGCGTGGACGCTGGCGGCGATGCCGGCCGCTGCGGAACTGGATCGCCGCCATGCCGAGCGCCCTGGCTGGGGCGATGTCGTTGTCGATGCGGTCGCCGACCATGATGCAGGCCGACGGCGCGAGGCCCAGCGCCTCGGCTGCCGCCGTAAAGGCGCGCGGGTCGGGCTTGCGCAGGCCGCTGACCGCACTCAGCCCCTGGTAGGCGAACAGATCACCGATGCCGGCGCGCTGCAGACGCTCCCGGGCCACTACCGGCTGGTTGGCGACGATGCCCAGCGGCACGCCGCGCCCGTGCAGGCGGCGCAACAGCCCGTCGATCTCGGGGCGAAGCTGGAAGACATCGAGGTTGCCCATCATGGCGCGCACCCGGCCTTCGACGCGACTAATGGTGTGCGGATCGCCGCCGCACAGCGTCTCAATCATGTGGGCGTAGGCGTCGGGCGCGAAGGCGGCCACGGCACGCTCAGAGGCGTCCTCGATCATCGCTTCGTCGACGCGCATGCCCTCGAGTCCGCACGCCATGGCAATCGCGCTGTCGACGGCGATCTCGCGCGCAAACTCGAGATCGAGCGGCCCGCCGACGTCGAACAGGACGGCGCGATACGACATCCTCCCTCCTTCGCCGAGAGACCGGCTACAGAGTTTTCAGATAGTAGGCAAGCGGATCGGACGACGACGCAACAATGGCCTGACCGGACGATAACGCCAACTCGAATCCCATTCGCTCGTAGAACAACTGCGTGCGGCGGTAAGGCTCGTAAGGGTCTTCCGGATGGAGCGTCATGACGAAGAGAAATTTGATCTTTTCTTGCCTCAACTGGCCTTCAGCGGCGCCGATCAAGGCCCGTCCGACTCCTTGCCGGTGATAGTCCGGGTCAACACCAAGCCAGTAAATTTCCGCACTGACTAGGCTGTGCCTTTTGATCAGTAGTAAGCCGCATGCTCGTCCATCGATGCGCGCAACCCAAGATTCCAGAATCTTCGCCTGCTCGGCAAAATGCCGATTCGCCTCGGATTGCGCGAACCATTGCGGCAGTCGTGCCGTCAGGTTTTCCAGAATCCCGCGATTACCCGCGGAGCCATTTTCCTGGGAGACCGCGACTTCCATGCATGACTAGTGGCTCGAGCCTTCCAGCGACTTCACGATGGCCTCGCACATCGCCTTGGCGTCGGCGAACAGCATCATGGTGTTGTCGCGGAAGAACAGTTCGTTGTCGACGCCGGCATAGCCCGAGGCCATGCCGCGCTTCACGAACAGCACGGTCTGCGCCTTTTCGACGTCGAGGATCGGCATGCCGTAGATCGCACTCTTGGGGTCGGTCTTGGCCGCCGGGTTGGTGACATCGTTGGCGCCGATCACGAAGGCCACATCCGTCGAGGCGAAATCGCGGTTGATGTCGTCGAGCTCGAAGACCTCGTCGTAGGGCACGTTGGCTTTGGTCAGCAGCACGTTCATGTGGCCCGGCATGCGGCCGGCGACCGGGTGGATCGCGTAGCGCACCGTGACGCCCGCCTTCTTCAGGAGATCGGCCATCTCGCGCAGCGTGTGCTGGGCCTGCGCCACCGCCATGCCGTAGCCCGGCACGATGATCACCGAGCCCGCGTTCTGCATCAGGAAGGCGGCGTCCTCGGCCGAACCCGCCTTGACCGGCTTGTCGGTCTTGGGGCCGGCAGCACCTGCTGCCGAACTGTCCGTGCCGAAACCACCCAGGATCACATTGTAGATCGAGCGGTTCATGCCCTTGCACATGATATAACTCAGGATCGCGCCCGAGGAGCCGACCAGCGCGCCGGTGACGATCAGCGCGGTGTTGCCAAGCGTGAAGCCGATGCCGGCCGCGGCCCATCCCGAGTAGGAGTTGAGCATCGAAACCACGACCGGCATGTCGGCGCCGCCGATCGGCAGGATCAACAGGAAGCCCAGCGCCAGCGAGAGCGCGATCAGCAACATGAAGACGAGCGGGTGGCCGCCCTTGAGGGCGAACCAGCCGAGCAGGATCACCAGCAGAATGCCGAGCAGGGCGTTGAGCGCATGCTGGCCGCGGAACATCAGCGGCGAGCCGCTCACCAGGCCCTGCAGCTTGGCAAAGGCCACGACCGAGCCGGTGAAGGTAATCGCGCCGATCACCGTGCCCAGCCCCATCTCGATCAGGCTGTGGATCCTGATCTTGCCCGGCGCACCGATGCCGAAGGCCTCGGGCGACACGAACGCTGCCGCCGCCACAAACACCGCCGCCAGACCGACCAGAGAATGAAAGGCCGCCACGAGTTGCGGCAGCGCCGTCATCTGGATGCGCCAGGCGACGAAGGTGCCGACCGCGCCACCTACGACAAGTCCGCCCACGATCAGCCACGGCGAGACGACACCCGGCGTGGCGATGGTGACGCCGATGGCGATTACCATGCCGACGATGCCGAACAGGTTGCCCTGGCGCGACGTCACCGGCGAACTGAGCCCACGCAACGCCATGATGAAGCAGATGGCCGAAATCAGATAGCCGTAGGCGGCAATTTCCTGGGTGATCATCCCTGTTGTCCCCTGCCTACTTCTTGACCGGCTGTTTCTTCTTGAACATCGACAGCATGCGGTGCGTGACGATGAACCCGCCGAAGATGTTGACCGCCGCCAGGGTGACGGCAATGACGCCGAAGAACTGGGCAGCCCCGAGGCCCTTCAGGCCGGCGGCCAGCAATGCGCCGACGATGATCACCGACGACACCGCATTGGTGACGGCCATCAGCGGCGAATGCAGCGCCGGCGTCACCCGCCACACCACGTAGTAGCCGACGAAGCAGGCCAGCGCGAAGATGGTGAGCAGTGCCACGAACGGCATGTGGCCGTCGGGAATCGACAGCGTGTTCTGCGCCGCCATGTCGGTGATCTGCTGGGCCATCGTCTTGAGGTTGCCCGCGAGTTCTCCCGCCTGGGTCGCGAACTTGGCCGCCTCGCCTGCAAGTCTGTCGTCCATGGCCTGCTCCTAATTCTGGCTGAGCGAGGGGTGCACGATCTGGCCGTCGCGGGTCACCAGCGTGCCCTTCACGACGTCGTCGTCGAGATCGATCTTGAGCGCCCCGGTCTCCTTGTCGACCATCGGCGTTATGAAGTTCAGCAGATTGCGCGCGAACAGCGCCGAGGCATCGGTCGCCAGCTCGGCCGGCAGGTTCGACGGCCCGACGATCTTCACGCCGTGTCTTTCCACGGTCTTGCCGAATTCCGACAGCGGGCAGTTGCCGCCCTGCTCGACCGCCATGTCGACGATCACTGAGCCCGGCTTCATGGTCTTCACCATGTCCTCGCTTACCAGCACCGGCGCCTTGCGCCCAAGGATCAGCGCCGTGGTGATCACGATGTCCTGCTTGGCGATGTGCTCGGCCACCAGCGCCGCCTGCTTGTCGCGATACTCAGCGCTCATCTCCTTGGCGTAACCGCCGGAAGTCTCTGCCGCCTTGAATTCCTCGTCCTCGACCGCAACGAACTTGGCGCCGAGCGACTGCACCTGCTCCTTGGTCGCCGGCCGCACGTCGGTCGCCGTCACGATGGCACCCAGCCGGCGCGCCGTGGCGATGGCCTGCAGTCCGGCGACGCCCACGCCCATGATAAAGGCCCGCGCCGGCGCCAGCGTGCCGCCGGGCGTCATCATCTGCGGAAAGATCCGCCCGAAGTTATCGGCCGCCGCCAGTACCGCCTTGTAGCCCGCGAGGTTGGCCTGGGAGCTCAGGATATCCATCGACTGCGCGCGCGTGATGCGCGGGATCAGTTCCAGCGCGAACGACGTCACGCCGCGGGTGGCAAGGGCCTCGACCAGTTCTCTGTTATTGAGCGCACCCAGCGGCGACATCAGCGTCTGGCCGGTCCGCAGCAGGGAAATCTCGTCGATGCCTTCGGCCGCCGACATCGGCCGCTGGATCTTGAAGACGATATCGGCCGCGGCCACCGCGGCAGCGGCGTCCGGCACGATCGTTGCACCGGCCTCGGCGTAGGCGTCATCGGTGTAGGCTGCGGCAGTTCCCGCGCCGGCCTCGATCACGATCTCTTCCGCACCCAGCGCCTTCAGCTTTTTGACGGTCTCGGGAGTCGCCGCCACGCGGGTTTCATGCGGCCGGCGTTCTTTGAGAATGGCAATTTTCATGGCGCGCTTTTTCAGGTCGGTGAAAGACACGAAGGGATCGCTGATGCGCCGCACCATGCACAGCGTGCCGTTCTTTGCCAAGCCGGTTTTTCGCCGCGTGGTAAAGCTCCATTTACCGTCGGGCCAACCGCGTGATAGTCAAAATCATGGTTCAACGCCCCGTCATTCTCACCGGCTTCCACTTCACCAAGACCACCCTTGCCGCTTTCGCCGAGCACTACGAGATCGCCGGCCACATGGACAAGCCCGATCCGGCCCTGGTGCCGCAGGCGGCAGCACCTCATGTGCAGGCCATCGTCAGCACCGGCAGCGTCGGCCTGTCCGATGCCCTGATGGCGGCGCTGCCCCGCCTCTCGTTGTTCTGTTGCTATGGCACCGGCTACGAGCGGGTCGACCTCGCGGCCGCCCGCAAGCGCAACATCATTGTCACACACGGCGCCGACGCCAATGCGCCCGATGTGGCGGAGATGGCCTTCGGCAGCCTGCTCGCCTCGACCCGCCGCATCGTGCGTGCCGACAAGATGATCCGCCGCGGCGACTGGACCAAGCGCATCCCGAACCGTTTCGGCGCCATCGCCGGCCTGACCGGCGGCAAAGTCGGCATCCTGGGCCTCGGCGCCATCGGCATGGAGTTCGCCAGGCGCGCCAAGGGCTTCGACGTCGAGATCGGCTACTGCAACCGCAACCGGCGCGACGACGTCGACTTCGCCTATTTCCCCAACGTGATGGCGCTCGCGGCCTGGGCCGACTATCTGATCGTCTGCCTGCGTTCGGACGCCTCTAACAAGCACATCATCAATGCCGAGGTCCTGAAGGCGTTGGGGCCGCGCGGCCATCTGGTCAACATTAGCCGCGGCTGGGCGGTCGACGAGGCGGCCCTGGCCGATGCCCTGCGCCGCAACGTGATCGAGGGCGCCGCACTCGACGTGTTCGACGAGGAACCCTATGAGGGCACGGAACTGCTGCCGCTCGACAACCTGGTGATGACGCCGCATTTCGGCGGCGGCACCGAACACGCCCAGCGCCGCATGACCGCGCTGGTCCGCCAGAACCTCGACAATCATTTCGCCGGCAAGCCGGTAGTCTCGCCGGTGCCTGAACTGCGCGACATGGCGGCGAATCCGGCCGGGCGGCTGCGTTAGCGGGACCGCTGCCCCTACTCCGCCGGATCGACCCCGAGCCGTACCGGGTTGCCGACGGCCTGTTGGGGCAAACCGTTCCACACGTCCCAGTAGGCGCGCAGTGCCGAGGGATAGCGGCGCAGTTCCGTGAGGATGCTGTAGGCCGCGTCGACATCGCGGGCCTCGAAGCCCCAGGCTTCTATGCCCTGGTGGAGCGCCAGGAACAGAGCGCGCGACAGGTGGAAACGCTGCGAGACGATGACGAGGCGCGTCTGGCCATAGATCAGCCGGGCGCGAGCCACCGAATCGAGCGTGCGATCGCCGCCGAAGTCGCGATAGATAACCTCGGCCGGCACGCCGCGCTCGACCAGGCCGTCCCGCATCGCCGTCGGCTCGTCGTAACCGCCGTCTCGATGGCCGCTCACGATGAAATACTTGACCTTGCCGGCCTTGTAGAGCGTCGCGGCCGCGTCGAGGCGATAGACGAAGTAACGGTTGGGCCCACCCTCAGGTCCGATCGGCGCCGTGCCCAGCATCAACGCCGCCTCGACCGCCGGTACCCTGGCGGCATCGGTGAACGACTTCGCCTCGGCGGCGCGATCGAGCCGCCGCTCGGCGAACCACGCCAGCGCTCCGGCCATCAGTGCGACCGCACTGACGCGCAACAGGACGGACAATATCATGCGCATGCAGCGTCCAATCGCTCCCTGTTTAACGCCATCCAACATGCCGTCGGCCGGTGCCAGCTCATCTGAAAACCGCCAACAACCAGGGAAAGACCAGCACCCACGCGATGGTAATCAGTATCGAGAACACGCCTACCGGCAGTACCGCCCGGGTAAACTCCGTGAACGAGATCGACGGCCCACCCAACGCCTCGGCCTGCTGCAGGACGATCACGTTGCTGGCGGCGCTGATGATGAAGACGTTGCCGGCCAGGGTTGAGACGGCAGCCAACATCACGAGATTGTCGGTCGAATACGAGTGGAGCAGCTTCAGGTACATGTCGACCAGCGGCACATTCGAAAAGATCTGGCTGCCGAAAAAGCTGACACCGGCCGTCACCAGAGGTTCCGTCATCCGGCCGCGCACTTCGCCGAGCAGGTGCTGCATCGATCCCGACTCGATCAGCGCACCGGTGACCACGAACATGGCGACGAAGAAGATCAGCGTCCGCCAGTCGACATTCAAAAGCGTCTCCTGGCGGCGCGGGCCGAACAGATAGACCGGCACGCACGCCACGCAAGCGGCAATCCCCAGCGGAATGCCCCTGCCGCGACCGAGCGACGACACGAGACTGTCGGCCGCCACCAGAACGACCAGCAGTCCCATCGCGAGAAGCGACGGCCAAAGCCTGTCTGCGCCCCCGCCACCGCCTTCGCGTACCTCGGCCACTCGAGCGTCTCCCGGATCCAGGGACCGCGACAGCCACCAGATGGCCATCGCCAGCGAAACCGTCGTCGGTACGATCAACCAGGCCATGAAGGTGAGAAGCGGCGCCGGAATCTGGCCACTGGCCGCAATCAGCAGATTCTGCGGGTTGCCGATCGGCGTCGCCAGGCTTCCGATAGTGACCGTGACGCACAGCGCAATCAGAAACGTCTTCGCCCGGACGCCGGCGTGCGCCGCGAGGGCAAGGGCAATCGGCGCGCCGATGACCGCTGCCGCATCGTTGGTCAGCACCGCCGCCAGAACGGCAAAGCAGACCACGAACGCCGCGAGCGACGCCCTCGCCGAACGGAACCCGGCGAGCCGGCCGGCAATCCGGTGCGAGACGCCGTTGAGATGGAGCGCAGTGCCGATCGAAAACACGGCGAACAGGTAGGCGATGATGTTCCAGTCGATCGCCGCCAGCGCGGCGCGGGGACCGATCTGGCCGCTGATCAGCATGGCGATCGCGCCGGCGAGCATGATGTGCCAGATTTTGAGCCACGCCGGCAGCCATTCCCGTGCCGCGATCAGCCCGAAGATGCCCAGCGAAATCGTGAGACCAACCGACATCGTCAGCTTGCCGGTCCGCGACCGGGGCGCGTCCGGCCATCGGCGTTCGCCAAGGCGTGGGCGGCGGTTTCCGGCATGAAGGCCATGAACAGGACTGCGCCGATCAGCGCGACAGCCCCGAGAAAATAAAAGGCGGGGTCGTAGCCGGCGTACTGCACGACCTGCTCGGCCAGAAGATTGCTGAGCGACGCGCCAATCCCGACCAGGGTGGCCAGAGCTCCTTGGGCAACGTTGAACCGGCCGGTCCCGGCGGTGACATCGGAGACGACCAGCAGGAAGATGATCGCGAAAACACCGTTCGCGACACCGTCGAGCGCCTGGATCGCCACCAACAGTACCGACGAGTCGGTCAGCGTATAGAGAACCGCCCGGATCGGCAGAATCGCGAAGGCCAACAGGAATAGCGGTTTTCTCCCCCAGCGGTCGGCCGTGCGTCCGCACAGGACCGCCATGCCGATCATGACGAACTGCGCCGCGATGATGCAGGCCGAGGTGAATGCAATGCCGGTCCCCGTGTCTCCGCCGAGGGAGAGCTTCTGGCTGACGAGCGGCAGCATGGCGGCGTTGGCGAAATGGAAGAGAAATATCGACGCCGCGAACACGAGCAACCGACGATCGCCCAGAATCGTCCCAAACCCGCTGGGTTGCTCCTCGCCGTCGGCTCTCTCGGCAACACCGCCCCGCGCAATCTCGTGGTCGATCTGCGACGGCGAGATGAAGCATGCCGACACGATCATTCCCGCCGCCATGGCCGATATCAGTACAAAGACGCCGGTTACGTATCCATACATCGCCAGCGCCGCGGCAAGTGCGGCGGCGGCGACATTGCCGGCGTGGTTCCATGCCTGGTTGGCGCTTGTTTGCCGCGTGAAGCCATCATGGCCGACCACGCCCAGGGTTATTGCCGCGATCAGCGGACCGACGAAGGCGAGCGATACCCCGACCAGCGTCTGGGCGGCGAAAATGAGCGGAGTCCAGTTCGTCAGGACCACCAGCGTCGCCGCCATGCCCACCGCGCCAGCGCTCACGATCAACAGTCCCCGCTTGGCGGTGATCCAGTCAATCAGCGCACCGGCAGGTGTCTGGATAAGAACGGTCACGATGGTTCCGAGTGCCAGCGCAAAGCCGATGTCGCCCGGCCCCCAATGGAGTTGCGACAGCAGATAGATTGCAAGATACGGTCCGAAACCCGCGGTCACGTCGCCCGCGAAGAAATTCAAGGCGAGGAGCGGCCGCTTCAAGGGTGGCAACATTGCACGAGTCTCCTCTCACGCCGGCGGGCCGCCCGAAGACATTGCGGCAGGGTAACATCCACACGGTCGATGACAAATTCGGAGCCGAACGCCCCACGCATGATGCATCTTGATCGAGGTGCACCCGGCCGCTAGACGGGCCGGCACCGTCGAACCGCTTTGGATCGGAGAATTTGCATGCCGCGCATGAGCACCGCCGAAGCCACGGTCGAAACCCTCCTGCGTCATGGCCTCGACACGGTCTATGCCCTGCCCGGCCTGCACAACGATCCGTTGTTCGATGCGTTCTACCATGCCGCCGACAAACTGCGCGTGATCCACCCGCGACACGAGCAGACGGCAGCCTACATGGCGCTGGGCGCGGCCCTCGTCACCGGCAAGCCGCAGGCCTTCGCGGTCGTTCCCGGCCCCGGCATGCTGAACGCGGGCGCGGCATTGCTCACCGCCTACGGCATGAACGCCCCGGTGATCGGGCTGATCGGGCAGATCCCGCAGGCCGACATCGACCGCGGCCACGGCCATCTGCACGAAATTCACGACCAGCTCGGAATGATGCGCCACATCACCAAATGGGCCGAGCGCATCAGGAGTCCGCAGGAGGCCCCGACGCTGGTGAGTCAGGCGATCTGGCAGGCGACCTCGGGGCGGCCCCGGCCGGTTGCGCTGGAATGCGCCCTCGACACCTGGGCCAAACGCGCCGACGTCACCCTGCCCGACGCACCGCTGCCGTTGCCGGTCGAGGCGCTCGACGACGAGGCCATCGCCGCGGCGGCAAAAATTCTGGGCGCGGCGGAGCGGCCGATCGTCGTGGTCGGTGGCGGCGCAACAGAGGCCAGCGCCGAGGTGATCGCCATCGCCGAACTGCTCGAAGCCCCGGTCAGCTCTTATCGGCGCGGCCGTGGCGTGATCCCGAGCTCGCACCGCCTCGCCGTCGACATGCCGGTTGGCCACCGCCTGTGGAAAGACGCCGACGCCGTGCTGGCCATCGGCACCCGCTTCTTCATCCAGAACGGAAGCTGGGGCATCGACAAGAACCTGAAGGTTGTGCGCCTCGACATCGATCCCGACGAGCCCGATCGGTTTCGCAAACCCGACGTGGCACTGGTGGGCGATGCGGCGACACAATTGCGCGCCCTGATCGCGGCGCTGCCCAAGCACAATCGCGCGCGTACTTCCCGTGCCGAGGAATTGAAAGGCCATCGCGCCTGGCTCACGGATAGGCTATCGCGGCTCGAACCGCAGACGGGATTCCTGAAAGCGATCCGCAACGCGCTCCCCGAGGACGGCATCTTCGTCGACGAGGTCTCGCAGATGGGCTTCGCCTCGCGCGTGGCACTGCCGATCGAGAAGCCGCGCACCTATCTCTCGCCCGGCTATCAGGACAATCTCGGCTGGGGCTTCGGCACCGCGCTGGGCGCCAAGGCGGCGATGCCCGACAGGAAGGTGCTGGCGATCGCCGGCGACGGCGGCTTCATGTACCAGGTGGGCGAACTGGCGACGGCGGCGCGCCACAATCTCGCGGTCGTGGTCGTGGTGTTCGACAACGGCGCCTTCGGCAACGTGAAGCGCATCCAGCAGCAGGCCTACGGCAATCGCCTGATCGCCTCGGATCTGCAGAACCCCGACTTTGCGAAACTCGCGGACTCCTTCGGCATCGCCTCGTTCAAGGCGACCGATCCGAAGCAACTCGAGGACGCGCTGCACAAAGCCTTTGCTCTCAATGCCCCGGCGCTCGTCTGGGTGCCGCACGGCGACGTGCCGAGCCCGTGGGACCTGATCATGATGCCCAAGGTGCGCGGCTGATGGAGCTCCCGCGCCGCCCCGCTGCCGTCGTCTTCGATCTCGATGGCCTGCTGTTCGACACCGAGTCGCTCTATCAGGAAGCGATCATGGCAGCAGCCGATGACGTCGGGCAGGAGATGACGCCCGCCATCTTCCACAGCATGATCGGTCGCCCCTGGCTGCTGACGCGTGCCTTCCTCGTGGAGCATTACGGGAGTTCGTTTCCCGTCGATGATTTCCGGGCGGCGTGGAACCGGCACTTCGACGCAATCGTCGAGACCCGATTGGCCGTGAAGCCGGGCACTCACGAACTGCTCGACGCGCTGGACGCGCTCGGCCTGCCGCGCGGCATTGCAACGTCGTCGTCGCACAAGACCGTGCAACATCATCTCGGTGCGCATGGTCTCGGCGAGCGCTTCCATCAGATCGTGGCGAGCGGCGACTACGCCGCCGGCAAGCCCGCGCCCGATCCCTACCTGCTGGCGGCCGAGCGACTGGGCATCGAGCCGCACCTCTGCCTTGCCCTCGAGGATTCGCACAACGGCGTCCGCTCAGCGTCAGCCGCCGGCATGATGACGATCATGGTGCCGGACCTGCTCGAGCCTACGCACGAGATCCGGGCACTGTGCACTTTCATCGTCCGGGATCTGCATGTGGTTCGAGGGCTTCTGGCCTAAACCCGATCGAGGATTTCGCGGAAGCCAGTCTTGCAGGTGAAGCCCAGCACGCGCGCGGCCTTGCCTGCGTCATAGACGCGGTCGATCGACTCGAACATTGTCCAGCCGCGCTTGGCATAGAGCGCGGGATAGTCAGGGAAATAGCCTGCGACGACCGCCGGCGCATCGGCGACCAAGGGGCGGCAATCCTCGCGCCGGAACGGTGTCAGCGCCGAGACGATGAAGGTATCGAAGCCGATATCCCTGGCCTTCGCCAGCGCCACGACATGGGCTTCGGCCGCATCTTCGACCGAGAGGCGGCGGAACAGGAACTCGTTGGCCTTGGTATTCTCACCGGACTGGGCGATGGCGTGCGCCATGTCGTCTTCCTCAGGGAAGAAGCGCGAGGTGCGCAATACCAGGATCGGCAATCTGTGCAGATGGTTGAACAGCCGGCACAGTTCCTCGGCCGCGAGCTTGGTGACGCCGTAGATGTTGCGCGGTTTCAGCGGCGCCATGGTTTCGTCGATCCACACCGCTTCGCGCGCTCCGCCCGCCTTCCCGTCGCGGATCTCCTGCGAGATCATGAGCGATGTGGTCGAGGTGAAGACGAAGCGCTCGACCTTGGAACCCGGCGCAACGGCCTCCTCGAGCAGGTTGAGCGTGCCCTGCACGTTCACCGCGACGAACTCCGAATTGTCGTGGGTGTCGATATGCGGCTTGTGGCGCGCGGCGGCGTGGACGATCGCCTCGATGCCCTCGCCCTGGATGATCCGCCGCACCAGCGCCCGGTCGCCGCTGAAGCC
>ERZ890510.1597-NODE-1597-length-14427-cov-8.435987_pt1 | contig 14427 bp, 11 predicted proteins | sample MGYA00521265_ERZ890510 | MGnify/ENA primary metagenome ERZ890510 (study PRJEB32303, sample SAMEA104408624) | aquatic metagenome | biome: Brackish water; feature: Chemocline; material: water | place: Baltic Sea | collected 2014-10-26T21:54:00 | depth 110 m ...
GAATTTCCCCGACTTCGTATATCCGTTGCTGGCCGCTCTCTTCCTGCTCATCGCGCTCGCCGCCTTGGCAGCGTCGAGGGTGACGCGCGTAGCGAATCGCCTACGCCGATACGAGCGCTGGCCAATGCCTGCCGAAATGCTGACGGCCGCCATCGCTCTCTCTGGCGTGATCCTAGGTTGGTACGCAGCGGGCCCCCTCGTCACCGACTTGTCCGCCGGCTACGTCTACGCGTACTCCTACGGCGGCCTCGTATTCCTATCTTCCTTGGCGGCCCTACTCATCTGGGACTAGTACGCCCGGCCCCTCCGTGCGGCTTCCGCCGCCGTCACCCGACGCTTCCGTCGCCCACCCAACCTATAGCCTTCGTCTCAGCGCGGCGGCCGATGGGTCTAGGGCCATGCCCTGGTAAACTGGCGATTCCAGCCCCTGAGACGACCCGGAGCGACCACATGACCACAACCCCAAGGCTCACACCGCTGCGCTACGACCCCACCGCCCTCGACAGCAAATGGCAGCAGCGCTGGGCCCAAGACAACCTCAACCACGTCAACGACGACGACCCTCGTCCTAAGTGGTTCGGCCTCACCATGTACCCGTACCCCTCCGGCGACCTCCACGTCGGCCACTGGTACGCCATGGCCCCCTCCGACGCCCACGCACGATTCATGCGCATGAAGGGCTACAACGTCATGCACCCCATGGGCTTCGACGCCTTCGGCCTACCCGCTGAAAACGCCGCCATCACCCGTGGCATCCACCCTCACACCTGGACCATGGCCAACATCGAACGCATGCGTGGCCAACTCCGATCCATGGGCACCATCTACGACTGGGAACGCGAAGTCGTCACCTGCCTCCCCGAGTACTACCGGTGGAACCAATGGTTCTTCCTCCAGTTCTACAAGAAGGGCCTCGCCTACCGCGCGTCTGCCCCCGTGAACTGGTGCCCCACCTGCCAAACCGTCCTCGCCAACGAGCAGGTCGTCGATGGCAAGTGCGAGCGCACGGGCGACGTCGTTATCAGGCGTCAGATGAATCAATGGTTCTTCGGCATCACCAAGTACGCCGACGAGCTTCTCGATTTCTCCAACGTCATCGAGTGGCCCGATCGCATCAAGCTCATGCAGACCAACTGGATCGGCCGCAGCGAAGGCGTCCAGATCTCCTTCGACATCTCTGACCTTGGCCTCGACGACAAAGAGCTACGTACCTTCACCACCCGCATTGACACCATTTTCGGCGTGACCTTCGTGGTTCTCGCGCCGGAGCACCCGTTGGTTGAGCAGCTAACGACCCCTGAGCAGCACGACGCTGTCCACGCCTACATCCAGCAGGCTGGCGAGGCTTCCGAGATCGACCGCCTCTCCACCGAGCGTGAGAAGACTGGCGTGTTCACCGGCTCCTACGCGATCAACCGACTCAACGGGGAGAAGGTCCAGATCTGGGTTGGCGATTACGTCCTCGCCTCCTACGGCACCGGCGCCGTCATGGGCGTCCCCGCCCACGACCAACGTGATTTCGAGTTCGCCAAGAAATACGACCTCGATATCCGCGTGGTCATCGCGCCTCCCGCCTACGATGGCCAGCCTTTGACCGAGGCGTACGTCGACAAAGGCGCGGGCTCGCAGGTCAACTCCGGCCAGTTCGATGGCCTGCCCAACACGGACGGCTACAAGGCCATCGCCGACCACATCGAGGCCCAAGAGTGGGGCACACGCACCATCACCTACCGCATGCGCGACTGGCTCGTGTCGCGCCAGCGCTACTGGGGCACGCCCATCCCCATCGTGTACTGCGAGAAGTGCGGCACCCAGCCTGTCCCCGAGGACCAACTTCCCGTCGTCCTCCCCGAGGACGCCGAGTTCAAGCCCACCGGCGAATCGCCTCTCAAATACAACGAAGGCTTCCTCCACACCACGTGCCCCAACTGCGACGGCCCCGCCACCCGCGAGACCGACACGATGGACACCTTCGTGGATTCCTCCTGGTACATGTACCGCTACGCCAGCCCCCACTTCGACCAGGGCCCGTTCGACCCAGCGAAAACCGCCCAGTGGGCCCCCGTAGACCAGTACACCGGCGGTGCTGAGCACGCCGTCATGCACCTGCTCTACGCACGTTTCTTCACCAAAGCCATCCGCGATCTGGGTCTCATCAACTTCGGCGAGCCGTTTCTTCGACTCTTCAACCAAGGCACCGTCATCCACGGTGGCCACAAGATGTCCAAGAGCCGTGGCAACGTCATCGCCCCCGACATCTACGTCGACGACCTCGGTGCAGACATCGTCCGCCTCTACCTCATGTTCATGGGCCCCTGGGAAGGCGGCGGAGACTGGTCCGACACCGGCATCAACGGCGTCGCCCGCTGGGTCAACCGCGCCTGGGACCTCTGCCTCGCGTCCACCGACGCCTTACCTGACGCCGACGCCGCCAGCGACCGCGATGTCACCCGCCTCACGCACCAGACCATCCGGCGCGTCATCCAAGACATCGAGCGCTTCAAATACAACACCGCCGTCTCCGCCATGATGGAGATGACCAACCAACTCGCCCCCATCCACGAAGCCGCAACGGTCTCCAAAGGCGTCTGGAAAGACACCGTCAGCAGCCTCCTGCTGCTCCTCGCGCCGCTCGCCCCACACATCACCGAAGAGATGTGGGAACGCACCGGTCACACCGGCAGCATCCACGCCCAAAATCTCCCCGCCTGGGACGAATCCCTCGCCGCCATCGACGAAGCCACCCTCATCATCCAGGTCAACGGCAAAGTCCGCGACAAGATCACCGTCCCCGCCGACATCACCGAAGACCAAGCCAAACAAACCGCCCTCGCCTCCGACAAAGTCACCCCCTACACCCAAGACAAAACCATCGACAAGATCGTCTTCGTCCCCGCCCGCTACCTCATCAGCGTCGTCGTGAAGGGCTAACCCAGCCCGCATCTCAGCGAGAAGCTGCCATTCGCTCATTGAGACTCCTCGGACCTAGCCCGTACTATGAACGCACTGGAGGGTTCGTTCCTGTGAAGAGTCCCATTACTTTAGAAATTTGTGCCGGGGGTGGCGGTCAAGCTCTCGGGCTTGAACAAGCTGGTTTTGCGCACGCCGGATTGGTCGAGATTGACCAATCCTCGTGCGAAACCCTCCAACTGAACCGGCCTCTCTGGAACGTTGTCCAAGCTGACGCGAACCAGTTCGACGGTCGCCCATACCAAGGCATTGACCTTCTTGCTGGCGGCGTACCGTGCCCTCCTTTCTCGGTGGCAGGCAAACAGCTCGGTGCGGACGACGAACGGGATTTATTTCCCGCGATGCTGCGCCTCACTCGGGAAATCAGGCCTCCGATGGTCATGATCGAAAACGTCCGTGGGCTCCTCAGCGCTCAGTTCGCTGACTATCGGAGTGCCATCATCACGGAACTCGGTTACCTGGGGTACTGGGCGGAGTGGCGCCTGCTCCACGCCAACAATCACGGCGTGCCCCAACTCAGACCGCGCGCGCTGCTAGTCGCGATTCGCCACGACTCCTCTGAGCTATATAGCTGGCCAACGCCAGACCCAAGCCACACGTCTACTGTGGGCGATACGCTACGAGATCTAATGGGCGCCAACGGCTGGCGTGGTACTGATGCTTGGAGTGCGAACGCCAACACCATTGCACCTACGGTCGTAGGAGGCTCGCATAAACATGGCGGGCCTGACCTTGGTCCCGTTCGGGCACGAGCTGGCTGGGCAAAACTAGGAGTCAACGGCATTGGGATTGCGGACGACGCTCCAGAGCCCGATTTCCAGGGCGTTCCGAAACTCACCACCCGCATGGTCGCGCGAATCCAAGGGTTCCCCGATGACTGGACATTCACAGGCCGCAAGACTCGCGCCTATCGCCAGATCGGCAACGCTTTCCCCCCGCCGGTCGCAAGAGCCATGGGCGCGTCACTTCTGGAGTGCGTCGGGGCTTCACAACTAGTCCTCATGGAGAAATAGCGTGACCAGTCTCCTTTCGGATGCCCGTCGAGCTTTCCATGCGGCGCTATTGAAGAATGTGCTCCGCATCAACGAGCAAGGAATCCCCAGCAACGCCGATAGCTCCAACGCGCGGAGCATAGCCGTTGCCAAAGCGGTAGCGGACAAAATCGGCAGCGCAGCTCGCGGCGAGAGGTTGGCCGGTCAGGTTTCAGGCCACCAATTCGAAGAGATTTGTGAATCTTTCTTGCAGGAAACTTTTGGACATCTCGCCCACCTACGACCCGGCGCTTGGCACATTACTAGAGCAAGCATTCCCGGGAGGCGGGGGATATCAAGATTCGATCAATATAACCACTTGACTGCTCTCGAAGCTGCCGCAGAGGCCAATTCCGCTCTCGCCGCGGCCATTGGCAGCGACTACATCATTAAGCCCGATGTAATGGTCTTCCGAGACCCCGAGCAGGACGTGACGATCAACGCTACAGACACCATCGTAGACTCAAATGTTGCAAACATGACGAGTCTACGAGCATCCAATCAGGAAGATGCCATCCTGCACGCAAGCGTTTCATGCAAATGGACGCTGCGAAGCGACCGCGCACAGAACGCTCGTTCCGAAGGCCTCAACCTCATTCGGAACCGGAAAGGGCGAGCACCTCATATCGTTGTCATCACAGGGGAGCCACTGCCGTCTCGAATCGCGTCCCTTGCGCTAGGAACTGGCGATATTGATTGTGTTTACCACTTCGCACTGCCCGAATTGTCAGAGTCATTGACGCAACTTGGTCACGAGGATGCCTCCGATATGCTGAAAATCATGACTGAAGGCAAGCGTCTCCGTGACATCGCCGACCTTCCTCTGGATCTAGTCATCTGACCAGTCTGGCACCTCGGTCAGTTTCCCCACCACCACCACTGACAACTGCCCGTAGCGCAGTCGTCACCTAACCGCCTATCCTGTCCCCACGCACCCCATCCAAGCCCCAACCAGGCTTGTCGTGACCGCGTACGCCTATAGGGGAACGGAACAAAACGAAACAATGTGGAACACATCAACCCGCGCGACCTCTCCGTTCGCCCTGCGCAGCAACGCCAGAGGGCCGGGAGGGCGGGCACAATCACGCATCCCTGGCCTCGTTCCCCAGAGGCAAATGGGCCGAAATGGACCCTTTTGGACCCACCCCCCAGAGCGGCTCACGCGCACCAGAGGCAAACGTCGGTCCATCTCGCGCAACTCACGCCTGAAGGCGGTGATCCATTCCGAGCCAAACAAGGACAAACACAACCGTTCCACTGCATTAACTGCCCATTTCGGTGCCATTTACGTTCAAGTCTGATAACGTCCCGCCCATAACGCGACAACAGGAGCGACCATGCTGAAACTGCGCGGCACCTTCTCCGAGAACCCACGACTAGCCCCGCTCCTCGACGGCACCGTCAAAGCCAAAGGCATCGAACTTGAGTTCGAGATGGGCCACCCCGCCGAACTCCACGAGCGCCACCTCCGCGACGACGCCTACGACATCTTCGAATTCTCCCTCTCCCACTACATGATGACCAAGGAGCACCCCTCTCCCATCGGCAAGTGGAATTGGGCCGCCCTCCCCCTGTTCTTCAGCAAAGCCCTCCTCTGCATGAACACCTTCGTCAACGTCGATTCAGGCGTGGAACACCCCCGTGACCTCAAGGGCAAGAAGATGGGCGTGCCCGACTTCTCCATGACCGCCGCCCTCTGGTGGCGCGCCATGCTCCGCGAGCTTTACGGCTACCACCCCTGGGATGTTGAGTGGGTCGTAGGCCGCTCCGCCGAAACCAGCCATTCAGCCCTGATCGGCGGAGGCGCAACAACGTTCAACCCCAAGATCGCCATATCCTGGCCCAATCGACCCCAGGTGCTCGACGAGATGCTCCAGTCAGGCGCCATCGACGCCGCGTACCCCGCAGGCTCTGAGGTCAAGATCACGGCGGACTCCGGACGGGTAAAGCCGATCTTCAGCGACATGGGCCACGAGTGGGTTGCCGAGTTCGTCCGCGCCACAGGCTTCGGCCCCGTCAACCACACCGTCGTCGTCCAGCAGAAGGTCCTCGACGAGAACCCCTGGGCCGCTGAAGCCCTCTACGAGGCCTTCGAGGAGTCCAAGCAGGAGTCCTACCGCCGCGACGCGGCTGCGCGCTCCCTGTACCCCAAGCAAGACCTCGCCAAGCAGATCAACGAGTTCGGCGACGACCCATACGTCTCCGGCCTCGCCGCCAACATCCCCATGCTGCAGATGGCCGTTGACCAGTCTGTTGAAGAAGGCCTGTCCAAAGGCATCGCCGACCTCTCAGGCCTGTTCGCCGAAGCCCTCCGCACCAGCTAGATCACCGCTTAGTAAGAGAGTAGGACCATGACTGACACCCTGCACACGAGCTCCTTCAGCCGGAACGCCGTCCACACCCACGCCCTCGAGAACGGGTTCTACGCTGCCGAAGACCTCGAAATCGAAGTCGACATCACCCAGGCGTCCAAGACCCAGATGGCCCAACTCCGCGATGGCGTCTGGGACGTAGTCTCCACCAACTTCGACAACGTCCTGTACTGGAGCGAGGATCACGGATCAGACCTACTCGTCGTCTCCGCCCTCGACTCCCTCCCACGCCAGGACCTCGTCGTCCGCCCCGAGATCAAGTCCTACGAAGATTTCAGAGGCACGGTCATCGCCGTCGACGCCGCCGAGTCCGGCTACGTCACGCCGCTGCGCATCCTCCTAGCCAACGCTGGCCTCAAAGAGAACGACGATTACACGCTCACCGAGTTCGGTGCCACCGACGGCCGCGTCGCAGCCATGGCCGAAGGCAAAGCCGTCGGCGCCATGGTCAGTGAGGGCCGCAAGCTCCATGACGGCATGTGGGTCATGGACGCCATCGCCAGGCTCTACACCCACTACGCCAGCATCGTTGTCGTCCGCCGCGAGTGGGCCGAGGCCAACGAGTCGCTCCTGCTTCGCTACCTCCGCGCCCACCTTGGCGCAACCGCCGCCCATGAAGGCACCAAGGACCTGTCGTTCGCCTGGGAAGGCCTCCGCGAGATGATGCAGATGCGCTCAGATGTCGGCTTCCTCAGAGGCGACATCGACCCCACCCGCTTCGCCACCGAGCGCTACTTCGAGGAGGCCCGCCCGCGCTAGCTACGCAGGCCTGGTCACCAACGCGATCGCCCGCGGGAACGGCCAAGCCTCTTTGACCACCGAGAAGTGAGCCTCCTCGAAGATCCACCGCCAGTCGCCCGCCGTGTACTTGTTATGCGTCGAGAACAACTCCAGCGCCCTCGGGTACCGAGCCTCAAGAGGATCGCCCGGCTCGCTCACCCGGAGATCGATGTACTCCTTGAAGCCCACTCGAACCCAGTCGTACAGCAAGAACACCCCGCCCGGCTTCAGCACCCGCCGCACCTCCTTCAGGAACTCGAACGGGTCCTCCAGCGTGTGCATCACCGCCGCGATCGTCAGCAGATCCACCGACCCGTCAGCCAACGGCAGCGTTCCCGCCACGTCCCCACTCTCGAACGTCGGCGTCGTGCCCACATACTCCAGAGACCGCGCATGACCCAGCATGTCGTCCCCGCGATCAACCCCGATCAGCGTCGCGCCTGGCAACCGCCCGCTCACGTCCCGCAGGAACAATCCCGGCCCGCACCCCAGATCAGCCAGCACCGGAGCCTCAGGCAGCAACGGCTGCACCTCCGCTGCGAAGAAAGCCCAGAAATCATCGTTGAACCGAACGTAGTACCGCTCCAGTTGCCGCGCCAGTGCTCCAGCCCCTCGCTGCGTCATCCTTGCTCCTTCTTCGTGGTGAGCCCACGCTCTGCGAACACCTCGCCCGCGCACCGCAGGCCGTTCAGTGCCCGCGGCAATCCCAAGTACGAGATGCACTGCACGAACATCTCCGCAACCTCCTCAGGAGTCCACCCCGCGTTCAGCGAATATCCCACGTACGACTTGATCTGTGGCTCCACGCCCAACGCCGTCAGCATCCCGATCGTCACCGCGCAACGCGTCTTGATATCCAGTTGCTCGCGGCTCCAGATCTCCCCGAAGTTGATCCCCAGTGCGTAGTCCTCAAGTTCCGGCACCAGATCGAACCCCGCCGAGTTCGACGCACTGCGAGGGCTGGCGCTCTTGCTCAGTACCTCACGAACACGCCGGCCCTTCTCTTTGCTCTCTTCCGAAACGATCATCAATCCTCCTTGTTTCGCCCTCGGTGTTCAGGTTTACGCCTACGTTCCGAAATCCCGTAGACATATCGTCCAGTAATCTTGCGATACACAATCGGGAGAACCCTTCGGCCCCCTCAAGGCTCTCCATATACGCTGAGTTGCGGCGCGACGGTACGACAATCTAGACCGTTCAATCATGGGAGACCCAAATGACAACCTCAAAAGCTCCTCGACTCAACACCACGGCACCGACAAACCCGTCTAGCGGCTCAACCGTCGCCCCTAACCTTCGTATCGTTCCGGCCCAGCCGCCCAGCAGCCAACGTTCCAAGCAATCAGCACTCATGACCACATCCGATATCAGAGCTCGCATCGCGATAGTCGGCTTCACCGACGCCGACGCCCAGGTGCTCAACTCACTGCGGCCGTGGGCCGAGACGATCGTGGCCGATTTCGCGACCGATTTCTACGCCCGTTCGTTCGAAAATCCGGGATTCGCAGAATTCGTCGAGAAGTCCCACTCCACACGCGCACGGCTAGAGCCCGCACAGGCGGGATACGCCCTCTCTCTGTTTGACGGTATGCCAAGCCCTAACTATGTTGCCTATCGTCACTTGATCGGGTCTCTTCATGCAGACCTCGGCGTTACGCCACGCTGGTACGTCTCGTCATACGCGTACTACGCAGACTACCTGTTCCCTCGCGTGAAAAAACACCTCCGCTGGCAACCATCCAGGGCCAACCAGGCCGTCGGCGCCATCCTGAAGCTCTTGCTGTTCGATCAAGGCCTCATCATGGACAAGTACATCGACGGCATCACCGACAGGCTTAGGGGAATCATCGGTGAATCGGCGACAGCGGTCGCCACCAGCAGCTCCGAACTCTCGCTCTCTGCCGTTTCCGCAGAAGAGGGAGTGCGGACCATTGCCGCCAACGTCAAAACCGTTTCGGCCGGGCTTGAGCGCCAGGCTGAAGAGTCAGAAGAAACCGCAGCCTCCGTCCAGGCCCTGGCCGAAACCATCGGTTGGATCGCCGAAGGCAGCAAACAACAAGCAGCGAGCATGGATCAGGTTTCTACCATAGTGGCCGAGGTCTCAATGGCCACAACCGAAGTCGCGAAGAGCGCACAAGACGCGTCCAACGGTGCCAAGCAGGCAAGCGAAGCTGCCGAGCGGGGCAAGGACGCCGTCGCCAAGACCGTGGAGGGCATGGACCGCATCAGAAGTGCGGTTGACGCCGCCGCAACGGAGATCGCGGGCCTGGACGCTCAATCCGCCGAGATCGGCAAGATCGTCGCCGTCATCGATGACATCGCCGCGCAAACGAATCTCTTGGCGCTCAACGCCGCCATTGAAGCAGCCCGGGCCGGCGAGCAAGGACGCGGCTTCGCGGTCGTCGCGTCAGAGGTGCGCACCCTGGCCGAGCGCGTCACGGACGCAACCAAGGAGATCGCCGGGCTCATCGAAGGCGTGCAAACCAGCGTCGCCCAATCGATCAAGGCCACGGAGGAGGGCACCCGCGAGGTCGCCCAAGGCACAGAACTCGCCAGTGAATCCGGCAACACCCTGGAGGCGATCCTCGGGGCCGTCGGCTCAGTCGGCGAGCAGCTTGAGCAGATATCCGCTTCCACAGAACAGGTCAGCGCCTCGGCTGGCGAGATGGTCAAAACCATCCAGGACGTCAACGAAGTCCTCGAGAAGAACTCAAGCGCGGCGACCCAACTCCAATCAGCAAGTGAACAGGTCAGCCAAGCCGTCGAGGAGATGGCAAGGATCGCGGTCGAAAACACGACCGCTGTGGAAAGCATCGTGGAGTCAGCCGCTGGGGTCAGCACGCAAGTTGGACAGATGGCCGATGCGTCCCGTTCGCTGAACGGGATGGCAACAGGTCTCGAAACAACCATCGCGGCGGAACTTGCCCGCGCCGCAGCATAGTCCACAACGTTCCGAAGAGAAGGCCCAAGGTCATGAGTGATCTTGGGCCTTCTTTTCGTTCTGTTACGCCCCGTATCATCGACAATCTTTCGTGGCCAACGGCGAATCAGCAACCCAATTAATACCCGCAGCCTCACGCACGGACGCCCTCTGAACCAGCACCTCTTCGGTTCGCCGAAGGGTGTACATGATCATCAAGTTTTCTTGTACCGCTTCACGGGATAACCCTGTAGGCCCCGACCGCTGGAGCAGGTAGCTTGAGAACACAGCGCAGATCGCACGGGGACGCAACCCAAGCCATCGACCGTTCATTGAATGGTTCTCCCCTCGCAAAGCGCACAACACAATGCCCGGCCCATTTGGCCGTTTTCAGGGGAACAATATGACCACTGCAACCGCAAAGAACGGTTCCTACGCGGCGGGGGGCAGCCCACCAGCTTCCGCGCATTTGAAAGTCGCACCACCGACTGGTGGTGCTGCCAAGCAGAACGCCAACGTCCAGACCGGACTGCCAGCGTCGGAGGTCCAGACGCGCCTGGACGCCCTTGGATTCACAAGAGCCGACGCTGATCTGCTGCACTCGCTCAAGCCTTGGGCGGACGCGAACCTCAGCGAGTTCTCTCGCAGGTTCTACGACCGCTCCTTCGCCCTTCCTGGGTTCCAAGAACAAGTAACCAGTATGGGAGGCAAGCGCAGCAACCTCGAGCCCGCGCAGGCATCGTACGCATCGAAATTGTTTGACGGCTGGCCAGCGGACGGGTACGTCCAACAACGCCACACCATCGGTCTGGTGCACGCAAAGCTCGGCGTCACGCCTCGCTGGTACGTGGGCTCCTACCAGTTCTACAACGACGAGCTGTTCCCGATGATTCGGTCCAGCTTCAAATTCGGCGGCAAGAAGAAGGCCGAGCAGGTCGTTGAAGGGATCCGTAAGCTACTGCTCTTCGACCAAGGCCTGGTGATGGACATGTACATCGAAGGCATGAGAGCCCAGGCTCGCGCCATCGTCGGTGAAGCCGCGAGAGGCGTATCGGACGGCGCCATCGAGTTGTCCGCTGCCGCCGAGGAAGCCCAAGCTGCAACCCGTGAGATCGCCAGCAGCGCCCAACAGATGTCCCAGGGCATCCAAGAGCAAGCCGCCGAATCCGAAGAAACCTCGGCTGCCGTCGCCGAACTGGTGAAGACCATTGGCCAGATTGCCGCAGGTGCACGGGACCAGGCTTCCAGCATGGACCAAGTCTCGAAGATCGTCGCTGAGGTCTCCACTGCCACGTCCGATGTGGCCCGGAGCGCCCAGGAGGCGGCGAACGCGGCACAGCAAGCCAACGAAGCTGCTCGCGCTGGTTCTGAGACCGTTGCCAAGACCGTCCAGGGCATGGGTCGCATCAAAGAAGCAGTGGATCTCACATCAACGCAGATAGCCGGCCTTGACGCCCAGTCAGCCGAGATTGGCAAGATCGTAGCTGTCATTGACGACATCGCTGCACAGACGAACCTACTTGCCCTCAACGCCGCCATCGAGGCAGCACGCGCTGGTGAACAAGGACGAGGTTTCGCGGTCGTGGCTTCCGAGGTTCGCAGCCTCGCTGAGCGCGTCACCGACGCCACCAAGGAGATCGCGGGACTGATCGAAGGTGTGCAGGCCAGCGTCGCCGAATCCATCAAAGCAACAGCGGAAGGCACCAAGGAAGTTGCCGAAGGCGCAGCACTTGCCGATGAGGCAGGCAGCGCACTGAACAACATCCTGTCAGCTGTCCAAGCAGTCGGTGAGCAGCTGGAACAGATCTCGGCCTCCACCGAGCAGGTCAGCGCATCCGCCGATGAGATGGTCAAGACCATCGAAAACGTGAGCGCCGTCGTCGAAGAGACGTCAGCCGCTGCCGAGCAGATGTCCGAGACGAGTGGCCAGGTCAACCAGGCCGTGGACAACTCTTCCCGAATCGCTGGGGAGAACAGTGGTGCAGTCGACAAGGTCGCACAGGCGGCCAATGGACTGAACTCACAGGCCGAGAACATAGCTTCCTCCGCGCAATTCCTCATTTCCATGTCCAAAGACTTGGAAGAGAGAGTGCAAACCGAGATCTAGCCCAGGTCTCACCCCATGTACTGAGGCAGGCCCTCGACCTTCGGGTCGAGGGCTCTGTTTTTTGTTGGCATCTCCAGGAGCATCCCTCTATGCTGTCGCCGCACAGGCTACTTGATGGCCCGATGTCCAGGTGACAGCGATGATCATCGACTCCCATGCTCACATCACCGGCCCCATGGAGTTGTACCAGTATTTCCGGCAGGTAAGCGGCGGATCGGGCCCCGCCCGCATCGCTGCCCTCGAGTATTCTGATGAGCGCCTGGAAGAGACCCTCGCGCCGCATCTGGCCGAGATCGCTGCCGTGGGAACAGACCTCCAACTCGTGTCGCCGCGTCCGTGGGCCGTCCCAACAGGGGACAGGCGTGAAGCCATCGTCCTGCAGATCACGGAGCAGGTGAACGATATGATCGGCCGCAGCGTGAAGCTGCACCCCGACCGGTTCGCGGGGGTAGCCGCGCTTCCTCAGGCCGCAGGAACCAACGTCAAGTTTTGCGTGAACGAACTCGAACGGTGCGTGACCGAGCTTGGGTTCGTCGGCTGCAAGATCAACCCGGACCCCGGCGAGGGCGCAGTCGCTACTCCCCACATGGGGGACGAATACTGGTACCCCCTGTACGAGAAGATGGTGGAGTTGGATGTCCCGGCCCTCGTCCACAGCGGTCCCTACCGCTTCTCCCGCGAGCCTGAGTTGAACTACTTCCCGGGCGAAGAGGCAGTCACCGCGTGGGGAATGCTCAGAACACCGCGCGTGTTCGAGGACTTCCCCAACCTGAAGATCATCATCGGCCACGGCGGGGGCTACATCCCCTACCAAGCTGGGCGTGGGCGAGCATTCCGGCTCAACGCTATGCGCAACGACCCATCTCTCGAATCCTTCGATGACACGATGCGCCGCCTCTACTATGACACCGTTCTGTACGACCAACCCGCCATGGATCTGCTGGTGAAAGTCGTGGGCGCTGACCGCTGCCTCTTCGGGTCTGACAAGCCCGCCAACGGCTCCGTCAACGACCCGGTTACGGGTCGCCCCCTGAATGACACCAAACCACTCATCGAGGCGGTTCCTGGCATCACCGACGCCGAGACCGCCGCGATCTTCGAAGGCAACGCCCGCCGGATCTACTCGCGCCTGTCGTAGACAGCGCCCTCGCAGAGGTGCACACATGGCCATCTTCCTAACCAACCAAGAGGTCCGCAGCCTGCTCCCCATGACCGACTGCGTGGACCTTATGGAGCGCGTGTTCCAGGACGAAGCCGCTGGCAAGTCCAAGACGCTGCCTCGGCAGCACATCCCTCTCCCTGTCGGCTTCCACCGCACGATCTCGGGTGTAGCCGAGGGTTTTGGCGTCTATGGCATGAAAACCTACGGCGCGGTTCGCAAAGAGGGGTGGAAGAGGACGCGTTACCTGGTGATCCTGTTCAGCCTGGAGACGGGCCTCATCGAAGCGATCATGGAGGCGCGGGACATCGGGCAGATCCGCACGGGTGCGGTTGCCGGGCTCGCCACTCGGATACTGGCCCGCGAAGACGCTCATACCGTCGGCATCATAGGCACTGGCTGGGAAGCTCGGTCGCAGATCGAGGCCATGAGCGCTGTCCGAGACATCACACTCGTCAAGGCGTACAGCCGCTCGCCTGAGAACCGCCAAACGTTCGCAAACGAGATGCATGAGACGCTTGGGCTGAACGTTGAACCAGTTGAGCGCGCCGAAGATGCCGCTCGGAATGTCGATATCTTCATCACCATCACGAGCGCTGACGACCCCATCGTCGATGGCTCCTGGATAGCGCCTGGCACGCACATCAATGCTGTGGGCGCCACCACGCCTGGGAGGCGTGAGCTCGACGTTGAATCCGTACGGCGCACCGACATCGTGGTAGTCGAGCAGCTTGAGCAGGCGCAGGCCGACGCCGCTGAGTTGTTCACCGCCGTGAACGAGGGCGCGCTCAAGTGGGAAGACGTGGTGCTCCTGAGCGACCTGGTGTCCGGCAAGACCATCGAGCGGTCGCCATCGACGATCACGCAATTCAACAGCCTGGGCGTCGCGACCGAGGACTTGGCAGCCGCTGCGTTCGTGATGGAACGCGCGAAGGAGCAGGGGATCGGCGTGGAACTGCCTTTCGCGTAAGGGGCCACGGGCTCGTTGGTGGGTTCGGTGGTGTAGCAAGTCGGGGCTCGCCCTCGGATCTCTTGCCTTCGGCGCAGGACTCCCCGGGCTCGATTCCAGGCAGGCCGTGTAGCAAGTC
>ERZ890510.1598-NODE-1598-length-14427-cov-7.270804_pt1 | contig 14427 bp, 13 predicted proteins | sample MGYA00521265_ERZ890510 | MGnify/ENA primary metagenome ERZ890510 (study PRJEB32303, sample SAMEA104408624) | aquatic metagenome | biome: Brackish water; feature: Chemocline; material: water | place: Baltic Sea | collected 2014-10-26T21:54:00 | depth 110 m ...
TTCTGAGAGTCGCGTTCAACTACGATCTCGGCGTTGATTAAGTCTTTTTCTCCTTCTCGTTCCTTCCAGTCGACAATATTAACTTGCGTAGAGTAGGGCACTTCCTGCTGAAAGTGTTTGAATATTTTCTCGCGAATAATTTCTGCTACAAAAAAGCGTTCGGGCTGCTCGCTGACCATTTCTTTTGGATAATATGGCGGGCTTAGCGGTAGTCGTTTTTCGATTGCTGTAATTACTGCATCCAAGTTTTTACCCTTTAAGGCTGATATTGGGATGACTTCATCAAATGGATGGGCCTCCATATACCTAGCAACCAAAGGAAGAACTTCGTCCTGACGAACTTTGTCAATCTTGTTTATCACAAGAATAGCGGGCTTGCCACCCATGTATTTCATGGTCATATCGTCCACAGAATCCCGGGTCGCATCCGCAAGGAAGACCAAAATGTCCGCATCTCCAGTAGAAATAGAGACGTCCTTCATCATCGCCTCTTGTAAACCATATCGCGGTTTGATAATTCCTGGCGTATCCAATAAGATCATTTGGGAATCATCAGTAGACAAAATGCCCAAAACGCGCCTGCGCGTAGTCTGAGGTTTATTGGTCACAATGGAGAGCTTCATGCCCATCAAAGCATTTAGCAGGGTACTTTTCCCCACATTAGGCCTTCCAATGAGAGCCACGTATCCGCAATGATGGGACTCAGGAGATAAAGAAGGGTTGATATTATCCGTCATATGAAGATGTTGTAACAAGGTGATTCATTTCAGCCACTGCCGATCGCAGTCCTATGAAAAGAGATCGAGCAATGATGGCAAAACCGATAGAGACTTCCTCTATGTGGGGTACGGATTTGCCAAAGGTGGTGTAGTTAGCGTAGTCTAAGCCGTGTCCAGCGTGAACGACTAAGCCATTTTCGTGGGCTCGCTGGGTGGCCAGCTTAAAGCGGTCCAAAATAAATAGTTTATCTGCGTCCGTTCGTGCATTGGCGTAATCCCCGGTGTGCAACTCTATGGCCGTCGCTCCCAATCTGGCTGCCTCATCAATTTGATCTAAATCTGGATCAATAAATAATGCAACATCCTTCACGCCGGCATCTAGGAGTCTTGGGATCACATTTTTCAATCTAGTTCCGGATTGAATCGCATTTAGTCCGCCTTCCGTTGTTACCTCTTCTCTGCGCTCTGGTACTAGAGTGGCGAGTTGAGGCCGAACTGAGCAACAAATGGCGACAATTTCTTCGGCTGTGGAGAGCTCAAAGTCCAATTTTGTTTGCAAGGCACTCTTGAACTGGTACACATCTGCATCAGTAATATGCCTTCGATCTTCTCGAAGGTGAAAAACAATACCCTTCGCACCGCCCTCGAGGCATTCCATGGCAGCTCGTAGGGGGTCGGGGAAAGACTCGTTGCGAGCATTTCTCAACGTCGCGACGTGATCAATATTGACTAATAAATCGGTCATGCACACATAATTCGAACAAAATGAGAGCAACAAAAATCGAGTAGAACACTCTATAATGGAGATAATGGGGATTTTAGCTCAAACACGGCTAGTAGTGGAATGTTTTGAGAAGCTTTGTCCAAGGACATTCAATTGCTTTTCGACGTCAGAGCCATTATTTTCGCATCCGATGTTTAACCACATCTTTAATCACATCTGTTTTTAGGATTTAGTCAAAACGATACCGAAATGGCGTCCAGTAGCCAAGGCTTACAAACCGTCCTTCAAGTTGTGCTAGCCATAGCCATTCTTGCACTTTCATACTTTTTGTATGTCTCCATCACAGAACCGTACGATGCAGTCGAGCGGCAAAAGGAAGTAACTGCAGAAACGAGGCACCGAATGGACCAAGTTCGTGTCGCCATGATCCAATATCAGAGGGTAAATGGTCGTTATGTCACGGCCTTGGACTCCTTGGTTTCATGGGTTCGCTCGGATTCAACTATGATGAGCAAACCCGACAGCGTATTTGGAATGGGCTTCATGATTGACTCATTGGCGTATTCCCCTCGCACGGGTCGAATGTTCATATTGGCAGTTAATGACACGTCTCGGACCCATACTTATTTGATCTCTGATCCAGATTCTCGTGATCATATCGGAACAGTAAGTGGCGACGTTACGGATTTGAATGCTGCGAGTTGGGAATAGCAGACGAGTTTTCTGCCATTAGTTCGGGAGTTATTCCCGAAAAGTCCCGATTCATCATGGTTCCTCAGTCCACGGCAGGAGTAGAATTTGTTGGCAACCTTATGCGTTATGCTGAGGTTGAGAATGACACTACGTCTCCACGGCTTTTGCGGCTTGGAAACTGTGAATTTGAATTTGATGCTGCCTCTGTGGTGTATTTTGGTACCGCCCAGATGCACATCAAGACGATTCAAAGTGCTCTTCGAGATGTATTCAAGGATACAACGTCATCCGCTTTTCGATTTGTCCTTCCCAGTTCTGCGCTTACCCAATTTGAAAGTCTAGTTCCCATCCATGCTCACGATGGTCAATCAAAGAGTCAAATTGGATTTGAAACGCTTCTTCTCAACGGAGGCAATTCTGGCGGCGATATATTCCCGGGAGATTTAAATCTAAAAAATAATCTTTCGTTCGGTTCATACACTGTTCGGCACTTGTCGCAAACCATTTCTGAGCGACTCAGAGTTTTGTGCGAGGTATTTCCGGATCAAGTGAAGGGGCATTTACCGAGTGTGAACGCCTCGATTAAGTCCTACCGAAGGTTAATGGACCAAAAGGAAGTTTCAGCAGGAAAGGTCCTTTTAATTGGTTGTTATCCTAGTTCTACGGACTATATCGCCCTTTCTGGTGGCTTTTCTTTAAAAACCATTTCGTTCGAAACGCGCGCTGATACTGACCGAGTATACTTTGCACATGAAGTCTTGAGAAGACTTTCGGACTCTGAATTCAAGGACTGCCCAGTTTTTGTCTACGGACATTCTATTTCGCCCGAATTGATGGACTTTCTTGAGAATGATTTTGGGAAAAATATATCGCTACTGAATCCAGGTCCGTTAGTCAATTTGGACCAAGGTAGATTTGAGAAGGGATTCCCAATCCAGGCATTTGTGCCTTGCCTCGGAGCTTCGATCGAATAAACGTCATGAGGATAATAGCCGGACGATTTAAACGAAGAGTTCTCGCAGCTCCAACTGGAACGGTCACGAGGCCGACTACCGATCAGATGAGAGAAGCTATTTTTAATTTGGTAACAGCCAGATTAGATCTTGATCAAATTGCCGTTCTGGACTTGTTTTCTGGGACAGGCGCATTGGGCCTAGAGGCTATGAGCAGAGGCGCGGGCCACTTGGATGGAATAGAGGTAAGTGCTGCAAGTATCAAAGTTGCGCGTGCAAATGCCTTCTCCCTAGATCCCAAAATGAGTGTTCGCTTTATCTCTGCTGACGTCTATAGGTGGATAAAACAACAAAAGAAGGAAACATATCAGCTTATATTGGCGGATCCTCCTTATGGACAACCAGGTATTGAACTTCTACTAGAAGAAGTAGTTCCTTTGCTCTCACCAAAGGGACTTTTCGTTTTGGAACACGATCGTCAAACTTCGTTCCAGGACCATGAGAGCTTTGAAGTGACGAGGTCATATGGCAAGAGCTCAGTGAGCCTTTTTTCTCCCCAGAATGTTAAATAGTGACCATGGAAAAACGAATAAAGGGTTTGGCCTTATATCCAGGGTCTTTTGATCCATTTACCTTCGGGCATCTGGATATTCTAGAGCGGTCCAGCCGTATTTTTGAAACGATCGTTGTGACAATCGCACGAAATTCGAGCAAAAATGCACTTTTTACTCCTGCGGAGCGAAAGGAACTAATCGAGGAATGTACCCATCATTTGCCCAACGTTCAGACTGAAATGTTTGATGGATTGTTGGTCGAATTTGCAAAAGAGCGAGGCGCGAGTGCACTCGTTCGGGGATTGAGGCAAGTTTCGGATTTCGACTATGAATTTCGAATGGCCTTTGCCAATAGAAGACTAGCTCCGAACGTCGAAACACTTTTTTTAATGACTAGCGAACATCATGCCTTGATCAGCGCCTCGATTGTTCGTGAGATTCATAGCCATGGCGGAGATATATCGTCGTTTGTACCCGCCCGGGTACTTCAGGCAATGAACAATAAATGATATCAACTTCAATTGAAAATAAAGGCTTGAAAAGTATCACATTCAACGATCGTGTTGCATCCATGCAGCCGTCAGCAACCTTGGCTATGACGGCCGCGGCGAAAACGCTGAAAGCGGCAGGGCATGCTATTATTGGACTAAGCGCAGGTGAACCAGATTTTGATACTCCTGAGTTAGTGTCAGAAGCGGGAATTGGGGCAATTAGAAGTGGCCAAACACGATATACTCACAATTTGGGAATGCCTGAACTCAGGGCCGAAATTTCCCGTAAATTGTTACGAGATAACGAGTTAGCGTATGATTCTGAACACATCATTTGTTCAAATGGAGCTAAGCAGTCTGTTGCGTTAGTGGTATCCGTACTTTGTCGAGATGGCGATGAAGTTCTCATACCGGCACCGTATTGGGTTAGTTACCCTGAAATGGTTCGTTTCGCCGGCGGAGTACCCATCGCTATACCGACGACGGTGGACTCGAATTATTTGTTGTCTCCAGAACAATTGGAGGCTGCAATAACCAAGAAGACGAAGATTCTGATTTTGTGCTCTCCATCAAATCCCACAGGAAGTGTCTATTCTCAGGCCCAAATGGAAGGATTGGCGGCAGTTTTGAGAAAACACCCACATATTTTTGTGATTTCAGACGAGATTTATGAGCACATCATTTATGATGCTAAACATATCTCAATGGCTTCGATTGATGGAATGAAAGAGCAAACCATTACTGTAAATGGCTTCTCTAAAGCTTTTGCTATGACAGGCTGGCGTTTGGGATATTTCGCGGCTCGCCCTGACATTGTCAAAGCGGCCTCCAAACTTCAGAGTCAGATGACTTCGGCTCCCTCGACGATCGCCCAGGTAGCTGGTATCGCAGCGCTTAGGCTAGATCATGCCGTTATTCAAAAAATGGTTGATCAATTTAGAAAGAGGCGGGATATGGTTGTCGAGTCCATGCGGAGTATACCGGGGGTTAAATGTCCCACTCCCGATGGCGCATTTTATGTTTTTCCGGACATTGGGGCCTATTTGGGTGGAAGGACGAAGTCTGGCCGCGAGATAAAAAGCTCAACCGACCTTTGTATGTATCTCTTGGAGGAGCACGATGTGGCACTTGTACCAGGAGATGCCTTTGGAGGTGAACGCGGAATGCGAATATCGTACGCCGCGTCTGATTCAGATTTGATCGAAGCGTGTAAAAGGATTCATTCAGCCTTTTCTGATATCGTCCGGGTCACTTCATGAGAGGGCACTCCACGGAAAAAGATCGCTATTGGCTTCATATTCTTTTGTTTTTTCTGACGCTGTTGTCCACAACTTGGGCGGGAGCTCAGATGACGGGCCGGTTTTTTGTGTATGAAGCTGCATCCCCGCTGTTCTCATTTGTTGGTCAACCCATTTCATGGCCATTCATTCTGGACGGTTTCCGGTTTGGAGGGTCCCTGCTTTTATTTCTTACAGTGCACGAATTTGGCCACTACTTCGCGGCCAGGCGTCATTTGGTTTCCACCTCACTTCCGTACTACATACCCTTTCCATTCAACGGAATTGGCACATTTGGGGCTGTCATTCGAATTCGTCAGCAAATTCCCAGCATGCGGAAGTTGTTCGATATTGGTGCCGCTGGTCCACTAGCCGGTTTTGTGGTTGCTCTAGTAGTGCTGATCGTGGGGTTTGCGACGCTTCCCGGACCGGATTACCTCGAGGGGATGCCGGGTCACGAACGACTAAAAGAGCATATCGCTCAAAATGGCGCCTTTCCAGATGAGATCATTTCTGAGGAGGCGGACGAACAATCCGTTACGTTGATGGTGGGCATGACGCCTCTTTATTGGTTGATATCGACATTTTTTGACGACGTTCCGCCGATGTGGGAAATGTACCATTACCCTTTGTTGTTCGCCGGGTGGCTGGGGTTATTTTTTACCGCACTCAATTTGCTTCCGGTTGGTCAACTTGACGGTGGCCATATTTTATACGCCCTCGTTGGCCCCAAATGGCATAGCTTGGTCGCCAAATCGTTTGTCTTGGTATTGCTTCTTTCCGGCGGAATCGGATTTATCCAAGAAATGAAGCCTGTCTTTTGGTCGTGGGATCCCTTAATAGGCGAGTTGGCATGGCCCATTTTGACTACCATTTTGTTTTTTTATGTGTACAAAATATTCAGGGGCTCATTTAGAGTTATTGCTCCCGTCTTAATAGTGTTGGTTGCCAGTATTGCAGGTGGATCGACCGTTGGCTGGATCGTAGATAAGGTTGGATATAGCGGCTGGCTAATTTGGTGCTTACTCATCATTTTATTGATCCGAGTGGATCATCCTCCGGTTGTGTACATGGAGCCACTTACAAGACGCCGAAAGATTTTGGCAGTCTTGAGTCTACTAATTTTTGCCCTGTGTTTCAGTATTAAACCGCTGTACATTGGGTAGCCCCTCACCATGAAGGGGTACTAGGGATATCGGACTTTTTAAATTCCTCACGAAACGTAACCATATCGATCTCGTTTGTTACCGACTGCTCTCCATTGTAAGTGAATTCCACGGCGTACTCGGGATTAAATGAGATATTGGTTTTTTCGATCGTTTTTGTTGATAGTCATTTCCGGCGTTTTGTCGGCGGGTTGCGATACCATGCCGGGAAATGAAAGTGGTATCCAGAATGCCCCTGAAGTGCATCCGGGTGAGGTATTCGTATCTCCTGAGATAATAGACACCGATCGGTTGGACTTTGTCAACGGAAAAGCAACCACTGAAATTTCAGTTTCGGTCACTTTAACAGATGAAGACCTCGACGTGTCCAAGGTTTTTGTTGTTGTTCAATCTCCTGTAAATGGTGCAAATCCTGCGGGCGAAGTTGAAATTCTTGTTTCCCGTAGTGGCCCTCGTACAATTGCAGTACCTCTAGAGCTCTCCGAAGGCGCATCCGGTGTTTACCAGGTTGTGGTGTTTGCCGCCGATTCTGGAGAACGAATCAGTAATCGTATTTTTGGATCTGTTCTCGTTATAGCTGGAAGTGAGCCTCCTGTCATCACTCAAATTGATATCCCGACTAGCGTCACACGGCCTGGTCCGGGGCAGCCTCCCATTAGCGTATCAATTGTCGCGCACGTGACTGACCCAGATGGACTGGATAATATTGCGCGGGTGGAAGTGCTCGTCAACGGGTTCTCTACTTTAAGGCTGTGCGATGATGGCGGCCAAGGCACGTGTAATTCAGGATTTGGCGTAAGTGGAGACGCTGTCGCTGGAGATGGCCTTTTCACGCTTACGATTCAATTGGATTCGAATAACGCTGCTGGTAACAATTTCTTTGAGTTTACCGCTATCGACCGCTCTGGTCTTAGGAGCCCCGGCGTCAGTAGAACTATTACGCTGAATTGATGAGAATTAAAGGAATCAAATCGACCATTTTCCTTTTGTGCATGTTTGCAACAGCAAGTGTGACTTTCGGACAACGCGCATTTTTAGTTGGACCACCACAATCCTCATTAGGCAATTCAAATGCCCTGATTGAAAGTCCATATGGAATCCTCAATAATAGTATTGCTAACCTCGATGCCAACAACGGGTTGGTATGGGTTGGGCCGTATCTGAACTTTTCCAGCAATCAAGGTGCATCTTGGTATCGGCCTGAAACAGATTCGCTTTTTGGAACTGTAAATCGCTTGTTTTCGATTGATGTTGAAGACGATGTTATTGTTGCAGGGATTGGCAGAAACGATGTAGTCGGGGGCCAAAGCATTCAAACGGCGGCTGGATTTTTAATTTCCGAAGATGGAGGCCTGTCATTTCAATATCGTTTCCCTCAATTGGATGGTCCTGAGGACGACACCCAGGTTTACGGTGTATCAACTCTTCCGGCCTTACCGGTAATCGTTCCTCAGCAAAGTCCCCCTTTCGATATTGATTATAATCCTACAAATGGGGATCTCTGGGTAGCGGGTTGGGCTAGCGGGATCAGAAAAAGCTCCGACATGGGCAGAACGTGGTCACGCGTGGTCTTGCCACCGGATAATTTGGATTTGATCAGTCCCGAAATACCCTACTCGTTTTCTGTCGAGCCGCAAAGAGGAAGTAATGGTTCTCTGAACCATATGGGTTTTTCTGTTTTGGTGGATAAACAAGGTCTGATATGGGCAGGAACGGCAGGCGGTTTAAACTTGTCGATTGATGGGGGAGTAGCCTGGCGCCGATTCAAAGGAGATGGTACGAGCCAATCGCTCACAGGTAATTGGATCATTTCACTTGAAGAACAGACAAACACTTCACCCTCAACCATTTGGGCAGCGTCTTGGAATACCGGTGAATCGGGAGGTGCTGCCGGTCAGTATGGCGTCACCATTCTGGAAAATGGGGGTTCTAGTATTCGGCAATCATTACTTGGAGAAAAGGTGTTTGATTTTGCCTTCAACGGAACGACCGTATACGTGGCTGGAGATAACGGTCTTTTTATTTCCAAAGATGCTGGACGAACCTGGGATTCCATTTCACAATTCAAGGATTCCGGGTCCTCTGGCAGGGTAACACGGCCTCATTCTAGTGTTTTTTCTGTTGAATATGATCAGGGTATACTTTGGGTCGGCACGTCTGATGGGTTATTACGTTCGGATGACGAAGGACGCACCTGGACTATTCTACATGCGAATATCCCACTTCATCCCGCTCAGGCATCGAATTCAGTTCCCAATAAAAACACGTATGCCTACCCCAATCCTTTTTCACGGGGAGAAGATTCTTTCGTTCGAATCAAGTATGAGGCTTCCGATGCTTTATCTGGGACAATTAACATTTTTGACTTTGGTATGAATGTAGTTCGGGAGTTTCGGGTTGATGTTCAAGCAGGTGTAAATGAATCGATGTGGGACGGAATGGACATGTCAGGAATCCCCGTATCCAATGGCGCATATTTTTATGAGGTGAACCTAGGAAAAAGCCGGTTCCGGGGCAAAATTTTGGTAATTGAATGAAATCAGTCATCAGTTGTTTATATCTGGTATGTTTGAGCCTGACTGTGCTTCCGTCCAGCGCCCAATATGCAGGTGCCTTCGCAAGAATGGGCTTTGGTGCACGAGGTCTTTCCATGGGAAATGCACTGGCAGCAGACGCTAGAAGCGATACCAGTCCGTATTACAATCCTGCATTTGCTCCTTTAGCTTCTGGTCAAAAGATGGAAGCTTCAGTCGCTACGTTGAGCTTTGATCGATCGCTACAATTTTTACAACTAAGTGCCCCATTGCAGAAAAAAGCGGGCTTTGCACTTGGAATCATTCATGCTGCGGTGTCGGACATCGACGGAAGAGATAATAGCGGATTTCATACCGCCAATCTTTCAGTAGACGAATACGCTGGGTTTTTGGCTTTTGGACTGAAGTTTTCTGAAAGGGTAAGCGCGGGAATTAACCTTCAAATGTTTCAAACGGACCTTTTTGATGGGCTAACTCCAGCTAGAAGCATTGGCCTTGATATAGGTTTTGTCTACCGGATTAGACCCTCATGGAGCGTTGGTCTTGTAGCTGACGATTTGTTGGCCCGATATTCATGGGATTCTTCCGACTTAGGAGGAAGCGGTAGCACAATTACAGACGCTTTTCCTCGTCGGATTCGATTCGGCATAAGCACGTATCAGCTGGATGGAAAACTTTCGATTCATAGCGAACTAGAATCGAGATTCTCATCCGTACGGTCGGAGGTACGGAAAACACGTGTCTTTGGTGATAACCCGGCTGAAACTAGCGAAGAGAAACTGCTGATATCACAAGAATTCAGGTTTAGGACCGGACTGGAGTACACTCCAATCGATGGTTTCGCTTTTCGTGCGGGGGTCGAACAGCTTGGGTCTGAAGTTTTAGATTCCATCCGCCCATCACTTGGTTTTATGGGTGAACAGAATGTCGGTGAATTGAAAATACGCGCCGAATATGGATTTGCTTACGAAGCGAAGGCCGGGGGCAAATTGCACCTCATCAGCCTAATTCTCTTTTTGTAGACTAGTATTAATTTGATGAAACGTATTTTATTTCTGGCTATAATCTGCGTCGCTTCCGTTCCTTCATATTCGCAGGATTCGGGATTGGCTTTTCTTAGGTTGGGTCCCGATGCAAAGTCTTTAGCCCTTGGGGACGCCGGTGTTGCCTCCTCAGAAGGGGCATATGCCACGTATTGGAATCCAGCGGGCCTAGCTAGACCTGGAGTTCGAGAAGTTGCTTTTTCCCACCATATTTGGATTGCCGACGTTCGGACTCTTGCCCTTCAGGGAGCCTTTTCCATCGGTGACAAAATGGGACTTGGTCTTTTTATTGTCGCGACTGGCTCCGGCGATCTAGAGGCTCGGAACGCCCCAGGGGAATCGGATGGATTCTTCAACGCGCAGTTTGTAAGCACCGGTATTTCTCTTGGTCGTTCATTTGGGCGAATTCGAGCAGGGGCAACAGTCAAATATCTCTCAGAACGCATATTTACCAGCTCTGCCAACGGTTATGCTTTCGATTTTGGATTACAAACGTCATTTTTAAGCGAAAGTGTACTTGCTGGCGTGACGTATTCCAACATTGGAAAGATGAACGAGCTAAATGTTGTCGCCACTAAGTTGCCAAAACTTTTGCGTTCTGGAGTCGAGTTTTTCCCATTTAGGATTTTGACAGAATCTGATGGTGCCCAACTATTAAGTACTTCGATATTAATTGAGTACTCCCGCAATTTTGCCACCGAAGAATCCCAAATTCATGTGGGTCTTTCGGGAGAAGTTCTGGAAACCGTTTCAGCTCGCTTGGGATATCTTTCAAATGACGCCCTTCGATCGTTTTCCGCCGGCATAGGGTTGGATATTTCAAATTTGCTGGTTGATTACGCCATTATTCCATTTGAAAATGGATTCGGTGGCCCTGCTCACATCATGACCGTGGCTTATTCCTTTTAGAAGCCTTTCAAGACGTGTTCCAGGGCATCCAATCCAAGTCCGGTTGCGCCTGTTCTACCTCGGAGAGAACACCAAAAATCCAACATGATCATTTGGGCCGCATGGATTGGTACAGCAATCCAAAAACTTTTAGAGCGCCAAACAAGCGCTCCAAGCGCTACTCCGCCCACAATAGAGAGAAGGGCTTCCGGGAAAGGTTTGTCAAAATGCATGATGGCAAAAGGCATGGCCTGAATGAAAATGGCCATAACGCCAAAAGCACGAGCGGTACCGAACAGTACAAATCCACGCCACAGGTACTCCCAGCCTATCCAATACAAAAGGAAGAAGGCCTCGTAAATAAAGAACACATTCCAATCGTTTCCGGCCTCTCTTAGATGAGGATAAGAAGATTGAAATGCAGAAGAATCGGACAAAACCCACGTTCCAACTAACACCAGCGGGAGATACACCGCGGTTACCTTTAATGCAAAGGAATAATCACCTAGACCAAGGCCCATATCGGTCCAGGAGGCTTTAAATCCAAACTTCAGGATACCAACCGGTATGACGAAGCCCAGCACACCTTGCACACTAAACCACCAAATCCAAGCTCCTAAGCCTCTCGCTTCAAGGTCAAATAGAGGAGCAATATCGGTTCTGAAAAACCCCCGATCTCCCCATTTCATTTGTAAAATGACTAGAAGTGCCGCTGCTAAAACAACAACCGCAGCTTGAATGTCAATGCGGCGAGCCGCTTGCCGGATACGATTCCATTCGGCATGAAGCGAAAGACTCATTTTGCAATTAGTCGGTTCTTGGAAGTTGAATACAAGGCTCGAGAATCACTCTTTAGACGTGCCTTTCCGCATGATACGAACTGCGGACAAGTGGACCGCTTTCAACGTGTTCAATTCCTTTTGCCTCGCCCATTTCTTTGAACCACTTGAATTTATCCGGGTGAACAAAGTCAATTACGGGCAAATGCATGCGGGTAGGTTGGAGGTATTGGCCAATCGTCATCACATTCAATCCAACGGTGACAAAATCATCCATCAGCGCCAACACTTCGTCATCTCGTTCACCTAAACCAACCATTATGCCACTTTTAGTGCGGAGTCCCTGCTCTTTTGAAATCTTCAAGACGTCCAAAGATCGTTGGTAAATGGCCTGTGGCCGAACTTGTTTATACAACCGGGGAACGGTTTCGACATTGTGATTCATTACCTCGGGGCGGGCGTCAATTACAATTTGGAGCGCCTCCCACACGCCGCGAAAATCAGGAATGAGCACTTCAATCGTAATTCCGGGGATATCTTCCCGCAATCTCTTCAGGGTTTCAGCGAAAATTGGAGCTCCGCCATCCTCGCGTTCATCACGATTAACGCTGGTTATCACGGCATGCTTGAGGCCCATCGTTTTTGCGGCCTTTGCAACTCGATTTGGTTCGTCCCAATCCAGCCCTTCTTCTGGGCGACCAGTCATTACAGCACAAAAACCACAACTTCTGGTGCACACGTTTCCTAAAATCATAAAGGTTGCGGTGCCGGCAGTCCAACATTCTCCCATGTTGGGACATCTCGCGCTCTGACAAACAGTGTGCAAACTATTGTCATCAATGGTATTGACTAAATTTTTATACGTCTCTCCGTAAGGCAATTTAACCCGTAGCCAGTCTGGCCTGTTGCCCCGCACATTTTCGACTTGCGACACGCTTATCACAGGCAACTCAAGCATTCCATCTCCTCCTGGATCCTGGGCAGGAGCGGTCTTCAATTTTAACTCGCCGGGGCGAAGTCGTTTACTTTTTCCTTGTTGGTCTCCCATATTAAATTGTCCGATTGCACCAAAGAAGTCAGAATTCTGATGATAAAAACAAACATTTGCTGGTTCTTTAAGATCCCCTGAATGCGGCAAACACCTGATGAAGTTTACGTCTGAAACGCTATCTTGAGTCGTGCATCTATCATGCAAGTACGTTTTCAATTATCGACTTTATTAAGCAACAGGTCTCGTTTATGGGCAAAACACCTTCAAAATCCATTGGCCCCGGAGATGTAGAACAAATTTATTTGAAACATACTAATGCCGTGGGGATGATGCCCCTCGTGTTGGGGATGCAGTCAAGTCATGGCCTTGGCCTGATGGATGAAAACTCTGGTCGGACGTACCTCGACTTTTTTGGATTTTATGCATCCAGTTCGGTTGGGATGAACCATCCCAAAATGACAAATGACGAAGAGTTTAAAGAGCGCTTAATGGATGCTGCTTTGAACAAGGTTACGAATTCTGATATTCGAACGGTTCATATGGCTCGGTTCCTTGATACTTTTGGTCGAGTCGCCAAACCAGACTATTTGCCATATGCATTTTTTGTATCTGGTGGAGCTTTGGCGGTTGAAAACGCACTGAAAACAGCTTTTGACTGGAAGGTTCGCAAAAATTTTCTGAAAGGTTATCGGAAGGAAGTAGGCTTAAAAGTGCTTCATTTTGATCAGGCTTTTCACGGTAGAAGCGGGTATACCCTTTCACTGACAAATACCGCTGATCCTCGCAAGACGATGCATTTCCCGATGTTTGACTGGCCGCGAGTGTCAAATCCTAAGATCGAGTTTCCTATTGAGGATAATTTGGTTGATCTGATTCGTCGCGAACAAATAGCGTTAAATCAGGCAAAAAACTATTTCAGTTCGATGAAAGATGAAATAGCCTGTATTATTATCGAGCCCATTCAAGGGGAGGGAGGGGATAATCATTTTAGAAAAGAGTTTTTGCAAGCATTAAAAGACCTCTGTTTTGAAAATGATGCCCTACTGATCTTTGACGAAGTTCAAACAGGTGTAGGAATGACTGGTCATATGTGGGCTCACCAAGCAATTGGTGTTGAACCAGATATCATCGCCTTTGGTAAAAAGACCCAAGTTTGTGGAATTCTAGCTGGAAAGCGGTTGGATGAAGTTGAAGATCATGTTTTCAAAATGGGAAGCAGAATAAATTCCACCTGGGGTGGCAATTTAGTTGATATGGTTCGGTTTGACCGAATTTTAGAAATCATTGAAGAAGACGGACTCGTCGAAAACGCGAAAGTTGTTGGCGACCATTTGATGGGACTGTTGCATGCGCTTTCTCATGAAACGGAATCGGTAACAAATGTGCGAGGTATGGGGCTCATGTGCGCCATTGACTTACCTACACCTGAATTCAGAGACCGATTGTTGGAGCGTTGTTTTGATGAGGGAATTATAATCCTGGGTTGTGGGTATCGCTCGGTCCGCTTTAGATCTCCACTTACCGTAACTAAGGAAGAGATCAGCGGGGGACTTTCGTTGATCAAAGAAGCCATTTTCAAAATTGAAGAAGAATATCGTCCTTTTGATAAGAAAAA
>ERZ890510.1599-NODE-1599-length-14416-cov-5.882738_pt1 | contig 14416 bp, 10 predicted proteins | sample MGYA00521265_ERZ890510 | MGnify/ENA primary metagenome ERZ890510 (study PRJEB32303, sample SAMEA104408624) | aquatic metagenome | biome: Brackish water; feature: Chemocline; material: water | place: Baltic Sea | collected 2014-10-26T21:54:00 | depth 110 m ...
GTTGAGTGCCCAGGCCAATTCGATCGATATGCTAATCGCGTTGCGGTTTTTGCATTCGCTGGGCGGGGCGGCCGGGGTGACCATCTGCATGGCTATTATTCGCGACATGCATGACCGCGACCGCTCGGCCATCATGCTGGCCCGGCTAGGGAGCATTATCGCCATCGCCCCCGCTATCGCGCCGCTGTTCGGGGGTTGGTTGATCGAAACCTATAGTTGGCGCGCGACGTTCTACGCGCTGGCGGTTTGGGCGGCGATCGCGATTGCGTTGGTGTGGTTTTTCATCCCCGAATCGAACCTGAACCGCGACCCGCGGGCGACGCAGATGCGGGGGATGTTCCGCAATTTCGGAACCCTGCTGCACAACCGCACCTATGTCGGGTTCATGCTGACGCAGGTGTTCTGCTTCGGCACCTTCTTTGCGTTTATCTTTGGCTCGCCGTTCGTGTTTATCAATGTGTTCGGGCTGAGCGAATCGACATTTCCGCTCATCATTACGGTGCAGGTCGTAGGCTTCATCGCGGGCACCACATTGTCCGAGCGGCTGGCGCCACGTTTCGGGCTGGATACCGTGTTCCGCTGGGCGGTGGTGACCGCCTGGATCGCCGGAATGACGACCGCGGCCTTTCCGCTGTTCGGGATCGAGACCATCGTCACCATCGTCGCGCCGATGATCGTGTTCGCCTTTGCGGTGGGATTCATTTTCCCACTGGGCACCGCCAGCGCGCTGGGACCGTTTCCGATGATGGCGGGAACCGCCGCGGCGCTACTGGGGTTTGTTCAAACACTGGGCGGTACCGGTTTTGGCGTCACCGTGGGCGCGCTCTTCGATGGCCGCGCCGTGGGGATGACGTCGGTGATGGGCGTCTCGGTCTCGATGGCGCTGATCGTTTACTTCGTGTTGTTGTGGCGGCGCCCGGTGGAAGGCTCGCCCAAGGCAAACCTGGGCCGCGTCGAGCAGCCAGACTAGATGTCGAGATTAACGACGTTGAGCGCGTTGGTCTGAATGAACTCGCGGCGCGGTTCGACGACATCGCCCATCAAGGTCTCGAACAAATCCGACGCCTGATCCATCTGCGCGACCTTGACCTGAAGCAGGCTACGCGCGGAAATATCGAGCGTTGTTTCCCATAGCTGTTCGGGATTCATTTCGCCGAGACCTTTGTAGCGCTGGACCTGGAGACCCTTGCGGCCAAAACCGACAATGGCGTCGAGGAGATGGGTTGGCGAGCGGATGACGATCACGTCGTCCTTGCGCCGTAGAATGCCGCGGCGCTGATAAGTCTCCTGCAGGCTTTGCGCCATTTCGTGAAGCTTGCGCGCGTCGGCCGAACGGATCAGCGGACCGTCAATCACCTGAACCTCGGGCGCGCCGCGCAGCACCCGCGTAAAGCGCAAGCCGCCGTCATCGGTGGGGTCGCCCTCCCAGCCTTGCTCTTCGTCGGGCGAAAGTTGGTTGAGGCGGCGCGCGACATAGTCAGCCGCGGCACGCGCTTGTTCGGGGTCGTCTAAGACATCGGGACTGAGCGCACCGGCAATCGCGGTTTGTTCGACCGCGTCCCAGGCGTAGCGTTTGGACAATGCGCCCACGAGCTTGCGGCATTGGCGGGCCTGCGCAACGAGGGCGATGAGATCGGGCCCGGCCACTTGGGAATCGTCATAGAGCGTGAATACCGCGTCTTTGACGCCGTCGGCGACTAGGTATTCCTCCATCTGCTTCTCGTCTTTCAGATAGGTCGAGGATTTGCCCTGAACGACTTTGTAGAGCGGCGGCTGGGCGATATAGAGATAGCCTGAGTCGATGATTTGCGGCATTTGCCGATAGAAGAACGTCAGCAGCAGGGTCCGGATGTGCGCGCCGTCGACGTCGGCGTCCGTCATGATGATGATCTTGTGATAGCGGATCTTTGTGATGTCAAAATCGTCGCGACCAATGCCGGCGCCGAGCGCGGTGATGAGCGTGCCGATCTCGTTCGATGAGAGCATTTTGTCGAACCGCGCACGTTCGACGTTCAGGATTTTGCCGCGCAGCGGCAGCACTGCCTGGAACCGCCGATCGCGGCCTTGTTTGGCCGACCCGCCCGCCGAATCACCCTCGACGATAAAAATTTCGGCGACGGCAGGATCGCGTTCCTGACAATCGGCGAGCTTGCCGGGCAAGTTGGAGATGTCGAGCGCGCTTTTGCGCCGGGTCAGCTCCCGCGCCTTGCGGGCGGCTTCGCGTGCCGCGGCAGCCTCGACGATCTTTGAGGCGATCGCCCGGGCATCCGACGGGTGTTCCTCGAACCACTGACCCAACCGATCGCCCACCAGGCTCTCGACGACCGTGCGGACCTCCGACGACACTAATTTTTCTTTGGTCTGGGACGAAAACTTCGGGTCGGGCACTTTGACCGACAACACCGCGGTCAGCCCTTCGCGCGCATCATCGCCGGTGATCTGAACTTTGTCTTTTTTCGCCCCCGGGTGTTGCAGCGCATAAGCATTGACCGTGCGGGTTAAGCCGGCACGAAAGCCCGCGAGATGGGTGCCGCCGTCGCGCTGCGGAATATTGTTGGTAAAGCACAGAACATTTTCGTGATAGCTGTCGTTCCATTGCAGCGCCAGCTCGAGCGTGATGCCGTCGCGTTCGCCGGTCACGACAACCGTTTGATGGAGGCCTTGTTTCTTGCGATCGAGATGCTGAACGAAAGCCTCGACACCCCCTTCGTAATGCATCTCGACGAGGGTCTCATCGACGCCGCGCATGTCCTTGAGAATGATTGTGACACCGGAATTGAGGAAGGCGAGTTCGCGCAACCGGTGCTCCACCGTCTCGATGTCAAATTCGACATGGGTGAACGTGTCCAACGATGGCAGAAATGTAATTTCGGTGCCGTGGTCGCTTGAGTCGCCAACGACCGCGAGCGGGGCTTCGGGTTCGCCGTGGACGTAACGCTGGAAATGCTCGTGGCCCTGGCGGCGAATGCGCATGTCGAGCCGCGACGACAACGCGTTGACGACCGACACGCCGACCCCGTGCAGACCACCCGATACCTTGTAAGAATTGTCGTCGAACTTACCGCCGGCGTGCAGGTGCGTCATGATCACCTCGGCCGCCGACACGCCCTCTTCGTGATGGATCCCAGTCGGGATGCCCCGCCCATTATCGGTTACTGTCACCGAGCCGTCCGGGTTGAGGGTGACCTCGATACGGTCGCAGTGCCCAGCCAACGATTCGTCGATCGCGTTGTCAACCACTTCGTAGATCATGTGGTGCAGGCCCGAGCCGTCATCGGTGTCGCCGATATACATGCCTGGGCGCTTGCGGACGGCATCGAGGCCGCGCAGCACCTTGATGGAGGTGGCGCCGTAGTCTTCTTCTTCGGTGTGCATGGTTTCAGCAGGGTCAGTCATTCTGTATTCCCGTAATGGCGCCGTCGAAAACGTCGAGGAACAGGGCGCGCGCACCGAGCGGCGCAAAAACATCTTTGTCGGTACCGGTCAGCCAGGCCTGTACGCCCATTTCGAGAACTTGTTCAAAAAGGGCCAAGCGCCGAGTCTCGTCGAGATGCGCGACGATTTCGTCGAGCAACAGCAGCGGCGCGGCGCCGTTGCGCAGCGCGCCAACCCGCGCGTCGGCGAGCACAATTGAGATCAGTAATGCCTTTTGTTCGCCGGTCGAACACTGTCGCGCGGGTAGGTTTTTATCCAAGTGGGTCACCGCGAGGTCGCTCCGATGCGGGCCGACGGCGGCACCACCGGTTTCGCCGTCACGACCGCGGGTGCGTGATAACGCTTCGCGAAACGCCTGTTCGGCATCGAGCGCCGCCATGTCGTCAAGCGACGCCTCCACAGTGCCTTCGACATCGACGAGGGCAGCCGGAAATGGCCCGGTCGCCGATTGCAGTGCGACCGAGAGCCGCGCCACGGCATCGCGGCGCGTGGCGGCGATGGCGACACCGTATTCGGCCATGCTGTTCTCAAGCGCGAGGACCCATTGGTCGCCGCCCTGTCCCGACTTGAGCAGGCGCGACCGCTCGCGCAGCGCGCGCTCGTAGGAGGCAACCCGGGTCGCATGGCTGGGATCAACGCCGTACACCAAGCGGTCGAGAAAGCGCCGGCGCGATGCGCCGTCCTCCTGGAACAGACGATCCATTTGCGGCGTAATCCAGGCCATCGCCAAGCTTTCGGCGAGGGCCGCGGGGCCGCGCATGGTTTCACCGCCGATCCGAACCTGACGCCGCTCCAGGGGCGCCGGCGCATTGGGGTCGGGCGAAATCGTGCCCGTCCCAATATCGATGCCGCCGCCGGGCGTGCCATCCACGGTCGCCGCCACGGCCCAGCCGCGGCCGGCATCGCGGCGATTAACATCGCTGAACCGGGCACGCCGCAAGCCGCGGCCTGGCGCGAGATACGAGATGGCTTCGAGAATGTTGGTCTTGCCGGCGCCATTGGGGCCGGTCAGGACAACGCAGCGGGCGTCAGCCTCCAGGCGCACGTGGGCGTAGCAGCGAAAATCGGTGAGGGTGAGCCGCCGGAGAAAATGCGCAGGGACCTGGGCGGCCAGAACCGACACCGAGGCCAGCGCCATGTTGCCCGCCATTTCATGGGCCATAGCCAAGAGCGTCTCTACACCCGCATCGGCATGAGCACGTAAAGCGCACGCTCGTCGGCGACATCGCGAAGGATGGTGGGCGAGACCGCATCGGCAAGGTCGAGCCGCGCCGAATCGCCGTCGATCTGGCTCGCAATATCCAACAAATAGCGTGAGTTGAAACCAACCTCGATGTCCTCGCCGGGATAATTAACGACGAGTTCTTCATCGGCGCTGCCACTGTCCGGGCTATTGGCGGAAAGGTGCAGCTTGTCTTTTTCCAGGGTCAGCTTGATCGACCGCGATTTCTCCGTGGAAATGGTCGATACCCGGTCGACCGCCTCGGCAAACTGCCGACGGTCGACCTCGAGAATCTTATCGTTGCCCGAGGGGATAACGCGCTGATAGTCGGGGAAGGTGCCGTCGATCAGCTTGGTGGTCAGGACCGACTTGCCGAAGGCGAAGCGGATCTTGGTTTCCGACAGCGAGACCTCAACCGAACCGTCCACCTGATCCAGCAGGCGGCGGACCTCGATCACCGCCTTGCGCGGTACGATGACGCCCGGCATCGACGCGGCGCCATCGGGCAACGGACAGTCGACCTGAGCCAGCCGGTGGCCATCGGTCGCAACCGCCCGCAGCATCGGTACACCATCAGCCTCGGCCGCATGCAAATAGATGCCGTTTAGGTAATAGCGGGTTTCCTCGGTCGAGATGGCAAAGCGGCTTTTGTCGATGAGACGCTTAAGTTCGTCCGCCGCGATCGAAAAACTGTGCGGCAAGGTATCTTCGGCCAGCACCGGGAAATCTTCTTTGGGCAGGCAGGGCAGGGCAAAGCTGGAGCGGCCCGCGACCACGGTGAGGCGCGATTGATCGCCCAGCGTGAGTTCGATCTGGGCGCCGTCAGGCAGCTTGCGGACGATATCGTGCAGCGTATGGGCAGCCGTCGTCGTTGCGCCGCCTTGAGAGACGTCCGCGCCAACCGTTTCGATGATGGTCAGGTCGAGGTCGGTCGCGGTAAGCGACAGGTCGCTCCCGTTGGCGACCAGCAAGACGTTGGAGAGGATCGGGATCGTGTTGCGTCGTTCGACAACGTTTTGCACGTGTCCGAGTGCCGACAGTAAGGTTGCGCGTTCAATCGTTATCTTCATGGCGCCAATTCTTTTGTTGTTCCGCGTGGCCGGGCAATGCCCCGTCCCCTGCGACGTTCCTTTTTTGGACAAGACAGGCGCCCCCAGGGGCGCCCGCTTTGAGACGATTTCAGTACAAATCCGGCGGGCCTGATCGGCCGTTCCACGGCGGAAATAGCCGACGAAGACCCGCTGTCCCGCCAGAGTCCGACGGGGTTTAAGTATAGCACTGCCACGGGCCGCTTGGGGGGCTTTTTTTACCCCCTGGCGGACCCCTAACCCATTGAAATAGTACGGTTTATTGAGGCCGGATTTAGGTCTCGAGCATCCGCCGCAGGAGGTCGATATCCTCGGACAAGATGTTGTCGTTCTGGCGCAGTTCGTCGATGCGCTTGACCGCATGCATAACGGTCGTGTGGTCGCGCCCGCCGAACTTTCGGCCGATCTCGGGCAGGGAGCGCGTCGTCAGTTGTTTGGCCAAATACATGGCCACTTGCCGCGGGCGGGCGACGGCCCGGGCCCGGCGCGCCGAGTGCATTTCGGAAATGCGGATGTTGTAGTGCTCGGCCACGCGTTTTTGGATGTCTTCGATGGTGATCCGCCGGTCATTGGCGCGAAGCAGGTCGCGCAGCACCTCCTGGGTGGTTTCAAGCGTGATCGGGCGGCCCACAAGGTTGGAATAGGCCAGCACCCGGGTCAGGGCACCCTCGAGCTCACGGACGTTCGAGGTGATGCGATGGGCGAGGAACTCAAGCACCTGCTGGGGCACATTCTTGGCCCCCATGTGCTGGACCTTGGACTGCAAAATACCGATGCGGAGCTCGTAATCGGTTTGATGGATATCGGCCACCAAACCCCAACCGAGCCGGGAGCGCATGCGCTCCTCCATGCCATCGAGATTGGAGGGCGAGCGGTCCCCCGAAATAATCACCTGGCGGTTCTGATCCACCAAGGCGTTGAAGGTGTGGAAGAACTCCTCCTGGGTGGAGTCCTTGCCACTGATAAATTGGACGTCGTCGACCATCAGGACATCAACTGACCGAAACAGTTCCTTGAATTGCATCACGTCCTTGAAACGCAACGCCCGGATGAACTGATACATAAACTTTTCGGCCGATAGATAGATCACCCGGCGGGTCGGGTCGCGCTCGCGAATATGCCAGGCAATCGCGTGCATCAGGTGAGTCTTGCCGAGCCCAACCCCGCCGTAGAGATAGAGCGGGTTGAACGGCACGGTTTCGAATTCGGCGACGCGGCGGGCCGCCGCATAGGCCAATTCGTTGGCTTTGCCGACGACAAAATTATCAAAGGTGAAGCGCGGATCGAGCGGCGCACCGGCCTCGACCAAACCTTGATCGACGGGCCGCTCGCGAACCGGTTCACCGCTGGTGTCTTTCAAAACTTGCGCGGCCTGGCCGGAGGGCCGGACCAGAATGTCGATCTGCGGCTCACTACCCGATTCGTCAGACCAAGCGACACGAATTTTCTCAGCGTAGTGGGATACCACCCAGTCGCGCATGAACCGTGTCGGCACCGACATCAGCACGCGACCATCGTGAATGTTGGTCAACTCAAGCTGTTTGAGCCAGCTGTTGAAGGCGGCATCGCCCACATCAGCGCGAAGCCGATCTCGCACGCATTGCCAGATTTCGCTGAGGGGTCTGTTGGTTTTGGGCGTTTCCATTCGGACCTCAGGACTGGTTCCAGGGGAGACCGGCGGCTTTCCAGCCCCCAGCGCGACCGCGTTGGCGATCACCGTCGAGGTCGCCCTCGAAACCGCCCGCGACGTTGTAACACTTGGTATAGCCGAGGCCGCTCAAAGCGATGGCCGCCGCTTTGGACCGCCCCCCGGACCGGCAGAGAAACAAGATCGTATCGGCCGGCTTGGCGCCGGTCGCCGCGACCTGGTCGGTAAACTCGGTATTGGGGGCGCCACCGGGGAAGCCCTGCCATTCGACCCGGTGGACTGCTTTTCCGACCGTACTGAGGTCAGGCAGACCCACGAAATTCCACTCTGCCTGCGTCCGCACGTCGATCAATTTGGCCGACGAATCGTCGCCCAGAATGCGCCAAGCATCTTCGACCGAAACATCACCTGCATAGTCCATTCACGCTTCCCGGGTCCGCACGTTTTTCGCGCTGGACATCTCTCCCTAACCGGCCGATGGCCAGCTTATGTTTATGAATATTTTTTAGCGCAGAAAGATTTTCGATCTGCTGCCTTAATCAAATTTTTTGAAAAGCCTCCACGACCAAGAGACCGGCGTCGGGCCCGTCCCCATGCATGTGAAAAGATAAAATGCTGGGCAGAGATGCCCGGAACCCCAGTTCGGTGAGACAAGACTACTGCCCACTCTGGGCTCGTTCAACATTGCCTTTCGTACATTAGAAAAAAATTAGTTCGCCATGCATTGCGGCAACACCACTACATCTTGGTGGGCATTTGGATGCAAAAGACGCACAAAAAAGGCCGCACTGAATTAGTGCGGCCCGTCGATACGAAAGTTTACGTCGTAACTTATGCAGGCATCCCATTGATGCGCTTCGACAATCGGGAAATGCGACGCGACATCGTATTTTTCCTGACTATGCCTTTGTGGGCACCGCGCATCATTTCAGGTTCAGCCTGGCGTAGCGCATCTTGTGCCTTTGCCCGATCGCCACCGGCGATTGCCATCTCAACTTTCTTGATGAACGTGCGGACGCGACCGACGCGTGCCGTATTGACTGCGCTGCGCCGCACAGTCTGACGAATTCTTTTTTGCGCAGATTTATGGTGCGCCATGACAATACTTCATGTGAGTTGTGGAAAGGCGGCTTATATCGTCTGACACCCGGTCGGTCAACCGATTCAGGCGTTCTTGAAATTTGGCTTTCGTTTCTCGACAAACGCCGCCATGCCCTCTTTCTGATCTTCGAGAGCAAAAGTTGCGTGAAACAGGCGCCGCTCGAAGCGCATCCCCTCTTCGAGGGTTGTTTCATAGGCCCGATTTACGGCCTCTTTCGCCATATAAACCGCGGGGCGCGACAGCGCCGCGATTTCGTCGGCCACTTTGATGGCCTCGTCCAGGAGCTCCTCCGCCGGCACAATGCGGCTAACCAGGCCAGCCCGTTCGGCTTCTTCGGCGTCCATCATGCGTCCGGTAAGGACCATTTCCATCGCTTTTGATTTACCGACGAAGCGGGCCAGTCGTTGCGTACCCCCTGAGCCGGGAATGATGCCCAAACGAATCTCGGGTTGCCCGAATTTGGCGTTCGGGGCGGCAAGAATAAAGTCGCACATCATGGCAAGTTCGCAGCCGCCTCCAAGTGCGTAGCCTGCTACCGCAGCGATGACGGGCTTGCGGCAGGTCGCAGTGCGGCCCCAGTCCTTGGTAATAAAGTCGCTAGAATAAACATCGACAAAACTCTTGGGTTGCATTTCCTTGATATCGGCACCCGCAGCGAATGCCTTTTCGCTGCCAGTGATGACCATCGCGCCGACCGCGTCATCCGATTCGAAACGGTCCAGCGCGGCGCCGAGCTCGCACATCAAGTCGCCGTTCAGGGCGTTTAAGGCCTCTGGCCGATTGAGTGTGATCAGGCCGATGTTGCCTTTAGTTTCGACCAGGATCGTTTCGTAGGCCATCACGGCCTCCTTTCGAAGAAGGTATGCGTTGCACCGAGTCCGGGCGGTTAGTCAGAGGCGGCCCGTATACGCGAAGCGAACGGGCAAGATCAACTGCACCCGGATCACCGTTGGCGACGCGGACAATAGAATGTAGAGCGCCCGGATTGCGCGATGCGTATCACGGCGCGGTCGCAATCGCAGGACGGGCACGGTTGCCCCTCGCGGTCATACACCGAAAAACTATGCTGAAAATAGCCGAGTTCGCCGCTCGACCCGACATAGTCTCGCAACGACGACCCGCCCGCCGCGATTGCCGCGTTCAGGACAGCGCGAATGGCGACCGCGAGCCGCTCGGCCCGAACCGGGCCCACCGTACGGGCCAGACGCCGCGGCGATATCCCGGCCTGATAAAGCGCCTCACAGACATAGATGTTGCCCAAACCAGCAACCACGCGCTGATCGAGCAGGGCTGCTTTGATCGGCGTCTGCTTCCCTTTGAGTCGCGCGGCAAGCAGGGCGCCGTCGAACGCGTTGCCCAAGGGCTCGGGCCCGAGGTCGCGTAATAGCGGGTGATCGGCCGCCGCGCCGGGTTCGATCAACGTCATCAAGCCAAAGCGGCGCGGATCGCTGAACACGATATGGGCGCCCGCCCCTGTAATAAAGACAACATGATCGTGCTTGCCACGCTGAGGCGGCGGGCCGGGGTGCAACACCATGCGCCCCGACATGCCCAAATGCGCGAGCAGCTGCACGCCGTCATCAAGGGTGCCCACAATATATTTGGCGCGGCGCGATAAGGAGACCACACGGCGCCCGGTGAGACGGGCGGCAAACCGGTCGGGAAAGGGTTGGCGCAGGTCCGGGCGCCTGACCTCAACCCGCGCCAATGTCGCGCCCTCGAGATGCGGACGCAGGCCACGGACCACGGTTTCGACTTCGGGCAGTTCCGGCACGATTCTACACGGTGAGGGATGAGGCGCGGCGCAACAGCAAAAAGGCACCGACGGCCGGGCAAAGTAGCGTGTTTCGGACCCCTGCGCTATCGTCGCCGTCATGACCGACAACGCCGCCGCGCCCGACCATACCCCTGCCGACGAGGTCGCCTTCGGCTTTCGCAAAGTGCCACGAGCCGACAAGAGCGGATTGGTGCGCGGGGTTTTCGATTCGGTGTCGGGCCGCTACGACGTGATGAACGACGTCATGAGTGGTGGGCTGCACCGAGTATGGAAAGACGCCATGGTGCGCCGCCTGCGCGCCCGGCCCGGCCAGCATATTCTGGATGTCGCAGGCGGCACCGGCGACATCGCGCTGCGCATCTTGCGACCCTTTCGCGACGCCGCGCCGGACGCACGGCCCCGGGTCAGCGTGCTGGATATCAACGAAAAGATGCTCCGCGTTGGGCGCGATCGCAGCGTCGACCGGGGCTATGTGAGCGACCTCGAATGGGCCTGCGGCGACGCCCAGGCCCTGCCCCTGCCCAACCGGTCAATGGACGCCTACACGGTTGCCTTCGGCATCCGCAATATGACCGATATCGCCGCGGCGCTGCGCGAGGCTTACCGCGTATTGCGACCCGGTGGTCATTTTCTCTGTCTTGAATTCAGCCGCGTCGCCCCGTTGCTGGCGCCGGCCTATGACGCCTATTCACTCCGGGTGCTGCCGGTGATGGGCCGGTTGATCGCGCGCGACGCGGAGTCATACCGCTATCTGGCGCAGAGCATTCGGACCTTTCCCGCTCAAGATGCCTTCGCCGAAATGATTGGGGCGGCGGGCTTCGGCCACGTCAGTTTCACAAATCTATCGGGCGGGATCGTCGCGCTGCACTCGGGCTGGCGAACCTGAACGCACTTGCTGGGACCTTTTCGCAATATTTTCCGGCTGATTCGGATCGCCTACACGCTGGCGCGGCACGATGCCCTGTTCATGCTCGACATGCTGGGCTACGGCCGCTGGCCGCAGCGGCTGGGGCGTTTTTTTCTGCCCGGTCCGCGCCCGGCGATGCGCGGCCTGCGGCGCGGCCAGCGGCTAGTCGCCGCCCTCGAGGCCCTAGGGCCGGCGTTTATCAAGTTCGGTCAGACCCTCTCGACCCGCGCTGACCTGGTTGGCGATGAATTCGCCGCCGATCTCGCGTCGCTGCGCGACCGGCTCGCGCCGTTTCCCGGCGAGGCGGCCATCGAGGTCATCGAAACGGCATTCGACGGCTCGCTCGAAACCGTGTTCGCATCGTTTGACGAAATCCCGGTTGCCGCCGCGAGTATTGCTCAGGTGCATTATGCGGTAACCACCGACGGGCACGAGGTAGCGGTTAAGATTCTGCGCCCCGGCGTCGAGCGCGCCTTCGGCCGCGACATCGAGCTGTTTCGCTGGCTGGCCCGGATCGTCGAGGCGACCCAGCCCGGAATGCGCCGGCTCAAGCCGGTCGAGGTGGTCAATAAATTTGCCGAAAGCAGCTACCGCGAGATGGATCTGAGCCTGGAGGCGGCGGCGGCGTCGGAGATCGGTCAGAATTTCGACGGAGATTCGACCTACCTTGTCCCGGCGGTCGACTGGACCCGAACCAGTCCACGGGTCCTGACCCTGGCGCGCGTCGATGGGATCGGTTTGGGCAACCGCGACGCCCTAGTCGACGCCGGCATCGACCTCGACACCGTCGTGACCAACTTGCTCGAAGCCTTTTTGCATCAGGTTTTCCGCGACGGCTTTTTTCACGGCGACATGCATCCTGGCAATCTGTTCGCCGACACCGAAGGCAATATCCTCGCGGTTGATTTCGGCATTATGGGGCGGCTGGAGCTGAAGGACCGGCGCTATCTGGCCGATCTGATGCTGGCCTTCCTGACGCGCGACTATTGGCGCGTGGCCGAAGTGCATTTCGAGGCCGGCTATGTCCCGGCCAATCAGTCGCTTGATGCCTTCGCCCAGGCCTGCCGGGCAATCGGCGAACCGATCTTGGGCAAGCCGGCACATGAAATATCCATCGCCCGGCTGTTGGCCCAACTGTTGCGGGTCACTGAGCAATTCCAGATGGAGACCCAGACCCAACTGCTGCTGTTGCAAAAGACCATGGTCGTGGCCGAAGGCGTGGCGCGCAGCCTGGACCCAGAAATCGTGTTTTGGGAAAAAGCCCAGCCGGTGATCCAGGAATGGATGGAAGGCCACATGGGCCCCGCCGCGCGGGTCCGCGACAACCTGAACAGTGCGCTGCGGGTCCTGCGGCGCCTGCCGGGCGTTTTGGAAAGCGCGCAGACGCTGGTCAGTCAGATCGCCGACGAAGGCCTGCGGCTGCACCCCGACACCGTGCGCGAGATCGCCCGCGACCAGGCGCGGCAGCGCCGCCTGACCAATCGACTACTGATTGCGCTGGGCGCGGTGATTGTGGTCGTTCTGCTGCTGACCTAAAGCCGCTTGCACACCGCGTGTCGCGGGTTACCGGTTTTCAACATGTGCAGCGTGTGAAATACTCCCGCCATGTTGACCGGAAAACGTGTTCTCCTGGTGATCTCCGGCGGCATCGCCGCGTTCAAGGCCCTGGACCTGATCCGGCGCCTGCGGGCCGAAGGCTGCACCGTGCGCTGTGTCATGACGGCGGCGGCGGGCGAGTTTGTGACACCGCTGTCGGTCGCGGCGCTGAGCGCGCAGCCGGTTTACCAGGACATCTTTTCGCTCAAAGACGAATCGGAAATGGGCCATATCCAGTTGTCGCGCGAGGCCGACCTTGTTGTCGTTGCGCCGGCAACCGCGAACATTATTGCGAAAATGGCCACCGGCATCGCCGACGATCTCGCCTCGACGACGCTGCTGGCCACGGACAAACCAATCTTGATCGCGCCGGCGATGAACGTGCGGATGTGGCACCACGCGGCAACCCAGCGCAACATCGATACCTTGCGCGGCGACGGTGTACGGATCGTCGGACCGGCGCGCGGCGAACTGGCCGACGGCGAATCGGGCGAAGGCCGATTGGTTGAGCCTGCCGATCTGGTCACCACGATTGCCGCCGCCTTAAGCGAGATCGGCGACACAACGCCCCGCGCCCTGGCCGGACGACGTGCCTTGGTGACCTCGGGACCCACTCACGAACCGATTGACCCTGTGCGCTATATCGCCAACCGCTCCTCCGGCCGGCAGGGCCACGCCATTGCCGCCGCGCTGGCCCGCCTGGGCGCCGAAACGACCCTCGTCAGCGGGCCGACCGGCCTGCCCGATCCGCCGGGGGTGACGGTGCGCGCTGTCGAAAATGCACGCGCCATGTTGGCCGCTTGCGAAGCGGCGCTGCCGGTGGACATTGCGGTTTGCGCCGCCGCCGTCGCCGATTGGCGGGTCGCCACAGAAACCGAGACGAAGATCAAAAAGAGCGGGGCGCCGCCGCAGCTGACACTGGTTGAGAACCCCGACATCCTGGCCACGCTGTCGCGCCATCCCGACCACCGGCCCACGTTGGTGGTCGGCTTTGCCGCCGAGACCGATGCGGTCGCGCAAAATGCCGCGGCCAAACGTGTGCGCAAAGGGTGCGACTGGATTGTCGCGAACAGCGTTGCAGCGGGCGCGACGTTCGGCGCCGACGACAACACGGTCAGCATCATCGACGCCGCTGGGCAAGAAGATTGGCCGCGCCTATCAAAGGCCCAAGTCGCGGAGCGGTTGGCGGGTCGTATTGCCAAAAGTTTGGGCCGCCCGTCGTGACTCTGTCGGTGGCGATCGAACGGCTGGCCCATGCCCGCGATCTACCCTTGCCCGATTATGCGACCGCGGGCAGCGCCGGCATGGACCTGCGTGCCGCGATCGACACGCCGCGCGAGTTGGCGCCCGGCGCGCGGGCCGCCATCCCGACCGGTATCCGCATTGCGCTTGATCCCGGTCATGAAGCCCAGGTGCGGCCGCGCTCGGGTCTCGCGCTAAAGCAAGGGCTGACAGTATTGAACACGCCCGGCACCATCGATGCCGATTATCGCGGCGAGATCGGTGTCATCTTGATTAACCACGGCGCCGAAACGGCAACCATCAATCGCGGCGACCGGATCGCCCAGCTTGTGGTTGCGCCGGTGCGCCGGGTGGTCTGGCAAGAGGGCTCGCTAGACGAGACGGCGCGGGGCGCGGGCG
>ERZ890510.1602-NODE-1602-length-14407-cov-8.555323_pt1 | contig 14407 bp, 13 predicted proteins | sample MGYA00521265_ERZ890510 | MGnify/ENA primary metagenome ERZ890510 (study PRJEB32303, sample SAMEA104408624) | aquatic metagenome | biome: Brackish water; feature: Chemocline; material: water | place: Baltic Sea | collected 2014-10-26T21:54:00 | depth 110 m ...
AGGCCCCTATTTGTTTACCAAAACTCAGCCTAATAGTATGGTGTTGCGGGCTCGCCCGACTGGCTGAGTTGGTTTGAAACGATTACTTTCTGGATGGGGAGCGAATGCTCGCCGTAAATCCCCCAGCCGTTATCTGTACTTGGAACATTATTTGTCTTGTACGTTATCTTGTACGGTTAGTTGTGTAAATGGAGAGTGATATGTTTAAAGCTGTACCCAAGATTATACCTATTTCAGAATTGCGACAAGGCGTAGCGGGCATTGTTAGAGAGATTTCATCTTCTCCTGACCCTGTTGTAATCACCCAGCGCGGTCGTGCTGCTGTCGTAATGGTAAGTGCGGAATCATATCAGCGTTCTCAAAATGAATTGGAAATCCTGAAGCTTCTTGCGGCCGGAGAAAAGGAAATTGCAGCAGGCGAGACGGTATCAATGGAAGATGTATTTGCGGAAGCAGACAAGATTTTGGCTGAGCGTTAATGACCGTTCGTTTTACAAAAGGTGCTCGGTCTCAATTCCTTTCAGCCTTGAGGTACATCAAAGCCGATAAACCGGATGCCGCAGAACGATTTAGAAAAAAGTCAGAGCAGTCGCTGGATCGACTTAAGGACTATTCTGATTCAGGCAGACAGATTCCAGAATTTCCTAATATTCCTTATCGAGAGGTGGTTGTGGCACCTTACCGTTATTTTTATCGAGTTGAAGGCGACACCATCTTAATTGTAGCCGTTTGGCATGCCGCCCAGGTTCCGAAAAAGCCAGTGTAGTTAAATCCATGACTACAGGATCAAGTACAGATATCAAGCGCATGTTACGGACTCGCACGACTGGCAGAGGCAGTTGGAAACAGTTACTTTCTGTAAAGTGAGCGTTCGCTCGCCGTAAATCCCCCAGCCGTTATATAGACCTTTCTCGTTAATCGGAAACTCAGACGATCCAGAACGTTTAAGTGATTCTCAACTAATAGCGTGAACGCAATGCAGACGATCCAATTTAAACTTTCGGAAGAAATGGCTAGCCGCCTGGCCGAGCGTGCCAAAGAAAGAGGACTTTCTGCCGAGGCCTTTGTTCAAATGATTACCGAGGAGGTGTTAAACCGTACTGGAGATGAATTCAGTCAAGCGGTTGACTACGTGTTGTCCAAAAACACTGACCTTTATCAGCGCTTGGCTCAGTGAGACGTTATCTAACCGTAGAAGAGGTCATTCTAATTCACGACCGACTGATTAAACAGTCCGGTGGAAGCAACGGATTACGAGATCGAGGCGCACTCGAGTCTGCCGTTCACCAACCCAATGCTTCTTTCAGTGGTGAGTTGCTTTACCCAACGATATCCGAACAAGCTGCGGCTCTGGCATTTTCGCTGGTCAACAACCATCCATTTATTGATGGAAATAAGCGGATTGGCCATGCCTCAATGGAAGTGTTCTTAGTAATCAACGGACATGAAATTGATGCTGACGTAGACGAACAAGAGGCGACTTTTCTTAATTTGGCTTCCGGTTCTGTTTCCAGAGATGAACTTGTTTCTTGGATCAAAGAGCACCTGATAAAACGGTCTAAATAACACGCGCATGTTGCGGGCTCGCACGACTGGCGGAGGCGGTTGGAAACGATTACTTTCTGTTAAGTGAGCGTTCGCTCGCCGTAAATCCCCCAGCTGTTTTCTAGATACAATACATCCAGGAAGGATTAATATCGAAAATACCCGCATACCCAGCTTTCGCCACGTGTGTATCTTTATCTCGCCCATCCCCTGCGAGGAAAGGGTACACATCTGCTGACCACTTTACACTCACTCGACAATAAGAATGCGTAGCCTACTGAAGACCAACGTCGCCCTTGCGGCGATTCTCATCGGACTCCCTTTAAGTCAGATTGCCTGCAAGGGATCAGGCGAAGGGCTTATTGAACATCCAAACGTGTTGTTCATTTCGCTGGACGACATGAATGATTGGGTTGAGCCTCTGGGAGGTCATCCTATGTCACTGACGCCTCAATTAGATCGTTTTGCCGAAACGGGAGTGCTCTTTAAGCGCAACTATACCCCCAGTCCCGGTTGCAATCCGTCTCGATCAGCGACAATGACAGGCCTTCACCCGATCAGTTCGGGAATGTATTCCAACTATCAGGACTGGCGGGAAGTGCCTGTGTTGCAGCAAGTGAAAACCATGGGGCAGCATTTTCGGCAGGATGGATATTACACCGCCGGCGCAGGCAAGATCTTTCATTATAGCCAGGTAGATTCAATTGGTTGGGATGACTACTTCCCGAGCATCTCGAATCCTATGCCGAAGGAGTTTCTTCCTGAGGAGCGCCCCATGAATATGACGGCATTCCCGTACATGTACAACATGTTTGACTGGGCTCCGCTGGAACTGAAAGACGAAGAAACGGCCGATTATCAGACAGTATCTTATATATCCGATCAGCTCCAACGCGACCACGACAAGCCATTCTTTCTGGCAGCGGGTATCTATCGCCCGCATTTGCCATGGTATGTCCCGCAAGAGTATTTCGATCGATTTCCACTGGAGGATATTCAATTGCCTGCCGTCCTTGAGGATGACGTTGCCGATCTCGGTCCGGTGGCGAAAGAGCTAATAGAGAGAGGCGGCAACTACCACAAGCATGTCCTCGAAGCCGGAAAATGGGAGGAAGCCGTTCAAGGGTATCTAGCGTCCATCGCATATGCTGATGCCATGCTCGGTCACATTCTGGATGCACTCGATGCGAGTCCATACGCTGACAACACGATCGTGGTAATCTGGTCGGACCACGGTTGGCAGCTTGGTGAGAAGGAGCATTGGCGCAAGTTTGCATTGTGGGAGAATGTGATCCGAACGGTATTCATGATGCGGGTGCCCGAGGGTGTGGCTGCGCTACCTGCTGGCTCCGCGAAAGGTATTCCGACCTACAATTTGACGTCTCTATTGGACATTTATCCAACGCTTGCCGAGTTGTGCGGTTTGAGTCCCAGGGAAGATTTCGACGGTCAGTCTTTGACAGGAATATTGGCAGATCCGGTAACGCCGGTTTCCCGACCAATCATTTCAACATATGACTATGGTAGCTACTCAGTCCGGTTTGAGAATTGGCATTTCATTCAATACATCGATGGCTCAGAGGAACTGTACAATCTGGAGGACGACCCTGAAGAATGGTACAACTTGGCACTAGTTGAGGATTTGGATGAAACGAGGGCCATGCTCGCCGATTTCATACCCGAGAACCCCATCGATTTACCTGAGGAATCACTCATTCCCCTCATGGAGCATCATGTGCCGCCCTACCGGTCAGAGGAATACTTTTTCAGCGAGGAACGCGAGATGTGGATGCAGCGATTTGAATCCAGCGAATCGACTCGATAGAAAACTGTAGGGGCGATACGGGAATCCAAAGGGCACCGGCCACGACGGAGAAATACCCCGAGGCTGGATGCATAACAAGCGAATATTACGGGCTCGCATAACTGGCAGTGGTTGTCTGAAACGATTACTTTCAGTTAGGTGAGTGTTCGCTCGCCCTAAATCCCCCAGCCGTTATGCGGCGCGAACTCCGATGAGGTAAGGAGAATGATTGCGAATCCACAGGACAGGCGAAAGCAAAAGACGTTACGGCCGCTGGTTATCACTCGCGGCTTTTGCTCGCTGATGGCGTTGCTTATTGGTGCGCAGGCGTGTACCTCACTACCGGATCAGGGACCGCGGCCAGGCGAGTCACCGGATGAACTGCTGGTCGATCTAGCGAGTATTCACTGGATACACGGAGCTCAGGACTGTGACGCAGCACGGATAGATCCTGAATACACGGAATGGCAGCAAGTTCGCTACCAGGTCGACACGTACATATTCCGTCAGAACAAGTGCTCCAACTACGAGGCGCCTTTCGTGTACCTACTCATAGGCACTGATAGGGCCTTGTTGATAGACACGGGCGCAACAATCGAAAGCGGTGCAAGTCTACTCGGCGCAGTCAGAGATATCACCGACGCGCCGCTGATCGTCGCGCACTCGCACGGTCACGGAGATCATACCCAAGGTGATGGCGCTTTTTCGAGCGCAGACAATGCCGTGGTCGTAGGTCTCGGAGCGGACGCTGTGCAGGAGTTCTTCGGATTCGAAAACTGGCCAAATGACCCAACTCAGCTTGAGCTGGGCGATCGAAGGATAGAGCTCTTGCCCATCCCTGGCCACGAAGATGATCATATAGCTTTCTATGATCCAACATCGCAGTTCGCCATAACGGGCGACACGCTATATCCAGGTCGACTGTACGTGGGCGACTGGGATGACTTTTGTGCCAGCATCGCGAGGCTGAACGAGTGGATACAGAACAAACCAGTTGCGTACGTGATGGGCACTCATATTGAGATGACTGCGGCGCCAGACGTCGACTATCCGATGGGAACCACTTATCAACCGAACGAGCGCTATTTGCCCCTGTCGACAGCTGACATTACAGCACTGCATGAAACTCTCGTCACCATGGAAGTCCCCAAGAGAACCTACTTGGGTAGTTTTATTGTCTGGCCGCTCCAATAGGACATCACCCGGGCCTGTCCTACTCTTCCGGAGCAAGCACGGTCATCTTTCCATTCATCGTAGCACGATGTCCTGGGAATGAGCATATGATGTCGTAGACTCCCGGCTCCGAAGGAGCTGTAAATTCGATGATTTGTTCGCCTTTGTGGCTCAATAGGTCGGTAGCGACAATGATGCGGTAGTCCTCAGGAATAAACCCGCGGGCGAACCCCTCGCCTCCCATCGCATCTGCTGCAGCTCCCACCTTTTCGCCCTCTCCCGGCGGCACGATCAATAAATTGTGCGGTAAGAAGTCATGGTTGGTGAATCGGATTTTAACAGTTTTGCCTGCCGTAACTGCAAATTTTGGCCTGTCAAACCTCATCTGTTCCATGACGGTATTTATGACGATGAGGCCGTCTTCAGATTTCCCTTCGAATTGCTCAGCAAGCCTCTCAGGAGACATGTCAAGGCCTGAACGATCTATTGCTTCCACCAAAGCACTCGAATCGTGATTCCAGATCATCTCTACGCGCTTGGCCGCGATCCGGGCGTGCGCAACAGGAGAATCCAGAACTTGGGCCAATAATTCCCGATTTTCGACGTTGTGCTGCTGGTACAGCCATAGTCCTTCAAGAATATGGTGGGCATCCGCTGCCGAGGTAGGATCAAATCGAGAGAGCCACTCTTTGGCCGCTGCAATTACTTCGTCCGTATTCCGTTCGGATAGCTCGATGCGTGCGCGATATCGGACACCGTTTATTGGATGTTCTAAGAGCGTGAGCAACGCTTGGATTGGCTGACCGTCAATTTCGGCATGCTCAGAAAGGGGCCGGTCCGGGGCGGAGATTCTGTATATCCGTCCGTGTTCATGATCTCTGTTCGGATCGCGAACATTGTGCTGCATGTGCCCGATAATGGCATTGGCCCAGTCTGCGACATAAAGCGCCCCGTCGTCGCCGATTTCAAAATCTGACGGCCTGAAATTCAAGTCAGAAGAAGAAAGTAGGTCCTCCGTTTCAGTTCCATTTACGAATCCCGTATTCGTATCCATTTCGAGCGAATATCCTTTGATACCCAAAAAAGCAATGACGTTCAAAAGAATGAAATTGCCTTCCAATGAAGGCGGTAGATGCGCACTGGAAATTATCCCACTGGAGGTAACTGGCCTGACCGTATGATCCAGTAGTTTTCGCATAACAAATCCCGTAGAATCGTCTGGGACGACCTGATACGCTCTTCCACCTGTAGCATCTGTAGCGTAATGGTAGCCCCAGTAATCAAACGACGTGCCGTGGGCATTTGGCGAATTATCTGCATGAAAGCTGAATTCGTATGTACGTGGATTGAATCGGTACATGCCCGATACGTCTGATTCCTGATTGTTCGTCCAGGGAGTTTCTACGTTCGAGAGGTTGAAGACCCCCCGCTGATAATAGATAAAGCCGTCTGGCCCAAAGGTGAAATTGTTTGCAGAATGATGGGTGTCTGCCGAACCCAGCCCACCCATGATTTCGATCCGGACATCAGCTACATCATCACCGTCCGTGTCCTTGAGAAATATGAGATTTGGAACAGAAGCCACGATCACTCCCCCATTCCAGAACTCAAATCCGGTCGGATTATGCACTTTTGCGAACGTGATGACCGTATCGGCCACACCGTCGCGGTCCTCATCAGGAAGAATCAACAATCTGTCGTCCATGTCCTTGAGGGGCTCCCACTTGGGGTAGGTGGCCCAAGAAGCGACCCAAAGCCGGCCCTGAGTGTCTACACTCATTTGAACCGGGTTAACGAGCTCAGGAAACATCTCCTCGGATGCAAACAAATTGACTTCCAAGCCATCCGGTAACGTCATGGCCGCCATCGACTCTTGGGCGGTAGCGTACTCCACTGTCCCTGTTTTACTTTCTCCTCCCTGTAATTGCTCTTCGCCCAGATTGGTCTCCACTTTCACCGAGGGAGGGACGTTCGAATCGTCGGGTTGCGTCGTTCGACCATTGGCAGCCGCCCAGACCACTTCGTCCCGATTGGCCGTCATGTAGTCCAACTGTTCCAACTCGTGATTTAGCACATCGTAATTGGTCTGTCCGTTGGTGAACGGTAGAAGGGAACGACCACCCCACACATCATTGCCGTCGGTAGCGCGATACCGATTAAACCAGTGCCAGTTCTTATCTATAACGGCCTGGCGAATCCTCTCTAATTTGTTTTCTGAACCGCTAGGTTTCCATCCCAAGAGTGATTCAGTCATGATTTCGGCGACTTTTCGGTTGCCTTCGTGATTCAGGTGGACACCGTTGATGGTAAGTGCTTCAGCAGAGCTCTCAAACGCGATAAGAGTAGGATGAAACAGGTCCACAAAATCGACTCCTTTGCTCGAAGCGACCGATTCCATGGTTGCCGTGTATGATGCAAGCCTGACATTGTGCTCTGAACCGTCTGGGAGGTTCGGATTATTTTGATTCTCAAACGCAATCGGTGAAAACAGAACAATCCGAGGGGGGCCGTCTCCGGTATAAGTTTTGGCTTGAGTGCTGTCGATCCACTGGGTCAGCGCCTCTCCAAAACCAGCGGGATCATTGTAAAACGATTCATTATATCCAAACATCGCAAAAATGACATCTGCGCCGGACAGAGCTAGGTACTCGTCGGTTGTTGGAAACCCAACGCTGCGGGGGCGATGGTCGATCCGGTCGCCGCTGAAGCCCTGATTACGGAACACCAGTTTATGACCCTTCAGCTCCGCCTGCATATACGTCTCAAGCCAGCCGTCGTGCTGCATACGGTCTGCTAGGGCGTTGCCAATCAAGACAATGTGATCTCCCTCGTTGATCTCCACAATGGGCTCCTTGGAGCAGGCACTCAGGAAAATGATCGACACCAACAAAAGCAAAAGAATGCGGGATTTCATTTTAATCACAAAATCAAGGTTGAGGGAGGTCCCACTCAGGAATCTTCGGTTGTGGGTTTCGAGGAATCCATGATGGGAGTGTCCCATCCGGCCAAATCTGAAGGGCGCACACCTAATCGGTAGCCGTCAAAGGCGAAACCCACTGGGTTGTATGGACCAATAAAGTCCACGTTCATTTCACCCGAAATGACATTTTCCATTCCCGATGCCCAGAGTGCGGCGTTGATCATCATGCGACGGAAGCCATCGTTTAAGAAATCTTCCGAGGCACCGTGGGTGGTAGTAAAAACACGGCCCTCAGCAGAGCCCACTCCACTGTAAGAACGTGTCCAGACAACAGGGACTTCTTCTTTTTCGGGATCAGGTTGGGCGTCGGCCGTCATTCCCTTCAATACCCGCCCGACGGCGAGAGGCGTGGAATTCGGCATAGGATCCGCGAAATACCCGCCAGATTGTACGTGCACGTCGCTGACACCTCGAAATATGGGGTGCTCCGCAGCCAATTCCAACGGAATTACGAGCGAACTTTGCTCGTGATTCGTCCCATAATGTCCAGCCCACGTCTCTCCAAGAACCTGTCGTCCGAATCCTTTTAAATAATCGTCGCCCTCGTAATTCCAGTTGTATTTGGCGAACTGGCCTTCAATGCCTGAGAAGGCATGTGTTGAGGTTCGAATCCCGACAATGGGTCCGGCCCGATCTAGATAATCCACGATATGTTGCATCTCTTCATCCGGGAAATGCTGGAAACGAAGACCCATAATCAAAAGATCAGCAGATTTGAGCGCTTCGAGACCTGCTATCCGCGAACTTCCGGGTTCGATAAATCCGTCTTCATCGAGCGTGAAGAAAACACTGGTTTTAAAACCGAAATTCCAGGCTAAAATTCGAGCCATCGCCGGCAAAATTTCCTCGGAGCGGTATTCGTGGTCGCCACTTAGGAAAACGATGTGTTTTCCGGCTCCCGGGCCGTCTGCGTGTGGGCCCTCGGCGCCGTCGTAGGTCACGAGATGAGGATTGGCAATCGAGTTGGCCCCTGGGCTTACTTCCTGGGCGTTCAGATTACATCCCGCTGTCAAGATGAGCAGCGTCGACAACGCGACACTCTCGGCTATCAGGAGCTTGATTTTCGATTGGGCAATTACCGACATACTGAGTTCCCAGTGGTTGGTGGAGGTTCGAAAAGAAACGCCATTGCAGGCTCGAGTGCAACTGGCCAACGCCAAATAGTTTGTTCAACAGGTTACACTTACAATCTCAATTCGAAACCGATGGAGAGCGTACGCATTGCGGCCGGAAAAACGAAGAGCGCCTCGGAGCCACCGGGGTCCTGGTATGCAGTGCTATCGTAGGCACGGTCCAGCGCGTTGAAGACGTCTAGGGTCAGCGTATACGCATTTCTGGTAAAAGCCACGCGGAAGTCGACGGTAGCATAATCAGGTAACTCCTTCGTATTGGCATCATCCACATAGGTCTTGCGATTGCCTTTCAACACGACACTTGCCGAAACCGATCCAAGGTCGGCGACGATACCACCACTGAAGGCGTGACGGGGAATGGCTTTCACGGCATTCCCTTTGTTTTCTCCTTTTCGGGATGTTACGTCTTGCAAGGTGTAGTTCAGAAAGGCTGACCCGAGTTGGTTTTTTTCGGTTCGAATACCTGTTTCGATACCACGATGACGGCTCTTGCCAATATTTACGTTTGAGAATGTGTCGAACGAGAAATCGATCTCGTTGGTCATGTCGATAGAATACAAAGAACTGCTGATCATGGTTGACCATCCGTCAGATCCCGCCAACTGGTGATAAAACCCGATTTCATAGCTCGTTCCTTCCTGTGGGACGAGATCGGCATTAGCGATCTGAATGGAATACGGAGGAAAGGGCACGGGGAAAGCTCGAAGATCATACAACTGATCCAGCGTGGGTGCCTTAAACGATCGGCTTACACTAACGTACACGTTACCTACCTGCGAGGCTGAGGAACTGTACCGATAGTTCAATCCTGCCTTCGGACTGAATGCCGTGTGAGACGCCGATGGTTCGGCTTCAGAAAGGCCACTGACTTCGTCGAATGAATCCTCTATCCAGTCCATTCTCGCTCCCAGCGACACGTTCAGTCTATTTGTTGGGTTAAGTTCGAGATGAGCGTATCCCGCGACTCCTTTTCTGGAAGCCGTACCGTCAGACAAAACATCTCCCAGAGTTCCTGACGCTCCCAGGTAATCGCCCAATCCACCCGTCACAATGTGGCGATATCTGGAGTCAAGTGTTCCAATAAATCCGTCCACACCAAAGACCAATTGATTGTCAATCGGGATGGGAAGTGACAAATCTGAAACCATCAGACTGGTTTTGAAGCCGGCGGCGTCCACCTGTCGCTCCTGCGTATCTGCAAAGTCAACACTCAAGGGTAACGTCCGAATCTGATCCTGGTCCCTGAATTCACCGGTAAAGCTCGCGTCTATTCGTCCTTCAGAGAGGTCCCACCCGCCGTCCAGAGAGGTGCGGATTGTCTGTTCATCCACGTTGTCAAACTGGAAAAAGGCCAGGCTCTCTATACCGTCTCGGGTCTGGTCCGTCGAACGAAGTGGCCCGGGGGTATCAAATTCACGTTGGTTCAGAGAGGCACTCAGACTGAGGGACTTGCCGCCGACATCAATGAGCCGATAGGAACCCTGGAGTGTCACAGACTGCCGCCCGCTGTGATCCCGAAATCCATCGCTGGAGCTGAAATCTGCCAGGGCCGAATAGCGATTACTCAGGATGGAGGCATGGGCATTCAAAATACCCAAATTGCCACCGCTTGCCCGGATGAATCGAGACGTTTCCAGAGGTTGATCGGTTCGGACGTTGATTACTGCCCCAATGGCTGCATCGCCATATAGTGAGGAAGCACCACCTCTGAGAACCTCCACCGACGTTCCGGGAGCGGTCGTGATCTGCTCCCAGTTCACGAGTCCATTCTCAAGATTGTTGATGGGTTTGCCATTTACCAGGACGACGACATATTCGGCTTCGCCACCACCATAAAACCCCCGTGTAACAGACTGAGGAGCGAATCCGAGTCCATCAAAATCCAGGAAGGTCATTCCCTGAATGAAACCTAGAAGAGACGATGCATTCCTGCTAGGGAGATGGCGCAGATCTCTCGCGGAGAGCACCGACACGCCCACAGTAGAAGAAGAAAGGGTGGATGCGACTCTTTCTGCCGTTACTACGATTGGATCGAGTGTTAGGGTTGAGTCTGACTTCTGAGCTTGGACCGTTGAATTGAGGATAATTCCCGAAAGCAGCAGAATTGCCGTGCGAAGCTTCATGTCGTGGTGAGTTTAGGTGGAACGGATCACGAGAAAGGTAACAATATCAGCATCATGAAGGACTATTTGCGATGGTCTACAATCTAACAAAGTCTACAATCTAACTCTACGTTCAGCGTCTTCTCTAATTTAGAATCGGTTTTTGTCTACAAGTCTTTCCTATTTTCTACATTCGCTTACCACTTCAATCCTCGTGATACCGTGATCACCAAACGTATTTCCACCAAGCAAATTCTCGCCAATCTACGCGCAAAAGTAGATCAGCACATACCGATTATGATTTCTTCCGCCGGAAGCGGACTGGTGGCAAAAATCCTCGAACAATGCGGGACTGACTGCGTCAATACGTTTTCTGGAGCGCGGCTCCGGGCAAACGGAATGGGCACAATGGCTATGATGTGGCCCATTCTCGATTCAAACAGGCAGACACTCGACTACACGCGCGAGGACATTATGCCGGCCATGGAAGGTAAGGCGTTTGTCTGCGCCTGCCTCAATGCGAACGATCCTCTCAAGGACATGCGGATGGTGTTGCAGGAATGTCTCAACATGGGTGTGCAAAGTGTTTCCAATATTGGTCCGTCGATCTCATACGTTGATCACGACTCCGAGATATTCAAGGTTTTGAACTCCGCTGGCATTACGCTCCAAAATGAAATCGAGATGCTGAAGTTGGCGCGCGAAGAGATGGGCATGGTATCGATTGGGTTGGGATTTACGCTTGAAGATTCGATCGCGATCTGCGCAGAAGCTCGACCGCACATTTTCTGTTACCACGCTGGCACTACGAAAGGAGGACTGAAGGGATATGACAGTGGATTGACAATCGAGCAGACGGCCCAACAGACGGAAGAAGCCTATCAAAAATGCAAGGCTGTACATCCTGACGTGATCCTGATTGCACACGGTGCGGCCATGGAAAGCCCTGCCGATGCCCAGTACATGCTGGACAACACCTCTGGTCATGGTTTCTGGACGGGCTCCTCGACCGAGCGTCTGCCTATCGAACGGGCCGTCACAGAAGCAGCGCAAGGGTTCGCCAACCTTCGTTTTTCCTCCCGTCACTCATGAAAACGATCGCGATAATTGCCACCCTCGATACAAAGGCCGACGAAGCCGGCTTCATGCGCCAGGAGATCGAATCACTTGGGGGGAAAGCCCTGATCATAGACATCGGCGTCGTGGGAAATCCAACGATCGAAGCTGATGTATCGCGGGCGGAAATCATCGAAGCCGGTGGTTCGTCGCTGAGTAAGGTTCTGGTAAATCCAACCCGAGAAAAGTCTAATCCATTCGTTGTTGCCGGTGCTACGAAGATTCTGCTGGACCTTCAGCGCTCGGGCAGGATCCACGGGGCCGTTGCGCTAGGTGGCACACAAGGTACGTCCACATGCGCACCCGTCCTTCAGGCGCTTCCGTATGGTTTTCCCAAAGTAATGTTGTCGACTGCCGCTTCAGGCGACACTTCGCCCTTCGTAGGTATCAAGGATATAACGATGATGTTCGCCGTGAGCGACATCCTAGGTCTTAATGTGTTCTCGCGCAAAATCCTAGCCAATGCAGCAGCTTGTGCGTGGGGCATGGCGCAGGTGGAGCGTGACATCACAAAATCCACTGCCAAAGGAGTCATCGGGATGACCAACCTGGGCGTACTAACCCAGGGAGCCATGCACGCAGTAGCTTTATTCGAGCGTGCCGGATACGACGTCATCACGTTTCATGCTATCGGCGCCGGCGGGGAGGCCATGGAGCAAATGATGAAGGAAGGCATCATCACCGCTGTTTTCGACTACGCGATGGGCGAGATCGCAGATGGCGTCTTTGGCGTACTTCGAGCTTCCGGCCCTGAGCGGTTAACGGTGGCCGGCAAACTCGGTTTGCCCCAGGTTCTTTGCCCCGGAGGTTCGGAGCATCTTGGAATATTGGTTGGAGACCCTAACGTGGTGCCACCTGGATACGATAATCATCAAACGGTCTGGCACTCTCCCTATGTATTCGTACCGCGACTAAAAGCGGATGAGCAAGCGCGAGTTGCTGAGGCTATTGGGGAAAGGCTAAGCCACACCACTGGAAACGCGCTTTTCTTGATGCCGCTGAGAGGTGTCAGCAGTTATTCTGCCAAAGGTGGTGCGCTGTTTAATCCTGAATTGGACGCGGCTTATTGGGATGCGCTGCAACGAGTTATGCCAGATTCAGTGACGGTCGAGGCTCTCGACCTAACCGCTGAAGATCCTACATTCGTTGCATACGCTGTGGGTAAGTTGATCGAGATGATCGAGGCCTGAAATTCCGTCAGCGGGCTGGTCGAAACATGCGACTACAACAGTTCAGCAGCGTCGTAGCAGCCTGTCCCAGGCTGCTACCGTAAGCCAACACGCCATCTTCGTGTCCACCCATGATGAGAAGCTGTTTTGCCGGCCGATCCTTCTTCTGAAGCAGCCGAATCACTTCATAAGCCATTTCTGGCGTTCCATACGTGACGTCCGACGAAGTAGTGGGCATCTTGTCCTGGTAGGTGCGCCACATGTCTGCGTTGTGAATGTGGATTACGGCATTGATGGAGCGCGACGCATGATAAAAGGCTGCGTGCGTCATTGTTTCTGATGAAGCCGTTATGGGGCCCTTACAACGCACATTGTTACGATCGAAATCGTAACTGAGGATACGCGTAAAGTGTTCAGGGCCAAGCTCTTTGACGTGTCCGGTCATCGATCCTGTGATCAGGAATTCGTTAGCCGGAGTGTCACGAATGCTGATATTTCCGTAGCCAATTCCATCCGGGTGGGACCCAATCAATCCAACTTCGAACATTCGCTGCCGCCATTCGGCCAGCGCCTGAATTTTATACCAACTTGGCGAAGGACCCTTGATCCAGTCGCTTTCAAATTTAATATATCCTTCGTCGTGCATGATTTTGTTCTCATCTGAGCCAGCTGTTCCAGGTCTGAAGCTGACGCTTGCATTCCAAGAGAATTCAAGCAAGATAAGTCTTAATGCAACTCCAGGCTTTAACCAAGCACCGTGAGAGGGAGATCAGTTGGAAACGGTGGAGACTGCCAAGTCAACCCACTTGTCGAGCCCATTCTAGTTCATCATAATGCCCAATAGCGGACTGGATCAAGCCAGAATCGGCCATTTCCAATGCTTCGTACCCACTGATCTGGAGACTCTTTCCCGTTCCTCCAGGGCCGGTGTTTGTGCCTGACATCGTCCAATAATACCGAAGTTGGCCGTGAACTTCAGCCAAACGATCCATGGTAACCACCATGTCAGGAAACGAGGTCATGAACTCCTGCGCCGAATTGGCGATGGCCTCTCGACCAACTGCTGATGCGTCGTTGTTAATGGTAAGGGAGCCTCCCTCGACAAAAAATGCTGCCACATTAGCCGGGTTTCCACTGCACCACGCTTGGGTGTAGCGGGTGGCAAAAGAGATAAGTTCTTCTGTTACCATGATCTGAAAGTTGTCAATGTGTAAACCGATTCCCGATTCCTTTTCAGGACGCATTGGGCGCCACTTCCCAAGCCTTTTGTGATGGGAAACGGCTCATTTTTACCCAGTAATGGATAGCAACAAAAGAAAGGAGGGTAAAAGGAATGATCAAAACGCTTCCTTCCGCCATGCTACCACCGTAAGTTCAAACACGAC
>ERZ890510.1604-NODE-1604-length-14394-cov-4.552898_pt1 | contig 14394 bp, 10 predicted proteins | sample MGYA00521265_ERZ890510 | MGnify/ENA primary metagenome ERZ890510 (study PRJEB32303, sample SAMEA104408624) | aquatic metagenome | biome: Brackish water; feature: Chemocline; material: water | place: Baltic Sea | collected 2014-10-26T21:54:00 | depth 110 m ...
ACCCGACTTGGGGCCAAGGCATGTGGAAGGGTGAACTCGAACTCGGCGGCGAGAGCTTTGATCCTGACAGCCTCGACCCACTGGCTCGAGAAAACCTCCACGTTCAGCAGGTCGTTCGCGCCACCGATGGTAGTCGTCAGGGTATTGGCGTTCTTGAACAAGTCTGTGTCGGTCCCTATGAACCCGGCGGCTTTTCAGCGTTTCTTGATGGCGCCCAGTAATGGCCGCAAAGCCATGAATGCCTCTTCGGTGTATCGCGCAGCGCAACACCGAAGAGGCAGCCAAATTAGCTAATCGATCCTATATGACGATTAGGTTTCGAATGCCGCCATTCTGCCAACAGCGTCCTCAAGGCGCTTACAAACGCCAACGGCTGATCCAAAAACAAATGATGCTGCGCCTCAGGAATCGCCACAAACGGCACTGATTCATCCAGCACCTTAAACATAAAGTCTGCAATGTCCTGAGTGAACAGGTAGCTGTCCTCACCGTAGATCACGCCCACTCGACACTGGAGTCTGGCTAAGTCTTTATGTAGGTCTGTACCGAACTCGAATTTGTTAAACATCGTGTCATCGAACTTCCAGGTCCAACCATCATCAACCTGCTTGATCGAATGGCGACCAATATAATCGAGAATATAGTCGTTATCACAACCCTGAGGGGGCATCAGACGAAATCTGGCGAGGGCAGATTCGAAGTCTGGGTAGATACGTTTGCGCTTCAGCGGCGAACTCTTCGGGTCACGCTCCCACTGGAAATCTGGCGGGCGTACCGCCGAGTCCACGAGCACAATCCCCCCCAGGCGCTGACTATAGAGCAAGCCGGTTTTCAGGGTGATATAGCCGCCAAAGCTATGACCGACGATAATCGTATCGGCACCGAACCCCGCATCGTCGGCAACCGCATTAATCTGTGCAGCGAAAGCTTCTGGCGTGTAACCGTCTGACGCACCGCTATCGCCGGCACCGGCCAGATCTATGGCGATGGCACGATAATGATCAAGGAAAAATGGCGCGATAAAGGACCACCAATGTGCGTGGGCACCATTACCGTGGACAAAGATCACCCCGGGCTTTGACGTATCCGAGCCCCAACGCAATGAATGAATCGCAACGCCGCCAACATCGATTGTTTTGCTTTCTGGGACCACTTCCAGACTTTTCGAAAACCAGCCTGGAATATTCTCTGAAACTGTCACATACCTGCCCTCGCAATGATAAGGCGCGCAGTCTACGCCAGTCATTCATCTGACCCTAGAATGATTCAAGGGCTGATGCTTCCGGTATAGGGGGAATGGATAGCGCGAATGGATAGCGCGAATGGATAGCGCAAATGGCTAGCGCAAATGGCTAGCGCAGCTTGCGTGCAGGCTCCTAGCGAGCGGTCTGATTCAGAGCCCTCGATCAGAGCACTCGATCAGGGCCCTCGATAAAAGCTCTCGATCAGAGCTCTCGATCAGAGCTCTCGATCAGAGCTTGGGCTCTTCCCACCAGGGGAATGTCGGTGGCATATCCGTCGACACTCGAGCGCTCAGTACCGGCGGCCGCTTTTCTAGAAACGCGGTCACGCCCTCCTTACCGTCAGCCATGCTGGTGTAAAACATATTCAGACTTTCCTGCCGATGGGCGGCCATGGGATGAGGCTGACTCGACTCTCGATACAAGGTCTGACGAATCAAGGCGATGGATACTGCCGAAGTGGCGTCAACATACCGATGGGCCAACTTGCGAGCCTCGTTCAGCAGATCTTCAGGGGCATAGACGGCTCGCACTAATCCGCCCCGTAGGGCTTCAGCGGCATCAAATATTTCACCGGAATACAGCCAGTCCAGCGCCTGCGACATGCCGACAATTTTCGGCAAAAACCAGCTGGAACAGGCTTCATTCACGACACCGAGTTTCGAGAAGACAAAGCCAAAGCGGGCCTTATCTGATGCCAGTCGAATGTCCATGGCCAGGGTCATGGTGGCGCCAATGCCCACCCCCACACCATTAATCGCGCCGATAATCGGCTTTTTGCAGTTATACATGGCTAGGGTCACAACCCCACCGGTATCTCGTACGACACCAGCACCATCCAGGTCGGGACGCTGGCTCTCGTCCAGGCCAAAAACATTGTCGCCCGGTTGCAAATCCATACCGGCACAGAAAGCCCGACCAGCACCAGTGACCACGATGGCCCGTACCTCGTCATTTTCACTGGCGGCATTGAACGCCTGCACCAGTTCTTCCGCCATGGTCACGCTAAAGGCATTCAGGACCTCCGGCCGATTCAGGGTGAGGGTCAAAATACGGTCTTCAATGTCGTATTGCAGGGTCGAGTAAGCCACCTTTGTTCTCCTTATTTCGCGCGAGCGCGCTGAAAGGCGGGTCGCGCCATCAGACGAGCCAGATAGGCTGTTGTATTGGGTTTGTATTTCTCATCAAGACCCAAAGAGACACCGAGAAATACCGCATAGCCCACGGCAATATCCGCAACGGTAAAGCGGTCGCCCAGCAGGTAGTCACGACCTTCGAGGGCCATTTCGACCGATCGCAAACGCGAGTAGTACCACTGTGTATAGTCTGCGACGACCTGCGGTACACGGCGCTCTTCCGGCTCCAAGCGGGTATACCGCAACACGAGGGTCTGCGGGAACGTCAAAGTCGCATCACTGCGATATAGCCAGTTGAGATACTCACCATACTGCGGATCAGAGACATCAAGGCCGAGCTCAGTGGGACCATATTTCTCCGCCAGGTACTGACACATGGCTGACGACTCTGTCAGGGTGACCGTCCCATCCACCAGCGTGGGCACTGTACCCATCGAGTTAATATCCAGATAACCGGGCTGGGTAAGCCGTGGCGGAAATTCCATATTCACCAATTCGTAATCCAACCCCATTTCCTCGAGGGTCCATAAAGCGCGTAGTGAACGCGCATCCTTACAATGATATAGCTTCATTACTTGAGTACCTGACTAAGAGTTAAGATGCACCAAAATAGGCCTGGCTGCCGTTCAAGCACCACCACTGATAGTAATTCTCTGGTCCGTGATATAGCGCCCGTCATCGGAACACAGGTGCGCCACCGTCGCGGCAATATCTTCCGGCGTGCAGACAAAACCAAACGGCATGTTGGCATCTAGCTGCCGCATATCGTCAGGTCCTGGCAACAGACTGACCAGCTTACGCCCCATGTCCGTGTCCACTAGTCCTGGGGCAACGATATTAACTCGAATACCATGGGCTTTCTCCTCTTTGGCCAGCGTGTGCGCCAGCGCTTCCATACCGGCCTTGCCAACACTATATAAGCCCATCTGGGCGCCCATACTCTGTGCTGCGATGGAAGAGATCATAATAATGTCACCCCGCCGGGCACCCCGCATGTGGGGAATCAAGGCTCGAGACATATAGATGGGCCCCCAGAGATTGGCGCCAAGCAGTAATTGCCACTGTTCGATACTCGCCTCTACCACCGTTGGCCGGTTCACGGCCGATGAGCCGATACCCGCATTGTTGACGAGAATGTCGATCTGACCAAAGGTCTCAATGGCTGCCGCACACATCTGTTCGCAGGCAGCCTGATCGGCCACATCTGCCTGGTAAATGGCGGCTTTGCCACCCAGCTCGCGAACAAGATTCGCCACTTCCTCGGCAGCGGCCTGGCTCGAAGCATAATTAATCGCGACATTAGCGCCTTCCGCGGCAAACCGTAAGGCGATTGCCCGCCCAATTCCTCGACTGCCGCCGGTAATCATCGCTGTTCTGCCGACCAACTTGCCCATACTCTGCTCCTTCAAGACTGTGGATTACTTCGGCTGACAGAATAACCCAAGCCTCGACCTGGTGCACCGCCTGTCACGAACCGCACTCGGGATTCGCAGGCTCACGCATCAATAATGGGGATTTCTACAGAATTGGCCATTCCTGTCGATGACTCCATCACGTTGTATTTGCGAGGTTTTTAACCACGCTTCGAGCGTATTAACAAGCAATACTCGAAAATAATGGAGATATCTCCACTTTTAGACTACACTGCCGCCGAATCTTAAGGGGAGTTACTGATGTCACCCATAACGATCTTCGTCTGTCTGGCCATTGGTATCGCCAATATTGTCTTCGGTATTTTGCCCGCCACCAGAAGCACGCCGCCAGCACAGACTATCAAAGCACCACTGTCGAATGCGACGCCCACAGTCATTCTTCCGGTCGCACCGTATCATCCAAGACCCGTCATGCTCGGCAGCGCCAGCGAATATGTGCCGCCCGACTTTACCCGCGACGGCGACATTCAGGCAAAGAAGCAGGCATTTTATGCGTATTTATTGCCGCGAATTGACCAGACCAATCAGGAAATCACCCGCGAGCGACAATGGCTGTTGAATCTTCAGGCAAGACTCGCGCAGGGCACGAGCCTGAATGACGCAGATCAGATCGCATCTTTAAACCCCACATCGACCGACGCTGAAGCCGCGGCTATTCACAACGAAGCCGCGGCTATTCACAACGAAGCCGCGGCTATTCACAACGAAGCCGCGGCGCTACGCCGCTTGGGCAGGCGCTATAATATGGCGGCTGTCGGGGATGCGCCGGGCGCCCTTGAAGACTACGTTGAAAAGCTGCTCCTGCGAGTCGACGTCGTACCGGCGTCCTTGGTGATCGCCCAAGCTGCCAAAGAGTCTGGCTGGGGATCTTCTCGATTTGCTCGAGAGGGCAATAATTTCTTTGGCATCTGGTGTTTCAACCGAGGCTGCGGCATGACGCCGGCAAACCGCGACGCCGGCCGCCATCACGAAGTCGCTATGTTCAATACGGTAACCGAAGGTGTGCGCTATTACGTCCGGACAATCAACAGTCATAATGCCTACGACAAGTTGCGTCAGATTCGAGCCGCTGCTCGCAATAACAATCAACCCTTTGGCGGCGAGCAATTAGCCACGGGCCTGTTGCGCTATTCGGAGCGGGGCCTGCTGTATGTGAACGAAATACAATCCATGATTCGCTACAATCGCCTGCAACGGTTTACTCGAGAATACAGCGCCTAGGAAATTCCTGAACTCAGGGTTCAACTCTTGTGTGTGACTAGCCCGGCACCTGCAACCGCCTGGCAAATATGGATATCCGCCTGCAGCCCTGTCGCTGCAGCATAGTCTTGATCCACACGAGCAACGACTGCCGCCACCAGGTGCTCGGGCACCAGTGCAACGACACAACCACCAAAGCCGCCGCCTGTCATGCGCACGCCGCCGGCTTCACCGATTTCACTTTTGATCAGCGTCACCAGTACGTCGATGGGCGCGACAGTGATTTCAAAGTCATCACGCATGGACTCATGGGATTCGGCCATCAATCGCGCCATGGTGGCCAAATCACCACTATTGAGGGCCGTCTCTGCCAGCAGCACGCGCGCATTTTCAGTCACCACATGCCGTGCTCGCCGGCGCACCAGCGGCTCAAGCTCAGCCGCTCGGGCCTCAAAGGTCTCAACACTGACATCCCGCAGCACCTTCACACCTAACTGCTCAGCCGCCGCCTCGCACTGCAGGCGACGACTGTTATATTCACTATCCACTAGACCTCGCCGCACATTCGAATTCACGATCATGACCCGCGTGTCGGCGGGCAAAACCACAGGTCGAGCTTCGAGGGTCTGGCAGTCGATCAACAAAGCCTGATTCTCTAATGCCATCGCGGAGATATATTGATCCATGATGCCGCACTGGCAGCCAACGAATTCATTCTCTGCCGCCTGGCCCAACAGGGCCAGATCAAGCATTGATGCTTGCCAGTCAAACAGGCTATTAAACGTCAGCGCCAACGCCATCTCTAATGACGCCGAAGAACTTAAGCCGGCACCCTGAGGGACATTGCCCGTGACGACGATATCCGCGCCGGCCAGCCGGTAGCCACGGGCCTGCGCGCAATTGATGAGGCCGCGCACGTAGTTGACCCAGTCTCGCTCGCCGTCCCTTGCCTGAGGCCCAAGAGCATCGAACTCATCCATTTGGTCATAGTCTACGGCAACCACACGTACTCGGCCGTCTGTCCGCGGCGCAGCGCTAACGACGGTGTAATAGTTGATGCCACAAGGCAGAACGAAGCCGCCATTGTAGTCGGTGTGTTCGCCAATCAAATTAACCCGTCCCGGCGCTTGAACTACCAGGGTCGACGGATAACCGAACTCGACTTCAAAACGCTGTTCGGTGATTGCGACTAAGGCTTTCATACGCGTTCCTTATTGCGATAGTGGCGATCACTCTGGGCCCGTAAACTCGCGGCCGCCTGTTCGGGCGTCAGATCACGTTGTGCTTCCGCTAACATTTCATAGCCCACCATGAATTTTTTCACCGATGACGAGCGCAGCAGTGGCGGCAAAAAATGTCCGTGGAGCTGCCAGGCCGAGTGATCATCCGCCGTGAATGGCGCGCCGTGCCAACCCATGGAATAGGGAAAAGAACACTCGAATAGGTTGTCATACCGGGTGGTCAATTGCTTGACGATCTTCGCCAGATCAATCCGTTGAGCCTGATTCAACTGGGGCAATTGTTGAACGGGGAACAAGGGCAATAGCAGCGTTTCAAATGGCCACGCGGCCCAGAATGGGACAACCACTAGCCAGTATTCCGACTGTATGACGACCCGCTCGGCCAGATCAATCTCACGCCGGGCGTAATCTAACAACAGAGACCCACCGTGTTGCCGCGCATAATCCACTTGTTGGCGCTGCTCTTTCTCAACCTCGGTAGGAATAAAACTGTTGGCCCAAACCTGGCCATGGGGATGCGGATTCGAACAACCCATGACAGCCCCTTTGTTTTCAAACACCTGGACCCAAGGATACTCCTCACCTAAAGCTCGTGTCTGTTCACACCAGGCATCCACTACTAGCTCCAGACTCGTCTGGCTGAGTTCTGGCAAGGACTTGCTATGATCTTTTGAAAAGCAGATTACTCGACTGACACCCCGGGCTGTCGCCATCTGAAACAAGGGTTCCGTTGACTCTACTTCGGGGGAGTCGGCCAGCAGCGCCGGAAAATCGTTATCAAAGACAAATATCTGCGCATAATCCGGATTGTTCGCTCCAGTCACACGGGTATTACCGGGACACAAAAAGCAGCTTGGGTCATAGCTTGGCGCATTCTCCTCCGCCGTCGCTTCCTGCTGGCCCAGCCAGGGTCTTTGTGACCTGTGGGGCGACACCAGCAACCATTCACCGCTGAGCGGGTTGTAGCGCCGGTGAGGGTGCGCGCTGTCTTCACCACTTGAACCTATCAATTTCTCTCCAACCTGTTGGTCATTTGCTTGGGCGTCACTCGCATTGATCGAGATAATCCCCAATAATAGCCAATCTTCACTGACAATAGCAGTCCACACTGAATCTATGCCGACACCTAGTGACAATACATCAGCCTTGAACTCGCCCCTTTGGCAACCAACAACCAGCCGAATCAAGGGCTCACAACTCATGCAACTGCAGCAACGCCTGGGCATGCCGGATTCGAGTTATTCAGATTTTCACCAATGGACACTAGACCAGCCGGCAGCATTCTGGAACGCCGTCTGGGACGATGCCAAGATCATCGGCAGTAAAGGCAGCGATGACCAGAGGCCACCGCGCGTTTGATTCATCCCACACAAATGCCCGGCGCTCGATTTTTCCCCGATGCCCGCTTGAACTTTGCCGAAAATTTACTGCGCCACCGTGGCGATGACATAGCCTTGGTCAGCCGCCTTGAAGCTGGTCAGCGCCAACAACTCAGTTATGAGGCGCTGCGTCAGCAGGTGGCCAGTCTGGCCCAGGCGCTTCGCTCTATGGGCATCGAACCCGGTGATCGCGTCGCGGCCTTAATGCCCAATGTCGCCGAGACGGTGGTCATCATGTTAGCGACCACAAGCCTGGGCGCCGTGTTTACCTCCTGCTCACCGGACTTCGGCGAAAACGGCGTATTTGACCGGTTCAGCCAAACAACGCCAAAAGTATTGTTCGCCGCCGATGGTTATTACTATAACGGCAAGACTATCGATAGCCGCCCCATTGCAGTGGCGCTGGGCGAACGCATCGACGCTATTCAACAGGTGGTGATGATCACAGTGATCGGCCAGAACAACGTCAACTACCCCATCCCCGAAACCTGCGTGGACTACGCCAAGCTGCTGCAGCAATTTGCCACTCAAGACATCAGTTTCAACCGAGTCGGCTTCAACGACCCGCTGTATATCATGTACTCCTCTGGCACGACGGGCACACCCAAGTGCATTGTTCATGGCGTCGGCGGCACCCTGCTGCAACATGTCAAAGAACATCGACTGCATGTGGATTTATGCCACGGCGACCGACTGTTTTATTACACCACCTGCGGCTGGATGATGTGGAACTGGCTGGTGAGTGGGCTGGCCTGCGGCGCCACCTTGATACTGTATGATGGCTCACCGACGGCCCCCGCCACTGACAGCCTCTGGCAAATGGCAGAAGACGAAGGCGTCACGGTATTCGGCACCAGTGCGCGCTATCTGGCCAGCCTGGAAAAGCTCAACATCCGTCCCGCAGACAATTACGCGCTATCCAAACTGAAGACGATTCTGTCTACTGGCTCACCCTTGTCAGCCGAAAGTTTTCGTTATGTGTATCGGGACATTAAGGCCGACGTTTGCCTGGCTTCCATCTCCGGCGGCACCGACATTATTTCCTGTTTTGCGCTCGGCAATGTCTGCCTGCCGGTCTACGCTGGCGAACTCCAATGCGCCGGCTTAGGCATGGATGTGGATGTTGTCAATGATCATGGCGCATCTATACGCGGCGAAAAAGGTGAATTGGTCTGCAGGCAGCCCTTCCCCGCCATGCCAACGGGTTTCTGGCAAGACCCGCAAGGGGAAAAATATCAGGCAGCCTACTTCGAACGATTTGCAGACATCTGGGCTCAGGGTGATTATGCGGAAATAACGGAACACAACGGCATCATCATTCATGGTCGGTCAGACGCCGTACTCAATCCTGGCGGCGTTCGCATCGGAACCGCTGAAATTTATCGTCAGGTGGAAAAGGTCACCGCTGTCGTTGACGCTATCTGTGTGGGTCAAAGCTGGCAAGATGACGTTCGAGTCGTCCTGTTTGTGGTACTGCGAGACGGCCTGGTACTCGATGCAACCTTAGAACAACAAATCAGAGCAATCATCCGCACGAATGCCACGCCTCGACATGTGCCAGCAAAAATCATTCAGGTCGCCGACATTCCACGAACCATCTCCGGCAAAATTGTCGAACTGGCAGTACGCAACATCATTCATGGTCAGCCAGTGAACAATACCGACGCTCTCGCCAACCCGGAAGCGCTCGCGTATTTCCACGACATTCCAGCCCTGAGCCAGTAAAACCAACTCACCGCGCACCAGTGCCTAGCCCACGCCCAACGCTACGCCCCAAGCCTGGCCCACTATTCTGCTGTCAGTAATACCGGCGCCGGCCATGCTGCCCTCAGCAGTCGCACTGACCCCTGACTAGATGATGCATATCAAGGCATCATCGCCTGCGTTTTCCAATAATAGCGTCATCATTCGTCTTGCTTGATCCAGGGTGTTCCTTATTCGTACAGCCAGCGATTTACCGTCTACTCGCATCACCTTGTTGCACTGGATCCTCTGTTGGGTTTTAGGCGGTAGTGTCGGACTCGCGCTGCCCTTCAGCAGCGAAGCGGCAGCAATGAGTTGCAGCGCCTGCCATCCCAACCAACAGATAAACCTCGGCTTCAAGCACGACTCGAATCAAGTGACCTGCCAACAGTGCCACGGAGAGAGCGCCGAACACCTGAAAAACCCGATGCAATCGCCGACACAGACTTTTTCAGGCGTGCCTGCTGACTCGGATTTGAACGCTCATAACGGCGAGCCTTCCGTGGCAGAACGCCAAAACCAAGCCTGCCTAGGCTGCCATAATGATACACAACGCCTGTATTGGCCCTTCGGCGCCCATAGCCTGGCCGGCGTGAAATGTACGGATTGTCACCAATCACACAGTCAACAGGACGCCGTCATGGCGCGCTCGACTCAAGCCGAGATCTGCACCGATTGTCACCAAGACATCAAGGCACTACTGAACTATCCATCCCGCCATCCTGTCGCCGAGGGCCAGGTCATTTGTAGTGACTGCCACGACCCCCATGGCAATGTGGGTGATCACGCCCTGAAAACTGCCAATCCTACTGACACCTGTACTCAATGCCATCCAGAGACTAGAGGACCCTTTCTGTTTGAACACGACCCGGTCACAGAGGACTGTGGTCTGTGTCATCAGCCTCACGGCTCCACCATCGAATCGATGCTTGTGGCGCGCACCCCTTTCCTCTGCCAGCAATGTCATATGAGCAGCGGTCATCCCAGCCGACTTGCCGATGGCACCGCCCTCGACAGCGGCGACAACAACCTGCTCGCCAGGGGTTGCAGCAATTGTCATAGCCAGGTCCATGGATCCAATCATCCTGCAGGCTCCCGCCTGACGAGATAAGCCAATGCGGTGTTCAAGCCCGACGAGAATATCGATACTTAGCGCAACCTGGCTGTTAGCCACTGCCGCCCCGAGCATGGCTGAGGGGGCTTTATTGAAAGCCGCTGAGGGCTCTTTATCTAAAACCGCTGAGGGCTCTTTATTTAGAGCCGCTGAGGGCTCTTTATCTAAAGCCGCTGAGGGCTCTTTATCTAAAGCCGCTGAGGGCTCTTCAAGTCTGGTACTAAAAGGGGTTTGGCTCAACGAGGGTAATTATTCGTTGAGTCAGTATCAGCGGGTCGGTGGCAAGGGTATTCATGGGGGGGTTGATGTGCGCCTGGGGGCACCGGTTCGCGCACGTGGACAACCTGCCAGCAATGACTGGTCGCTGGCATTGTTCAACCTGGGATTGCCTGCCCATGCCGCGAGATTCACATTGGACACTCGCGACGCCCTGGCGCTGGATGTCAGCTACCGTGAAATCACCCAACAACTGAATAACTCAGGTTTATCACCGTATCAGGGTGTTGAGCATTTAGTGCTGACCGACAACTGGATCGCCGGCAGCCATTCCGACAGCTTCGACCAAGGCCTGATCAATCAGCCATTGAACCGCGCGCTGGTGCGCCGCATGTTGCAGTTGGACGTCAGCCAGAAAATCAACGCTGATTGGAAAATAACTAGCCAAGTGGCGCTAGAGAAACAAACCGGTCATCGCCTTAAGGGCATGGCCATGTATACCAATGCGGCTAATCCCCATGGGGTCCTGCTGCCCAATCCGGTAGATCAACAAACCCATCGTTTTGCGCTGAGCAGCCAGTATAACGATGGCGCCACCGCCGCTAGCCTGGGTTATCATTTTACGGGCTTTAACAATCATTTTCGCGCACTGACCTGGCAGAATCCTTTTCTCAGCGGGCTCGGCACTGTACTCGACTATCCTGCAGGGGTAGGCAGTTATGTCAGCGCGCCTGACTACAGCACGCATCAATGGCTTGCGAGCGCCGGCCATCAACTAACCAGGCGGATCCGGTTGACCCTGGACGGCAGTGCCGCCAGCACTCGACAAGATGAGAACCTGATTCCGCTTGAAGATGCCAGCAGCCGACAGGCTGACATTCAACTGCCGGTCGATCGATTGGACGGCGCCTTAAAGATCAACACTCTGCGCCTGGCTATCCTGACGCAACCGCTGAGGCGCCTGGCTGTAAACTTTCGCTATGGTTTCAAGCAACGTCAGAATTCCTTTCAGCGCTATGCCTGGCCCTCGAACTGGGGTGTTAGCGGCGATACATCTGATACTGACTCGAGCATTAATAATCGGCCCCTGAATCTTGAGCAGGACACCTATCGCGTGGATGCCAATTGGCGGCTAAAAAACCGCACTCGAATTCAGCTGCGATATGATTACCTGCGCACCGCGCGCAATTTCGCGGCGGTCAATCTCACTCGCGAAGACCGCTATGCCGTGACGGTGTATCTGCCGGGCTCGGCCCGACTCAAACATCGCCTGAGCCTGACACTGAACGACCTTGCCGGCTCCACCTACGAATGGTCTCGTGGATTTTTTCAAGAATTCTCGACAGATCTCATCAATCAAATTCCTGCCAATCAACGCTGGAACAATCACCCGTTACTACGTCAATACAGTGTCTCGAATCAGGAAAAAACTGGCCTTCAATGGCTCACCACGTATCAGCCAGACTCAGCTTGGACCCTGCAGCTCAAAGGCGAAACCGACTGGGTCAATTTCGACAAGAGCGAGCTCGGCCTAACCGATGTCCGTGACACCCATACCAACTTCAGCGCCAGCTACCGACACTCGCCTCGCCTCAACAGTTGGGGCTGGGTTGATTATCGCGTCAACCAACGCCGCCAAACGGGTCGGGACTTTCTTGGCGGGATCAATAAACCGGCGAATATCAGTTTGCCGCCCTATCCCCAGGGCAGTGACCCAAGTCGGAATTACCAGACTAACCAGGACAATACCGCGACCGCGGTGGGCGCCGGTATCGACTGGCAATTCAATGAGCGCCTGTCGGTCAGCACCAGCTATAGCTGGCTTCATGGCTTAGAAATCTTTGATATCCAGGCCAATGGCGCCCGCGATCTGAATAGCGAGAATTTACCGAATATCGAGACTCAATTGCACAGCCTCGACAGCAAGTTACATTTTGAATCTAGCGAGCGACTCTCTTTGACCCTGCAACATCAGTACCTGCGCTTTGCCGACAACAACTGGCAGTGGCAGGACGTCAGCCACGACGCCATGCGTCAGGTACTCGGAGGTGGCCAGCGCAACCCCAATGATGTCATCCACCAACTGACATTCAGCCTGCAATATCGCTTTTAGGAGATCAATACTGTGGATTTCAGCACTGAAGATTATGGACGCCGAATTATCTATGGACGCAGTGGTCAGTCGCTTTTCACGTCTCGCTTTCGCTTAGCTGTTGTTGCTGTTCTAGTAACACTGTTGCTAACTGGCTGCGGCGGTGGCGGTGGCGGTATCGCCGCACCCCAGGTCAGCCCCGGCCCCGTCGCACCTAATGGCCCGGTGACGCCAACCCCTGTACTACCCACACTCAACCTACCTAACGAATATGCCAAGGCGGAACAGGTGATCGCGACGATCACAGCAGTTCGGATTAATTCAGCGCCGTTAGTGGATTTTACCTTGGTGAATAGCGATGGCATGGGTCTGACAGGCCTGACTCATGCCAATGTTAGATTCCATATTGCCAAACTGGTACCTGGCACTGATGGCGACAGTAGCTATTGGCAGAGCTACGTCAACCGCCTTGCAGTACCCAGCGTCAATCCCGATAAACCTACCGCCATTCAGGCCACCGCTGAGCGTGACGGCACCCTAACGGATCATGGTGATGGCACCTATACCTATTTGTTTAACACTGATATCGCGCAGATCACCACACCTTTGGCGGTAAGCTTCGAGCCATTACTGACCCATCGAGTGGGTATCCGATTCTCAGGCGGTCCGGTGAGTAATCCGAGTTACGACTGGATTCCAGCCACACAATCGCGCACCGGCATTGCCCATCGCGACATTGTTGCCAATGAAAGCTGTAATAGCTGTCATCAGACATTGGCAGCCCACGGCGGCTACTACAACGACATGCAGGTCTGTGTTCTGTGTCACAACCCGGTCTCCACAGAACCCAACTCTGGCGCCAGTCTCGACTTCAAGGTCATGATTCATAAGATCCACCAGGGCAGTGACTTACCGAGTGTTATCCATGGCGAGCCCTATCAGGTTTACGGATTTGGCGATCGGCTGATCGACTTCAGCGAAGTCATCTTTCCCCAGGACAGTCGCAACTGCGGCACCTGTCACGCCGGCACCGCCACCCAGAGTGCCAAAATTCACACATCAACGTTGACCCAGGACGGTGATAACTGGGCCGAAGTCCCGTCTAGAGAAGCCTGCGGCGCCTGTCATGACGATCTGGATTTCGCCACCCACTTCGGCGACCAAGTGGACAACAGCGGTTGCCAGAGTTGTCACAGTGCTACTGGCTTGGCGGGCACTGTCGCCAGCGACCACTTCAACGAACGGGTTGAGGGAGCTTCACAATTTGCCATCAACGTGCATGGCATAACCCAGACAGCACCCGGCGAGTCTCCCCTTATTCATTTTTCACTAACGAATCCGCAGAGCGGCAATGCCGCTATCGACATCACCGGCAGCGCTATCAGTCGACTAAGGGCCGCCATTGCCTGGCCTACCACCGACTTCACCAATAGCGGTTCGGCAGATGCTAACTACAACCGCACAGATGCGCCGAGCCTGGCTTTACCCGTCGGTGATGGCAGCTACACCCTAACCTCAACCACGCCAATTCCAACTTCAACCACCGGCAGCGGCATGCTGATCTTCGAAGGTCGATTTAACGGCATCAATGAACGGATA
>ERZ890510.1611-NODE-1611-length-14364-cov-5.499266_pt1 | contig 14364 bp, 15 predicted proteins | sample MGYA00521265_ERZ890510 | MGnify/ENA primary metagenome ERZ890510 (study PRJEB32303, sample SAMEA104408624) | aquatic metagenome | biome: Brackish water; feature: Chemocline; material: water | place: Baltic Sea | collected 2014-10-26T21:54:00 | depth 110 m ...
TCCCTTCAACGGGTTTTCAAAGCCTGCTAAAAGTCGTAACAAGGATGATTTGCCTGTCCCGTTAGCACCCAATATTGCCCAGTTCTCACCCAAACCCAAAGCCAAAGACAGGCCGTTCAAAAGCACCCTGCCACCAATAATCACTGAAAGGTCCTTAGTTTCTAACATCACTACGTTTATTCAATAAGTAAATGAGGATCGGCACACCTATCAATGCGGTCATAACACCCACAGGTAATTGAACAGGTGCCCAAACAGAGCGTGCTAGGGTGTCTGCAACGACCACCATGGCGCCGCCCACACAAGCAGACATCGGAATTAAATATCGATGAGACCACACGCCAGTCATGCGAATCATATGCGGCACCACAAGACCAACAAAACCAATTGACCCGCCCTCAACCACAACGGCGACGGCTGCTAATGAGGCCAAAAGATAGACAACATATTCCAGTCGCTTTACAGAGACACCGATGGCTAATGCGCGTTCAGATCCAAGGGACATAGCGTCAAGAGCTCGTCCAAAAAAAACACCAAAAACGATAATTACTATCGCAAGCGCACCAGCCCAAACCCGAGGTTGGGCGTAGGTCAGATCTCCCATCATCCAGAAAATCATGCCTTTCATCATGTTTGGTGGAGACAGTACAAGAATCAAACTGATCAACGCGTTTAAGCCCGCCGACACCATCACCCCCGTCAGAATCAATCGATAAGGATTCCAATCAGCGCCCCTGCGCGCGATTAAGGCGACCAGCACAATCACTAACCCCGCCCCGATAAATCCAAACGGGATTGAATAAGCAGGCACCGCGAACACCAAAGCCCCAAGGACGCCCAGAGACGCGCCACTGGAAATGCCAAAAATATAAGGATCTGCGAGTGGATTACGTAACAACGTTTGGAGCAAGCAACCAGACATCGCAAGCAGCGCACCCGACACAAAGGCCACAAGAACCCTAGGAAATCTCAACTGCGAGATTACCGTCCAATAGACGCCCTCGCCTGAGCGAATGCTCTCAACAATCGTTGCGGCCGGAATGGACACGCTACCAAAGCTGATGCACGCGATCGCAACACAAACACTCAAGCAGGCTACCCAAAATAACGCTGACGGCTGACCAATTCGCATCATTGGAAGATTATTGTTTGTGATGCAACTGAAGCACCTCCCAACCCTTTAACCGTGCATGGTCTAGCAACTTTGGGTCTGGATTAACTGCAATTGGTGTTTGCACAACGTCAAGCAGTGACAGATCGTTAATCGAATCACTGAAAAATAGAGTCTCCTCAAAACTCGTCAAAGACAAATCTATGGCATTCAACCATTGATTCACTCGACTCACTTTCCCCTCTCGAAAGGATGGTTCTCCAACAACATTACCTGTGAATTCGCCCTCTATCGCTTCGGGCTCAGTAGCAATGAGATGTTCGATGCCAAACTCATCTGCTATGGGTCTCGTGATGAATGAATTAGTTGCCGTAACGATAGCGATCAAATCACCTGAAAACTGGAGCACCAAATCACGCGCTGCCTGAGTGATCATGGGCTGCACTTTCACCTTCATGAATTCTTCGTGCCACTGATTCAATTGAGCGCGCGGGTATTCGCTTAGCGGGCGTAATTGAAAATCCAAAAACTCAGCGATATCTAGCGTGCCGTTTTGATACTCTCGATAAAAATCTTGATTGCGGCTTTCGTACTCCTCTCGATCAAGAATCTCCTTCTCAATGAGAAATTGAGCCCATTCATAATCGCTGTCACCATCAAGCAACGTGTTATCAAGATCAAAAAGTACTAGCTTCATACGAATACCTTACTTAAATGAACCATCGAAAACCATCACGCTCGATCTCCCGATTCGAAAAATGATTTCACTAAAGGAATCGTGATGCTCCTTTTGAGCTCCATAGAATATCGATCCAAACCATCAAGCAACGCTACAAGACTCGTCAAATCACGGGGATGTCGCGCTAGAACGAAGGCAATGACCTCAGGGGAAATATTAAACCCACGCAGTTTCGCATACTCCTCCATAGCCTCTGCTCTATGAATATCATCCAATGGGAAGACTTGATAGACCAAGCCCCAGCCAAGCCGAGTGAGCACATCTGGCCTAAGACTTAGCCCGGATAAAGGTTGCCTCCCAGTAACAAACATACGGCCACCGCAATCTCTTATCTCGTTATACATATTAAAAAACTCAATTTGTTCATTGTCATCCAGGCGGTCTACGCCATCGACACAAACACAGAGCTGATCGTCAAGAGGATCCGCCTCATCCAAACTCAAACTGTGAGAAGTGCGTCTACCTGAATCTTGCCAAGCAGCCCCAACAGCTTGTAACAAATGCGTCTTCCCTGACCCCTCCAAACCCCATAGATACAAAAACCGAACCTCTTCCCGACCAAGCAAAAACCTTCCTATGGTCGATAAAAGCTCGCGGTTTTGCCCAACCACAAAATTGTCGAGGGAGGGAGGCGGTGAAGCTTTAAGTTGGAAAGCAAGTTGATGCATTGTTCATTTCATTAACCGCCACTAACATAGCGGTTGCATTCCCTCTGAAGTGTCTCACTTTGGCACGCAGCGCTAATTAACAAAGTAAACCAGAGTGAGTTTAGGTAGAATCCAGTATTAATACTGAGAATTCTATCAGGGTCTGAGACTAGCCTTGGCTGATTATCACGTTAACGAACCAAAAGACCCGAATAAAATTCTGTTAGCGGGTCAGGACTTAAGCGAGCAACCGATCGTGACAAACGAAAAACTCTCATACAAAGAAGCCGGGGTCGACATAGATGCTGGCGAGCAACTCGTCAAAAATATCAAACCGCTGGCAGCAAAAACCAAGAGAGATGGCATGCTCGGCGGAATTGGTGGGTTTGGCGCCTTATTTGAAATTCCAAAAGGCTATAAAAATCCGATCCTTGTTACAGGTACAGACGGCGTAGGAACCAAATTAAAACTCGCTTTGGACCTTGAGCGACACGATACTATTGGGATCGATTTGGTTGCAATGAGCGTCAATGATATTTTGGTACAAGGCGCCGAACCTTTATTTTTCCTCGATTATTTTTCTTGTGGAAAACTTGACGTAGCAAGAGCAACAGATGTTATTTCTGGTATCGCGCAAGGATGTGAGCAAGCCGGATGCGCACTCATTGGCGGAGAGACTGCAGAAATGCCCGGGATGTACGCCGGTGACGAGTACGATCTAGCGGGATTTGCAGTTGGTGCCGTAGAAAAAGAACAGATTATCTCGGGCTCCGACATCTCAAAGGGTGATGTACTTCTGGGGTTGAGCAGCAGCGGCGCTCATTCAAATGGGTACTCCTTGATCCGTAAAATAATCTCAAAATCTGGGGCCAGACTCGATCAAGTTATTGGCGGGAAGACGCTTGGAGACCTGCTTATTGAACCAACGCGCATTTATGTTCGTCCCATTTTAGAGGCAATTAAAACAGGAACAATTAAAGGTCTCGCCCACATAACAGGTGGAGGGATCACCGAAAACGTCCCAAGAATACTCCCCGAAGATCTCGTTGCTGAAATCGATGTCAATTCCTGGCCAAGAAGCGATCTATTTATGTGGCTTCAGAAAAATGGGAATGTCGACGAAGAGGAAATGCTTCGAGTGTTTAATTGCGGAATCGGCATGGTGGTGGTTTGTGCTCCTGAGCATGCGGACACTCTACGTCAGATACTTGAATCAGCAGGAGAAACCGTCTTTCGCATTGGAAGTGTCTCAGACAGACAAGGAACGGAGCACCAAACACGTTTTATCAAGACCTAACCGAGCAAATGGCTCAGATCTCATGAAAAAAATAGCAATCTTGATATCTGGAAGCGGCACCAACATGCAAGCCATTGTTGACGCACAGTTACCTCATGAAATTTGTGGTGTCATCAGCAATAATCCAAATGCTGCAGGCTTACGCTTCGCGGAGTCACGGGACATCAACACCTGCGTCGTCAATCACCGTGACTACGCTGATCGCGAGTCCTTCGATGAAGCCTTGGGGAACGCCATAGCTGCACTCCAACCAGACCTTGTTGTACTGGCTGGATTTATGAGAATTCTAACGGCCAGCCTGGTAACGCGTTTTGCTGGAAAAATGATCAATATCCACCCCTCTTTGCTGCCTGCATTTCGAGGACTGGACACTCACGAAAGAGCAATTGAAGAAGGCGTTAAACTGCACGGCTGTACCGTTCACTTCGTCACCCCGAACCTTGATGAAGGGCCTATTATTGCGCAAGCTGCGCTTTGCGTGAGACCAAACGACACCCCTCAAACGCTCGCCGAGCGCGTGCTCATACTTGAACATGAGATTCTGGCTAAAACGGTCTCATGGGTTCTAGATGGACACTGTACAATGGTGGCTAACCGCGTCACATTAGACCCATCGATTATTGATGACAGTTTCAGCTTTCAAAGGTAATTTGCGTTGAACCTCAAGACAGGGTCTGAATTCTTCTCTTTTTGCTGTGTATTGGTGAGCCTTGCGTTCATCAATATAGCTCAAGCGGTACCTCCCCCAACAGTAACGATTGTGTTTGAGATCAAGATGGGCGAACTAAAGATTGGGCGCGGCATCGATACCCTCAAACACGATATGGGCTCCTACACACTGAGCAGTCAAATTATTCCCAAAGGACTGGCATCGCTATTTCTGGACGAGATCAAGCGCACAAGTAGCGGGCTGATTGCTGAGTCTGGACTCATCCCTAAATATTTCAGCGAAGAGGGCAATAAAAAAAAGGGGCGCAGCGAAGCTAACTTTAATTGGGAGAAGCAGGAATTAACGCTAGTAACGAGGGATGGCCAACAAACGTTACCGCTGGTTGCTGATAGCGGTGATCAAGCAACGCTCCCTTACCTCTTTGCCTTTAAAGAGAAGTTACCCATGAAATCATCGATTTATATTACCGATGGCAGACGGCTCACGCATTATCAATACGAGCGCAAAGACGATGACGTTATTAACACCGCGATTGGTACGCTAGAAGTAGCGCACTTCAAAAAAGTCGTCGACAACGATACTGATCGTCAGTTTGAATTTTGGTTATCACATCAACACAATTTATTGCCCGTCAAAATCCGATTTATTGACAAGAAAGGGAATGTCATCGAGTCTACCGTCCAGACTCTGACCACACATTAATGGAAGCACTCAACCCAAAGCTCTTCGATGCTGCCGTTACGGCGACCACCGAAATATTGAAATTCACGTCACCATCAGACTCAATACTGTCCAACTATTTCAAAACTAATCGTGAATTAGGCGGTCGTGAGCGCCCAGTCATTGCTGATCTAGCCTATGCCGTCATCAGAAACAAAACATACTTGGAAAAGACTTCGGGCTCAGAAGACGCGCTGATGCTTTGTCTAGCCGCTTTAAATAAAATCTTTGGGTTGTCCCTCAAATCCATCAAAAGCAAAGTTGCCGCAAAGTGGCACAAAGACATACAACGGCTCGGTGACGAACGCTCAGGCGAGCTCAGTACCCAAGAGCGCTACTCTCTACCGGATTGGTTGTGGCGAAGAATCGAAACACAATATGGTACCGATGGGGGGGCAAGCCTTGCGCAATCCTTACTTCGCAAAGCCCCGTTTGATCTGCGCGTGAATTTAGTGCGATCGTCTCGTGACAAAGTGTTGGCAGCATTAGCAGCAGAAGGCATCGAAGCGACACCCACATCACTCTCGCCTCATGGTATACGTCTCAAAGACAATTTCGGACTGCAAAAACACAGGCTATTTCTTGATGGGCATATTGAGGTTCAGGATGAAGGAAGCCAAATACTCGCACAACTTGTAGGTGCGAAAAGAGGGCAAATGGTCGTGGATTTCTGCGCTGGCGCTGGTGGTAAAACGCTGGCGCTCGGTGCGATGATGAGCAACTCAGGTCGTCTCTATGCCTTTGATGTGTCTGCAAAACGATTAGACCGCTTGAAGCCTCGGTTGAAAAGATCTGGGTTGTCAAATGTCCATCCGCAGTTAATTGGCAGCGAAACCGATCCCAGAATCCACAGACTTACCGGCAAAATTGATCGCGTCTTGATTGATGCCCCCTGCAGCGGATTAGGCACGCTGCGCCGTAACCCTGATATGAAATGGCGACAAGAAGAAAAAGACATTGCCTCGATGAGCGACAAGCAATTCAGAATTCTCAGCTCCGCTAGTAAATTAGTGAAGCCGGGTGGGTTAATCGTGTACGGGACTTGTAGCTTACTTCGCGATGAAAATGAATCGGTAATAGAACGCTTTATGGAGGACCGTCCAGGTAAATTCGAGCTCGTTAATGCGGCCGAAACACTGGCTATTGATGGAATCGATCTGGAATCGGGCCCCTACTTACGACTGTTACCAAATATCCATGGCTGTGATGGTTTTTTTGCCGCAGTATTAAAAGCTCTTTAGCTACACTAAAAAAATCATGATTAAAGAAAACAATTCAGTGATTTTGAAGTCTTAACGAATTAAATTTTAATATTATAGTTACTCATGTGGTTTAAAATGCCGGGTAACGCATTACAAATTGAGGATATTGAATGGACTCAGCAACTATTGGCCTAGCGTCGACCCTAACCAACGGACTCATTGACTTACCTTGGTGGGGCTATATCCTCACCGCGCTGGGTCTCACGCATATCACCATTGCAGCAGTAACAATTTACCTTCACCGACACTCTGCTCACCGAGCACTCGAGCTTCACCCCGTCGTTGCTCATTTTTTCCGCTTCTGGCTGTGGCTCACAACGGGCATGGTCACACAACAATGGACTGCAATTCATCGAAAACATCACGCGAGATGTGAAACAGAAGAGGATCCTCACAGTCCACAAGCAATGGGGCTAAAGAAAGTCTTTACTGAAGGCGCCGAATTATACAAAAAAGAGGCCAAAAATCAGGAGACAGTCGACAAATTTGGACATGGCACACCCGATGATTGGATAGAAAGACGCCTCTACGCAAAACATGAAACCATCGGTATTGTCATGATGCTTGTTATCGACCTAGCACTCTTTGGCGTTATCGGCGTTACGATTTGGGCAGTTCAGATGATTTGGATTCCTCTTTTCGCCGCCGGAGTAATCAATGGCGTTGGGCACGTCTTTGGGTACCGCAATTTCAACGTTAACGACGCGAGTGCGAACATTGTTCCTTGGGGCATACTGATCGGCGGTGAAGAATTACACAACAATCATCATGCCTACGCGTCATCAGCGAAGCTGTCGTCCCGATGGTATGAGTTTGATATAGGTTGGCTCTATATCCGCTTATTGGAGATAGTCGGGCTTGCCACTGTAAAACGTATGGCTGCAAAGGTTCAACTATCAGAGTCTCCACAAAGCATTGATGACAAAAAGCTTCAGGCCATCATCACGCACCGTTGGGATGTGTTGGCTCAATACTCCAACTCCCTTAAGTCCACGTGTGTGGCGGAGATAAAACACATTGCTGAACAACATCGATTTAAAAGACCAGATATTGCAAAATGGTTATCTTTTGATCAAAAATTCGTGAGCCCTACTGACTTAGAACGAATTAAGCAATTCGCAGAGAAGAGCGCGACGTTAAGAACCATCGTAAGAATGCGAGGCGAGTTGTCGGAGCTGTGGCTTAAGTCGACAGCATCTAAAGAGCAACTGATAGCACAACTCGAAGACTGGTGTAAACGGGCTGAAACATCAGGCATTACAGCGCTAAAAGACTTCTCCTATCTTTTACGCCGGTACGTTAAATAAGATAACAACAACCAACAAAAAAGCCCGCATTTAGCGGGCTTTTTTGTTGTATAAAAACTATAAATTAATCTATTTGAGCTTGGTCTCTTTATAGATCACATGCTTACGAACCACAGGATCAAACTTCTTGATCTCCATTTTCTCCGGCATGTTACGTTTGTTTTTTGTAGTAGTGTAAAAGTGTCCGGTACCTGCCGAAGACTCCAATTTGATCTTATCTCTCATGCTGATTCTCCAGTAAGTCCTTAAACTGCTTTGCGTGCACGCATCTCAGTCAACACAACATCAATGCCCTTTTTATCGATTACCCGCAAACCCGCCGTCGTCAGACGAAGTCGCACCCATCGATTCTCGCTTTCCACCCAAATTCGCTTTGAATGAAGATTCGGCAAAAAACGTCTCTTATTTCTATTGTTCGCATGAGAGACGTTATTTCCGCTCATGGGCTTTTTACCGGTAACTTGACATACTCTAGACATAATATAAGGCCCTGCTTTAACTGTTGCTATTCGTAAAGCCAAGCTTTATAACATAGAAACAGCATTTTTAGCAATGCGCTGGGCAAATATTGGCCTTTTAATGAGACCAAATTCCACAAAAATAGTATTAGTCTTGTTCCAAAGCCGGACCGGGTGTAAATTAGTCAGTTGGAAAGACGTTTTTCCAGAGCCCCCCACAAAAAATCGTAAATAAAGGGGATTTAAAAAATGGGGCGATAGTCTTGTGAATACTCCGGCTGAGGTAGTACTGCCTCAATATATTTGCTTGGGTGCTTATTAGGCTTGAGTCTTCTTAGAACGTGGAAGCAAAGAGGAGTATTAAATATGAAGAAAGTAATTACTTTAGTAATGGGCATTGCGGCTCTTGCAGTTGCTGCAAGCGCTTCAGCTGCAGGTGTTAACAAAGCATATTGGGCAACCAGTGGCATGTTTGGACCTTTCGCAATCAATGGTCTGATCCCAACAATCCCTGCTGATGAAGTTCGGGACATAACCATTCCAGTCAGCATGTGGATCATTGAGCATGACAAAGGTTTAGTTGTGTTTGATACAGGTAACAACGTAGAAGTTGTTAACAACTGTAAAGGTTATTGGGCTGCAGGTCTTTGTGACTTCTTAAAGCCAAACCAAACAGCTGAAACCTCAATCGACGGCTGGCTGAAGAAGCTTGGCTACACAACCGAAGATGTTAAGGTTGTTGTTACCTCTCATTCTCACTTGGATCACGCTGGAAACTTGAAGCTATTCCCAAATGCAATCCACGCTTTCCAAAAAGCTGAGTTGTATCAGGGTTGGTGGCCAGAGAAATTCCAAGGTCGTGACGGAACAGGTCCATTCGTTAAAGCTGACTTGGAAGGCACTCGCGAGTACAACTTCATGGAGCTTGATGGCGACTATGACCTCTTTGGTGACGGAAGTATGATCATTCTAAGCACACCAGGTCACACAATTGGTCACCAGTCCATGCAAGTAACATTGAAGTCTGGCAAGCGAATTCTACTTGCTCAAGATGCAGTTTGGATGCAGGAAAATCTTGATGGGCATGCTGCTGGCTTAAACTTCAGTGTTCAGGCTTACACTAATTCAGTGAATCGCTTGAAGCACATGCGTGATCTACAAGGTATCCCGTTATTCATGGGCCACGATGAGAATCAGTGGGCATCTGGTGGTGATCGTTGGTACAAGTAATAAAACATTGCATTTAAAGTACAATGTTTAACCCCCCCCTCAAAGGGGGGTTTTTTTTTAACCCTCATTCGGAATCACCGCAAATACTGTGCCCAATCAACCCACTCTGATCTCCGTAGAATCCGTCACAAAAAAATATGGCAGCAAAGAAATCATTCACGGCATTTCCTTTGATGTGAAAAAAGGAGAAATCGTTGGTTTTCTGGGGCCTAATGGGGCCGGGAAAACCACAACGATGCGAATGATCGCTGGATTCACAGCGGCCACAACAGGTAAGGTCACTGTCGCTGGTCATGATATGGCCAACGATAATTATGAAGGCGCGAAGAAAATAGGATACCTACCAGAGCATCCGCCGCTCTACGACGTATTCACAGTAAAAAGATATTTGCGATTTGTAGCCAAAGTGAAACGAGTTAATAACTCAAGGCTCAACTCAGAGCTTGACCGTGTCATGACAGCATGTCGACTTGAGACAGTAACGAACAAAGAGATTTACAAATTATCAAAAGGCTATCGTCAACGGGTAGGGTTAGCCCAGGCGCTCTTAGGGGATCCCGATGTTCTGCTACTCGACGAGCCAACGGCAGGTTTAGATCCCGGACAAATTCAAGAAACACGAGAAGTGATCAGGTCATTCGGGCAAGATCACGCGGTCTTATTAAGTACGCACATACTGCCAGAGGTGACCCTCATTTGCCAACGGATCGCTATCATTAACAATGGCAGCATCCTCGCTGTGGATTCACCAGAAGCGCTACAATCCGCCTCAGATCACACCAATAACGTATCAATCGAACTCAGCGGAGATGCCCAACAAATTGAGCAAGCCATGAGGATGATTAACGGAGTAAAAGACGTTAAGTTCACCGCCATAACCGGTAGAGAAGCTCATTTCCAAGTAGATTGTCATGTCGAATCGCGTGACGGCATTGAATCCGACCTCGCAAAAATAGTGACCGATCACGGCGCCTTGCACGGTCTCACAAGACAAAAACCTACGCTTGAAAATGTATTCTTAAAATATATCAATGACAGCGCGCAGCAGAAAGAGATCCTCTCATGAACGGCGTAACCGCAGTTTTAAGCAAAGAGATAACCAATTATTTTCGGTCGCCTATTGCCTATTTCATAGTTGCAGTTTTCTTACTAGGGACCGGCTATTTTTTCATTGACAACGTATTTCTAAGGGGTTCCGCCACCATGGATACGACGCTGCAGAGCATGGGTATTTTGCTCATCATAGTCGTCCCAGCCATATCGATGCGATTGTTTTCTGCAGAGTACAACGGCAGAACCATAGAACTTCTAATGACGCTCCCACTTCAAAAATGGGAAATAGTTCTGGGCAAATACTTAGGCGCAGTCACTATTTTTCTGATTATGACCCTAACAACCTGCATCAACCTGATCCCACTGGTGCTGTATGGCAATCCAGACATTCTGAACATCATCTCAGGTTACATCGGTTTCATTTTGCTAGGCATGGCCTGCATCGCAATTGGACAATTGTTCTCTTCACTGACTGAGAATCAAATTGTTGCCGCACTCATGACATGGCCTGTTCTACTCGCCTTTTGGTTTGTCGGGAAATTTAAATCATTCCAACAAACAGCTTGGCTCAGAAGTCTATCTGACTATCTTTCATTCAGTGGACATTATGGTGATTTTCTCCGGGGACTGATTCGCTCTGAGGGAGTGATTTTCTTCTTGGCAGTAAGCTCAATCGCCTTGATACTTAACACAGCCTACATACGGGGAAGAAGATAATTATGGATCAATCATTTCGCAATTTATTGATTCTCATCTCTGGAGTGTCGCTACTGGTTTTAAGTGTCGTCATGGATGCCATTTTGGTAGACACAGCAATAATCGCCCGAGTACTGCTTATTAGTGGCCTATTGATCACGCTCTCAGGAGCCTACTTGTTACGGGCTGAGTTAAACGCATTCTTTAAACGACAACGTGCTGAAGCCTTTGCCTGGTCAATAGGCATGATAGGCATCGTCATTGCGGTATGTTATCTCTCAGTACAGCATCCGTTGCGGATCGATATGACCGAGGGGGATTTGTACTCACTGTCATCTGAAACCGTTGATATGTTAGAGAGCTTAGAAAACCCTGTTCACATTACCTTCTTTCACAACCCCATGATGCGAGATACGGTAGATTTCTATCATCTGATCGCATCGAAATCAGACAAAGTTACAGTTGAGTTTTTCGACCCAATGCTCAATCCGTCCATTGCTCGACTCAAAGGGGTCGAGTTTGCGGGCACCACACTCATGGAGAGCGAAGGTCGGAGCCTGCAGGTCAACACGCCACATGAGAGTGATATCGCGAATGGCATTTTAAAAGTAGCTCAAGGCATCCAACAAACCGTCTGTTTTCTGGAAGGACATGGGGAACCTGATCCCTTCAGTTTGGAGCAACATGATCACACCGAAGGGGATAGTGGCCATGAGCATGGATTGGGATCGCAGTATGTACTCCATGAACGACACGGCATGGCTAAGCTACGCAACAGTCTTGAGTCTATGAATTATGTGGTCACCAAGCTCACCCTAGCCCAAGGTGGTGTCGTCGAAGCAGATTGCGCAGTGTTTGTCGTCGCTGGGCCTCAAACACCGCTCATGCAATCAGAGATTGACTGGATTAATCAATACATAGAGAGCGGGCACAACATGTTATTTATGCTCGACCCCGATGTAAAGACAGGACTCGAGCCAATCATTGAAAAATTAGGCGTTGTGATGGAAGATAATCTCGTTCTGGATCCGGAGAGCCATTTCTGGGCGGACATTTCATCACCCGCCGTAACAAAATACAACCGTCATTCAATTACTGATGACCTTACGCTGACTTTTTTCCCTGGCGTTCGCTCACTATCGCCCACTGATGTGCCGGTCTCTAATACCAACGTTCGGCCGCTCATTAATACATCACTTAAAAGCTATGGGGAAACAGATATCGCCCAACTTGGGTTCAACGATGGCGTTGATGATAAAGGACCGCTAACACTAATGGTCATCGTACAACGTAATCCTAGCTACGGGAAAAGTGCGGCGGCAATGGCGGCTGAATTGCGTGGGGAGACGGTAGATGAACCACCACAAGAGGTTACGGGGCCCCCATCCAGAATAGCGATTATTGGCGACTCGGACTTCGCGACCAATTCTTTTTTCCATATCATGGGTAATGGGAAACTACTGCTGAGCACCATCAACTATTTAACTAAACAAGAAAACCTCATAGGCTTAGAGCCAAAATCGTTGGATATCCCGAGGGTCAATTTGACCAACACTCAAATGAAGGGAACCTTCTTCCTTTCAATCATACTCATTCCCGCGTTGATGGCGATCATTGGCATAGCCGTGTGGTGGAGGCGGCGCTAATGACCTCGAATAAAAGACTGAAGTTTGTTTGGGTCATACTGATTGTGCTACTTGCATTCATTACGGTGATCAACTCAAACAGTGACGACCACGATGGTCCTTCTGAGCACGAAGACCACGAGAATGTATTTAAGAGTGGCTCGCTACTCCCCGTTAAGCTGTCAGACATTTTTGCTGTCGAACTCGTCCATCAAGGTGATTTATTTCTTCTAGAAAAAGATGAATCGGGTCATTGGTTTTATCACACTCACGGGGCAACAAATGGGATTTTAAAATCACATGAACATGTTGCGACACCTACTGAGAACGAAGCCATTTCTATTTCGTTAATGGGGCTTGAAAACGCACGTGTTGAAAGGCGACTTGAAACAACAGGAAAAGATGAGTATGGCGTGACAAAACCAACTCTTATTTCCCTCGTGTATGGACAAGACAAATCTCGACCGATCAGTCAATTCTCATTTGGCGATCTCGCGACAGATCATCTCAGTCGATACGTACATCTCGTCGGATCAGACCAAGTCGCAACCATTGCAGACTACCAATACACCAATCTCATTGAACTGATAGAGAAAATAAAAAATATCAATCTAGAAGCGAGTCAATCAATATCACAATCGGAAGCTGTCCAGTAACCGTTAGTGATGATTGGTGTAAACTATCTGACTAACACAGCTTTATTTTATAGTGACTTTCCAAAGATAATTCGCAATGAATGAGCTCAACGGCAAGCGTATTCTTCTCGGTGTAACAGGAGGAATCGCAGCATATAAAGCTGCTGAATTGGTCCGTTTACTGAAAAAGAACGGTGCTGATGTTCGTGTCGTAATGACGGACTCAGGAGCCCAATTCGTATCTCCGGTAACCCTCCAAGCGTTAAGCGGGAACCCTGTACACACATCAATGTGGGATCAGTCCATACCAAATGGTATGCCCCATATTGAACTATCGAGGGATTGCGATCTCATTTTAGTTGCTCCAGCTACAGCGGACTTTATAGCGAAGCTAGCCGCAGGGCGCGCGAATGACTTACTCAGCACCCTGTGCCTTGCCAGAGACTGCGCCCTCATGATCGCTCCGGCAATGAACAGGCAAATGTGGGAGAAACCCTCTACGCAAAGGAACATTAAGACCTTACTGGCTGATGGCGTTCACTTGGTTGGGCCAGACAGCGGTGAGCAAGCGTGTGGTGAGCTGGGAGTTGGCCGCATGAGCGAACCGTCACTGATCGCCAATGAGATCGTGTCGTGGCTACAGCCGAAATTGCTGCAAAATAAAAATGTCATTGTCACAGCCGGACCGACCTATGAGGCGATTGACGCAGTGCGTGGGATCACCAATGCCAGTTCAGGGAAAATGGGATACGCGGTAGCGCAAGCGGCTATAGATGCAGGAGCTAACGTAACGCTGATTTCCGGAAAAACCAATCTTAATCCACCTACGAGAGCACGATTCATTTCAATAATCTCAGCCCAAGATATGTTTGATGCCGTGATCAATGAGGTTGATCACTCAGATATTTTCATCT
>ERZ890510.1612-NODE-1612-length-14361-cov-4.534880_pt1 | contig 14361 bp, 12 predicted proteins | sample MGYA00521265_ERZ890510 | MGnify/ENA primary metagenome ERZ890510 (study PRJEB32303, sample SAMEA104408624) | aquatic metagenome | biome: Brackish water; feature: Chemocline; material: water | place: Baltic Sea | collected 2014-10-26T21:54:00 | depth 110 m ...
CGACCCGGCGGATCCCGGCGCGCTCGAAGGCCTGCCGCCGAGGTCCGGGGTTGGTCCGCGCCTCGGGCAGGAAGTTCTCGATCGTCTGCACGCACTCCGGTCGCACGCCGTGGGCCAGCAGACGCTGACGCACAAAGTCAGAGACGGCGACGAAGCGGACGCCGAGGCGTTGCACCCAGACCTTGCGGCCATAGCTGAGGCGCTCGCCAGCACCGCCGTGCACCACCAGCAGATGCGTCAACTGGCAGCGGCGCAGCAGACCGGCGACGATGGTCAAAAGCGACTGCGTCACCGAGGTCGTCAGGACCGCCGCCTGCCGCTGGCCGCGCAGGTGCCGCCATAGCCGGCGGAGCAGATCGATCCGACCGTGGAAGGCCTCTGCCTCCAGGCCGAGGCGAGCCGATTCTTCGAGGGCCGCCCCGGGGGGGGCCAGCAACAGGGGCGCGAAGTCCTCACGCAAACCTTCCAGGGTGGCCAGGGCCATGCGCTCGGTGCCGAACAGGCCGCCGCTGTGCAGGATGTAGATGAGAGGCGACATGGGCTTCAGTTCCACAGCCACGGCGACACCCACCGGGTCTGCTCCTTCTTGCGGCCCGTCTGGAACTCCTGGAGCAGACCGGTGAAGTAACCACCGCCCTGGTAGATGGGCACGCGGTTGAGCATCACCCCCACCACCTCGGGGCCGATGGTCTGCAGCAGACGGAGGGCGCGGCGTACCTCGCCACGGCTGACCCCGCCCGCTTGGACGACGAGCAGGGTCGCCCCGGTGAGCCGCACCAGCAGCTCCGTGTCCGCCGACAACAGCAAGGGCGCCGCGTCGATGATGACCAGGTCGTACTGCGCTTCCAGGTCGATCAGGACCTGGCGCATGCGGTGGATGTCGGGCAGCGTATGCCCGTCGATCGGGCCCAGGGGCAGGCGATCGGGATGCCCGTTGCGGCCGGCGATCACGCCCTGTTCCGCCGTGAAGCGCCCGGCCAGCACGCGCGCCAGATTGGGCCTCTCCTCGATGAGACGCACACGACGTTGGGTCGACTCACCGCCGAGGCGCAGCACGTGGTCTATGTTCGTTTGCCCTGACATCTCGACGTCGAACTCGCGCCACGCTTCAGGGTCGACGCTTACCTGGGGCCGCTCGCTGCGGGCGTTGGTCTCAACAACGATGGCGCGCAGGCCCAGGGAGGCCATCTCCGCAGCCAGGTCGACGGCGACCGAGGTGGCACCGCCACCCGGTTTCACCGAGGTCACCAGCAGGTTGCGCGTGTTTTTGTCGCGGCAGTCGCGCTCGAGCACGGCTGCCATACGACGCAGTTGGTCGCGGCCGAAGTCGCGGGTCTCGGCATCGGTGCGCTCCAGCAGCCAGCCGAGGGCACCAAAGCCCAGTGTGCGGTCCAGGTCCAGCGGCGTGTGGATGCGCGGGTCCATGTGGTCGACGAGGACAGGCACCGCTACCGCCAGCACGAGACCGAGCACCGTGAACAGGAGGACAAACTTGCGCCGCCCGCCACTGGATGGCTCTTCCGGCGTACGGGCCCGGGTCTCTGCGCGGACGAATCCGGGCGCATGCGATTCGATCTGCAGGAAGTCCACACGATCCTCGATGGACCCGACCTGGTTGCGCAGGCGCTGGATATCGGACTCCAGAGCGCGCGCGTCTTGATACATGGCGGCGAAGCTGCTGGCCTGGGATGCCAGCTCCTCCACTTCCACCGTCAGGTCGCGCTCGATCCGGCGCGCCTCGAAGGACTCCGTCTTGAGCCGCTCCAGCATATGCCCACGGTAGCGCGTCGCCAGCCGGGCGGCGGTACTGTCCAGCTCCGTCTCGATGGCGGCCAGCTCACGAGTCACCGTGCCACGGCCGGGATGGTCCTCGGCGAGGCTGCTGCGCTTGGCCAGCAGCACGCTACGGCGGCTGTTGAGGTTGGCCACGAGACTGATGAAGCCGTCATCGGCCAGCACCCGCGCCATGGCCTCGGCGTCCGCCGCGGCGGGTGCCTCCGGCCGCGCATCCTCACTGAGAGCCGCCAGCCGCGCATCCGCTCGGATGCGGTCCTGGCGCGTGTCGTTGAGCTCCTTGCGGCTGTCCACCAACAGCTGGTCGTAGGGGTTGAGGACGGACACGTTAAAAGAGGTCACGCCGAGAGCTTGAGCCAGCGTGGTCTGCCGCAGCGACTGCGCCTCCAGGTCCTGCAGCAGCCTGTCGCGCTCACTTTGGAGCTTGCCCGTGCGCTCGTCGCTGGCATAGACACTCTCCAGTTGGTTCTGCTCCATGTAGGCGTCGATGACACCGTTCACCGTCTGTGCCAGATCCTTGGGCGAGCCGGATTCCAGGCCGATGCGGATCAGATAGGTTTCCGGGACCTGTTTCACCAGCAGGTGGCGCTGCAGCCAGCGCGCCGCCTGCTCCGCCGTCAGGGATGCAGGCCACACGGCGCTGCCCGAATCCGTGCGCGCCACGACATTGGCGAGGATCTCGAAGCGGGTCACCGTCGCCACCTGCTGCTGCACGAACTGTCGGTACTGGGTGTTGGACTGGAAGCTCAGTTCCTGATCCTCGTGCAGATTGCTCACGAACCGCGGCGACACGTAGACGGCGCCTTCGGTGTAGTAGGCGACCTTACCCTTGACCCAGGCCACCGGCAGGCCCAGCAGGAATACGGCGCCGAAGACCAACACCGCCAGACGACGGTGGCGACGCAGGCTGACCAGGGGTTTGGTAACCCGTGGCGCCAGCGCCGGCGATCCACCTGCAGGTCGAGCCGCAGCGGGGGCCGGTATGCTCGTCCGGGCCCCGCTGTCTGCCGTGGTGTTTGGGGGAGATGTGGTCGCAATCATGAGCTTTTGTGCACCCGTGAGGAGGGATCTGCGCAGCGGGAGCATGCGACGCCCCCTTCGATTATACAGGTCAATCTATACTAACATGACTAACCTGTCAATAAGGTATATAGAGAAACCGACAGGAGCGCCACGTCGGTGTCGATTATTGGCTCACTGCTGTGCCCAGAATCATCAGGGTGGCGAAGGGGTTCAGTTTGCGGACCCAGTAATCGACCCGGGCGACGCCGCGCTTCGACACGTAGATGATGTCATTCTCTTCCAGCAGCACGTTCTCCCCCGGCTTCGGCGCCGTCAGGTCGCCCAGAGAGATCTCGGTGCGTACACCCTCGCCGGGGCGGACGAGGCGCATGCCGCCGGTGGCAGCGTCCTCCGTGGGGCCGCCGACCAGGGCCAGGGCGTCCAGGAAGGTCATGTCCGGGGTCAGCCGGACGGCCCCGGGCTGGCGGACCTCGCCCAGCACGTAGACCAGTTGATCATCGGAGTCGGGGATGTAGACCAGATCGTCGGGAAGCAGACGGATATTCAGACCCATGTTGCCTTTCAGCAATTCGCGCAGATCGACCCACATCACCTGGTCCTTGCCACGGATCACGGCGCAGCGGGTCAGCTTGGCATCACTGGAGCCCTCGCCACCCACAGGCAGGCCGCCGGCGCGGGTGATCGCCTCCAGCAGGGACGGTACCGAGTCGAAGGCGATAACCCCGGGGTTCATGACGCGACCGAGGACGTAGACCCGGTTGGACGTGTAGCGCTCCACCCGGAGGGTGACAATCAGATCCGGATAGAAAGAGGACAGTGCCGCCTTCACCCCCGCCAGGGCGGCGTCGCGGCTCAGACCAGCCAGGCGCACGTCACCGGCGACGGACAGGGTGATGCGGCCATCGGGGCCGATCGTGTGCCGGCCGGACAGCTCTTCGTGGTCCCATACGTCGACGGTGATCTCATCACCGGCACCGAGGCGATAGACGTCAGTCACCGGGGCCTCGAAGCGCGACAGCACCTCGAGCGGCGTGAAGTCCGAGCCCCCCTGCTGTGTGGGCGGCACGAATACGGGTGCGTCCTGTGGGGCTGCGGCCCACACCGGCGTCAGGGACAGAGTCAGGATCAAACAGAGGCTGCGCATCGGGGGTCTCGCTCTCTCAGCTGGCGCGGCGCAAGGCCGGTGGGGGGGCAGGATACTGACGGGCGTAGTAGGCACGGAAGTCCGAGCTGTCCTTGATCGGCCGCCACCAGTCCTGGTGGTTGACGTACCAGGCTACCGTCGCCTCGATGCAGGCGTCCATGTCGAATCGGGGACGCCAGCCCAGGGCTTGCATCCGGCTTGAGTCCAGATCGTAGCGCATGTCGTGACCGGGACGGTCGGCGACGAATTCGATGAGAGAGGTCGGCTTGCCGACGGCCGCCAGAATGCGCTCGGCCAGGGCCACACCATCGGCGTCGTTGCCAGCACCCACGTTGTAGGCCTGCCCCGACTGGCCCTCGTGCAGCACCAGATCCACCGCGCGGCAGTGATCCTCTACGTGCAGGTGATCGCGCACGGCTCGACCGTTGCCGTAGACCGGCAGGCTACGGTCCTCCATGGCGTTGGTGATGTAGAGGGGCACGCGCTTCTCCGGGTACTGGAAAGGGCCGACATTGTTCGCCGCCCGCGTGATCACCACCGGCAGCCCATGCGTGATGGCGAAGGCCTGGGCCATCATGTCTCCCGCCGCCTTGCTCACGGCGTAGGGGTTGCGCGGCGCCAACGGCGATGCCTCGGTCCACGGCGCCTCCTCGGGGGCCAGGGAGCCATAGACCTCGTCGGTGCTGACCTGCAGGAAGCGCTCCACCCCGTGGCGGTGCGCCGCATTCAGCAGCGTGTAGACGCCGTGCGCATTGGTGCGCATGAAGGCATCGGCATCCATGATACTGCGGTCCACGTGGCTCTCGGCGGCGAAGTTGACGACCATGTCGACGCGGGCCAGCAACAGGTCCACGAGCTCGGCATTGGCGATATCGCCGCGCACAAACTCGTAGCGTGGATCGTCGGCGACATCCGCCAGGCTCGCCAGGTTCCCGGCGTAGGTCAGCTTGTCGAGGTTGATGACGCGGTAGTCCGGGTGCGCGCGCAGGACGTGGCGCACGAAGTTGCCGCCGATGAACCCGGCGCCGCCGGTGATGAGTACGGTCTTCACGATCGCTCTCCTGTTTGTCTTCTGGTTTCAGTAGGCCGTGGCGGTGATCGGCTCGGCGCGGATGAAGCTGTCGACGAACTGCCGCCGTGATTGCCGGGTCACACTGCTTGGCACACGCGCATCCGACACGGCCCATTCGATACCGCGGCCCGCGAGACTCACCGTGGTCCCGTCGGCGGTAACGCAGTGCTCGCCGCAGACCACCATGTCGGACACGTCGGCGGTGCCGCCGACACGGGTGTGATCCAGGACGACGCTGCGCGTCACCGTGGCACCCGTCTCGATGATGCTGCCAGCGCCGATCCATACCGGGCCGATGAGTGTCGCCCCGGGTTCGACGACGGCACTGCCGGCGATGCACACCGGGCCGACGATCGTCGTACGCTCCAGATCGATGCTCACGTTGGCACCCAACCACAGGTCGTCGCGCACCTGCTGGCCGGGGCGTTCGACACGCGGCGCCTGACCGCTCAGGGCAAGCTGCGTGGCCCGGTAGTAGTCGGACAGACGCCCGATGTCGAGCCACTCCTCGACGCACGCGTCGCCGTAGACGGGGGCGCCAGCATCCACCAGGGCTGGCAGCAGTTGGCTGCCGATGTCGTACACCACACCGGCGGGAATGTGCTCGATGACAGCGGGATCGAAGAGGTAGATCCCCGTGTTGGCGGCGGTGCTGCGCGCCGCCTCGATGGTCGGCTTCTCCTGGAAGCCCTCGATGCGGCCGGCGGCGCCGGTGACGGCGACGCCGTAGTTGGTGACATCCTCCCGTGGCACCTCGACCAGCGCCAGCGAGGCCAGCGCCGCGCGGGCATCGTGACGGTTTCGCATCGCCGTCAGATCGACGTCGATGAGGGCGTCGCCACACAGCACGAAGAAGGGCGTGTCAAAGAAACCCGAGTGCTCCTGGATGCGACGGATGGCACCCGCCGAGCCCAGGGGCTCGCCGTGCAGTTCGCCCTCTTCGAGGTAGCCCTCGAAGGAGTAGGCGATGCGGGCGCCGAAACGGCGGCCGTCTCCCAGCACACTCTCGATCTGCTCGGAGCGGTAGCTCGTGTTGATGACGATCTCTTCCACGCCGTGGTCGCGCAGCAGCTCTACAAGCGTCTCGATCACCGGCGTGCCGAGCACCGGTAACAGCGGCTTAGGCAGGCGGTCGGTGAAGGGCCGTACTCGGGTGCCGCGGCCCGCGGCCAGAATCATGGCTTTCATCTCTCGTTCCTCTCGTGGATGTCGCCGCTTCAGGCGGCGGCGGTGGCCGATTCGCCGCCGCCCTGACAGGCGCGCAGAGCCTCGGCGCGGTCGTTGCAGATCTCAAAGACGCGGTGCATACGCACCAGCTCGAAAAGCACGCGCACGGGTTTCGTGAGCCCGCACAGGCGCAGCTCGCCGCCGAAGTGGCTGAAGCGGCGCAGACAGGACAGCAGGGCACCAAGACCCGAGCTGTCGACGAACTCCAACTCGCTCATGTCGAGGACGATATGGCCGCCCTGACCCATCATGGATTCAGTGACGAGTTTGAAACTCTCGGCATTGCCGGCGTCCAGGTTCGGCCCCGGGATTGTGACGAGGGCTACCTGGCCGATGCGATCGACGGTTAGTTGCATGGTGTGTTCTCTCCTGAGTTGATGTGCTTCGTGACACGGACCACGTGCGCCCGCGGGTGGATGGAGCGGTACTCCACGGCGTCGGTGACGCCGGCAAGGATTTCGAGGCCATAGCCGCCTTCGGCCAGCGGCAGTCGCGCCTCGCGCTGTGCGTCACGGTCGAAGGGCTGCCCCTCGTGGTGCAGTTCGAGAAACAGGGTGTCGCCGTCACGCCAGCCATTCAGGCGTAGGGGCTGGTCGATGCGCCCGCCGTAGGCATGGCGCATGATGTTGGTCGCCGCCTCGGTAACGGCGAGGTCGACGTGGGCGCGGGTGACCGTGTCGGCGTCGGGACACAGTCGTTGCGCGGCATGGCGCAGGTCGGGCAGGCGCCGTGGGTCACTTACCAATTGCAGCTCGATCTGGCGGCCGGGCGCGCCCGGCACCTCGACGACGATGCAGGTCAGATCGTCCTCCAGTCGCTGGCCTCCGTGGGCGATGACCTCCTCACGCAGTTGCAAGGCGAGCGCCTCGGCACCGGCCTCACCGTGCTGGCGGATCGCCGCCAGCAGGCGCTCCTGGCCGAACATCCCGTCGGTGCCGTTGCGGGCCTCGGTGAGACCGTCGGAGTAGAGGCACAGCAGGTCCCCCGGCTGCAGCGCGATCCGCACCTCCTCGAAGGTCTCGCTCTCCACGACACCCACTGGCGCGTTGGCCCCCTCCACCAGTTGACAGGACCCGTCGCTGCCGCGCACGATGACGGGCGGATGACCGCAACTCACCAGGGACACGACGCCCGCCGCCAGATCGAACCGGGCGTAGCACAAGGTGACGAAGGACTCAAGCTCGGAGAGGCGGCGGCTGAGGCGACGGCTGGCATGGGCGACGATCCGGGCCGGAGAGGGCAGGGTGCCGTTGCGGGTCAGCAGGTCGTTGATGCTCGACAGCAACTGCGTCTTCGTCGCCGCCCCCAACAGTGCGGCGCCGACGCCCTTGCCCATGACGTCACCAATGACCAGATCGAAGCCCGTCTCGGTGCGCGCCAGGACCTCGTAGAAGTCACCGGCAATCACCTGCGCCCCCTCGGAGACGATCCCGAAGCAGGCCCCGCTGACCGCGTCGACCCCCTGGCCCAGCAGCAGGGACTCCTGGATCTGGCGTCCCAGCACAACTTCCCGTGCCCTGGACTGCTGCACCTCGGACTCGGCGCGGCGCAACGCCTCCAGACGGTCCTCCAGGCGCGTGTTAAGGGCGCGAAGCTGCTCGTTCTGCGCCCTCGTCAGGTCCTGCAGTTCGGCGTTACGGCGCCGCAGCTGCCAGCTCGCTACCCCCTCGCGCAGCGTCAGACGCAGTTCGTCATCTACCCACGGCTTGAGCAGGTAGCGGTGGACGGCGCCACGGTTGACGGCCTCTACTGCCGTCTCCACGTCGGTGTTCCCCGTCAGCACCATGCGTACCGTGTTCGGCGACACCAGCCCCACCTGCGCCAGCAGGTCGGTGCCGGTGCCGGCGGGCATACGCTGATCGGAGATGACGACGGCGACTTCGTGGGCTGCCACCAGTTGCAGGGCCGTCCGCGGATCCTCTGCTGTCAGGATCTCGTAGTCCTCGCGGCGCAACAGGCGCTGCAGGGCACGCAGAATCGCGGGCTCGTCATCGACGAGCAGCACCGCGGGGCGAAGGGTTTCAGCCACCTGCCGACCCCGCCAATGCGATATTCTCGGTCTCCGACGGCACCGGCAGCGCGTGCTGCTGCAGGAAGGCCAGAAAATCCTCCGGATCGACGCGGTTGTCGCCGCGGCCGGGCAGCTGGTGCGCCCGCAGGTGGCCGCGTTGGATCCAGCGGATCACGGTGCGTGGGGTGACGTCACAGTAGCGGGCGATGTCACCGGTGGTCAACGTTCGTCGTCTCAAGGCTCGAGTCCTCTCAGTTGGAAATCGTGGCACTGTCGAGCAGGCCGCGACGCAGCGCACGGCGCTGCAGGAAGTGGACGAGCCGGAAGCACTGTTCTTTCGGCTCGTGAAAGGCAAAGGCCAGTTCAAAGGCCTCGCCCGTAGCGATGGGGGAGAGGTTGAGGAGATCTCCGCGGAGGCGCGACAAGGCTCCCTCGAGCTGCTTGCGCACGGTCCAGGCGATCGCCAACGGATCTTCGGTCGGCAGGCGCGTCCGCGGATCACGCTCCAGGCGCTGTTCGACGAGGTGCTGCACGTAGTCTTCGGGGACGTCCAGGGTCAGGCTCAGGTCCTCTCCCGCAGGCGGGGCGCCGCCTGCGGCCAGACGGCAACCGCCGCCACTCAGGTTGGTCACCGTCACAGGGAGTCTGTTGCCTCCCCCCTCGGCGTCGGTCCACTCCAGGTGTCCGGGCAGTAGGACCTGCATCCGGAAGCAGGAGCGGCGCGGCCGGCGCTCCAGCTTCCGAGGCGGCTCGAGAACCATCACGGGGAGGCCACCTTTCAGCCTACTCCGGGCCTCCACGTTGGCCTCCAGACAGACCGTAGCACCCTGGCCGACACTGAAGAGATGGACCGTCGTGCCGACGCCCAGAGCCAGTTCGTGACCGTCGACGTAGAAGCGACCCTGTGCGTCGATCTCCTGGAGCCGGACAAAGTGCGACGCCGAGTCTTCGGCGTTGGGATCGATGACCAGGAAGCGGATGCCGGGACGGACCCGATCGGCAACCGCTGTGACACTCCTGGATTTGGCGCGTGTGGACATATATGACTCCTTATTGTTATGTCTTACCTGACTAATATATCTATTAACCTTTTCATGTCAACATGTTTTTGTGCTTTATGTGACGTTACTGCCTTTTAGTATTTCCTTCAGAAAGCCCTGACAGCGGTCCACCTGGACGCTGCACCAGCGATACTTGCAGGCAGCAGACAGAAAGGGCCCCGCCGACCTGCGGCGGAGCCCTTTCCTGTTGCGATACTGACGTCGGTCGTCCATCTGCGTGGGACGACCCAATCTGCTAGCGGAACACAGAATCCTCTTCGGGGTGCGAGAACCAGTCGGTGTTGCTCTGCCCCCCGGACGTGGCCCAGTCACCGAAGGCGGGATAGGCCTGCAGGATGGAGATGCGTTCCCGGGGCTGGGCGAAGCCACCCTCCCCCGACAACACTTCGAGTCCCCAGGGCAACCCGGCTGCGGTCCGATAGCGCCATGCCGTCGCCGGTTCCGTGGCGTCGTCCGCCGTCCCGAACCGGGAGGCATCCGCTGCCGCAGTCGGCGGCAACCCGGGCCTGTGGATCTCGTGGCTGCGGTCATAGGCGCGGAACAGGAAGAATTCCGCCTCCAGCTCCCCCGCCGCCTGCGGTGCCGCCGGATCGAAGTCGACGCGCACGTTGAGCTGGTGCGGCGTCGCCGAGGGGCCCTCGCCGTTGTTCTGGTAGTAGGTCGGCAGTGTCATGAACAGGTTCTGGGCCACCAGCACAGTGTTGGTGCTGGCCGGGTCCAGGGTGGCGCCGGCGACGCCGGCCACGACCTGGGCGGGGAGCTCGGACCACGTCGCCGATCCGGCGTCGTAATCAAGGAACCGCAGGCCCAGCCCGTTGGGTTCCTGGGCGCCGAGGGCGTCGATGGTGATGGCGATGTCGGCGGCCACGAGTTGGTTGTCCGCGTTGTAGCCGTATTCAATGTGGTGGGAGAGCACCAGATCGTTGAAGTCGTAGTCCCCCATTTGCGGCCACAGATCCTCGAAAGCCTGGGTGACAACACCGGCGTACGGCACCACCGTGCGTACCACTTTGAGGGGGTTGCTCGGGTAGTCGTCCAAGTCGTTGGTCACACCATCGCCATCCAGGTCCTGGGTGGGCTCGAAGGGCGCGATGGCGTCGTCCACCCAGAACTGCTTGGTCCCCGGATAGGCGACAAACATGACCCGCACCCGACTGGTGCCTGCCGGCATGTCGGCGCTGACCGAAACGTAGGTCCAATCCTTGTACTCATCCGCAGCGGCGTCGATCGAGCGGATGGCGATGACGATCGGCACGGGGGCGGCATCCATGCTCACCAGCACCAGGTCGGCGCGCAGCCCTTCGTTGGCCGCCGGCTGTCGCAGGGCAGCGCCGAAGTGGACCTCGGAGCCGGCGTCGACATAGATATCCTGGAAGACGAAGCTATAGTCCGCGATCGTGGGATGGCCCATGCGCAGATTGCCAGCCAGCAGGCGCGGCTCCCAGCCGGTCTGCGCCACGGGCGTACGGTACCAGACCCCGGTGGCCGGCACCGGGTCGGTGTGACCGGCGACGATGGCGAGGCTGTCGGCCGCCTCGAAATCGCCATTGACGAGAACCGTCGCCGCCTGCAGCATCTTGCCCGCCGGCAACGGCGACGACGAACGCGGCTTGAGGTCGTGGTCATAGAACAGACCCGGTAGCGGCGGATAGGTCGGGTAGGCCACCGCCATATCCAGCGCCCCGCCGTGGACAGCAGGCAGGCTCTGCACGTTGCCCGTAGTCGGATAGACGAGTTTCAGACCCGTCGTTGTTACCGGCAGCTTGGCGCGAAAAGAAGCGCTGCCACCGCGCACCCGGCTGCGCATCACGACGCGATCGGCGCCGTCCAGCAGCCACACGAAGGTGCCTTCGGTAGCGACATCGACGCCCCCCTGGCTCCGCAATTCCACGACAAAATCTTCGTGACGGCTGGCGGACCAGTCGAAGCCTGCTGGGATGTCGAGGTCAGCCAGGTGCATGACGGTCGCCTCGGCCGTGGGGGCGCGCGTAGTGCCGTTGTCGGAACAGGCAGCGGTGAAGGCTGCCATCGCGATGACACCCACAAGACGTCTGGTGGGTGTCATCCGGGATCTCCTGTCTGAGCGTTGACTGGGGCCTGTGGCACAGCCGCAGTTTGGATGTGTCGTAATATGCATATGCCTAAACATTCGTAAGAGTCATACCTGACATACGAGAGCAAAAAAAGGGGCGCTGCTATGCTTTCCCGGAGTGGCGCCTGCGAGTCACGAGGATCGCCTCGACGACGGGGTCGGTAGCCTGGAACCGACGGAAGGAGGCCAGCTGCTGACTTTGGATCGTGGTACCCGCCGCCAGTAGCAGACGGCCACTTACGGTCCGGACCTCGCGCAGTAGACGCATACCGGCCTGCAGGTCTTCCGGACCCACCTCGGCCTGATGCTGGTCGCGGGACAGCTGGCCGGTCTCTGCCAGCAACACCTTCAATTCCCCCAGGACCCTGCGGTCCAGTGACTTCTCCACCAGGCTGTTCAGCTGTTCGAGCACCGCGGCGGCGTCGGCATCCTCGAAGGTGTCGGCGCCGTTCAAAGCATTGTCGTAGGCGTTGGCCACGGCGATGATCCGGGCGCCCAGGGGGATCTGTTCGTGCTGCTGGCCGTCGGGACCACCGCTGCCGTCAACGTTCTCGTGGTGGTGCCGCACCAGTCGGGCCGCCGCCCGCAGGCCGGCAACCCGTCCGACGATGGTCTCACCGCGGACAGCGTGTTCGGCGGCCTGCTCAAGTCCGGCGCCGCCGTGATCGTCGGCGCCGATTTTACCCACATCGTGCAGTACCGCAGCGGCGAAGGTGTCGAACACGTCGGCCTCTGCGAGACCCAGGCGGCGGGCGAGATCCCGCGCCAGCGAGGCAACCCGCCGCGAGTGGCTGCCGATCACCCGGGAGTGGGCGTCAACCAGGCTGGCCATGCCCTTCAGGGCGCCGACGAAGCTTTCCCGCAGGTCCGCGTTGAGGGCTTCGATGTGTGCCGTCCGTTCCTGCACGCGCGCCTCGAGGGTTGCGTTGGCTCGCTGCAGCTCCTGATTCTGCTGCTCGGTCAGTGTCTGGAGACGTCGGTTCTCGCGGCTGAGCCCGTGCTGTTCCACCGACTGCCGGATCAGGCGTCGCATGTGGCCGTCATCCCAGGGTTTGGCGAGGAACCGGTAGATCTCACCCTCGTTGACGGCCTGTTCCAGGGTGTGCGAGTCGGCGTGACCCGTAAGGATGATGCGCACCGTGTCCGGCGAGACCTTGCGGACCTGCCGCAGCAGATCTGTTCCGCGCATTTCCGGCATCATGTGGTCTGACAGGACGACGGCGTAGGTTTGTTTCCGCACGCACTCAAGCGCCTCCAGCGGGGACGACGTGGCCTCGATGATGTAGGATTCCTTTCGCAGCGCCCGGGTCACGGAGCGTAGAACCGCTGCCTCATCGTCGACGATGAGTACCTTGATGGCATCCACAAGAGCCTCCACTGAGAAAAGAATATGAATTGAACATTACTGTTTTACCTGTCTTATATGACAATATACCCTATCATTCACAATTGTCAACGGGATTGCTACCATCCTCCCGTGCACAAGATCTTCGCGGGCTTTGTGCCGTTATTATTGGTTGGGCCTTGGTGGCGTCCGGCCCACCGGGCGACGTACCCCCCGGGAAGCTCGCGCCCTAAGTTCCCGCGATTGTCGTGTCTGCATCCCCATCACAAGAGAGATCGGCAGCCATGCAGGAGAAAAAACTCGACCCGCTGATTACCGCGCTGGGACTCCTCTTCAAGCCCCACCCCTGGCACGGTGTCGCCATCGGTGACGGAGCGCCGGATGTCGTCACCGCCTTCATCGAGGTGGTGCCCACCGACACCGTCAAGTACGAGATCGACAAAGTCTCCGGCTACCTCACCGTCGATCGGCCACAGCAGTACTCGAATGTCTGCCCGGCGCTGTATGGCCTGTTGCCACAGACCTACTGTGCTGAGAGCGTGGCGGCTCTATGCGCCGAGCGTACCGGCCGCACCGGCATCGTCGGCGACCTGGACCCCCTGGACATCTGCGTGCTGGCGGAGAAGACCATCGCCCACGGCGACCTGTTGCTACAAGCGATCCCCATCGGCGGCCTGCGCATGCTCGACGGTGACGAGGCGGACGACAAGATCATCGCCGTGCTCAAGGGCGACGCGCTCTATGGTGGCTACCGGGATATTCACGACTGTCCCGAGCCGTTGATTGACCGACTCCGCCACTATTTTCTCACCTACAAGCAGGCTCCCGGAAAACCGGCACACAGCACGGAGATCACCGATGTCTACGATCGCCAGGAGGCCTTCGATGTCATCCGCCGCAGCCGCGAAGACTACAATCGCCGCTTTGGCGACCTGCACCACATCCTGCATGCCGTGTTGGCCGACTGAGCCTGGTAGCCTCTGGCTTTTATCGCAAGGAACCAAAACATGAAACGCATCGACACAGCACTTGCTGGTGTCTGCATTCTCGAACCCACCGTACATGGCGATGGGCGCGGCTTCTTTCTGGAGAGCTACAACCGCAAGGCCTTCGCCGACCTCGACATCCACGACGAGTTCGTGCAGGACAACCACTCGCGGTCGCGTGGCGGGGTGCTGCGCGGCCTGCATTTCCAGGTGCAGCAGGCGCAGAGCAAGCTCGTACGGGTGCTGCGCGGCGAGGTCTTCGATGTAGCTATCGATGTCCGCCGGGACTCAGCGCAGTTCGGCCAGTGGTTTGCCGTCACCCTGAGCGAGGACGAGCCCCGCATGCTCTACATTCCCAAGGGCTTCGCTCACGGGTTCTACGTCATCAGCGACATGGCCGAGTTCACGTACAAGGTCGATGACTTCTACGCGCCCGAGCACGAGCGCGGCATCATCTGGAATGATCCCGACATCGACATCACCTGGCCTCCCGGGTGTACGAACCCGGTGCTGTCCGACAGAGATGCGGCTCATGGCCGCTTCGCCGATCTCGAGGAGAGCGACCTGCCGGTGTAGCGGCGCTCAGCAGATCAGCGCAGGTGTACT
>ERZ890510.1615-NODE-1615-length-14352-cov-6.611247_pt1 | contig 14352 bp, 14 predicted proteins | sample MGYA00521265_ERZ890510 | MGnify/ENA primary metagenome ERZ890510 (study PRJEB32303, sample SAMEA104408624) | aquatic metagenome | biome: Brackish water; feature: Chemocline; material: water | place: Baltic Sea | collected 2014-10-26T21:54:00 | depth 110 m ...
ACAGTTTCGTGGCAAATATCAATCCCACGCTCATGCAAAATATCTTCAACTTGGCGAAAACTGAGTGGATAGCGCACATAGTACATCACAGCCAAACGGATAATTTCGGGAATCGTTTTGAATTACTTGAATGGATTTTGTATTGTCATTCACCAAAATTATGGATTAGCAGCTTAATCGTCAAGTTTGTCTGACAATGCCGCGTTAGGACCGCTAGCCATCCGTATCCGTACCTAGTTAAACATCTCGTGGCACAACTCCAAGGCTGAAACCAACGCATCGACCTCGGCCTTGGTGTTATAAAGCCCGAACGAAGCGCGACAGGTGGCGGTGACGCCCAGGTGCTGCATCAAAGGCTGCGCACAATGATGCCCGGCCCGAACCGCGATCCCGCGCCGGTCAACCACGGTCGAGATGTCATGCGGATGCGCCGCCCCGTCCAGCGTGAAGGAAAAAATCGCACCCTTGGTTTTGGAATTGCCCTGTATATTCAACCAGTTCAAACCGTTGAACTTGCTTTGGGCATAGTCGCGTAAATCCCGTTCGTGTGCCGCGATATTGTCCATTCCAATATTGCTCAGGTAATCAATGGCAGCCCCAAGGCCGATCATCTGAATGATACCGGGCGTACCTGCCTCGAATTTATGAGGTGGGTCATTATACGTAACGATGTCGCGCGTAACCTCGCGGATCATGTCGCCACCACCCATGAACGGTCGCATCTCGGCCATACGGTCGCGTCTTACGTAAATCGCGCCCGAGGCGGTGGGGCCGTAAAGTTTATGCCCGGTGATGGCGTAGAAATCACAACCAATATCCTGCACATCTACTGGTGAATGTACTGAGGCTTGTGATCCATCAACCAAAACCGGGACGCCGGCCGCATGTGCGCCCTGGCAAATCGCTTTGACGTCAACAACCGTGCCTAAAACGTTCGACATATGCGTAATCGCGATCAACCGGGTTTTGGGCGTGATGGCGTCCAGCACGGCCTGCGGATCAAGATCACCGTTCACATCGGTTTCAACCCATTTCAACACTACGCCTTGCCGCTCGCGCAGAAAATGCCAGGGCACGATATTGGCGTGATGCTCCATAACCGACAGAATAATCTCGTCACCCGCCTGAAAACGCGGCGCGGCCCAGGCATAGGAAATCAAGTTGATGGCGGCGGTGGTGCCGGTGTTAAACAGGATTTCATCCTCGTGTTCCGAGTTCAGGAAACGCTGGATTTTACCACGCACGGCCTCGTATTTGTCGGTGGCAATATTGGACAGATAATGCAGACCGCGATGCACATTCGCGTATTCTTCACTATAGCCCCGGATCACGGCATCTATAACAACTTGGGGCTTTTGTGATGAAGCGCCGTTGTCTAAGTAAACCAAAGGCCTGCCATGCACAGTTCGCGCAAGAATTGGGAAATCTTTGCGAATTTCACTAACGTCATACATGCCTTAAACCCCCGGCTCGATCAATCCGAACCTAACCAAAAAAACCATCAGAAGAAATGCCAGAATGATCGAGGTTCCCATCAATCCTGCAAATACTTTCAACAGCGACGAGAACCCGTGCAGCACGGCGATGAAATTCACCGTCAACCAGGTCGCAAAAATAGCCGTTGCCAACGTAATCAGACCCATCAAGGATTGAGCATTGCCAAGGATCAGGAATAGCGGGATCTCGGCAACCTCAACCGCAAGGGTCAATAGTTGCAGCCACAGCATAAGTTGCAACGTCTGATCAAACAGACCCGTTCCACCGAAAATCCGTCCAATCAAGAAAACCGCCAAAACCGTTAGGTACAGCACCGCGATCTGCATAATCGTCAGCAGTAGAGGGCTGGAGAACATCGAGGCAGCAAAACCACTTTGCGGCACCGGATTAATCCATTGCCCGATAAATGCCGCCAACACTTCAAGTGTTACCACCAGAACGGCGGCCTCGATCAGCACCGGCCTGCCGAGTTGGTTTTGCATTAAGATGCGCGCAGCCCGTTGCGGGTCGCGCAGTGTTAGCCTTGCCAGCGCAAGGGTTTGTTCCAACATACAATCACGCCTTCAGATCATTCCTCTGGCATGAAAATACATAGCCGCCATCAAGCCCACAAGAGCAACCACCGACATTGACAGAAATAGTGGCGAAGTCCGACTGAAACCCTGCGTTCGCGCGACCGCCACCGAAATAAACCAGACAAATGGCAACGTGCCAATCCAGTAAGGCGGCATAGAAATCCACGACGCTTTGAAAATCGGAAAATAAAGCGACAGGTTGGTAAAGATCACAGACAGAACCGCAGCCGCGATGCCGAACGGGGCTGTCACGAACGCGCCCCAAAACACAGCCAAACGGGTGTTTTCAAACGATCCGGTGCCACCAAAGAAATGACAGACTGCCGCCAGCACCATGGCAAAAACATACATCGCACAGGTGCGCACAACCATCGACAGCAAAAACAATGCACCGATTTCCGTCGAAACCAGACTGATGCCAGCCGAATTCGGCACAATCACCGCTTTCATCGTCCATGACAAAAAGAAGGCCATGTTTGACATCATCAACAAGCTGAGCAGGTACAATTCGCTGGGGCTCTGATTGATTAACCGTTGCGTGGATTTTGCCATGTAAAACCAGGCAAACAGAACTTTATGGGTCAGCGTATTACGGCTGAAATACGGTTTACCGTTTTGGCGCAATTTGCGCCCCACATGCGTTTGATCGGTTACGTGCATGGCCTGCCTGTTGAAACTTTGGTTACATTGAGCTTACTTATGCACAGGACAATGCGGACAGATTGTGGCCAATACCGGAAAAGTTTTAGGCAGTTTTTTGGATTGTGCCGAGGGTTGCACGCATCGCAAGCCCCCAGATGGTCAGAAACCAAACGGCTGCCATTAGTGAAGAAATTCGATTAATATTTTGCAAGTCATTGTAATTGCTAAAAATTTCAAGAAACACATTCACTGGTTGAGCAGCCAGTAAGCACCAAAACAGCGCAAGCCTCGAACCTTTCCACGTCCCCTGCCCGCCAAACATACGGGCAATCAGTTGGCTTACCGCTGCGATTGCATAAAAAAACAATGGTGCAAAAATCAAACCAGCCACCATACTAGCGGCGAAATAGGCCTCTAGCGGGGCTTCTGCGGTCGGCTGGTATATGTGTGCAAGTCGCGGTAGGCGCACCAGAAACGACATCAGGCAGGCACCCATAACATAAATAAGCAAAACCCGTTCGGCAGGATTTCTTGCCAGCAAACGCCGGATAACTGTACCCGGTGCCACATAGGTTTGTGCAATATCCCGCCAGAAAGCCATTAATTGCGGTGTCGCTCAATCCAGGCTTCGAGGCGGCCAAAGATGTCTTTGCGGATTTCCTCGTTTTCGATTTCCTCCAGCGCGGCGGCCAAAAATGACAAAACCAGAAGGTCGGTTGCCTGGGCGCGCGGAATACCGCGTGACATCAGATAAAACAGCGCATCCGCGTCAATCGCCCCAACGGTTGAGCCATGCGAGCAGGCCACGTCATCGGCATAGATTTCAAGTTCCGGCTTGGCCAAAAACTGGCTGTCGTCATCCAGCATCAGGCCTTGGCTGATTTGATAGCCATCGGTTTTTTGCGCGCCTGGTTTCACTAGGATTTTACCCTGAAAAACCCCGGTGGCCCCATTGCGCAGGACTTTCTTGAAGACCTGACGGCTTTCACAATTGACCGCGTCATGGGTTATGAAAACCGTATCATCCTGATGGAATGGATGGGTTTTTCCGTCGCCAACAGCAGCCCCGGCAATTGTCGCATGCGCATTGTCGCCCAATATCTCGATAACGCATTCATTACGCGTTAACGCACCGTTAACTGTCAGACTAAAGCTTTTGAAACTGCTTTCGGTCCCCAAACGGGCAAAAATATGTGCGGCGGCCCGGCGTTCATGATCGCGCCCCTGAGTGCGGACATGATGAAACGCACCACCATCCGCGATGTCTACTTCCAGCACTTTGTTGATGCGCGCAGCCGCAGGGCCGTTTTCCAGCAATGTTACATCGCCGCCAGCCTCGACCTTGACGATATGATGCACGACGGCATCGGCAGTTTCACTGGTGCGCACATAATGCAGGCATATCGGACGCGGCGCCTTGCCGGTTACGCGAATAACCATGCCTTGCGTCGCGGTCGCAGTATTCAATGCCGCAAGCGGTCGATTAACCGGCGATTGGCCGCCGTTTTCCAGAACGCCGTAAATATCCCGCGCCCAATGGATATCTTTTTCGGCCGCGTTGGCCAAGGGTTCGATTTCGACATGCTCCATCGCCATTTGATCCGAGATGTCAGGATCAAACACCCCGTCAACAAAAACCAACCGCAATCGGTCGATATCACAGAAAACCGGCTTTTCGTCGGTTTCCAACAAAGTCGCTGGCGTGGCATCTGCCTTTGTCAGCTCGTCCGGGCGGGTAAATTTCCAGTATTCATCGCGCCGTGTCGGCAGGCCCATATCGTGCAAACGGGTGAGGGCCGACTTGCGGGCTTCGCTGGCCCATTTGCCACCCACTGGAGATATGATCGCAGCCAGCCGCGCATCCGGAGCGGCGGACTTTGCCTTGGAAACAGCCATCAGGCCACCTCGGCCAGCAAATCGGCATAGCCGTTGTTTTCAACTTCAAGTGCCAGTTCAGGGCCGCCTGATTTGATGATCCTGCCGTCGGCCATGATATGCACGACGTCAGGTTTAATATGATCCAGAAGCCGTTGATAATGAGTAATCACCAGAAATGAACGCTTGCCGTCGCGCAGTGCATTGACCCCTTCGGCCACCAGTTTCATCGCATCAACGTCAAGGCCGGAATCGGTCTCGTCCAGCACGCACATCTTGGGTTCCAGCATTGCCATCTGCAGGATTTCATTGCGCTTTTTCTCGCCACCTGAAAAGCCGACATTGACCGGGCGCTTGAGCATTTCCGCATCAATCTTAAGGCTTTTCGCCTTGGCACGGATCACTTTAAGGAACTCAGCTGCCGACATTTCGTCCTCGCCACGGGATTTTCGTTGGCTGTTCACCGCTGTGCGCAAAAAGGTCATATTGCCAACCCCGGGGATTTCAACCGGGTACTGAAACGCCAGAAACAAGCCAGCCGCGGCGCGTTCTTCGGGTTCCATCGCAAGCAGATCAACACCGTCCAGCGTGGCGCTGCCGCCAGTCACTTCGTACCCGCCCTTGCCGGACAGCACATAAGACATGGTCGATTTACCCGAGCCGTTCGGCCCCATTATCGCATGCACTTCGCCCGACGGCACCGTGAGTGACAGGCCTTTAAGTATTTGTTTGTCTTCTTCTTCCAGCTTGACCTGGAGATTTTCGATTTTCAGCATTCTCGTACCACTTTCCATACTTCTTGGGTGCTGACCTGTTGCCTGCCCCACATTTTTATTAGCCGACTGACCCTTCAAGCGAGATAGCCACCAAAGCCTGCGCTTCCATTGCGAATTCCATTGGCAAGGATTGCAGCACTTCTTTGGCGAAACCGTTGACAATCAGGGCCAGGGCCGCCTCTTCGTCAATGCCGCGTTGGCGGCAGTAAAACAGCTGCTCGTCATCGACCTTGGAGGTGGTCGCCTCGTGTTCGACCCGCGACGAATTATTGCGCACCTCGATATATGGCACGGTGTGCGCACCACATTTATCGCCAATCAACAGGCTGTCGCACTGGGTATAATTGCGCGAATTCTTGGCCTTGGGGTGCATCGACACCAGCCCGCGATAGGTGTTCTGCGCCCTGCCCGCCGAAATCCCCTTGGAGACAATCCGCGACTTGGTGTTTTTGCCCAGATGCACCATTTTGGTGCCGGTATCGGCTTGTTGATAGTTATTTGCGATGGCGATCGAGTAAAACTCGCCTGAACTGTCGTCGCCGCGCAGGATGCAGCTTGGGTATTTCCACGTGACCGCAGACCCGGTTTCGACCTGTGTCCACATCACCTTGGCGCGGTCGCCGCGGCAATCGGCACGTTTGGTGACAAAGTTGTAAATCCCGCCCTTGCCGTTTTCATCGCCGGGAAACCAGTTTTGTACGGTTGAATACTTGATCTCGGCGTCTTCCATGATCACCAGTTCCACCACGGCCGCGTGCAACTGGTTGGTGTCGCGTTTTGGCGCGGTACAGCCTTCCAGATAGGAAACGTATGACCCCTTGTCGGCGATGATTAACGTGCGTTCAAACTGGCCGGTGTTTTCTGCGTTAATGCGGAAATAAGTCGACAATTCCATCGGGCATTTGGTGCCTTCCGGAATGTAAACGAATGAACCGTCGGAGAACACCGCGCTGTTCAGCGTGGCATAATAATTATCCGATTGCGGCACGACCGACCCGAGGTATTTCTTCACCAATTCGGGGTGCTCGCGGATCGCCTCAGAGATCGAACAGAAGATCACGCCGGCTTTGGCCAATTCGTCCTTGAAAGTGGTGCCAATCGAAACACTGTCGAATACTGCGTCCACGGCGACTTTTCGCCCTTCGGCGGGCGTGTCTCCAGCGCCTTCGATGCCCGCTAAAATCATCTGCTCTTTCAGTGGGATACCTAGTTTTTCATAAGTCGCAAGCAGCTTTGGGTCCACTTCATCCAGCGATTTTGGCTTCACCAACATCGATTTCGGTTTGGCATAATAATAGATGTCCTGAAAATCGATTTCAGGGTAATGCACCATCGCCCAATCGGGTTCATCCATTTGCTGCCAGCGCCGGAATGCCTGCAGACGCCATTCGGTCATCCATTCGGGTTCTTCGTTTTTCGACGAAATCAGCCGGACGATATCCTCATTCACGCCTTTAGGCGCAAAATCCATTTCGATATCGGTGGAAAAACCGTATTTGTATTTCTCAACCGATTGAACGGCATCAACAGTTTCCTGATCAACGCCATCTTTGGCCTTCATTGTGTCCAGAGCGGTCATTTCAATCGTCCTTCCTTATGCCGCACGTGCGGCAAAGCGTTGATATTCTTTAATCCAGGCATCCCCAAAACGCAGGATGTCGGTTTCGGTTGTCGTGGGTCCGATGGATACCCGAATGGCACTTGCTGCCGTTAGATCGTCACATCCCATGGCCAAAAGAACTTTGCTGGGCTTCACTTTGCCGCTGGAGCAGGCAGACCCGGCTGAGATAGCAAAACCAGCAAGATCCATCTGCATCACTTGGGTTTCGCCTTTCCATCCGCGAACGGCGAAGGCGCTGGTATTTGGCAAACGCTTGGAGGCGTATCCCATTATTATTGTTTCAGGAAATTCATTTACAAGACGTTCTTCAAGTAAGTCTCGCAGCGATTCGACCCGTTCCCAAACACCATCGCTCAGGTCCTTCGCGGCGGCTTCGGCTGCGGCACCAAAACCAGCAATGCCGATCACATTCTCGGTTCCGGCCCGTCGACCCATTTCCTGCCCGCCACCACGGATATACGGTGCCAGATCAACGCCTTGGCGAAGAACCAGTGCGCCCACGCCCTTTGGCCCGCCGATTTTATGGGCCGATAAAAGGCCCATTTTAGCGCCTGACCAATCAAATCCGACAGGTATTTTGCCAAATGATTGCACGAAGTCGCTTACTGCGAGGCCTTGCGGCAAAGTTTGAATAACCCCTGTTTCGCTGTTGGCGTGCTGAAGGGTTGAATTTTGCGGATCAATAACTGCAACATCGCCAGCTCTGTCGCACTGTAAAACACTTTCCGTCCAAATGCTTACGCAATCATGTTCTACCAAAGCAGACTGCAATCCGCGTCCGCTCAAAGCCAAAGCAGCGGCTTCGGTAGCGCTTGCGGTGAAGACTATATCCGCCGAAACCGCCCCGAACGCCTGCGCCACTTGCGCCCGCGCCCGTTCAACGATGCTTTTGGCTGCACGCCCTTCGGCATGGACCGAGGACGGATTTCCAACCGTCTCCATTGCAGCAATCATTGCCGCATGCGCCTCGACCCGCAATGGGGCGGTTGCATTCCAGTCAAGGTAAACCCGGTTGGTCATTCGTCCACCAATTGAAAAATCATCGGAACGGCCGGACATGGCACCATATGGTTGCCGATTATGTCTGACAGGCGTGTTTGATGCAGGAAAACATAGACATGCGCCGAAAGTTGTTCCCACAACTTATCCGTCATGACCTGCTCGACACTGCCACCCTCGGCACCTGACGCCCCGGCGCCCCGTTGCATCGCATCCATGGTTTCGTCGACGGCTGCCAGAATTTCGGATACCCGGATTTGTTCGGGCAGTTTCGCCAATTTATAACCACCGCCGGGTCCGCGGACCGAATCCACAATGCCGCAACGGCGCAATTTGACGAATAATTGTTCCAGATAGGCCAATGAAATATCCTGCCGCTTTGAAATCTCGCCAAGCGAAACCAACCCACGTGGACCATTTTCCGCCAGATCCGCCAGCGCAATCATCGCATATCGTCCTTTGGTGCTGAGTTTCATGGCTTTTCCAACCCTGGTAGAGTTGACGTACCGCACGGCAAGCCTTAACTCCAATGCTGACGCAGGACCCCCTGCACACGTAATTTAGAATTGTTCTAGGTTCTCCGAGAGATTTCGTCAAGTATTTGATGGAGACCCCGGCGACCCCCAACTCGCGGAGCGAAACACGCATATGCCCGAAGTGATTTTCCCCGGTCCCGACGGACGCCTCGAGGGCCGTTATCACCCGCAGAAAGCCAAAGATGCGCCGATTGCAATTATACTGCACCCGCATCCACAATTTGGCGGCACGATGAACCAAAAGGTTGTTTATAACTTGCATTACGCATTTTATAACATGGGCTTCACGGTTTTACGGTTCAATTTCCGTGGCGTTGGCCGCTCGCAGGGCGAGTACGATCAAGGCATTGGCGAACTGTCAGACGCTGCCGCCGCCCTTGATTACCTGCAAACCCTGAACCCGAATGCCAAGCATTGCTGGGTCGCTGGCTTTTCGTTCGGCTCGTGGATCGGCATGCAACTGCTGATGCGGCGTCCGGAAATTTCGGGGTTTGTATCCGTAGCGCCGAACGCAAATATGTATGATTTCAGTTTCTTGGCGCCCTGCCCTGCATCAGGTCTGATCATCAACGGCTCTGCCGATCGGGTGGTGCCGCCGGTTGATGTCGAAGGGTTGGTTGATAAGTTGCACGAACAAAAAGGCATCACCATAACCCATGAAGTGATCGAGGGTGCCGGGCATTTCTTTGAAGAACCGCATATGGACCCGATGATCGCAACGGTTGATCGTTACGTGCGCCGGCGGATGACCGAAACCTCGCGTTGATTGTTTAAGGGGATGTTAACCGGTGAAAACCGGTCACCCAATCATCGGTTTCAGGTTCCCGTGCCGCTGTTCATAATGCAACCGCAACCTTTGCAGGGCTATACGCAAAACGATCTTACCGGATCGCGCAGACCATCCCATGCGTTTTTCGGCGGTTTCAAGGCCCTCAAGAAAGCAGCAGCACCGCAACACGATATCGCCTAGCCCCGGCCCGAGGTCTTTAAGTGCGGCGGCCACACGTTCACGGGCAGCGCGCGGACCTTCCGCCGGGCCGTCATTGCCAAAATCGCCAGACCGGCCAGACGTTAAGAACCGGTCCCAGTTCTGCGTCACCCGCGCCCCCATCTGGGCCAATTCGAAATCCTCACGCAACCTTTCCCCGGTTGCCACCAAATCTGTGCTCAAAAATGGTTTTCCGTCCTTTCCGGCCCGCCGCCCCAACGCGGTCAGCGGACTTTCCGCAAGGTTATAACGTAATTTCTGCGGCACTGACTTTGGGCTGTCGCGAAATTCACGCATCTCCCACTCGCCGTGCTGCTCGCGAAACGGATTGGGCGCCTCAGCCATTCCATTCATTGGTTCAGGCTTTAACTGTTCAGCGATCAAACGCTTCAGCGCCGCGCGTCCTGAAACTGTGATTTGATATTGAGCGATTTTGCCCTTTCGAATGCATTCAATCCAGTCTTTCAATGCAAAAGCCTGAGCAATGCGGCGTTCAACAATGGCGGTTCTGATTGGGTGGCCAGCACTGCTTTCACGGACCACCGCAGCCTTATCCAGATCACCCGCAATGATCAGAAACGATGAACTTTCTGCCAGCCGCCGCAATACCCGCAGCGCCTCGGCAGTCAGCATTTTCTCGGTGATCGGCATGGAATGCGGCAGATTTACAGTCATATAAGGTGAATCCCCTTGGTTTATTGTCAAGACGTTGAAAAATTGAGACGTCAGATATTGCAATGCTTCATCGACCAACAAGTCATCGCGCCGGTTCTCAAGGTGACGCACGTGCCGCAGCACTGTGGAGGCATGATGTCCCTGGGCTCGAGCCACCGACCGTATCGACATGCCACCAGCGGTATGCACCAAGTATTCTGCGACCGGCAACGGAACCCAGTCGGGCAAGCCGGTGGGTAATGGTGATAGTGTGCGGTCCAGTTTCATGCATTCGTCCCTCGCACAAAGGTGAAATTTCTACCTAAAGTTGATTGTTTACAGTTTCGTTAAAATTCAACTTAAATACAGATATTGTTTCCAAATCGTAAACAATCCTTACCGCAGCGTTCGGTGTTTGGTTGACCCGCGCAACACCGTAAGTTTTTGCGCCATGATTTCCGAAATCAAACTGGAAAGGAAATTTTTTGACCGATTCTTTAAGCTTATACAAAGCACTACGCCGCCCAAACCTACTTATCAGGGCAGCGCGAATTGGGGTCGAATCCTATCGTCGTGAACGCGACTTACGACGTTTACTGCGGACCGGGCACATTCCCGCGGCGCAGGCGGGATTGCAAAATTTATTAACACTGGAAGAGGAAATGGAAACAAACCGCCAGGCTGGTGATTCAACCTATAGTATCACCCGCCATGTCGAGGTATTAACAGCGCTTATTGCTGAAGCAAGCTTGTTCCACCCAAAAGCCCCGCAAATCCTTTAGCCGATGGGCCTAATTGCTGCGGTCCACCACTGACTTGGCGCGTCTGTCGTCAGACAAATGCGTCGGGTTGGCTGGACTTTCGCTTGGCGACAAACTCGTTCAATGCCTCTTCAATCGCCGGATCAATCGGTGGCTGAACATATTCGGACAACATGCGTTTGTACTTTGTGTTGGCCAGTTGCATCGTGTCCATCGCGCCGTCTTCCTGCCAGGTTTCAAACGGTTTGTAATCCAGTACGCCAGTGCGCCAAAACGCCGTTTTGAAATTTGCCTGCGTGTGTTCGCATCCAAGGAAATGGCCACCCGGACCGACTTCGCGAATGGCGTCCATGCCCTGACCGTTTTCGTCCATCTCAACGCCTTTTGCCAATGAATGCAGGATACCAAGCTGGTCGGCATCCATCACGAATTTCTCAAACGATGAAACAAGTCCACCCTCAAGCCAACCACAGGCGTGCAGGCAGAAATTAACCCCGCCAAGCAGGACCGCGTTCAGCGTGTTTGCGGTTTCATAAGCCGCCTGCGCGTCAGGCAACTTTGAGCCGCACAACCCACCGCCCGAACGGAACGGTAAGTTCATCCGCCGCGCCAGCTGGCCCGCCCCGTAAAGGATTTTCGAGGCTTCCGGCGTGCCAAAGGTCGGTGCGCCTGAATTCATATCAATCGAGGTCACAAATGCCCCAAAAATCACCGGAGCGCCCTTGCGGATCAATTGAGTATACGCAATCCCCACCATCGCTTCGGCCAAAACCTGGGTCAGCGTCCCGGCAACGGTCACCGGGGCCATAGCGCCGCCAACGATAAATGGCGAAACAATACAGGCCTGATTGGCGCGCGCGTAAACTTCCAGCGCGCCAACCATGATGCTGTCATAGGTCAGCGGCGAGTTTACGTTGATCAACGAGGTCATCACTGTGTTGTCGTCAACAAATTTGTCGCCAAACAGGATTTTCGACATAGCCACAGAATCAGCCGCACGACTGGGCTCAGTAACCGACCCCATATAGGGTTTATCGCTAAGCGTCATATGCGCCAAAAGCATATCAAGGTGGCGTTTATTTACCGCAATATCAGTTGGTTCGCAGACGGTTCCACCTGAATGGTGAATCCATTTCGACATATACCCCAACCGCACGAAATTCTGGAAATCCGCGATCGTGGCATAACGCCGACCGCCGTCCATATCCCGCACAAAGGGCGGGCCATAAACCGGCGCCAGGACCAGAGTTTTGCCGCCAATCTCGACATTCCGTTCGGAATTTCGGGCGTGTTGAATATAGGATGACGGGGCCGTTTCGCATAACTTGCGTACCAATCCGCGTGGAAAACGAATGCGCTGGCCATCAATCGACGCCCCGGCTTGTTTCCATAACTTCAGGCCTTCAGGATTATCCAGAAAGTTAATGCCAACTTCTTCCAGCACTGTGTCGGCATTATATTCAATAATCTCTAGGGCTTCTTCATTCAGTATCTCGAAATTCGGGATATTGCGTTCGATGAACCGGCTGAATTCCTGGCGTACCGCTGTGCGGTCAGCCCTGCGGGCAGCACCACCACCGGTTCCACCGCGTGTGCGCCTTGTGGCAACTTCTGTATCGGACATCTGAAAGACCTTTCTCATTCCAAGGCAGAATACGTCGGAACTTTGCTTAGATCGGGTTTTATCGGAGGAAATGTCGGCGGATAAAGTAAAATACGGCCTTTCACAGCGCAAAGCGACATTGGCGCAGTCTTGCGCGAATCCTGTGACCGCAATATGGACGTGCTATGAACACATCTTCCCATGACCGCCTGCTGATTGTCGACTTTGGCTCGCAAGTGACGCAGCTAATTGCCCGGCGTCTGCGCGAGCTGAACGTCTACTGTGAAATTCATCCGTTTCAAAAGGTTACAGATGACTTTCTTGCAGAGTTTGCGCCGAAAGCTGTGATTTTTTCCGGCGGCCCGGCCTCAGTTTTCGCCCAAGGCGCGCCGATGCCTCCGAAATCGGTTTTCACGATGGGCGTTCCGATTCTGGGGATATGTTATGGCCAGCAGGTGATGATGCATTGCCTTGGTGGCAAGGTTGAACGCGGACATGGAACAGCCGAATTTGGCCGGGCGTTTGTAACGCCACAAAATAGGGTTCCCCTGCTTGACGGTTGGTTTGCCGAAGGCCCCGAGCAGGTTTGGATGAGCCACGGCGACCATGTATCTGAAATTGCGGCAGGATTTCAGGTTTACGGTACGTCGCCAAACGCCCCGTTTGCGGTAACCGCCGATCTGGCGCGACAGTTTTATGCCGTGCAGTTTCACCCCGAGGTTCACCATACCCCAAAAGGCGCTAAGCTTTATGAAAACTTTGTCCGAATGGCGGGTTTTACCGGCGATTGGACAATGGGAGCCTATAAAGACGAAGCGATCCGCAAGATCCGCGAACAAGTCGGCAGTGACAAAGTGATTTGTGGCTTGTCTGGCGGAGTTGATTCGTCGGTGGCTGCGGTCCTGATTCACGAGGCGATTGGCGATCAGCTAACCTGCGTTTTTGTTGATACAGGTTTAATGCGGATGGGCGAATCTGACGAAGTTGTCGGGATGTTTCGGGATAATTACAACATTCCGCTGATCCATGCTGACGAGAGTGAATTATTTCTTGGCCAGTTGGACGGCCAATCAGACCCGGAAACCAAACGCAAAATCATTGGCAAGTTGTTTATCGATGTGTTTGATAAGCATGCTAAATCCGTCGGTGGTGCGAAATATCTGGCCCAAGGCACGCTGTACCCCGACGTGATTGAAAGCGTCAGTTTCTCCGGCGGCCCGTCGGTCACAATCAAAAGCCACCACAATGTCGGCGGCTTGCCGGAAAAAATGGGCCTGAAACTGGTCGAACCTTTGCGCGAATTGTTCAAAGACGAAGTGCGCGAATTGGGCCGCGAACTTGGCCTGCCAGCCAGTTTCGTCGGCCGCCATCCGTTCCCCGGCCCCGGTCTTGCGATCCGCTGCCCGGGCGAAATCACACGGGAAAAACTCGACATTTTGCGCAAGGCCGATGCGGTTTATATCGATCAAATCCGCAAACACGGGCTTTATGATGAAATCTGGCAAGCGTTCGTTGCCATCCTGCCAGTGCGAACGGTTGGCGTGATGGGCGATGCGCGTACTTATGATTTCGCCTGCGCGCTGCGCGCTGTTACTTCGGTTGACGGAATGACCGCGGATTATTACCCGTTTAGCCATGATTTTCTGGGCGAAACCGCCACGAGAATCATAAACGAAGTCGCAGGGATCAACCGGGTCACCTATGACATTACTTCAAAACCGCCCGGCACGATCGAGTGGGAATAGCATTTAGATGCTAACCTATTGATATTTGTCCGTCGTCAGAGTTTTTGGCTCCAGAAGCGGCTTGGATTAAGCGAGCATCC
>ERZ890510.1616-NODE-1616-length-14351-cov-6.812185_pt1 | contig 14351 bp, 13 predicted proteins | sample MGYA00521265_ERZ890510 | MGnify/ENA primary metagenome ERZ890510 (study PRJEB32303, sample SAMEA104408624) | aquatic metagenome | biome: Brackish water; feature: Chemocline; material: water | place: Baltic Sea | collected 2014-10-26T21:54:00 | depth 110 m ...
CTGATCCGCCAGGCCGAGGCCATCATGGAGGAGGATCCTCCGCTGCTGCCGATGTCGTGGGAGAAGATCAACGACGGCTGGTACAACTACGTGAAGGGTCACGTGCCGCACAATTACTTCGGCATCTACGACGTCGTGCGCTTCGACACCTTCTGGCTCGACAAGTAGCGGGCCGCGAGGCAACGCCACAGACAACGCCGGTCGATCCGGGTACTCTCTCGATTGGAACGCGACACGAGACTTCTTCTCGTGCCGCGTGGAAACGTCGTCCGGAGAGTGCGTGTGGAGACTGCAGATCGATCGACGCCGACGCAGATCTCCGATGGCGTCTTCTATCTCGTAGCCGGTGGCTGCGGCCTGGTCGCCGGAATCGTCGGTGCGGCGTTTCACGCCATTGTCGATGCCCTGCTGGGCTGGCCGGCATGGCTGGTGGCTCACATGAGCGCCGGCCCGCTCACCGTTGTCGTGGCGGCGGCGATCGCTGCTGCCGGATTGGTTGCGGCCTTCTTTCTGACCCGCCGTTTCGCGCCTGAAGCCGCCGGAAGCGGCGTGCAGGAAATCGAGGGCGCGATGGAGGGCGTGCGTGAAGTGCGCTGGCGTCGTGTGCTGCCGGTGAAGTTCGTGGCCGGCGTGCTGGCGCTGGCGTCGGGACTGGTGGCGGGGCGCGAAGGGCCGACCATCCACATGGGCGCGTCCATCTCCGCGGCGGCGGCGGAGTGGCTGAAGGTGAACCGCACCGACAAGCACGCGTTGTTCGCGGCCGGCGCCGCGGCCGGCCTTGCCGCGGCCTTCAACGCGCCGTTGGCAGCCGTGCTCTTCATCATCGAGGAAACGCGCAAGCAGTTTCCCTACACCTTTCGCTCCTACACCGCGGTCATGATCGCCTCGGGCGCAAGCGCGGTCGGCATGGGCATGGTCGGCGGCACCGCGCCGCCGCTCGGCCTCGCGAGTGAAGCGATGCCGTTGTGGCTGCTGCCGGCCTTCATTCTCCTCGGCGTCGTGCTGGGCGGCCTCGGCATCCTGTTCAACCGCTGCCTGGTGGGCGCACTGGACTGGACGACGACGACGTTCCAGCGTGCGCCTTATGTGCCCGCTCTCGTGGTCGGCGCGACGGTGGGCGCGCTCGCCATCATCCTGCCCGAAGCGGTCGGCGGCGGTGAGATCATCATCCCGGGACTGGTGACCGCGAAACTGTCGCTGCTGACGCTGCTGCTGATTGCGGTGCTGCGTTTCGCCGGAACCATGGCGAGCTATCCGGTCGGCGTGCCGGGCGGCATCTTCTCGCCGATGCTGGCGCTGGCAACCGCCGTAGGGTTGGCGGCAGCGCTGCTGATCGAAGTGCCTCTCAAGCTCGCCGGGTTGGAACTGCCGCCGATGGCAGGTGCTGCATTCGCCGTGGCGGCGATGGGCGGCTTGTTCGCCGCCACCGTGCGGGCGCCGCTGGTCGCCGTGGTCCTGGCGGTCGAACTGACCGGGACCTACGATCTCATCCTGCCGCTGATGGCGACCTGCGCCACCTCGAATGCGGTGGCCGAATGGCTGAAGGGAAGGCCGATCTACGAAATGCTGCTGGAGCGCACGCTGCGCCTGGCCGGGCATCCGCCGCGCGAGTCCCAGCCGGAAGTCTCGGCGCCGATCGGCATAGACACCGGAAAGGACAATCGATGACCGCAGCGGCCGACACCATCGTGTGGGGCGGCATGACCCGCGCCCAGCTCGATGCCGCCTACGACAATGGCAGGGCCGTCGCCGACAGTGCCACACGGCGCGACCGCTGGGTCGAACTTAGCGCCGCCTTTCGCAAGCAGCACGCCGGCGCACTCGATCTCGCCTACGGCTCACGGCCGCGCAATCGCATCGACCTGTTTCGCTGCGGCGCCGCGAAGGCGCCGCTGTTCGCGTTCATCCATGGCGGCTACTGGCAACGCAATGCCAAGGAAAGTTTCGCCTGCATGTTCGAAGGGCCACTGGCGCGCGGCTTCGATGTCGCGGCGATCGGCTACACCCTGGCGCCCGAGGCGACGATGACGGAGATCGCCGCCGAAATCGCCGCCGCGGTACGCTGGTTGCGCCGTGATGGGCCTTCGCATGGCGTGGCAGAAGGCAGGCTGATGGTGTCGGGCTGGTCGGCCGGAGGCCATCTCACCGCGACGGTGCTGGCGATGGACGAGGTCGATGCCGGGCTGGCGATCAGCGGCATCTACGATGTCGAGCCTTGCCGTCTCAACTACCTCAACGACAACCTGCGCCTCACCGCCGCGGAGGCGGCAGCCACCAGTCCGATCCGCCATTTGCCGGCACGCAGCGCGCCGGTGACGCTGGCCTACGGCACCGGCGAGCTGCCTGAACTGCAACGCCAGTCGGTTGCCTACCACGAGGCGCGGCGGGCAGCCGGACTGCCGAGCCGGCTGCTGGCGCTGGACGGACTCAACCATTTCTCGATCATGGACGAACTCACCCGGCCCGATGGCCGCCTCGTCGCAGCCGCGCAGGCGCTGCTCAGCGCGCCGGCGCCGGCTCGTGGCGGGACAGGGTAAAGCCCGGATAGCCACCGGCTGCGACCTCGTCGCAGCGCTTCTTGTAGCGGTCGAAGCCACCGACATAAGGCATGAACACGCGTGGCTTGCCCGGAATGTTGGCGCCGACATACCAGGAGTTGGCCAGCGGATAGAGCGTCGAGTCGGCCACGGCATTCACATGGTTCACCCACTCGTTCTCGGCGGTGGACGTGGGCTCGATGCGGTCGAGCTGGTGCGTGGCCAGATGGTCGATGGTGCCGGCGATCCAGTCGACGTGCTGCTCGATGCTGGCGATCATCTGAGTCTTGACGCCCGGGCTGCCGGGGCCGGTGACGACGAACATGTTGGGAAAGCCCGAGACCATCAGGCCGAGATAGGTGAGCGGGCCGCCCTCCCAGTGCCGGCGCAGCACGGCGCCATCGGTGGTGCGGATGTCGATTTCGTTCAGCGCGCCGGTCATGGCATCGAAGCCGGTGGCGAAGACTAGCGCATCGACCTCGTACTCGGCGCCGGACTTGAGCCGCAGGCCGGTCGCGGTGATCTCCTGGATCGGATCGGAGCGGACGTCGACCAGCGACACGTTCGGCCGATTGTAGGTCTCGTAGTAGTTCGTATCGAGGCAGAGGCGCTTGGTGCCGATCGGATGATCCTTCGGCGCCAGCAACTCGGCTGTCTTCCGATCCTTCACCATGCCGCGGATCTTGTTGCGCACGAACTCCGAGGCCGTGTCGTTGGCGTCCTTGTCCACCAGCAGGTCGGTGTAGGAATAGAGGTAGCTGATGCTGCCGCCTTCCTGCCACTTGGCCTCGTAGGTCCTGGCGCGCTCGTCGGCCGGCACCTCGAGCGTCTTCCTGGTCGGCCGCGGGTAACCGCCGATCGCGAACGGCGTCTCCTGCGCGGCCGCGCGGCGTGCCGGATACTCGGCCTTGTGCGGGCCCTCGCGCTCGGGCGTCATCGGCCCATTGCGCGCCGGCAGACTGAAGTTCGCCGTGCGCTGGAACACCGTCAGATGCCTGGCCTGCTGGGCGATAATCGGGATCATCTGCACGCCCGAGGAGCCCGTGCCGATCACGCCGACGCGCTTGCCCGAAAAGTCGACGCCCTCATGCGGCCATAGGCCGGTGTGATACCACTTGCCCTTAAAGTCGTGGATGCCCTTGAAGTCCGGCACCCGCGGCGTCGAGAGATTGCCGGCCGCCATCACGCAATAGCGCGCGCGGATTTCCTCTCCCGTATTCGTCGTCACCGCCCATTCGTTCGCCCGGGTGTCGAATACCGCCGACTTGATGCGCGTGTTGAGCTGCACGTCGCGGCGCAGATCGAAGCGGTCGGCGACATGGTTGATGTACTTCAGGATCTCGGGTTGCGTGCCGTAGCGCTCCGGCCACTTCCAGTCCTGCTGGAGCTGCTCGTCGAAGCTGTAGGAATATTCGAGGCTCTCCACGTCGCAGCGTGCGCCGGGATAGCGGTTCCAGAACCATGTGCCACCGATGCCTGAGCCCGCTTCGTAGGCGCGGACCGTGAGGCCGAGCTTGCGCAGGCGATGGATGGCGTAGAGGCCGGCGAGCCCGCCGCCGACGATGGCGACGTCGAGTTGACGGCAGGCGGGGTCGGGAGTGTGTGAGGCGTCTGGCATGGGCCAAAGGTCCAACGGGTCGCCCAAATTTGCAAGGCCGGAGGAATTCTTCCGGCTATTTCAGCGTCACGGATGGATATCCCGACGCGCCCTGCGGAAGGCCGGCCGTCAGGCCGGGAATTTCGACTTTTGCCGGATCCCATTTCTTGTCGGTCAGCTCCTGCACCATCCAGAAGGCCACCGTGTTGGACAGCATCTCGCGTGCATCGCGCAGGGAATGTTTTAGGCGAATCATGAACTGGTCGATCGCGCCGGCGGCGGTCACGCCGGGATCGCCTGGCAGCAGCGGCCGGTCCGGCAGGTAAATGGTGGAGATGCTTGAGAACACGCGGTCGGCGACGAGGCGTCGATAGAACAGCGGCCCCCAGACCCGTTGCACGTAATACTGCAGATCGGCCGCAGCGAGCTGCGCCTGCCCGAGGCTGGCGCGGGTCTCCGCGTAGGGCACGATCTTGATGCGCTCATCGGGCAGGGTGGATCCAGAGACTGCCTTGAGGAACGCAACCAGCCAGTTGGTGCCTTCGGTAAGTCCGGACGACACGTTGGTGCCGGCGCGGCTGCTCACCAGCACCATGGCGCGCGGCCAGTCGAGCTTGAGGCGCGCGAGCGCCACCTGGACGTCGGACGCGCCGCGCAGCGCCTCCAGCATGAAGGTGGCGATCATTATGTTGCTGAAAGGGATGGGATAGGCCGGCGACGTGCCGTTGAAGAAGTCGTCGTTCACGCCGATCGCCGTCAGACGGGTGCCGTCGCCAAGCGAACCGATGTAATCCAGCGTCCGGGCGCAGGCATAATCGATCATGTCGCGGATCTGGGTCTTGCGGGTCCGCCACGCCGGCTGGTCAAGCCGGTCGAGCCAGTTGTCGGCGGCACTGAGGTTGAGTGCCCGCACCTTGGCAACGTGGGCCTGCAGGGCGGCGAGCCGCTCCTTCCAGCGCGGATCGCCGTCGGCCTTGATCTCCGCCAGGTAAGCCACCGCCGGACCAATGTGGCTGATCGCGGTCATTTCGTAAAAGCCGCTGGCGCGATCGGCGCGGAACCGTTCGTGACTGAGCCGCACGCCGCTCCTGGAGTCGTAGACATAGATGTCGGAGCCCGACACCAGCATCAGCGGCCCGCTGGCCGCCGCGGTGCCCAGACGGTCGATCTCGGCCTCGGTCAGCATCTGGCCGATGGTCGGCTGGCCGGCGGGGTAGTCGGGTTCGTTGCTGCCGGTAAAGTCGAAGAACAGTTCCATGAAGGGCTGGGGAGTCGTGTATTTGCCTGTGGGCTGCGCCAGCGCCGGTGTGACGACGAGCGACAGCAGGATCAACGCCAAACACGGTATGCGGATGGGGCTCATGGCAATTCTCCCTGCCGGGTCTTCTGCTATGGTCGTGGTAACGGTACGCAAGCGAGGCGAGATGGCAAGCATGAGAGCGCGTGGGATGTTGGCGGTTGTCGCCATTTGGCTGGCGGCAGCGCCGGTGCAGGCCGAGACGGCGATCCAGGCCGGTCTATGGGAAGCGACCGACAAGACGACGATGGAGGGTGTGCAGCCGATACCGGCCGTCTCTCGGCAGGTGTGCCTCAAGGCGGGCGAGGCGTATCTGGAACGCCTGCTGTTTCCTTCGCCCGAGGAGATCGCCCAGCATGGCTGCAAGTATCAGGAAGGGACCAAGCAACCCGGCGTCCTGCGTGCCACCTTGGTCTGTCCACCGACCGACGAGGTGGCCGGCATCGACGCCAAGGCCGAGATCAAGTACGGCGCCACCAGCTACGAGGGCGCAGGCCAGCTGCTCGCCACCGACAAGGCCGGCACGACGATCAAGGGCAGCAGCGTGCTGAGCGGCAAGCGCGTCGGCGACTGTTAGGCGAAGACCGGCATCACCTGTTCGCCGAAGCGGCGCATCGAAGCCACGTTCCGGTCGTGGCTCATGGTGCCGAAGCCGGTCTGGCAGAGCAGGTGCCGGACGCCGACCTCGCGCAGTTCAGCCACCTGCTCGCGCACACGTGCCGGCGTGCCATAGAGCGATCCGGTCGACAGAACGAACGGAACGGCTTCAGAATCCGGTACGGCAGGGTCGGTCCAGGCATTGAGTGCGGCCGGGTCAGGCGTGAAGTCGGCGGGATTGTAGGCTTCGCGCACGTGCATCATGTGGGTGCGCGTCTCGACCAGCAGCGCGGCAAGTTCGTCTTCGGCCTGCGCGTCGGACTCGGCGACATAGACGTTGCGCCACAGCGCACTCTGGGCGAGCAGGCGCGACTTGGTCGCGGCGTCGTGGCCACCTTCGTCGATGCCGGTGGCATAGGTCGCCCAGCGCTCCTTGATGCGTGCCACCGGCAGGCGCGCGGTCAGGATCGGCACGCCGAGTCGACCACATTCGGCAAAGGAGCCGGGAGAGATGACGCTGCGCCACAGAGGTGGTCCCGGCTGCTGCACCGGCCTGGGCCGGATCGCCGGAATATGCAGCCGATGGAACTTGCCCTCGAAGGTGAGGGGCGCCTCACGCCAGGCGCGCTCGAGAATCTCGATCGTCTCTTCCATGCGCTCGCGGCTGTCCGTGCTGCGCATTCCATGGCCTACGAATTCGTATTCGTTGTAGACCGTACCTTTGCCGATGCCGACGTCGATGCGGCCCTTGCTGAGATTGTCGAGCAGGGCCAGTTGTACGGCGAGGCGTACCGGGTGATGGAACGGCGTTTGTACCACGGCAAAGCCGATGCGGATGCGCTCGGTCTTCATGGCCAGTGCGGCAGCGAACATCAGCGAGTCGCTGTAGACGCTCTCGCCGGTGAAATAATGCTCGGTCAGCCAGACGTCGGAGAAGCCCAGCTGTTCGGCCAGGCAAACCTGCTCGACGATGTTGTCGATACGCATGCCGTCCTCGTCGGGCGATGGCGACATGCCGAGGGTGAGCCAGCCGAATTGCATGGATGGCGAACGCATCATATCGCCGCGAATGTCGCCGACCCGCTCACGGCGTCCTGGCCAGTTCGATCGTGCACGGCGCGTCGTTGGGGCCCGGGCCGCCCGCGATATCGGCACGGGAATGGAGAGAAGCCGAAATCGTATTCCCCGAGATCGTCCCGGAGAACGAGGCGCTCAGGACTTTGGATGTGTTGACCCGAGGCGACCACGAGAGATTGCCGGAATAGCGGTTGCCACTGATCGTCACCGTAACGGTCGCCCTGGCCGCGCCCTTGAACGTCGCAGCGCCCTGGCCGTTGGTTACAGGCACATCGAGGGCCAAGGAGTTATTCCACTGACCGCACTTCGCCTGTCCCACCCAGTGCGCCGTCCCGATTGCGGAGGCAGGGGCGGCGGCAGCGACTGAAGGGGCCGCGACGGCGGCGGGCGGCGGCGCCGTCGGGACGGGTGCCGCTGCGCGGGCCTTGGCTTCGTCGTCGGCCTTCTTCTTCTTTTCTTCCTCGATCTTCTTTTGCTCGTCGTCGTACCTCGACAGCGCGGGCGCTGCCTCACGCAGCAGCGTCTGGCGCTGCGTGCCGGTAAGAAAGCCGGTCGCCGGCTGGCTGTGGGCCTTTTGCCAAGCCGTGATCGACTCGCGCGAGCGCGGTCCGAAGGCGCCGTCGTAGCCGTGGGTGTCGAAGCCCAGGGACGTGAGCGCGACCTGGATGCGCTGACGGTCGGGGGTTGCCAGGTTCAACGCGGTCTCGGCCGCCTCGGCTGTCTTCTTGTCCATCGCCGCCGCGGCCTCGGCCTCCGCTTTCATCTTTGCCTCCGCTGCAGCCTTCTGCTGGGCTTCGGCTTCGGCCTTCTGGCGGGCTTCCGCTTCGGCAATCTGTTTGGCGCTGGATTCGGCCTTCTGTTTAGCTTCGGCTTCGGCCTGCTGTTTTGCCTCGGTGTCGGCCCGCTGCCGCTCGGCCTGTGCCTTCGCCAGCGCCTCGTCGGCCTGGCGCTGGGCCTCGGCTTCGGCTGCAGCCTTGAGCTTGGCGTCCTCCTCGGCCTGTTTCAGGGTGGCCATTTCGGCTTCGGCCTTTTGCTGGGCTGCCTCCTCGGCGGCACGACGCGCGACGGCTTCGGCCTGTTCGCGCTGACCAGCCTCGGCCTGACGGCGGGTTTCCATGTCGGCCTTCATCTGAGCCAGTTCCTGTTCGGCCTGCTGGCGCGCCAGTTGCGCCTTTTCGAGTTCGCTGTCGGCGGCTTTCCTTGCCGCGGCGTCCGTCTCGGCCTTTTGTTGTGCCTCCTCCTCGAGCCGCTTTTTCTCGGCGGCGGCGGCATCGGCCTTGCGCCGTTCCGCCAGCACGCGCTCGAGATCCTCGACCTTGATATCCTGCAGGGCGGCACCGGGCCGCGGAGGCTTTGGGCCGGGGGGAGAGAGCGCGAAATACCCGCCGATGCCGGCCAGGACCAGCAATGTCACGGCGATGCCGGCGTACAGCGGAACCCGGCTCCTGGCCGGTGCCGTCGTCGGGGCGGCGGCCGGCGATTCGGCAGCCGCCGCGACAGGTTCAGACGCTGGCGCAGATGAGGCCGCCGCCGGCGGCGCGGGACGCGATGCTACGATCGTTGCCGCCGAATCAGGCTGCCGATGTCCGGCCATGACCGTAGCGGCATCGTCGGGTGCGGCGGTCATCGACAGGATGCCCCGCCAGCCGACGATCGATTGCGGTCGATCCGACGCGCGCACGGTCAAGCCGGCATCGATGCCGGCGAGAAGTCCCGGTGAAAAGCCCGGTCCGGCGTGCCGCGCGATCGGTTCGTAGGAATCGTCGAGCATGCGGTCGAAGGCGCTGGGCGGCGTCGCCCCCGAGATCGCGTGATAGAGCGTGGCCGCCAGGCCGTAGATATCGGTCCACGGACCCTGCTTGGCCGAGGTGAATTGTTCGGCGGCGGCATAGCCCGGTGTGAAGATCGCCGTCATCGCCACGGTGCGGCCGGCCATGGCGGCGCGCGACGCGCCGAAATCGATCAGGGTGGGATTGCCCTTGGCGTCGAGCAGGATGTTGGCGGGCTTGATGTCGCGATGCAGGAAGCCGGCGTTGTGGACCTCCTCGAGGCCATCGAGCAGCGTCCACAGGATCCGTTCGACGGCATCGGGGTCCAGGCGCCCCAGTGTCTTGAGATGGGTTTCGAGCGTGTCGCCGTGGAGCAGTTCCATGACGATGTAGGCGGTGCCGTTGAACTCGAGAAAATCGAACACCCGCACAATGCCGGGCGCGCGATGCAGCGTCGCCAGGGTACGGCCTTCGGCCACGAAGCGGTCGCGGCCCCAGGTAAAATCTTCGGCGACCTTGGTCGAGCGCGGCAGCACCGTGTGGCCGTCCTGGCGGATCGCCAGCGAGACCGGAAGGTATTCCTTGATCGCGACTTCGCGCTCAAGCTGGATATCACGCGCACGGTAGGTGATGCCGAAGCCGCCCTGGCCGAGCACCGACAGCACTTCGTAACGCCCGATCTTCTCGCCAGGCGGCAGTGCGACGAAATCGACTTCGGGGTCGTTCGTCGTTGTCCCCGACTTCATGTCCACCATGGCTTCAGCAAATCCTCGAACCGCTATCGGTTTCGCGGCAGTTTGCAGTTTGTTGTCTAGGATGCGGCGCGGGCGAAGGCAACGCAAGGCCGCCGAAGGTTGTGGACGCCGCCGGATCCATGCTGGCGCAGGCTTTGAGCGCCCGCGAAATGTTCCGGTCTTGCCGTGGCCGATCGCTCGACGCCGAATTCGGGAGTGGCGCCACTGCGGCGCAATCCCGTTTGCCGGCTAAAGCGCTACCGGCCTAGATGGCGTGCGCGCACGCAAAGGGGAGCCTCGTCGATGGTGCCGGGCGGTCGTTGGCGAGGAAAAGCGTCGACCGTCGCGATTACTGCAACATGACCGTCAGCGTGTAGCTGGCGGCGCCACCGCGGCTGGCGACCGCGATCAGATAGAGGCCGCGGCCCGGCAGCGCGCCGATCCAGGCATTGGCGTTGTCGGCGGCACCGGCGTCGGCCAGCGTCCGCCCTGTGATCACCGCCTGCCCGTTGGCGCTGCGAGCGACCGTAGTGGCGGGATGATAGACCTCGAACACCGCGGCGTTGCCGGCGGCAGCGACGCTTACCGTCATGGTCTGACCGTAGGTGCCTTCTACATAATAGAGGTCGCGCTGGGGAGGGGTGACCCGACCCGAGACGGTGGCGCCGGCGGGGCCCGGCGGCACCACCAGCGTGGCGATCGCCGGCAATGGCGCGGGAGGGTCGGCGGCGATCGCCGCGATGGGCGACAGGACGAGAAGGGTGAGCAGGGCGAGTGGAGCCAACGGGGCAAGCAAGGTTTTCATGGTGCGATTATAGCCCGTGTGCCGCGCCGCCGCCTCCCCTAGTCGAGCCGGATGTCCATGCTGTAGCGGGCGCCGCCGCGCGTGCTGGCGATGGCGATGATGTAGGTGCCGCGGCTGGGCAGGCGGCCCTTGAAACGCGTGGTGTCCTCGCCTTCGGCGGGAGCGTGCAGTGACTTGCCGCTGAAGACCAGGTCACCGTTGGCGTCGCGGCTGAACGTGGTGCCGGGCTCGTAGATCTCGAAGGCGATATTGTCGTCCGGCGCCGTGACGTTGACGGTCATGACCTGGCCGGAGAAGGCTTTAAGAGAATAAAGATCGTGCTCGCCGCGCTGCAGGTGTCCGCCGACGGTTCCGCGGCTGGAGCCCGATGCGAAGAACACGGGCTTTGGCGTCGGGATCGGGTCGGCGGCCGATGCAGCGGCGGGCACCAGCAGCAAGGCGAGCAGGAACGGCAATGCGATTCGCATGAGCCGGTCGCTACGCCACTTCCGTCGTCTTGAAATCTGCCGGCATGGTGATCTCCAGCACCTCGAAATCCTCGGAGTGGTCGATCTCCTTGTGCTTGATTCCGGGCGGCTGGTAGACGGTCGAGCCGGCGACGAGCTTGTGCCGGCCATGACCCTCGTACTCGAAGATCGCCCAGCCCTTCAGCACATAGACGAACTGGAAGGAAAGCGTGTGGGTGTGACGCGGCGCATCGGCATGCTTGCCGGGCTTGGCGCGGATCACGTGCGCGCCGACCTTGCCGCCGGTCAGTTCCTTCAGGCCGAGCGGCCGGTATTCGAAGAACGGCCGCAACCCGTCCTTTTCGAACGAGTCGGGGCCGAGATGATTGACGATGCTCGCGGTCGCGGCGGGCGCGTGGCTGTCGGGCATGGCTTCCTCCGGTTTGCAGCCGACACCATGCCCGGCTTTGCCGCGCTTTACGAGGCAGGCAGCGCCGGATCAGCAGATCCCGCCGGGGCCGGGCTCGCGCAGCTGCCAGCACAGCGAGCGGTTGGGCTCGATGCGGCCGGTGTTGCAGTAGAAGACTTCGCGGTCCTTCTGGATCCAGAGCCCGCCCGTCACGGCGGCCTTGATGTCGTAACCGCCGGCGAGCAGGCCGGCCGGCGTCCGGTCCGGCGCATCGAGATACTGCGACACGCAGGTCGGTTTGGTCGGTGGTGCCTGCTGGGCGACGGCGGGGCCGGCCAGGACTATTCCCAACGCCAACAAGATCAGTGACTTCATCCCATTCTCCATCGGAGAGTTTCAACAAACGATGGATCCGTGCCCATCGGAGGCGCCCCAAGCGGCCCCGGCAGGATCGGTTCCCTTCCCACGGGTGTGGGTTACTATTTCTGCACCTCGGCCGCAAAGTGTTTTATTGCTGATCGACTGCGACATCGTCGCCGTGGCGATCCGAAGAAGGCGGATGTCTGCTCCGATACCTATTAACTCTTTGATTTCGTGCAATCTTCAGCCCTCATCCGGACCTGCCCCGAGCGATTGGTCAGCAAGATCAGCGAGCGGTCGTGGCGGTTCCCGTCGTGGCGGCCCTTCACAATCTAGATGCTGCACTTGTTGAAGCTAGAATGCTTCCGCGCCGGCGCCGGGCCGCGATCGACGAGGGGATGAACAAGATGACCGCCGCCGCCCGTTTCGCCGATCACGCGCTCGGCACCCGCTTCGCCGACCTGCCGCCCGCCGTCGTGCAGGCCGCCCGGGTGTTCGTGCTCGACAGTCTTGGGGTCGGTATCGCCGGCTCCTCTGTCGAGGGCAGTGAGGGACTGCTCGGCGTGGCGGCGAGTTGGGGAGGCCCCGCTATCGGCGTATGGGGTCGCGGCGTGCGCCTCGCGGCGCCGGCTGCCACCTTCATGAACGCCTGGCAGATGCACAATCAGGAATACGACTGCCTGCACGAAGCCGCCGTCGTGCATGCCATGGCCGCCGTCCTGCCGGCGGCTCTGGCCGCGGCCGAGCTACGTGGTGGTGCCAGCGGCGCCGAGCTGATCGCCGCCCTCGCCGTCGGGGTCGATGTCGCCGCCGGCCTCGGGCTTGCGTCGCGCACCGGCTTTCGCTTCTTCCGCCCCGGCACCGCCGGCGGCTTCGGTGCGGTGGCGGCGGCCGGCCGCTTGCTTGGCCTCGACCGGCCGGCGCTGGAGGCCGCCTTCGCCTGGCAGCTCGCCCAGACCAGCGGCACGATGCAGGCGCATACCGAAGGCAGTCCGATCCTGCCGGTCCAGATCGCCTTCAACGCCCGCGCCGCGCTGCAGTCCTGCGAGTTGGCGACGCTGGGTTTTGCCGCGGCACGGTCGGTGTTCGAGGGTCCCTATGGTTATCTCGCCCTGTTCGAGGGCGCGCATGAACTCGAGCCGGTGCTGGCCGCGCTCGGTCGCGACTGGCGTCTCGCTGCCTTCAGTCACAAGCCTTTTCCCGCCGGCCGCGCCACCCATGGCGGCATCGAGGGCGCCCGGGTGCTGCAGGCCGAGCACGGCTTTGCCGCCGCCGAAGTCGCCCGCGTCGAAGTCATGGCGCCGCCGTTGATCGTGCGCTTGGTCGGCCGGCCGCCCAGGCCCGATGCTGGCGCGAGCTATGCCCGCCTTTGCATGGCCTATGCCGTCGCGAGAACTCTGCAGAACGGCGCGCTCGATCTGACGGATTTCCGCGGCACGGCACTGGCGGATGCCGCGACGCACGATCTGGCATCGCGCGTCGAGACACGCGACGACGGCACGACCGATCCCAATGCGCTGGCGCCGCAGACGGTGGTGGTCCACCTCAGGGACGGTCGCGCGTTTCGCTGGCGATGCGACACCATGCTTGCCCATCCGGCACGGCCGCTGACACGCGACCAGCATCTGGAAAAATTCCGCCGCTGCCTCGCCTTCAGCGCCCAGCCCCTGGCGGCGGGTGCCGAAACGCATCTGATCGAGGCCGCCGACCGACTGGAGGAGATGGCCGATGTCCGCGCGCTGGCGGCGCTGGCCTGCAGCCCACTCCGTTGAAGCCCACCCGTTGAAGCCTGCGCTGCCGCCCGCTAGCGTCGGCGGCGGCAATTCACGGCGAAAGGGACAGCAACCTCATGGCGACGGCTTCCGGCAAGACGGAAGGCAGGCCCCGCCCGGCCGGGCGGAGATCCGTCGGGTCTTTCGTGGCCTACGGAGTTGTGCTGGCATTGCTTGGCCTGGCCGGCTTCATCGTGTGGACGAATGGCGGGCGAGACCGTCCGGGCCTCGCAGGAGGCGTACCCGCACCGGCCGCGCCGATGGCCGCCGTCGCTACCTTCGATCCGCGCACCGCCCCCGGACTGAAACTGCCACCGCTTCCTGTCGCGCAAGAGAGCGCCGAGCCCGACAAAGCCGATTCGCATAAGGCCGAGCCGCAGCCTGTCACGCCCGAGGCGACCGTAAAGGAAGTGTCTCCGCCACAAAGCGAGACCGAGAAAAGGGCCGAGCCGCCGGCGTCGGCGTGCAAGGTCGATCCCGGCCGCTGGCCAACCGAGCGCAGCGACCAGGCCAAGGCGATACAAGTCCTGTTGCGCGATCTCGGCTTCTATCGCGGCACGACCAACGGTACAGCGGGGCCGATCACGCGCGCGGCAATCCGCGAGTTCCAGCTCGCGGCCGGCGAGGCCGAAACCGGCGAGGTGACCGAGGCGCTGTTCGACGCGTTGAAGAAGAAGTGCGCGACGCCGTGACGAAAGGACTGTGACGATGGCGGAATCCCCGACGACTGCCGCGCCCTCGCTCGCGCTCGACAGTGACGCGCTGGCGGCCGACTACGAACTTCTCAGCGCCACCCGGCAATTCGAATCGGGCAAGCGGCTGGCCGCCGATCTCGCTGTTGGCCCGGGCGAGCGCGTGCTCGACGTCGGCTGCGGTACTGGCCTGCTGGCCGAGCACATGGCCGGCCTTGTCGGGTCGAACGGCCATGTGCAGGGCATCGATCCGCTGCCA
>ERZ890510.1618-NODE-1618-length-14343-cov-23.982573_pt1 | contig 14343 bp, 18 predicted proteins | sample MGYA00521265_ERZ890510 | MGnify/ENA primary metagenome ERZ890510 (study PRJEB32303, sample SAMEA104408624) | aquatic metagenome | biome: Brackish water; feature: Chemocline; material: water | place: Baltic Sea | collected 2014-10-26T21:54:00 | depth 110 m ...
AGTTCCCTATTCGAACTCATTGCAAATTTAGTACTTATACTAGAAAGGTTTTATGTCTACAAAGTCATCAAAAAATGCCATTTATGCGGCACTGGCAGGAAATGGACTTATAGCTGTAACTAAGTTTTTTGCGGCGGCCTACACAGGTAGTTCTGCCATGTTCAGCGAAGCTATCCATTCTGTTGTCGATACAGGCAATCAAATTCTTCTTCTTTACGGAATTAAACGCTCAGAGCAGCCCGCAGATAAAACCCACCCCTTTGGCTATGGGATGGAGATTTATTTTTGGAGTTTCGTGGTCGCCATATTGCTTTTTGGTCTGGGGGCGGGGATTTCCTTTTATGAAGGGATCAGTAAAATTCAAAACCCACATCCAGTGACCGATCCTTTTATAAATTACATAGTTATAGGGTTTGCAATATTTTTTGAAACCGTTGCATTTTCTGTTGCATACAGAGAATTGAGAAAAACCAAAGGAACTCAAGGTTTAATCAAAGCTATCCGCGCAAGTAAAGACCCAACGATATTCACCGTATTGTTTGAGGATTTTGCCGCACTACTTGGGTTAATCGTGGCAGGACTGGCGATTTATCTGGGGGAAATTTTACACTTACCAGTGTTGGATGGAGTTGCTTCTGTAATTATCGGGTTGATTCTGGCGGTCACTGCTTCATGCCTGGCTTTCGAATGCAAAGGGTTATTATGCGGAGAATCCGCTAACGAACAGGTTGTTTATGGGATAAAACAGGTTTTGAAAGAAGAATCTAATGTTCTACACATCAATGAAGTTTTGACCATGCATCTCGGGCCAGCGGATATTTTACTTAATATCAGTCTGGATTTTGAAGATGGTATTTCATCAATAGAAGTCGAAGAAACCATTTCCAGGATGGAAGGAAATATAAAAAATCAATTTCCTGAAATCAAACGTGTTTTCATTGAAGCACAAAGCTGGTTGGGCCATCGTAAAAGTTCAAATCTTGAAAAATTAAAAAATCAATCGGAAAATTAAAATCCGCCTAAATTAAACATCATGAAAAAGAAGAAAAAGGAACTCGATTCAATCGGCTGGAGAGAGTGGGTTTCGTTTCCTGAGTTAAAGACAAAATCCATTAAAGCAAAGGTTGACACAGGGGCCAGGACCTCTGCTCTTCATGTCTCCAACATTAAAGTATTCAGGCGGACTAATAAGGTGACCTTCACCATTCACCCGGTTCAAAGACAATGGCGTCCGGTGATTAACACCTCTGCATTGATGATTGGTGAGCGTTCGGTGAAAAGTTCAAATGGCGAATCTACTCTTCGCCCAGTAATTGAAACTAAATTAAAAATAGGGAAAAAGATTTTTTCTATTGAACTGACTCTTGTCAACCGAGACTTTATGGGGTTCAGGTTGCTTTTAGGAAGGAGCGCTATGAAAAAGCGCTATCTCGTTAACTCGGGGCAATCTTTTTTACTTTCCAAAGAAATAAACAAACAGAAAGGCACAAAATGAATATCGGGATTTTATCCAGAGGACCAAAACTATACTCCACGAAAAGGCTGGTCGAGGCCGCCAAAAAAAGAGGGCATGAGGCTGAGGTGGTCGATTATTTAAAATGTTATGTAAACATCACATCACACAAACCCTCTGTGCATTATAAAGAACGAGTGCTTAATGAATTTGATGCTGTCATTCCTCGTATCGGGGCTTCTAAAACATTTTATGGAACTGCCATATTGCGGCAATTTGAAATGATGGGGGTTTATCCACTAAATGAATCCGTAGCCATTTCACGTTCTCGAGACAAGCTACGTTCTTTACAGATTCTAGCAAAAAAGGGGGTTGGTTTGCCGGTGACTGGGTTTGCACATTCGAGCAAACATACGGAAGAGATTATTGCAATGGTGGGGGGTGCCCCTCTGGTAGTTAAGTTGCTTGAAGGCACACAAGGAAAGGGAGTTGTACTGGCTGAAACGGATAAGGCTGCCGATAGTGTCATTGGGGCTTTCATGGAATTGGATGCTCATATTTTAGTACAGGAGTTTATTAAAGAGGCCGGGGGAGCCGATATCCGATGTTTTGTCATTGATGATAAAGTTGTAGCTTCCATGATGAGGCAGGGCAAGGAAGGTGAGTTTCGTTCAAACCTACATCAAGGTGGAAGCGCAAGGATAGTTAAGATTTCTCCAGAAGAGAGAAGTGCTGCTGTTCGCTCAGCTAAAGCTATGGGACTAAATTTAGCGGGTGTGGATTTACTACGCTCTAATCATGGTCCGGTGGTAATGGAGGTCAACTCATCTCCAGGTCTTGAAGGTATCGAAAGCGCAACCGGAATTGATGTTGCCGATAAAATAATTCAGTTTATGGAGAAAGATGCAAAACATGGAAACACCAGGACGGCTGGGGTAGGATAATGGCTTCAGAACTAAAAATAGGCGGCATTTCCATCAAGAAAGGGGAGCGTAAAAGAATTCAGCTTGCTGTATCCAATCTTTACGACGGTACGGATCTTTCCATTCCGGTGGAGGTTATCCGTGGCAAGGAGGAAGGGCCTATTTTGTTTATTTCAGCCGCTATCCATGGGGACGAAATTAACGGAACAGAAATAGTTTGCAGAATCTTGAGAGATAGATCTCTTAAAAAGTTGAAAGGTACATTTATTGCTGTTCCTGTCGTCAATGTTTTCGGATTTAATATGCTGTCACGATACCTACCTGACCGAAGAGACTTGAATCGATCTTTTCCGGGGTCTAAAAATGGGTCCCTGGCTTCGCGATTGGCCAATATTTTTATGAAGGAAATTGTCCAAAAGTCAACTCATGGGATTGATTTACATACCGGGGCTATTCACAGAACTAATCTTCCGCAAATTCGTGCCTGCATGAATAACGCTGAAACCAAACAGCTGGCTTTTGAGTTTGGGGTGCCTGTAATTATAAATTCCGACATTCGCGATGGTTCATTAAGAGAGGCGGCTCGGAGAAAAAAAATTCCCATGTTGCTTTTTGAAGGAGGAGAAGCTCTGCGCTTCGATGAAAAAGTTATACAAATCGGGGTACATGGTTGCCTCGCTGTCATGCAATCCATAGGAATGTTACCCAGGAAAAAACACGCAACGCGCAGGGAAGTATTTGTTTCATGGTCAAGCCAGTGGGTGCGCTCCCCTGCAAGCGGATTGATTCGCATTTTAAAGGAAGCAGGCGCGCATGTGAAAGAAGGTGAATTGCTGGCGGTTGTTATGGATCAATTTGGAAAGCCCCGGGGGGAGGTTCTCGCTCCATTTGAAGGAATTATCATAGGCCAATTAAAGCTTCCCCTGGTAAATGGTGGAGATGCCTTGTTCCATATCGCCAGCTTCCACAACACACGAAAAGTCCAAAAATCAATCACACGAATAGAGGAAGATATATTCCAATGTTTTTATGATTAACGGGATGGCAATGAAATGAGCTTAAAACTTTATACAGGACTTTCGCTGTTGATCTTGGTGGTGATATTCACCATTCAAAATGCCGAAGTGGTGCAAATCAATTTCCTGATATGGGATTTTTCCATATCTCGTGCGTTAATGATATTTCTGGTTTTTTCAATTGGCATTCTTGTCGGTTGGTTCACGGCAAAACATTATTCAATGAAGAGGTGAAATGTTTTACATAAAAAATAAACTGTTAACAATTTTAGTTAGTTTTTGTTTCATCATTATGTCTTCACCCGCTTTTAGCCAGGAAAAGATTGCTAACAACCCAGAACTAGCTAAGCTATTTACTAATTCTGGCGGAAAGCAAGTTGCAAAAAAATTCGAAATACAATTACTTGCAAAATATTCAAAGAAATTAACCTCAATTTATGAAAAAGTTCCAGAAGAGTTTTGGGATGATTTTTTTGAAGCCATGATTCCTGATGAAGAAATTGAAAGTATTCTTGCATCAACTTATAATGTTTATGGTAAATTTTTTACTGCCGAGGAAATTGACCTTCTTAATCGGTATTTGATGGTGCCAGCCCTTCAGAAATGGGTAGAACTTTCACCCAAAATCGCCAAGGAACAGGCATTAATCATGGAAAAAGAATCAAAAGCTTTTTTAACTGATACTGTTTTCAACGAAAAACTTGGAAAACTCGAGGAAAAGTATGTTTTTGACAAATCGAGAAACTCCATCATGAAAAAAGAACAAAAAAAAGCAATGACCCCTCGGACGAGATAGACCTTCCCGGAATTTGGGCCTTTTTCCCAAATTGCTACAGGCACCGGCGGCTCGCCCCACTCTCGTGAAAAGGAATTGGGCAAGAGCTTATTCGTCAGCCGAGATTACCTTTTGCTGGCCAGAGAAAGTCATTGCTCATTGGCCCCACGCCGAGCAGGTCAGTTCCAGCGGGCGGAGTCGGGGGTGGCGTTACGGATTTTGGAGAGGTGGACGAGATCGATTTTCATTTTGAGGAAGTCGTGGAGGAAGTCCGCGCGACGAAGCACATCCTGTTCTTCGAGAAAGGATTGTTTTTGTTCCAAGGGAATGTCCAGTCGGTAGGCAAACCGGTCGACAAACTGGCTGAGTTTATCGCCCAGGTTCCAATCGGGTTCCTCTTTCAGCGAATTGCTTTCAGGAATGAGGTCGGCGAACTCCTTGTACCTGTCGATCAAACCGTCGCGAGTGGCATTAGGTGCATTATCAATGACCTGTTCATTCTGTTCTTCGAGCAGATCAATCTCGGCGCGGCGGTAGAGTTTTCCTTCCACTTCCTTCACGATGCGAAACCGGCGCAATCCAACCAAGGTGAAATTATATTTCCCGTCAGGGTGACGGATTTCTTTTTCAATGCTGCCGACGCAACCTATGGGATAGACAGCAGGCCTGTCAAAGTAGGCCGCTTCCCAATCCGGCTTTAAAAGAACCATACCTATTTTGCGTTCGCCTTCCAGGGCATCGGCAGTCATTTGCCGGTACCGAGGCTCAAAAATATGCAACGGTAATGGGGTGCCAGGATAAAACACGGTTGAAGGTAATGGGAAGAGAGGAATGAGGCCTTGCTGTTCTGAATCCTTTTCCATGGTTTCCTTATCTAAGTGGTTACATCATAAGGTAAATATTGTAACATCCTATCTGCTGACAGGAAATTTGACAATTGAGGTTTATTTTTTTAATCTGAGAACGCATGATTGCCCAGCCCGAAAACATTTGTACTGAAATCCAGTCCTCGCTGACCCGTTCGGGTTTGTTTGCCGATGCAGAAAGCACTGGAAACCGCTGGCGAATTTCGCCGGAACCGTATTTTCTCTCTTCAAAAGACGTAGAGTTTTTCCACCAGCTTGGCCCTCAACTACTCAAATTCTACTCTGCCTGGAACAAACTCTATCTGGAAAGCACCAAAGGAAACTGCGAAAAGTGGTTCGCTGAGTATCTCGATGCAGGGAAACCTGCCGAACTGATCGAGTTTGGCAGAATGAAGCGGTTTCGCCAAACCTTGCCGTCTATCCTCAGACCTGATGTGATTGTGACAGAAGATGGATATGCTGTGACGGAACTGGACTCGGTTCCCGGAGGGTTCGGTCTGACTGCTGAACTCATGTCCCTTTATAAAGACCCCTCATGGCAGATTATTGGCGACTCCGAGGGAGGAATCCCATCGCTGTTTTACAAGATGGCCAAATCGCTGGCCAAAGAGGAAAATCCTTGTATCGCCATTGTCGTCTCTGACGAAGCCCAGGACTACCGCAGCGAAATGGAGTGGCTGGCCACTCTGCTAAATAAGCAGGGTTTTTCCGTCCACACAGTTCATCCGAAGGATGTTCAGTTCCGCGAAGAGGGTCTGTTCATCCTGGATGAGGGAAAATGGCTTCGCATCGATGTCCTCTATCGTTTCTTTGAGTTATTTGATCTCAAAAACATCCCAAAATCCGAATTGATGATGTATGCGGCAAAAAAGGGGCAGGTCGTGACCACGCCTCCCTACAAAACTTGTCTGGAGGAAAAACTCAGTTTTGCATTATTCCATCATCCTGCTTTAAAAGCGGATTGGGAAAAAGCGTTAGGTTCTGAAACTTTTGACACCTTATCCCATCTAATTCCTGAAACCTGGGTTCTGGATTCCCGTTCCATACCTCCTTATGGGGTGATTCCGGGATTGCAGTTAAAAGGCGCCCCGGTTCAGAACTGGCAGGAATTGATGGGTTTGACCCAAAAAGAGCGGGAAATGGTGATCAAGCCTTCGGGTTTCTCGCCGGAATCCTGGGGAAGCCGAGGGGTTGTGGTCGGGCACGATGTTTCCGGAGAAGTCTGGCAGGAAACTCTGACGAAAGGTTTGCAACAATTCCCCAACCAAACTTCGATATTACAGAAGTTTTACAAGGGTAAACGAGTACCGGTTTCGTATCTGGACCAAAAGTCAGGCCAGATGGAAACCATGCAGGCCCGGGTGCGGCTGACGCCTTATTACTTTGTGGTGGAAAACACCACTTATCTGGCGGGAATTCTGGCTACACTTTGTCCGCAGAATAAAAAGAAAATTCACGGCATGGTCGATGCGGTCATGATGCCCTGCGCCATTCGAGACTCAAGGTAGTTTTATAATGATGAAACTCTATAATATAGATGGCTGCGGTTACTGTGCCATGGTTCGAGATGTTCTGACGCAAATGAGCCTGAAATATGAGAAAATAGATGTGCCTTGGCCCCATCAACAACGCAAGGAAGTTCACGATATATCGGGACAAACCACCGTCCCGGTTTTGGTGGATGGAGATGTCGTCCTTGACGATGAATACGATATCATCGACTATCTGAGAAAGACCTATTCGGTCAACTCTTAATCATACGTAAAGGGAAAAACATGGAGTCTTGGCAACAACAACTCAGCCAGAGCGCGGTGAAGATTGAAGACCTGCCTTTTATTCCCGAATCTCCTGAATACCGGGAACGACTTAAGAGGGTGGCAGAACTCTACCCCATACGCATCAACTCCTATTTCCTGAGTCTCATCAAGGGCCCCAACGACCCTTTATGGAAACAAGTGGTACCCACCGTCGAAGAGTTGGACGACTATATCGATGGAGACACCTTGGTCGCCGATCCGCTTAATGAAGAAGGCGACATGCCCGTTCCCGAACTGGTACACCGCTATCCCGACCGGGTACTGCTGATGATCAACAATCAATGCCCCATTGTCTGCCGGTTCTGCACGAGAAAGCGGAAAATTGGTTTTCCCGGAATCGTCACACGCGAAACGCTCAGACAAGGCATTGAATACATCCGCAACAATCCAGAAATCCGTGACGTGATCATGTCCGGCGGAGACCCGCTTCTCGTCCCCGATAAAGAACTCGACCGGATTCTCGGTGAACTGCGCTCCATCCCGCATCTGGAAATCATTCGCATTGGCACGCGGGTTCCCGGAACCTTGCCATCCAGAGTGACGGAAAACCTGTGCGCGATATTGAAAAAATATCATCCGCTGTATTTCAACATGCATTTTAACCACCCGGCGGAGATCACTCCTGAAGTGGAAAAAGCCTGTGCCATGCTTGCCGACGTCGGCATTCCTCTGGGCAGTCAGACGGTGCTGTTGAAAGGCGTCAACGACAACGCAAAGGTCATGAAAGAGTTGATGCTGAAATTGCTGAAGAACCGCGTCAAACCTTATTATATTTATCAGGCCGACATGACAGAGGGAACCGACCACTTTCGCACCTCGGTAGAAAAAGGACTCGACATTTTGCGCGACCTCATGGGCCACACCTCCGGTATGGCAGTGCCTTATTTCGTCATCGACGCACCCGGCGGAGGCGGCAAAGTAAGACTGCTGCCCAACAGCGTCGTCGAACATAATAAGGACGAAGTGGTGATCACCAATTATGAAGGAAAAGTTTTCCGTTACACCCAGCCTAACGGCAAAAACGGCAACGGAAACAGCAAAGCGAAACACCAGGACATGTGCCAACTGCCCGCCTGAACCAATCCCAACACCCACCTTTTTTAACTTCCTGCTAGAATAGCGGTCTTGGTCCATAGCATGACCGGATTACAAACCCAACGGGACTGCATCTGTGAACCGTACCTTAAGAGAACCTGCTCTTCTGTTTCTGGTGGGCGCCTGCCTGAGCATCTCGCAGTTCGTGATGATCCGCGATTTTGTCACCATTTTGTACGGCGAAGAAGTGGTGATCATTCTGGTGACGGCAGCATTTTTTCTCGGACTCTCCATCGGTTATTTTCTAGCCCTGAAATTTTCCGAGAAATTTTTTGAGACTGCGTTTCTCACCATCGCTTTTCTCCACCTCACCTTTCCTTTCTCCTACCGGTTGCTCGCGGTAGAGATCGCCAGAGCCGACCTAAGCGGATATTGGTACATGACTTTAATGTTTGCCTATGCCCTGATATTCAGTTCCATCTTCGCGGTGTTTCTACCGCGACGGGTTCATCGTGAAAATCCGGACACCGCCCTTAAGAAAATGAAAGTTCTTTATTCCATGGAATTGGTTGGCTTCGCGGCAGGGTTCGCCATCGTCGGCCTGAGCTGGAATAAAGGTCTCGACTTTATCATCCCCATTTACTGGGCCCTGCTGGCGATGGTCATTCACCTGGCATTGCAGAAAAAGTTCTGGACGGTGTCCTTTGTGCTGATCGCTGTGATCGCTGGCAGTTCCCTCACAGATGTTGACCGGCGCACCACCGCACTCATTTATGAAAACAAACATTCCCTCGAAAACGCCACCACCCTGATGTCGATCAACTCGGCCTATCAGAAGGTCGAGGTGATGGAAGATGGCGACGGTGAGCGCTATCTTTATTTAGACGGACTGCTCAACCTCAACGCCTCTGATCTGAAGGATCTGAATTACTACATCGCCGAAACTCCAGCCCGGCTCATCAAACCAGACAAAACCCTGATAATCGGAAACGGCACTCTCTCGTCAGTGCCCAAGGTCTATCCTCATTCAAACTTTGTGCAATCGGTGGAACTCGATGCCGGAGTTCTGCTGGCAGGACAAAAGTTTTTCACTCCAATGGAGGAGTTGACCGGACTCGATCGCTGGAACCTGATTGTCGATGATGGCAAACATTTCCTGAAAACCACCCAGGATAAATTTGACCTGATCATTATGGATATCCCCTCACCGCTGACCATTCAGGAAGCGATTCTCCATACGGTGGAGTTTTATCAACTGGCACGTTCAAAAATGTCAGCACAAGGCGTTATCGCTGTGCAATTGAGCGGCCCCCTGCAAACCAACAACCGTACACCGGCCCGGGTGGTCGCCGCATTAGCAAAGGCTTTTAAGGAAGTGATGGTGCTTGACAGTGAGAAGGCCGACCGCAGTTTCGCCTACGCCTCAGACCACCTGCCCTTTGATAAATTAGCAATCCAGCAGACCACAAGAGATTATGAAGAAGAATTATTCATCATCCCTCCCATTGATATTTCGTTTTACCTCAGCGAAGCTGTGCCTCTGGCGGTGGATAACCTGGACCTGGTTCTTAGAAGAGGATGGGAACGTTTTCGAGGGAGGTATTTCGACGATGATTAAATTCCCCGCCTACGCATTTTTAACCGGACTGTATTTCTCCACCCTGCAGTTTTGCTATCTGATCCTTTTGCAGATCAATATCTCTTCCGCTTATTTGACCTATATGGTCATCACCGCTTCCTGGCTCACGGGCTCCATCATCGGACTGTGGCTGGAAAATCTGGATAGAAATGTGGGGGTAGGACTCGGCCTGTTCTGTTACTACAGCGTTTACGCGCTGGTGGCGAATATGCCATTCTCAAGTTTTACGCTTGTTCTAGCGGCGCTGGGTTCGGGGATAACAGGTCTGTGGGCGGGGCGCTTCTTCATCTTTATTCTGCACCAATACAAACAGGTGGACCGCATCTTCTTTCATGAGAACAACGGCTTCTGGGTTGGGATCGTGATGTTCTTTCTGGGGTTCACTCTTCTGGGCAGACCGTTTGTGTTCTGGGCGCCCATGACGCTGGCAGGATTACTTCTATTAAAACATCTTTGGATTAAAGAAAAGAATATGTCAATATAACACCGTATCCATATAAGCCTTGATCTTGCTAAGCGGGCGGTTCAATCTAAAAAGGTTGGTTGCCTAAGGAGGAAAAAATTAAAACTATTTGCTTAATAAAGACAATTGTTCGCCGTGGTATCGTCTGCCAAAAGAATTTCGCTGATGAATAGATTACCGGCGACTTCCCCCTTTAGTTTGAAGCTGCAACTGTCGCAATCTCCCATCTTATTTTTCACAATGCCGTGTGTGGTGATATTAAAATCGAACTGGGTTTCTTCAAAAAAACGAATATCCACATCGCCGGTTGAGAGGCTAATGATTTCAAGCCCGACATTGACACCCAAAGGTTCCCGGCAGTAATGGACTTTGATATGACCCGTATCCGATTCAAATTCTCCCTTCTGGGTCAACCCTTGGGCGAAGGCATCGCCGCTTTCCGTTTGGATATTGACATCGGATGAGGTCACTTCGGCCCAGATGCTTCCCGTGGTGCTATGCGCCCAGACCTTATTGGTCATACCCTTGATAGTAACGAATCCCTGGTTCGCACAGAGCCCGTACTGACCCACGCTGGGGTTGCACTCATTCCCACCGCCACCACTACTTCCACCGCCGCCACTACTTCCACCGCCGTTATTGTCTTTATCTTTGTCGCCTTTTTTTGCCAGGGCATTTGAGGTGAGTGAGAGATCAAGGTTGCCCAAGATTCCTACCCCATTGGACAGCAAGAAGGTCAATACCAGAATCACGATCCAGATCGGCCGTTTCAAAATCTGCCACTTTGCGCGGCTATCATTTTTCGAAAAGTTTTTGTTTGCTGAGTGGTATCGTTCAATCATCTTCGCCGTCTCCCTGGATCGCTAAATCTCTTGGCGCGCGGAGTTCTATGATCATTTCACAGGTTTCGGTATTGCCCTTGGCATCCGTCAGTATGAGGACCTTACCTCCAGTGGTGTCGATCTTGTATCCACATTTCTTCCCCCCGCTGACGATGGCAAGATCGACTCGACAGAAACTTGCATCGCCCCATCCCTGGATGGTCACATTTGGAGCCCCAGCATTCGGGGTGGAAAGGAATTGCGGATCATATAAAATCTGCAATTTATTTATACCGGAACATTCGATGACGGAACTGCACGCGGAAACACCGTAGGTGAAGTCATCATCATTCAACACACAGGGAACCGCAGTGGTGTCGCATTTTCCCACTGTGTCGGCGTGGTTTTTGATATGAGCGGCAACCGCATCTTCTCCAACGCACAAGTTCTGCTGGTTGGCCGGGTTCCCTGGCGGGTAATGACAGATCGCAACTTTATCATCCTCACAATCATTATCTTTGTCTTTATCTTTGTCTTTGTCTTTGTCTTTATCTTTGTCTTTACCGCTAGCTTCCGCTTGGGAAATCGATGCGGTAAGTGAGAAATCAAGGAAGCTCAGGATTCCAGATCCGTCGGTCACGAAGAAGGCCAAAGCAAGGGCCATGATCCAGATCGGGCGTCGCAAAACCTGCACCTTTCCACAACTTTCACTCGTCTTTGATACTGTGAACCCGAAATGCCTGTCGATTCGCATCTTCCAAACACCTGCCAAAAAAGTTAATTGTCTAAACCAATTATAAGTCTTAGTGGAACATAGACAAGGATAAAAGAACCTTTTCCAGTTTATTTTTCATAAGACTCGGATTTACAGGCCTTTTGAAAACAGTATTTTCGCGCTTTGACATCCTGTGAATCCGGAACTATAATTATAGAGGAAGTCCTTACTGAATAAACTTAAAATATGAACAGTGTCCCGCTTTATAAGCTGCTTTTATTTTAGTGTCTGGATGGCAACAATAATGCGCCAACATCTTAAAAATGCCAAGGGATTCACTTTAATAGAAATTGTCAGCGTGATTCTTATCCTGGGAATCATCGCAGCAGTTGCTGTTCCTAGTTTTGATAGATCCGGTATTGATGTGGGAACCTGGGCGTCAACCATAGAGACGGATATACGTTACGCGCAAGAACTGGCCATGTCACGGAACCCTGCCTCGGGGAGTCCGATAACGATTAATTTCATCGCCAGCACCAATTCGTATTCAATCGTTGATCCGTCTGGGGTTTTTAGTGATGTGCTGCGAGAATTGGGAGCAACCACCATTGTTAATTCCATACCCATTTCATTCAACCGTTTTGGCGAGGCTGTTCAATTTGGTACCGTTCAGATTACGACTGGTGGAAGCACTCAAAGTATTACCGTCGAACAATATACCGGAAGGGTAACGGTGTCATGACCCAAACAAAAAACCCTTATTTGCGAAGCCACCTCTTATTGAGGGAAGATGGTTTCACTCTGATAGAGATTATACTCTCCATTGTGGTCATCGGGATCGCCATTCCATCGATCATGATTCCTTTTTCCGGACTCAAAGATACCAAGCGGCCCGAGTTAACGGTTCAAGCTTCTTTCATTGCACTAAAACATATGGAGAGTATCGTCAGCAAGGCGCGTAACAATACTCCCTGCTCTGGCATCACTGTAACGTCCGATGAAGGTTACACTATAACTTGTACCGAAATAGATGTCGCTTCAACAGATCTGGACACCGACACAGGCGCCAACAGTTTTGCCAAAAAGGTAACTCTCACAATCACTCATCCTGAGATGTCGGGCAACCTGGAATTTTTTACTTTATTTGCTTTGGACGCGTGATGATTATCCGTCGACTCAGAACAAAGGTTGGATCAAAGAATCGTAAAGCAGGAGCGGAAAGTGGTTTCACGCTGGTTGAGATCGTTATGGCCATGGTTCTCTTGGGCATCATGGGAACGTTCAGCGTACAGTTTATTTCTAGTATCGCCAGCACCAATCAACTCTCTGTCGGGCAGAAAGACCTTGTAGATAACTCCAAGCTGGCCATGGAGTTCATGTTACGCGAATTACGCATGGCCGATAACAGGGTAGATGCCATTACCCTAACCGCCACGTCAATCCAGTTTACCAAGCTGAGTCCCTACGAACAAGACACCAATATCACACAAATTTTATACAGCTACAACAGTGGGACGGGAGTGATAACGCGTACCAGTGGTACGGTAACGACCACAGTGGCAACACAGGTCACCGCCTTTGTCATCACCAAAACCACAAACAACGATAGCAAGGATTTTTATACAATTAGAATGGAATTAACAGGGACTAACGGCGAAAACTTTACGCTGGCGTCGGGTGTGGTTCCGCGAGTCGGGATATGACAAACAAAATAAAATCATTTGACCGTTTGTCCCGTTCCTTTCCAAAGGGTGAAGATGGTGCGGCAGCGTTGATGGCGGTCATCTTTGCGGTGATCATCATCGGCACCATAGCAACCAGTTTCCTGGCCACGAGCCAGCAAAAACAAGCCGGAGGCGCGCTCACCTACACTTCAACCAACGCTTCTCTGGTAGCAGAGGCAGGGCTTCGTTTTGCCGAGAAGTGTCTGCTGGAGGGAGGAACTACTGAAGCTGGCTGTCCCTGCACCAGTTGGACGGGTGGATGTAGCGATTGGGTCACGGCACCCGCAAACTTCCCTGCTGATATTCCTTTTGGCGACTCAAGGGGTTCTTTCGAAATTCAAGTGGCGGCTGTCGATGCAAATAAAATAAAAGTTACATCCATTGGAAAGTTTGCAGGCGCTCTGCGTTCCTTTTCAAAAACCGTCGCCATTAACTGCGCCTTAAGCACCAACGCAATCACCAGTTGTACCCCGATCGGCACCGAGAATAATTCCAACATCGACCCTCCGACCGCACCCACCCAGGAAGGAGTGTGCGATATTCCGGCTATCCCTCCACTGCCGGCCTTTCCAGGCGACCCGACTGGTTGCCCCCCAGGAGGTACGGGTGATTACCCCAACCTTGTTAAAACCACTAATGGTAATTTATCATACCCGGGTCCTGACGTGAGGATATGTAACTGGACTCAAACTAAGGGAACCACGACCTTTGGCACCGATGGAAACAATACCACCGTGTGGATTGCAGGGAACATCAACTTATCCAATCAGGCCGATGTGCAGATACTGGGGACCGTAAAGTTCAATGTCAGAGGCAATGTGTCGATAAGCCAGTCGGCCGAAATTCTCGTCGGTGACACAACCCCAACAGAGGGAATCATGACACTACAAACTGACGGCGACTTCAATATGGACAACAATTCAAAGGTCAACCAGATCCTGGACAATGCATCGGATGTGCTGGTGCTGATCGGCGGACAGGGAACATTCCAAGAAAATATAGATTTCACTGGCGGCATTTACGGGGATCAGTTGATTTTCGGGGTTTGCCCCAAAGTTAGTTGAAATTAGAACATGACCTCACGTAAGTTTGAGTG